>Ga0209410_1000522_pt1 | contig 17915 bp, 14 predicted proteins | sample Mar14436cmmetaG_FD_184135 | JGI IMG/M metagenome (GOLD analysis project Ga0209410, IMG submission 184135) | Marine hydrothermal vent microbial communities from Guaymas Basin, Gulf of California to study Microbial Dark Matter (Phase II) - Marker... ... | reverse complement strand
CCTGCCGCAGGAGCGGTTTGCCTTTTGCAGGGTTTCGATCGCGGGCCAAATTGCACTGCCTCTCCGGTCCGCGATGAGTGAGCTTTGAAACCCGGAAAAAGGTAACCGCTCCAAGGCAGGATATAAAGGATATAACGGGTTCACCGGATATTTACCTTTTCAAGAGGCATATGTCAGGATAGTCGCACTCTTATATTTATGATTGACCTCGCATACTTTTATCTTTATCGATCTATCCGGCTGTTTTGTTTAGTATTCGGGAGCAGTTTTTTCTGTTTTATTCGTCCGGCGGCATTAAACGGTTCCGGATAATGCCATATCAATGAGTTGATCAAGCAGTCTGCTAAAAGGGATCCCGGCAGCCTCTGCGGCCCTGGGGAACAGGCTTGTCTGAGTCATTCCCGGAATTGTGTTGGTCTCCAAAACGAATATTTTACCGGTATCTGCGAGGATCATATCCGTACGGCTGTAAGCCCGGAGCTGCAAGGCTCTGTGGGCGGCAACGGCCAGGGCCTGGGCTTTTTCTGATACCTGACCCGGTATGTCTGCCGGGCAGATCTCCTTGGTGGCTCCGGGTAAGTACTTGGCATCATAGTCAAAGAAGGAATGACCGGAACCGGGAATGATTTCAACCACAGGGAGTGGTAAAAGATCATCCAGGCCCAGAATTCCTCCTGTAATCTCCCGGCCCTTTATGAAGGATTCAGCCAGTATCCTGTCATCCCATCGAAATGCTTCTTTTATGGCAGGACCAAGTTTGTCTTCACCCGCTACCCTGATTATTCCCACGCTTGATCCTTGGGTGCAGGGTTTGACCATGAGCGGAAGCCCCAGGCGGCTTACGATTTCTTTTGTGTTCACCTTGTTGCTGCGATGGAGGTGAATCCATGGAGCAGTGGGTATCTCAGCCTCCTGATAGATTACTTTGGCAAGGTGTTTGTCCATGGCCAAAGCGCTGCCCAGGACCCCGGAGCCTTGATAAGGTAAGCCGATGAGTTCCAAAAGACCCTGTATAGTGCCGTCTTCTCCGTACCGGCCGTGGAGAAGGATGAAAGCGACATCCAGGTGCGATCTGTCTCTGATAAGTCGGTCAAGGTCTGTGGCCGGATCATAGCGCATGATGTGGTAACGGCCCGGATCGAGCGCCCTTTCTACCTCTCGTGCCCCTGCAATGGATATCTCTCTTTCAGCAGAGTGGCCTCCACACAGGAGCGCCAGTCGTATTTTGTTTTTCTCTGACATATTTGGACCTGGTAAAATTTAGTTGAAACGTATATGAATTTCCATTTCATGACAAGATATTCAGATGGCCCATGTTCTCTTAAGAAATATGAATGTCATGCTTGACAGGGGCTTTGCTCAAAAAGTAATTTGATAATTTAAGGATTTTCCATTATTTTAAAGGGCTTCTGCTGCAGGCGGCTAATTTATTATGAAATATTGTTTCGGTCCGGTACCTCTGACATGACAGGATCAGCGTTTAGAAGTGTATAGAAATTGATATGAAAACAAATGAAAGATCAAGGCTGGACGGAAATTGCCGGATTATAATCAACATGGAGGCGCCGGAGGAATGCCGGATTGCTCTTCTGGAGAATGGACGTCTCGAGGCCTTTGATATCGAGACTTTCTCTCATACGCAGACAAGAGGCAACCTCTATAAAGGTCGAATAGTAAGGATAGAGCCCAGCCTTCGGGCGGCCTTTGTTGATATCGGCCTTTCCAGAAATGCCTATCTGCCCCTGGATGATATACACCCTGAATATTATGGATATTCAGAAGACAGAAAACGTATCCATGAGTTCTTGAAAAAGGACCAGGATATTCTCGTACAGATAGTCAAGGAAGAGACTCATTTAAAGGGATCTGCTGTGACAACTTATCTGTCGATCCCGGCAAGGTATCTGGTACTGATGCCGGGTACCGCTCAAGTAGGTGTATCCAGGAAGATAGAGGATGAAGAGGAACGCCAGAGGCTTAAGCAGATATTGAGGTCATGCAAGTTGCCGGAAGGTGTGGGACTTATCGCCCGGACAGTGGCTGAGGGAGTTCCAAAGGTTGAAATACGGAAGGATCTCAGATACCTGGTGCGGCTCTGGAGCAACTTGAGGAAAAAGGCGCAGTCCGCCCAGGTCCCGGCCCTGATTTATAGAGACCGGGATCTGGTAACACGGTTTCTGAGGGATTATCTCACAAGCGATGTGCGGGAGATCCTGGTAGACCGGCAAGAGGTCTATGATAACATAAAGGCCTTTCTTCGCATCATCGCCCCCCGGCAGGTAGCAACTGTACGTCTATATCAGGGAGATGTCCCCATTTTTTCACACTTCGACCTTGAGGCCAAGATAGATCAGGTATATCAATCCACGGTCAGCCTGCGTTCCGGAGGATATATTGTCATAGAACCGACCGAGGCGCTGGTGTCTATAGATGTAAATTCCGGGAAAAGTGTAAGAGAAAGGGGTATAGAGGAAACGGCGCTGAAGACCAATTTGGAGGCTGCGGAGGAGATAGCCAGGCAACTGCGCCTCAGGGACCTCGGGGGAATAATAATTGTGGATTTTATCGATATGCGTAACAGGACTAACAGGCAGCAGGTGGAAAGGCACATGAGGAAATGCCTCAAAAGAGATCGTGCCAGGACGGAAATTGCCAGGATTTCACGGTTTGGTGTGCTTGAACTGGTGCGCCAGAAGATACGCTCTCCTGTCCAACTGGGCAGTTATTGCTCCTGTCCCTATTGTCATGGAAGAGGGGTGGTGAGGTCTGTGGAGGCCATTGCACTGGCGGATTTGAGAAAAATCAGTGCATATCTGGCAGATGGTCGTGAAAAGAATCAGGGGCGGCTCGTGCTGGAGGCGTCGCCCCGGGTTGTCTCGTATTTGCTTAACCGCAAGCGTTCAGAACTCTGCAACATTGAAAAGAATTTTGGTATTGAAATCAGGGTGGAAGTCAATCCGGAACTCGGGCCGGAGGAGCATAAACTGTATTCGGAAACCGCTGAGACCGGTCAGGGTTTGGGTAACCGTTCAGGGGTTCAGGGCTCACCGAAAATTTGAACTGTTGATTCGTGAGTTTTGAAAAGTAACCCCGAACGGTGAACCCTGAATCCTGAACGGTTATTAGGAATGCACAGGTTCACACTAAGGATCATTATATGCCTGATAAATCAAAAACCTTGTTTTTTGAAGTCCCGGAATATCTCGCAAGTCTAGTCCCTTATCCACCAGGTAAGCCCCTGGAGGAACTCAAAAGGGAGTATGGTATAGAGGATCCTGTCAAGCTTGCCTCTAATGAGAATTCATTAGGGCCTTCACCAAAGGCCCTGGATACCATGAGGAGTGCCATGTCTTCTCTTCACCGCTATCCTGATGGCAGCGGTTACTACCTCAAGGAGAAGCTTGCCCGGCTGTTGGGAGTGTCTTCCGGGGAGATAGTGCTTGGCAACGGATCCAACGAGTTGATAGATTTTTTGACAAGGGTTTTCATCCGACCGGGGTATGAAGCCATAAGCAGTGATCCGAGCTTTCTGGTATATTGCAAAATGGTGCAGGCCGTAGGGGGGAACAACGTAGTCATTCCTCTTTCAGGGTATTGCCACGACCTTGAAGGCATGTCACGGGCGGTTACACCAAAAACCCGCCTGATCTTTCTGGATAATCCCAACAATCCCATGGGAACAGTCATTCACCGGGAAGATTTTGATGCATTTCTGGAAGACCTCCCGGATCATGTCCTTGTAGTCCTGGATGAGGCCTATAAGGAGTTTGTGAAGACTGGGCATACGCCGGATGCAATTGAGTATATGAAGCAGGACAGGAGGATTATAGTCCTTCGTACTTTTTCAAAGGCCTATGGTTTGGCCGGACTTCGAGTGGGCTATGGGGTTATGGACAGGGAAGTGGCTGAATACCTGGAGCGGGTCCGGCAGCCTTTTAATGTCAACACCATGGCACAGGTAGGGGCACTGGCAGCCCTTGATGACCAGGAGTACCTTAAAAAGACCGTTGATACCGTGTGGCAGGGCATGGATTTTCTCACGGAAAGGATCGAGGAGTTAGGATGCAGGGTAATGCCCAGTGAGACCAACTTCATTCTTGTAGACGTGGATAGGGACGCCAAGAGTGTTTATGAGAAAATGCTCAGGGAGGGGGTCATCGTGCGGGCAATGACCGCATATGGTTTACCCGGCCATATCCGGATTACCGTTGGTCTCCCTGAGGAGAATTTGCGTTGCGTTGAGGCCCTGCAAAGAGTTCTGAAGGGCTGAGTTGGAGGAATAATTATGGCCAGACCTCCTAAATGGCGAAGAGTTGACCGGGAACCCGCAGTGACCTATTTTAAGCCGAGGGGCATACCGTTGCGTGCTCTTGATGAGGTCGTCCTCACTGTTGAAGGTCTCGAGGCGCTGCGTCTGAGTGATATAGAGGAGATGGATCAGGGCGCTGCTGCCCTGCGGATGGGCATTTCCAGACAGACTTTCGGACGGATTCTGACAACAGCCAGGAAGACGGTATCTGCGGCGGTAGTAAAGGGTATGGGACTGCGCATAGAGGGGGGTAATTATATCCTGAGTCGAAGGGCGCATCCAGATGTTGGGGGAGAGGCCTCATAAACGCTGATCTATTTTTTGCGCCGGATGGACTAATGAACGTCCAACATCGAACATCCAACATCGAATGTTGAATCATTTCTGGGTTGTATTCCCCGCCCCTCGCGGCGTTCCCTGCAGTTCAAGATACCCCGTCCGCTTGCGGCGGGGTAGTTCATTAGCTGTTGGATGTTCGGTCTTGGATGTTTGTTTTTCATTCGATGTTGGATGTTGGACGTTCGATGTTCGATGTTCATCTTTCAAAATAGGGCTAAGATCCCGGGCCCCCCAACGCGTAAAATGCGCCCTGAGCTGAAGATGTTAAGGGCCTGGATAAAAGGCGCTCTTCAGGGCTGCTGTCTCTACCTGCCAGGTGATTCTCTGCCGCCGTTCCTCTCCGGGGTCAAGCCTCAGTTCTTGATGGGCCATGATGGAAATGGCCTGGGCTGTTTTTTCGTAACCGCTCTCTGACTGGGCTATGGTATTTACCGGGAATCCCCAGATAGTGCTGTCCCGGCCAAATTCGATATGGAGTTCGGCGCCTGTTGCCCGATCCGCAAATGTTATCTTGCCCCCTGTCTGCTCCCAGGGAGAGCTGAAATCCAGTTCTTGTCCCTCTATGAGGATTTTCCCGTTTCCCAGGGCCAGAAATGCCGGAAAGATATTCCATTCTATACCGAATCGGCAGTTTATATGGTCAGTAGAAGCGTTTTTAAGGGCGTATTTGCAAGTGATTGTCAGGCCCCTGTTCTTGAAGATGAAACTCTTGGTCAGACGAACGGGCCTTTTGGGTGAGCCGGGTATATAGAGACCTCCATCTCTCACCAAAATAAGAGTTCCAGCGTCGATCTTGTATTTATAGGGCTGATTGGCGAAGTCTCCCCATTCCCTGAAATCGCACTTCTTGAAATCACCGAGGACGGCCGTTGGGTCGAAAAGGTGATCTATGAAGGAATTCCTCCTGTACCAATCATATGTAAGCTCATCCAGCATGGATTGGTCCACGGCCTTTGTAAGCTTGTGGATGCTTGAGACACCTTTATTTTCGTATGCGCCATTCTCCGGGATTTCTCTCAGTGCCTGATGGTATGCTTCAGGCCTCCTGGTCAGGGTATTACCATAGTTGTTGGGAGGGTCGAGCAAGGAGAATTCAACTAACTGTCCACCAGAGTGCGGTTCAAAGACCAGGCAGACATCTCCGGACGAAACGATTACCTCCTTGAGGCCGTCTTTATTAATATCCGATTCCTCTATTGAGAGGTCCTGTCTTCTGCGGAGTCTGGCCTCGGCCTTCAGTATTGATTGCCACACGGCATTTCTTAAATGCGGAAGATAGAGGCCGCCGAAGATACCATGCCAATAGGCGTCATTACACTGGGCTGAAAGGATACAGTCCCTGGCCTGTCTGTCGAGTGAGCGGGCATTAAGGCTCATCCGGCTCAAAGCCGCGGCCCGTTTATGCATGTGGTTTGATTCAGGGTACTTTACAAAGAAATTTTTCCAGTGTCCTCCACGCAAAAAGGGCCTGTAGGCCTCTTTGGCTTCCGGACCCAGGGACTTTATCAACTCCTGCAGCTTCAGAATGCCGTCTGCCTGTAGGGCCCACTGCTCCATCTCCTCATAGGATGCGTCAGGAAGATAGCAGATACCTGATGCAGGCACCTTGTCCATGACCTGTGAAAATGTGGTCCAGTCAATAAATTCTTCCTTCCAGCGGGAAGCGGACTCAAGAAAGTTCTCAAGCCATCCGTCTTCGTAAACCCATTTGCGAGTCCCTGGCCAGGCGCCGAATTTCTCACCATCGTCTGCATAAATAGCCATTTTCCCTCTTGCAGCAACCTGCCTCAAGTATGCCTCAAGCTCGTTCATTGGCAGAAAAGGGATAAGATAACGCAGGGTCTCATCTATTGGGAAAACTGCCAGGGTCTTTCCGCCAGACTCTGTCAGATAGTAGCCGTGGAGATCTTCTTTATGGAAACCCGTTACAAGGAAGTGCCGGTCATCTACGATGACAAACTGGATCCCCGAATCTATCAGATCCTCAATTATCTGGTTTTCCCATACCCTCTCTGTCAGCCAGAGTCCTTTGGGACGTTGCCCGAAACGCCGCTCAAGGTATTCACTGAGCTTCAGTATTTGCTCTTTTCTGTCCTTCCTGGATATGCTGGCAAGGACCGGTTCATAAAAACCGCCGCCTAAAAGCTCTGCCTGCCCTTCATCTGCCATGCCGCCTATGAGGTCGATAATTGAAGTGTCGTTGTCTTCCCACCAGGAAAGAAGGGTTCCGCTGACATGGATGGAAAGTGAAAGCCAACGAGCCCTGGAGACGGCCTGCAGAAAAGGACGATAACATGTACAGGTCAATCTCTCTATAACATGGTGGAAGTTGCCGAGGGGTTGATGGTTATGGAGACCGAAGAGCACAGGCAGCCTGGACATAATTAAAGCATCCTCCTTGAGTAATGATTTCTGGTTAACAGCAGCAAGCCCGGGTGTCAAACTAAAATCCATTTATATGTTTTACTTGATTGAGATAGTCTTATTTGTTATCACTGGAGCCCATTTTAGACCTGTTTTATTTTATTAACATGGCTGAAGCTCAAAAAACACCATTAAGGTCTGCTGATGGCAGAGAACCTTCATCTTCTCTCAGGCTGGGTGATGAAACTCCGGTTTTGGAAATTGATGGCCTTAGAAAGACATTCGTGAACAATGGGCTCAGGGTGGAGGTGCTGAAGGATCTCAGGTGTTCTATTTACTCCGGTGAAATTGTCGGGGTGGTTGGGGCTTCAGGGGTCGGTAAGACCACCTTTCTTCACATAATGGGCACTCTGGATTGTCCCACCGGCGGCAAGGTTCTGCACTTTGGAGAGAATGTGTTTTCCTGGAGTGATACAAGACTTTCCAGGTTCCGCAATGAAGAACTTGGATTTGTCTTTCAGTTTCATCACCTCTTGCCGGAGTTTTCCGCCCTTGAGAATGTTATGATGCCATGTCTTGTGTCCGGGGCATCCAGGCCCAAGTCCATGGAAATGGCAAAAGATATACTGGCTGAAATCGGGCTTGAGAAGAGATTTGATTACCGCGTTGGTCAGCTCTCAGGTGGTGAGCGGCAGCGGGTGGCACTGGCAAGGGCCATGGTAAGAAAACCAAAGTTGCTGCTTGCTGACGAACCTACAGGAAATCTCGATGAAAGGACCGGAGAGAAGACCGCGGAATTGATCTTTGCTTTAAACAGACGCTACGGTACAACCGTGGTGATTGTCACCCATAATCTGGCATTGGCAAGCCGTATGGACCGATGTATCGGTTTGGCAGAGGGCCGGGCTGTTGAGCTCAATGCCTCTGAGCTTCAGGATTTTGGCGTGGGACGTATATCCTGAGTTTTAGATGACACAATGAAGCGGAAAAGAGTAAATGAAAACCCCTGATGTCATGCGAAGACCGGCAGTCTTTACGTGCAGATCATTTTATTTGTCTGTCATATGTCTTGTCTTATCTCTGTGTTTTCAATTTATTTTGGTCTCTGGTACCATGGGGAGCATTTCCCGTCCATCTGCAACCATTCTCGGGGCCTCCCTGGCTTATTACGGGCCAAAAGATACGTACTTCCTGGCAGATAAGATACGGGACGGACTTTCCAGACGTCTTGAGTCTCATGGATATACGGTGCTTCTGTCAAAAGACAGGCCGCCCGAGTCTTTGGATGATGTCATTAAGGACGGAAAGGCCCAACAGGTCCAGTTTGTATTCTATGGGAGTATTAGCTGCCTTGGAGAGTGGCTGGGCCTGAATTTGAGGCTCCTTGACCTGAAGGATGCCGACAGTAAACCTGAGATCCTCTTTGCTAAAGGTGACAGGCACGAGATCGGTACGCTTCTGGACCAGATGGAGGCCGAGATGGTAAGGGTTCTGGCCGCACCTTACCTGGTGGCTGAGGTATATGTCAGTGGTAACAGGAGGGTGGATACCGATGCAATCCTGCAGGTGACAATGACCAGGGCAGGCGATCTCTTCGACCCCAAGATTATCGCCTCCGATATTAAGAGCATATATAAGATGGGTTATTTCAATGACGTGCAGGTGGATGTCAGCGAAAGCCCTTCAGGTCGCATAGTGACCTTCATACTGAAAGAAAAGCCTGCCATAAGGCAAATAAAATTTTCCGGCAATAAAGAAATTTCAGAGGAAAAGATTCGTGAGGTAATAGATCTTAAGCCATATACTGTTGTTCAGGAAAAGACCCTCCAGGAAAATGCCGAGAAGATCAAGGCCCTGTATATGGAAAAGGGTTATATCGGAACCAATATTCTGGCCTCAGTAGAGCCGGTATCAGAGCAGGCGGCCGATGTGGTCTTCGAGATTACGGAAGGAGAGCAGGCCCGCGTCAAGGCCATCGAATTCCAGGGTAACCATACCTTTTCAGACAAGGAATTAAAAGGCTTGCTGGAGACATCTGAAAAAAGACCTCTCTGGATTCCTTCCTGGAGCAACATCGTGGCCCTGTTTAAGGGGGATCAGGCGGTCTTGAAGGAGGATGCCCTGGAGAGAGATCTGGGAAGGATTGCAGCCTATTACCACAATCATGGTTACGTGGATGCCAAAGTGGGCCGACCTGCGATCCGGAGGGAAGGTGCCTGGCTCTATATCACGATTCCAATAGAAGAGGGAAGTCGCTATGGAGTGGGTCGGGTAGGCATAGAGGAGGATTTTTTCAAGGACAAAGAAATGCTCTTAAGCAAGCTCAAGATCACTCAGGAGCCTTTTTTCAGCCAGCAGATACTTCGCCAGGATATATTGAAACTTACGGATCTGTATGCAGATGAAGGTTTTGCTTATGCCGATATTACTCCGAGGATCGAAAAGGACCGGGAGAAAAAGCTGGTAAACATAACGTTGCTGGTCAATACGGGACCGAGTGTGAAGTTTGAGCGGATAGAAATAGTCGGGAATACAAGGACCAGGGATAAGGTTATCAGGAGGGAGCTCAGGGTCAAAGAGCTTGAGCCCTTCAGTGCTTCCGGATTCAGGAAGAGTACTCAGAGGCTGAAGAGGCTGGGTTATTTTGAGGATGTAAATCTCATTCCCAGTAAAGGGAGCAGCGAGGAATATATGGACCTCAAGGTAGAGGTCAAGGAGCAGCCTACAGGCACCTTCAGCATAGGGGCAGGATACAGTTCAGTGGAAAATTTAATGCTCATGGGGGAGATCAGCCAGAGGAATTTTCTTGGGAAGGGTCAGTCTCTGAGCTTCAGGGGTGTAATTGGCTCGGAGACCAATCGATATTCACTGAATTTTGTAGAGCCCTATTTCAGGGATACCAGGCTGTTATTGGGTGCTGAACTATACAATTGGCAGTACGAGTATGATGATTACACAAAGGACAGCAAGGGAGGTGCGGTGCGCTTTGGCTATCCTCTGACTGACGATCTCAGCATGTTTGTTAAGTTGAGAATGGATGATACTGATATTTCGGACTATTCTGATAATGCCTCAACAATCATATTGGACTCACTTGATATCCATACCACCAGGTCTATAAGCACCGGTTTCACCTATGATACGAGAGACGACTACTACAATCCCGCTCATGGCTGGAACAGCAAGGCCTCGGTTGAATATGCAGGAGGACTCCTGGGTGGTGACAGCGCTTTTGTCAAACTGGAAGGCAATATCGGATATTATCATCCCATCTGGAAGGCCGTCATCGGTCACTTGAGGTGTGGAATCGGATACGTTACCGAGGGAGGCAACGGCAAACTTCCTATCTATGAAAAATTTTTCCTGGGCGGAATAGACTCTGTCAGGGGTTTCAAGTATGGTCGTATAAGTCCTGTTGATCCGGATACAGGAGATCGCATTGGCGGTGAATACATGGGTTTTACACAGATTGAGACCATTTTCCCCATATTGAAAAACATGGGTCTGAACGGGGTATGCTTCCTGGACATGGGGAATGTCTGGAAAAAAGACAGCGCTTATGACCTGAGCGATTTACGCAAGTCCGTGGGTTTTGGCGTGAGGTGGCTTTCTCCCATGGGGCCTCTTCGCATAGAATGGGGCTACAATATAGATAAAGAGGAAGGGGATGACACAAGCAATTGGGAGTTCAGGATGGGAGGAAGCTTCTGAATTGCATGATTTATTGACTGATGGACCATGAAGACCCTCGGAGAAATAGCGCTCTTGATCAAAGGAGACCTGAAAGGACCAGGGGATTTTCCTGTATCAGGTATTCAGGCCCTGACGGCTGCGGGTCCGGACGAAATAAGCTTTGCTGTCGGATCTCGCTATAGAGACGAGGTGAAGAAGAGCAGGGCAGGGGCCATGATACTTCCAAAGGACTGGCCTTACCCGCTGGATCGTCCCTCTGTTCTGGTTGAAGATCCGTATCTTGCCTATGCCTTAACAGCATCTGCATTTTCGGATAAGCCCTTCAGTGCCCTGGGAGTGAGCTCAGAGTCCCATGTGGGCTCGGGATGTGAAATAGACCGGAATGTCAGTATATATCCCGGAGTGTACATAGGTGATCGTGTGCATATTTGCCCGTATGTGACACTCCATCCCGGAGTGTATGTGGGGAATGATGTATGTATTGAGGAAGGAACGACCTTGTATCCCAATGTGGTAGTTTATGAGGGCTGCCGCATTGGTAAAAGGGTGGCAGTACATGCAGGGACGGTGATCGGAAGCGACGGTTTCGGTTATGCCAGGCGTGGCGAATACCATGTAAAGATTCCCCAGATTGGCATTGTAGTGATAGAGGACGATGTAGAGATAGGCGCCAATTGCACCATAGACAGGGCAGCCCTGGGAGAGACCCGCATAGGCCGTGGCACCAAGATTGACAATCTGGTACAGGTTGGCCACAACGTGTCTGTAGGTGCCGGGTCTTTGATTGTGGCCCAGGTCGGTGTTTCAGGGAGTACCCGTCTGGGCAGGGGAGTAGTGCTGGGAGGGCAGGTCGGTTTAGTGGGCCACATAGAATTGGGAGATCGGGTCATGGTAGGTGCGCAATCAGGAGTTTCCAGAAGCGTGGCAGCCGGTGAGGCGGTCTCAGGGACTCCTGCAATGCCTCACAGGTTGTGGTTAAGGGTCGGAAGCGCCCTCAAGCGCCTTCCGGAACTGGTAAAAGAGGTCCGCGATCTTAAAGGACGCATAGACAGACTTGAAGACAAATTATTAGGAGAGGGAAATGGAAAAGATGCATAGCCAACTCCGAATACAAGAGATATCTGCCCTCTTGCCTCACAGGTATCCATTCCTGTTGGTTGACCGGGTTTTAAGCCTTGAGCCGGGTGCAAGCATCAAGTCGTTTAAGAACGTTACTGTAAACGAGCCCTTTTTTCAGGGACACTTTCCCGGAGAGCCTATTATGCCCGGGGTCCTTATCCTGGAGGCCATGGCCCAGACAGGGATCATTTTTGCCAAGAATACCGACCCCGAGGGTCTTGAGGGTAAGCTGCTGGTGTTTGCAGGGATGGATGGGGTGCGATTCAGGAGGTCAGTTGTGCCCGGCGACCAGTTGATTATGGAACTGAAACTCATAAAACGCAAATCCATGGTATGGAAAATGGAAGGTACTGCATCCGTCGATGATAAGGTTGCGGCCGAGGCCGTACTTATAGCAGCCATTCAATAAATTCGGCATCCTTCACGGCGAGTCAAAAGTAGTTTACACTTTGTTGATCTTGTATTTTGCAGTGAAACTGGAAACTGGAAACTGGAAATTGGGGAAAACACAAAGATGTAGATTCATTACCTAATTTCTAATTTCCAGTTTCGATATTGGACAATCTGATGATTATCGAGAGAGATATACACCCGACAGCCATAATTTCTCCTGATTCGGAAATTGCGGAAGGAGTAAAGATAGGGCCTTATGCGGTTATAGGGCCTGAAGTCGAATTGGGGCCGGAGACTGAAATAGGCCCGCATGCCGTAATAGAGGGCCGGACTCGACTCGGAGAAAAGACGAAGGTTTTCCAGTTTGCCTCTATTGGCGCCCCTCCCCAGGATCTGAAGTACGGCGGCGAGCCCACGAGGGTCGAGATCGGCGACCGGACCATAATCAGGGAATTCGTCACAGTCCACCGCGGGACTCACGGCGGAGGCGGCGTTACGAGAGTCGGAAGGCAGTGCCTGCTCATGGCTTATTGTCATGTGGCACACGACTGCAAAGTCGGAGACAATGTGATCATGGCAAACGGGGTTACTCTCGGGGGACATGTGGAGATAGGAGAGCACGTCATCATTGGTGGACTGTCGGCCATACATCAGTTCTGCCGAATCGGGGCCTATGCCTTTCTGGGCGGCATGTCAGGCGTAAATAAGGATATACCTCCTTATGTGAAGTACTGGGGTCAAAGGGATCATCTCTATGGCCTGAATATGGTCGGGTTGAGACGGCACGGGTTTCCAAGGGAGGTCATCGAGGCCTTGAGGGATACTTATAGAATGGTGTTTCAAGGGAATGATGTGGTAGGTGAAGCCCTTGATGCAGTGGAGGTCCGTTTTGGAGGCATGCCCGAGGTGAAGAGATTTACCGTATTCATCAGGTCTTCCAGAAGGGGCGTGCCCATGGCCTCCAATGGAGAAGAAGAACTTTGATGCAGGATCATCCTTTGGGGCTCGTGGCAGGGGGAGGGCAGTTCCCGCTGTTATGCGCCAGGGCCGCCAGGAAACAGGGCCGCAGGGTAGTGGCAATAGCTCATAACGGGGAAACGGATGCCCTGCTTTCAGAGGAGGTGGATCAAATTGAATGGGTTTACCTGGGGCAGTTGGGCAAGCTTATAAAGACGCTAAAAAAAGCAGGGGCATCAGAGGCCATATTTGCGGGTTCTATAACCAAGACCAGGATATTCAGGGATGTCCGCCCTGATCTCAGGGCTATCGACCTGTGGAGACGCCTGGGCAACAGGCTGGACGACAGGATATTGAGGTCCGTTGCCGCTGAGCTTGAACAGGAAGGCATCCGGGTTCTTCCCTCCACTTTTTTCTTGAAAGAGCTGCTTGTCCCCTCCGGCGTGTTGACCCGCTGCAAGCCCTCAGAGAGCCAGTGGAAAGATATTCATTTCGGCTGGAGGCTCGCAAGGGAGATAGGGCGCCTTGACATAGGCCAGTGCCTGGTAGTCAAGGACCGTACCGTGCTGGCCGTTGAGGCGATTGAAGGTACGGACCGGACAATCCGGAGGGGCGGGCAGCTGGGCGGGCCGGATGCGGTGGTGATAAAGGTCTGTAAGCCCGCACAGGACACCAGGTTTGACCTTCCTTCCGTGGGGGTCGGAACCATTGAGCAGATGGTTCGGGTCAAGGCGTCTGTCCTGGCCGTGGAGGCCGGCCGCACCCTGTTTTTTGACAGGGATTCTACCATTGATACGGCTGACAGGTCGTCAATAGCCGTGGTTGGCGTTAAAGGAGATACAGGGCATTGATTCGGACAGCGGTTATAGGAGCGGGATATCTGGGGCGATTTCATGCACAGAAGTATGCGCAGATGGAGGGAGTGGATCTGGTTGGAGTCGTGGATCTGTCTCTTGAGCGTGCACAGGAGGTGGCAAAGGAGGCGGGGACCAGGGCCTGCACAGATATACATGAGGTGATAGGCAGGATCGATGCGGCATCGGTGGTAGTTCCCACTATTTATCATCACGAAGTTGCCAAGATGCTGTTTTCCCATGGTGTGCACTGCATGATTGAAAAGCCCATCTCTGCCACTGTGGACGAAGCGGATGAGCTCATTGGCCTGGCGGCAGAGAAGGGTTTGATACTCCAGGTGGGCCATTTGGAGCGATTTAATCCTGCCATAAAGGTGCTTGAGGCAAAGGTGACGCATCCCCTCTTTATAGAGGTCCACAGGCTGAGCGGATTTAAGGACAGGGCCACTGACGTGGATGTGGTCCTGGATCTGATGATTCACGATCTGGAGATAATCCTGGCCCTGGTAAGCTCGCCTCTTAAAGAGATAAGGGCAGTGGGTGTGCCGGTACTTACTCAAAAGGTGGATATTGCAAACGCGCGGCTCATCTTCGAGAATGGATGTACTGCGAATCTTACGGCAAGCCGTATTTCTCTCCAGGATATGCGCAGAATCAGGGTATTTCAGCCAGGGGCATATATATCTGCGGATTGCGCGGAGCGCAAGAGCCTGATTGTCACCAGAGATTTAAGCGCAGGCCCAATGGCCGCCATCAGACCTGAATTCAAGACCCACGAGGGGACAGACATGCTCTATGATGAACTCGTGTCATTCGTAAGAGCAGTGCAGGGCCTTGAAAGACCCAAAGTTACAGGAGAGGCGGGAAGGAAGGCGCTCAAGCTTGCCCTGGATATAAATGCCCGGATTATGCAAGGGCTTAATACCTTGAAACTTGAAGTTGGAAATCAGAAATTTGGCAGAGATGAAACCAGGAATTAGTGGGTGCAGGTATTTATCATAGCCGGGGAGCCCTCTGGCGACCTTCATGGTTCAAACCTCATCCGTGCCCTTAAGACCAGGCTTCCACAGGCAAGATTTGTAGGCATAGGTGGCCCGAAAATGGAGGAGGCGGGGCTGGAGCTTCTTTTTTCAAGCTCTGAGCTCGCGGTGGTTGGTGTGGTCGAGGTCGCCGGTCATATCGGGCCGATTTTAAGGGCCTTTGGCCGTACTACAGACTGGCTGCGCAAAGAGAGACCGGATTTACTCATTCTTATAGATTATCCGGAGTTTAACCTCCAGGTGGCCGCCAAGGCAAAGAAGCTGGGTATTCCCGTTTTTTACTATATAAGTCCCCAGGTATGGGCCTGGCGTAAGGGCAGATTGAAAAAGCTTCGCCGTCTGACAGATCGAATGGCTGTCATTTTGCCGTTTGAGGAGGCCTTTTTCAGGTCTCACGGCATGAAAGCGAGATTTGTAGGCCATCCACTTCTTGACGTGGTCAAGGCCCGGGTCTCCAGAAGCGAGTTTTGCAAAAAGGCGGGACTCAATCCGGAAAGGCCGGTAATAGGACTCGTCCCTGGCAGTCGAAAGAGCGAGGTCTCGAGGTTATTTCCAGTGATGGCAGGTGCTGCCCGGAGGATGCTTAAAGACGGGCGGGATGTCCAGTTTGTGCTACCGCTTGCACCATCGCTTGATCCCGGAACTCTGGAACCATTTATTTATCAGGTTACCGAGTCAGTGACCACGGACCAGCACAGACGAACACAGACGGATGGATCACCCGACCACCCGATTATTCGAATGGTGAGGGGCCAGACCTATGATGCCATAGCCGCTTCCGACCTGATACTTGCGGCCTCAGGGACAGTCACCCTTGAGGCCGCTATTCTGGGCACTCCCATGGTGGTCACCTACATGGTGTCCCCTGTTACATATTTTCTGGGAAGATGTCTCGTAAAAGTCCCTTTTGTGTCCCTTGTAAACCTGGTGGCAGGACGCCGGGTAGTACCCGAGATACTCCAGGGGGATGTCAGTGCCGGGCGGCTCTCTCATGAGGTACTGTCTCTTTTCGGGGACAAAGCCGCAATGGAGAATATGATCAGGGATCTGAAAGAGGTAAAAAATGCCCTGGGTAAACCAGGGGCGGCAGAGAGGGCGGCAGACCTCGCCATGGATCTCATTCAGGGTCCTTGAGTGCGGCCTGGCTATGGGTAATTGAGCCATTGGAAAAACGTCCGGCAGCAATTAATCTGATATGGCTTTTTATGATTCTCCTGGCTACAGTGGTCGCCTCCTACAACGGCAGAATGAAGCAACTGGTCGATGCTTCGTTCGAATCCGCAAAAAATTCCGTTAACCTGGCGATTGGCTTGATCGGGGTTATGGCACTGTGGCTTGGTCTTATGAAAGTCGCTGAAGCCGGTGGCTTGATGCGTCTGATCGCCCGTGCCATCCGTCCTGTCATGTGCCGTCTGTTTCCTGATGTGCCTGCCGAGCATCCGGCCATGTCGGCCATGATTATGAATATGTCCGCCAATGCCCTGGGACTCGGCAATGCAGCCACGCCAATGGGAATCAAGGCGATGATGGAATTAGACCGGCTGAATCCGAACAAGGGTGAGGCTACCAATGCGATGTGTCTTTTTTTGGCGATTAATACGTCGAGCGTCACGGTCCTCCCGTTGGGCGTAATCGGAGTGCGGGCGGCCGCCGGTGCCGCAGAGCCGGCTTCCATTCTTATTCCTTCGCTTGTTGCAACGATCTGCTCTACCACAATGGCCATTATTGCCTCAAAGGCCTTTGTTCGTTTCAGCAGACACAAAACACCCATAGAAACAGTAAGCAAAGATCCCGGTGATACGGAACAGGACCCTGTTGCGGTCTGCAATGGAGAAAAAGAAGCCGATGGAGAACTTAACCCGCCCGGATGGATCGGCAGGTGGGCGGTCATACTGACCGTCCTTGCCTTTGCAGGCGGAGCCGTATTTCGTCTAACTGCCGGCACTGATTGGCGGGACCTGGCAGGAGAGATCCTCTCCTACTGGCTGGTCCCTGTAATTATGTGCAGCCTTCTCCTGTTTGGTTATTTTCGGGGTGTCAGGGTCTACGAAGCCGCTACCACAGGTGCAAAGGAAGGATTTCAGGTAGCAGTAAAGATTATCCCGTTTCTTGTGATGATCATGGTTGCCATCGGGATGTTTCGGGCCTCGGGTGCTTTTGACCTTATGGTATCAGCGTTCCAACCGCTCACATCAATGATCGGCATGCCGGCAGACGCCCTTCCCATGGCCCTTATGCGGCCCCTTTCCGGCTCCGGGGCGTTTGGAATCATGAGTGAGATAGTGAGCCATGCCCCGGACAGCTTCTCATCCTTTTTGGTCTCCACAATGCAGGGCTCCACGGAAACCACTTTCTATGTCCTGGCAGTATATTTCGGTGCCGTCGGTGTGGTTCGGACCCGGCATGCAGTAGCGGCTGCCCTGCTTGCAGATATGACAGGAATTCTGATGGCGCTCGTTATGTGTCACATAATGTTCTAAGGCGAATAATTTGAAAAACAGAAAAAAGCGCGGTAAATATTCGGTGAACCTGTTATATCCTGCCTTGAAGCGGTTACCTTTTTCAGGGTTTCAAAGCTCACTCATCGCGGACCGGAGAGGCAGTGCAATCCGGCCCGCGGTTGAAACCCTGCAAAAGGCAAACCGCTCCTGCGGCAGGGTGCTGATGGCAACTCCGAAGCACAATGGACTTAAACCGATTACAGGGTGCTTCTTTTGGAAACGATTTGCGTTAGCCCTTGTAGTTTTTTTGGCTTTTGCAGAACTGGATACCCCGGCTCCGGAGCGCAGCGAAGGAGAACGGGGAGGGTCCCGGGCTGCAAAAGCCTCAGAAAACAAGGGGCGAGAG
>Ga0209410_1000521_pt1 | contig 17925 bp, 12 predicted proteins | sample Mar14436cmmetaG_FD_184135 | JGI IMG/M metagenome (GOLD analysis project Ga0209410, IMG submission 184135) | Marine hydrothermal vent microbial communities from Guaymas Basin, Gulf of California to study Microbial Dark Matter (Phase II) - Marker... ... | reverse complement strand
TTAAAAGTTTGTAATAGTGCGCTGTTGCAAAAATTACAGCAGTGAATAGTAACAATGGCTTAGAAAAGTTTTCCTCAAACGTATTGATTATTATGCCGATAAACCACAGTAACAACTCTATAACTGCTACTCTCCAGGCAAAATACCAAGAGAAAGTTCTGCTGATATAATATTCACTGAGAAAATTTTCTATAGGAAGTCCCAGAGCTATAACTGCTGCCGAAGAAGAAATTAACACTGCTAGTACAGCATATGACAAATTGTCCTGTTTTAAGGTAGCCATAGTCTTAGCCCCCATATTTTAATAGATAAAATCATGTTAGCTAACAATATCGCTGCGAAATAGATAGAAACACTAACTTTTGCTATCGTTCTGTTTTTTTCATTTTTTATAAACTTTTCAATAACAGCGTTTACTACTTGCCCTCCATCAAAAGGATATATTGGAAGCATGTTTATTACCGCAATACTTTGCGTTGCCATTATAGACCATATAAGAATCTTATATACTTCTGTTGAAAGTGATCTAGCTAGGTCGCTAAAACTATCGCGGAAAAACACTAAAGAATAAAAATCGTTAAATGATGCTCCCATAAAGCCTTTTGTTGAATTTCTGGGGTCTGACACAAGCCTAATATGCACGTTAACAATATCACCATTTCTTACGACTGTAAGTTCGACTACATCTCCGGGCTTTGTGTTCTTCATGAAAACGATAAGTTCTTGAAGACTTTTTACTTCAGTCTCGTTCATTTTAATAATTATGTCGCCAGCTCTCAATACCTCATTTGCAGGATAACCTTCAAGCGTAGAGTTAACCAAAACACCGGATGCGATCATCGCGTTAGTGAAAACCAGAATAAGCAGTATAAACGTTAAAAAATTAGCAAAGCTGCCAGCTGAGAAAACTCTTATTTTTCTTGAAAGAGAAATTTCCTCAAACTCGTTTTCATCAGGTTCTACAAATCCCCCGAAGAGAATTATAGCGAGTAGTAATCCGGCGGATTTTATAGAAATGTTGAAAGCTGAAGCGAATATTCCGTGAGCGAATTCATGGGGTATTAAAACAATAGCTGCCGCAAGTACAAAATAAGGAAGCGATTCCAAGCCTATTGTAATGCCTGGAAGAACTGGCGCCACCGGCGCGGCTGTTGGAGATTTAAATATTATTGCTAGAAGATTGACATGTATAAAGTATATGCCTACAGCTAATAGGTATACTCCAACAAGAATAGATATGTATGATACCAGGGTGATGAGTTTTTTATATTTTGAGCCTATTCTCTCTATGACTTTGTTAAATTTCTCTGTTCGAAGCATTACAACCGGCCCTTCCAGAGTAACGCCCCATCGAGTTAGGATATCTGGCTTAAAATTTTTAAGGAGATAAAGGGATAAATAGAGAACTCCTATTGCTGATACTAGTATAATCGTGCTAGCGTATTGTTGTAGTAAACCCGACACCACAGAGAGTATCTATGCTGAATAGGTTTTTTAATATTTCTATTCTAGCCTTATACCCGGTTGAATGTAAAGGATATACACGTTCTATTTTTAACTCATTAACCGCATCTTTAAAATCTTCAAGTGTTAAAGCATCCAAATAGGATAGATACAATCCGCCAACTAACGCTTTAATCGGATAGAGATGTTCCTTCCTGATAGTTGAAATTAAGTTTTCTAGACCATACGTAGCACATCCAACTAAAATTAAGCTACCTTTTGACATTTGAACGGTCAAAGTAATCTCCTTCATTAGAGAACCGAACGGTCCTAGAATACGCAAAAAAGGGTGTTTAAAGCTGTCAGCTATAACAAAACCCTTTCTGGCTAATATACGGTTTGTATTTTCATTGCTAAGCGGCGGCAAGATTATTTTCGCATCTTCTTCTATAATTTTTTGCAGTCCCGTAACTAATCCTCCTATGTGACATTTTCTCCATAGCGAAACGAATACGTAATCTACATCGGTTAAATCTATACCGAGTATTTCAGCATTGATTCTTAATATCTCGTATGAGCTCCCCGTATCAAATAGTATTTTAGTTTTTTTCGACGCGTTGATTTCGAGATGAATCGATAAAGAATGCGACGGAATTAGTTCGGGAATTTTTTTATTTGGTAAGTCATCAGCTAATACCGTTATTTTCACGCTTTTAGGTAGGTAGCTCATTTGATCTCCAGATTATTCTAATCCTAGAAAGATATAATTCTATCAGTATTAATCGTTAAATTGGGATTTATGAAAGGGAACGACATGCTGAAAATTCTCAGCAAGGACGCCTATCACAGAGTTGTACATGTCGAGATAGAGGAGCCTGTTGAGTTTCAGTACGGCAAGCCCGTGGACGAGTTAGATGTGAAGGATGAAGTTAAAGCTGCTTTGAAAAGAAGGCAAATTAATAGGCTTTATATGTTTCAGGAGGAAGCTACCCGCTTAATTTTAAATGGCGAAAATGTTTTTATATCAGCTGGAACTGGAACTGGGAAAACTGAGGCTTTCCTTATCCCTCTTGCTGAGAAAATACTTGATGAGCCTTATACTGGCGTGCAAGCGTTGCTTATTTATCCCACCAAGGCTCTTGCACGTGATCAATTTAAAAGGATTAACGAGTTCTTTTCAATGTTTTTTGGAATAAGAGCTGCAGTTTACGATGGCGACGTTCCTGATAAAGATAGGAGGCAAATCTATAGTTTTCCCCCTCAAATATTGATAACCAATCCGGATATGATACATGTTTCATTAATCTATTCGCATGAATTTAGGAGGCTCTTGTCTAATGTAAAGTTTATAGTTCTTGACGATATGCACGTATACTCGGGAGTTTTCGGAATACATGTGGCTTACGTCGTAAGAAGATTAAAAAGAGCTATCGGCCACCCTGTCCAATGCATTGGAACGTCTGCAACTTTAGAGAATCCTGAAGATTTTGCTTCTAAAATATTCGGAGAATCGGTTAAAGTTATAGAAGCTCCACGAGGCAGGAAAGGTCGGTTGATTCACGTATTAGTAAAGCCTATTGAAAGGTCTAAGAGAATGGAAGCTATTTCGCTTTTAAGAACATGCTTAAATAATAATCTAAAAACTTTAGTTTTCGTAGATAGTCATCGAACAGCCGAATTATTAAAGTATATGGCTGATAGGTATGGTTTAAGAGTAAAACTTCATAGAGCAGGTTTTAAACCTGAAGTTAGGAGAAAAATAGAAAGCGAGTTTAAATCTGGTAAACTTAAAGCTGTCATTGCTACACCAACTTTAGAATTAGGGATAGATATAGGAGATTTGGACGCTATAATTTTATACAGTATACCACCCACTTTCTCTAAATACGTTCAAAGAACGGGTAGGGCGGGAAGAAGAGGACAAACGGCTTATATTTTTACTATTTTAGGCGAAGATCCCATTAGTTCTTACTATGAAAGACATCCCCAGGAATTTTTTAGACAGAGTGTCGACCCGGTATTTATAGATTTAAAAAATGAAGAAATAGCTAAAATTCACTTGCTTGCGATGGCTTTAGAAAATCCTTTTAGTATAAATGATCTTAGCGATTTTGAGTATAAAGTATTAAAGAGTTTAGAGAAAAAAGGCTTTGTCAGAATCGTCAATAATTTCGTGTCCGTTCAACCGAAAGGTTCTAGATTTCTTAAGAGTAGAATGGGAATAAGAGGTATAGGGGATGTCGTGAGAATCATCACAAAAACAGGAAAAGTGATAGGTTTTAGAGAACTGCCAATGGCGTTGAAAGAACTGCATCCAGGTGCGGTGTATTTGCATGGAGGGATTCCTTATCTCTCAATAAGGTTTGAAAAGAAAAAGGCAGTAGTTACCATGCTTCCTAAAGGTTATGATTTTGTGACTTTTCCATTATACTACACTATGCCGGAAGAATTAAAGCTTCTAGAGCAAACTATCGTTAAGGGAATAAGCGTAAAATATCTAAATCTTGCATTAAATGATGTTGTCTATGGTTATGTTGTTAAAAGATTTCCATCTATGGAAATTGTTGAGGAAAAAATGCTCGATAGGGAATACAGTTATTCATTCAAAACAAAGGGAATACTTGTAAATTTTCCGGTTCAGCATGAATGGAATGAGCTTGAAAATGCAGAAGCATTCCATGCTGTTGAGCACGCGATAATATCTGCTGCACAAATCGTTCTTGGAGCCGCTGCTACGGATTTAGGCGGTGTTAGTTTCCCATCAGGTCATATCTATATTTACGATTCCTATCCTGGAGGATCTGGAGTTTCAAAAGCACTTATGAAAAAATTAGATCAAATCTTGTGGAAAGCTTTTGATATAGTCTCCAACTGCAACTGCGTCGATGGATGTCCTAAATGCATTTTCTCGCCCTACTGTGGAAACAATAACAAGGTTTTGTCGAGAAATAAGGCTAATAAAGTTCTAAAGGAAGTATTACTGAAAAAGGTTAAAGTGGTAGAAAAGCGACGGTCTGGCAAACCTTTGGTATAGACCCGGGGAAATGTTTAAATTTATGTTTTTTATGACATAGTCGTAACAGGTGGTCGTTATTGAATCGCTTGATTTTAAACCTATAAGAGAAATTTTTGGGTTAAAAGAAGGAAGCAGAGTCAAAACCAGAGGCTGGGTTTATCGTCTGAGAGAACTTGGCGATAAGATCTTTATCGTCCTAAGAGATTCTACTGGCATAATACAAATCGTCGCCGAAAAAGCATCTATCAGTGATGAAAAATTGAAAGGTTTAGGTATAGAAGCTTCCTTAATTGTACAGGGATATGTTAAAGAAGATATAAGAGCCCCTGGCGGAAAGGAAATAAAAGCCGACTATGTTGAAGTAGTAGGTCCTTCTCATAAATTCCCGATAACTAAAGATGCTTCACCCGAATTTTTGCTAGATGTACGGCATCTTTGGCTTAGAAGCCGAAAAATGAATGCTATACTAAAAATCAGAGATACAGTCTTTGAAGCCGTACACGAATACTTTAGAAGGAACGGTTATTATGAAGTACAATGCCCAATGTTCATTACAGCAGCTGTAGAAGGCGGATCTACCCTTTTCGAACTCGAATACGTTGATAAAAGGAAAAAAGTCTATTTAACCCAGTCATCTCAGTTTTATCTTGAAGCTTTAATTTTCTCATTGGAAAAAGTGTATACGATCGCCCCCTCATTTAGAGCTGAGAAATCTAGAACTCGTAGACATCTCACGGAATTTTGGCATGCAGAGGCGGAAGTTGCGTGGTTAGATTTTGAAGGTATCGTAAAGGTAGAGGAGGAATTGATAACTTATGTTGTCAAAAAAGTTCTCGAAAAGCGTATTGAAGAGCTTGAATATCTAAAGCGGAACATAGACTTATTAGAAAATGTAAAACCGCCATTTTATAGATTGTCGTACGACGAAGCTATTGATATTCTGAGAAAGAAAGGATTTGATATTAAATGGAGCGAAGATTTAGGAGCGGACGAAGAGCGCGCATTAACTTTAGAATTCGATAAACCAATAGTTCTTTATGGATTTCCAGAAGAGGCTAAGGCATTTTATCATAAAAACGATCCGAAAAGACCAGAAGTTACGTTGGCTGGCGACGTTCTTGCCCCAGAAGGTTATGGCGAAATAATCGGTGGTGGAGAAAGAATAAGCGATGAAAAACAGCTTATCGACAAAATTTACCGTTTTGGTCTCGATCCCAAAGACTATGAATGGTATATAGACCTTAGAAGGTATGGCAGCGTTCCTCATTCTGGTTTTGGGTTGGGCATGGATAGGTTAGTTATGTGGATAGGAGGCTTGCCGCACATCGTAGAAGCTATACCATTCCCGAGAACTATACGCCGTATATATCCGTAAAACAGCTTTTAGTTGACTTAACCACATACTTTATTTTTATAATTTCATATCCTATCTTTTTATTAAACCAGTCCAGATTTCTTATTTGTAATAACATAAAATGTTAAGCCCCGGGCGGGATTTGAACCCGCGACCTGCGGCTTACAAGGCCGCCGCTCTACCTCTAAGCTACCGGGGCAGTATGCTATCTTTTTTATGTTTTTATTTTGTGTTTTTAAGTTTTTCGATTTTAGGTTTGGTTTAGGTTACGCTATCTGAGTTTTTAGTATATTGAAATTTCTGTTTGCAATTTACAATATTGCTTTTAACTTATTTTAAGTTTAGAATGATTATTTCAATTTCTTGCTTGAATATTGCTAGCTAACATTTTTATACCGAATTTGATTATAACGCTGAGGGGAAGAAATAGTGTCGAACATCGAATATAAGGGATTGAGCCCTTCGCAGTTTTTTTGGAGAAATAAGGAAATAGCGGGATTTTCGAACCCGACTAGGGCACTCTATCAAACAGTTCGTGAACTCATAGAAAATTCTCTCGATGCGACAGAGACTTACGGCATTCTACCAGAGATAAGAATGTCTATAAAAATTGACGAGCAAGAACCGAATAAAATAATCATCAGAGCAGAAGATAATGGCATCGGCATTCCTCCGGACGAAGTTCCAAACGTTTTCGCTAGGGTTTTTTATGGATCCAAATACGTGTTAAGGCAAACTCGCGGCGTTTTCGGATTGGGCATCAAAATGGCAGTTCTTTACGCACAAATTACCACTGGTAAGCCAATATATGTTAAAAGCGCGACTCCGGATTCGCCAGCAATATACGAGTATGAGCTACTAATAGATATTGAAAGAAACCTACCAATTATACAAAGTTGCAAGGTATCTAGAAAGTCTCGTAAATGGCATGGAACTGTTGTTGAGTTGGAAATCGAGGGTAATTGGGTAGCAGCTCGGAGAAAAATTGTGGAATATATTAAACGGACAGCGTTGATAGCTCCTTATGCAACGATAATTTTCGAGTCTCCCGATCAAAACCTAGTGTTTGAAAGGGTAGCTAGGACTATGCCTCCACCACCTAGAACCGGCCGGCCGCATCCCAGGGGTGTAGACATTCAATTATTAAAATCTTTAAGAAATAGCGTAGCATCCAATACTACGCTTAAAGAATTTTTGATGACTATGTTTGAAGCTGTGGGCGAAAGAACTGCCGAAAAGTTCTGCAAATGGATAGGTTTCAAACCTACGCTTAAAGTTAGAAATTTACAAATTAAGGACCTCGAGTATTTAGCTCGTAAAATGAAAGAATTTAGCGGTTGGAGACGGCCCAGACCTTTCACTCTATCTCCGCTAGGAGAAGAACTTCTTAAGAAAGGGGTAAAGGAAATATTGAAACCTGAATATGTTACTGCCGTCACCCGCAGCCCGTCTTCTTACGGAGGCAACCCCTTTATTGTAGAGGTTGCTATTGCCTTTGGAGGCGAAATACCTACAAGCGACTCAGTCCATCTCCTGAGATTTGCCAATAGAATACCATTATTATACGACGAAGGCGCGGATGTATCCTCAAAGATTATTAATAGCATAGACTGGAGCGTATATAAGGTAAAATTCCCAACGCAACTAGCAATCGTAGTTCACGTCTGCTCTACAAAACTTCCATTCAAAGGCGTCGGAAAGGAGGCAATAGCCGATATTCCCGAAATTGAAAAGGAGATTGAGATTGCTATAAGAGAGTCGGCACGAAGGTTAAGAGCGCATCTGTCTAAAGTTGAGCGCATGTATGAAATGAGGCGAAGAGAAGTCACCATACGAAAATATATAGATGAAGTTGCTAGAGCATTAGCTTACATAGTAAGAAAAGATGAGAAAATTATACAAGATAAGCTGTATCTAATGCTAAGGAGGGACATTGAAAAGAGAAAAGTTGGAAGAAAGGAGGTTGAGATATATGCCAGTACTAAGTGATAAGGATGTTTTACGAAAACTAGAAACTTTTGGTAGAAGAATTTATTATCAGATAGAGAAAGGTATAGAGCCTCACATATATATTCCAGTTAGAACGCTCGCCAATACCGTATGGGATAAAGAGCGTAGAATGCTTATACTAGGTCCTAAAAAGGCTAGAAGAAACTTTTTCGATATTGGAGAAAGCAAGCGTTTTATGCAGACCCTCTTGATGCTATCTATTATTATTAAAGCGAGAAGAGAGAGAGATTACCCAACAATAAGAGATCTCTATTATACAGGTAAGCACACTATAGAATATATTGACGAAAAGGGAAGGAAAAGAGCAGAGGAAACTTGGAACAGCCAAAATGAGTCTAATGCTGTCATACAGGATATTGAGGTTGCTACTGGACTGCTTAGAGAACATATGGGAATTATGCACGACGCAAAGGGTAAAATAGTAGGAAATGTAATCATAAGATCAAAAGGCTACGAGATCAACCTTGCAAGATTAGGTAGCGGTTCTTATGCAATACCACCCAATGCTGATAAACTAGAAATAGTAGAAGTCGACGCTGACTATGTTCTAGTGATCGAGAAAGATGCTATCTTCGAGCGCCTAAACGAGGAAGAGTTCTGGAAAAAACACAATTGCGTCTTGATAACAGGAAAAGGGCAGCCTGATAGAAGCACGAGAAGAATGGTTAGGAGATTATGGGAAGAATTTGGCCTACCAGTGTACGTTTTAACAGACTGCGATAGTATTCCACAAGATGAAGTTGTCATTGTAAGAGATCTTTTAAAAAAGGAAATTAAAATAGCTCCAATAGGTGAATTAGTAAAACAATACATTAATCTTGAAAACGAAAAAGAATTTCTTAAATTACCATGGGAAGTTCCTTCCTTTGATATTAAAAGCGGAAAAATAGAATGGAAACCTATAGAATTCCTATATCGTCATAGAATTTCAGGAAAGCTTTTAAAGATAAAGGTAAGAGGGCGCGGGACAATAAAAGTAACTCCAGCTCATTCCCTTTTTGTATTCAGAGATTGTAGAGTGGAAATTATCCCAGCTAAGGATATTAAGCCAGGAGATTATATAGTAGTAGCAGATAACCTACCGTCTTTATCGAGAAAAGTACTTTCAGATGAGATATGTGTAGGCGAGATAATTAAAAAACATATTAAGAATTCATTTAGACTTAAGAGGATAGTATTAGAGAATGAAAAAGGTGAGACCAAAAGATTATTTGAGATTGATGGAGAAGTTAAAAACTTTAAAATGATATATCCCGTTGAGTCTAAAAAGAAGATTTACAATAAAATACGGTTAAACGAAGATTTTGCATGGCTACTCGGCCTATTTACGGCTGAAGGTACAATAGATAAAAAAGATGTGCGATTTCATTTAGGAGCTAGTGAGAAAGAGTTAATCGATAAGACAGCCAATATTATAGAGAAAATCTTTGGAATTAAGCCTTTAATTTTGAAGGAAGGGAGAAACGGAGTCAGAATTATAGTAACATCTTCACTAGTAAAAATGTTATTTGAAAGCTTAGGTTTTAAAAATGGCGCTCGTAAAAAACGAGTACCAAATATTATTTTGCAAGCTCCTCAATGGGTTCAGTTGCACTATTTGAAGGGATTAATTGACGGAGATGGCTACCTAGACACTTATGAAAATATCGTATACTCTACATCTAGCTCTGTACTAGCTAAACAAGTAACTTTAATACTATTATCTCTTAATATAAATCCGACAGTAATTCAACAAAAAGAAGGAATTTTGATAAGATTACCTCGCTCAAGCGTACCTCAATATCTTATAGAATTTTTTGGACTGAAAAAAAGGAATATAAGAAGGATTTCGCCAGTTTACGGAATACCAGTTCAAGGAAGTGTTAAATCGCTTTTAATATGGCTTACCAATAATGGCTTTTTGTCTTATTCCTCTGTCATTAAGAAAACTGGAAAACAACGATTAAGCTATGCTCTTCAAAGAGTAGATAATTTACCATCAAAATTTGAAGATGTGATAAAAAATTTAAAACCGGTCACTGAAGGCGACGTCTCACTTGCAGAGGTTCTAGAAGTTAGCGAAGAAAATTATGAAGGCGATGTTTATGACTTTTCAGTACCTTTTCATGAATCTTTTATTGGAGGATACGGAATTGTATTTCATAATAGCTATGGTTTTTACATTTATTCAGTTTATAAGAGCGGTTCTATAAGCTTAAGCTATGAGAGCGAGAGACTGGCTACTCCAGGTGCGAGGTTTATTGGTGTGATGGTTACCGATATTGAAGAATACAAGATTCCGAGAAATTATATCATCAAAGCTACGGATAGAGATATAAAGCGAGCTAAAGAGCTTATGCGCTATCCATGGTTTAGAGAGTCAAAAGCTTGGAAGCGGCAGTTGAAGCGTTTTATATCTAAGAAAGAGAAAGTTGAGATAGAGGCGTTATCTGGACATGGCTTTAAGTTCTTAACGCAAACATATATTCCAGAAAAAATTTCAGAGAAGAAGTGGATTGAATAGTCAGAAAGTCAGCTTTGATTGATAAGAAAAACTTGAATATTCGCCTCGCTCCTTCGCGTGTTTTTCATCGTACACGTATTTTTCCATGCCATCAAATATGTAGAAATCTCTAACCCATCTTCGTTTATAATATGAGTATTTTTCTCGAGGATTTTTTACATCTATGATTTCGTAAATTTTTGCTGTTTTTCCCGGTCTATAATTCAATATTCTTCCTATTCTTTGAATAAGCTGTCGCGCTTCGCCAGAATTTTCGTATATTATCGCGACTTCAGCATCTGGAACGGTTATGCCTTCATCTAAAACTGTTGTCGTTACAACAATATTATACTTTCCATTTAGAAAATACTTGAAAGCTAGTTTTCTCTTTGTGGATGGGGTCTTGCCTGTGATTAGTACTGCTTTAAAACCAGCTCTTAGCAATGTTTCATATATTTCTTCGGCTGTTTTTAAGTATATGGTGAAAATGAATATTTTCTCGTTTTCATGTTTTTTAAGGATATTTATCAGTTTTTTAATCTTATCTTCTTTTCCCAAAGCAAAAACAGCGTCGTAGACTTCTATTGGTGCTACTACCCTCAGCTTAATTAATTCTTCATAGTCTATGCTTAAAAGCAGATCACCGATTATAGCATATATGAACTCGTGATTACCATCTCTTCTCTTAGGCGTAGCAGACAAGCCTAGCCTATATAATGCGTCAACTTGTAATGCTATGTTTTTAAAAGTTTTCGCAGGAACATGATGGACCTCATCAGCTATTAACAACTCGAATTTATCCTTTATTTTGTCTAGATATTTTACAGCGCTGTTGTAAATTGCTATTGTTATAGGCTTGATAACTTTTTTACCCTCGCCTAAATAGCCTATGTGAGCTTCTGATATTCCTAGATATTCTTTTAAATATTTTCTCCAAGTATATGCGAGCTCGCGCGTTGTAACCAGTATAATTGTTGGTTTTTTAGTTTCTAGAATCGCTTTAAGAGCTACAAAGGATTTTCCTCCTCGTGTAAATATTGCTATTGTTCCTCGTTTTTTCCTTATCCACAGTTTAAACGCGTCCTCTTGATGTGGCAGTAGCTTAAACTTTGGATTGAATTCTATTTTTAAACCAGGTTTTTCTTTTAGATCAAGCATTATCTTATAATTATTTTCGCGGAGAATGCGCAATACTCTGTCAATTAAACCTACATAGACCGTTGCCTTTTTTTCTTTAAATGAGATTTTAAAAGTATCTATTTCGCGCGGTATAAACTCTGTATCAACATAGTTTCCTTTCTGATCCAAAATAACTTTTTCTTCGTAGTATCTTAGTCGGCATGCCCTTTTCAAAGCTTTTACTACTTCAACATCAATGTATTCCGGAAAGTATACCGTAAGCAGAGAATTTTCTCGAGAAATAACCACTATTAGTCTTTTTTCAATAGATTGTTTTAACTCGTTTTCATCGTATATTAGATCGTATCCTTTCTCCTTTAAAGCCTTTTTTATATCTGGGAGATATTTAATGCTTTTTATTATATACTTCCCGCCCACATACACGAGTTTATCTTTTAAATTCTCTACCACTGATCTATCAACACCTAGTCCGAATGCGATCGAGAAATTATTAACGTCTAGAATAATCTTTGTTGCAGCATTTTTATATAATCTAATAATTTCGTTTTTAATTTCAGATGTCAGAAGCGTGTATTTGGATAAGACGTCTAGTATCTCAATAAGCTCCTCTAGATTTTTCACATTATTTTTCGCTACATCAACAGAGAAAAACCATTCTTGTCTCAAGGGATCATACTTTGCAATTTTCTTTACATAATATAGGAAATTTTCAAAATCTTTTCTTTCTAGGTACCCCCTCCTTACAAATACTATTCTTTTAGACATCAAGTCAACCATTCACAACATTTGTTAACGATATCCGCATACTGGGTCCTATCATCCACTTTCGCGTCAATGTTCACCTCCCTCTTCATCCAAAGTATTTATTTTACATATAAATTTATTAAGTTTCTGGATTGATAAAACTTGTAAAAAAGACTATTGGAGGGGTAACTTGGATATTTTATGGGCTCCTTGGAGAATGAAATATATCGAGTACGAGGCTGTGAAAAAGGATAAAAAAAGTTGTATATTCTGTGAGGCTGCTAAAGCTGAAAATATGGAGGAAAAACTCGTTCTGCACAAAACACAGTATTCAATAGTGTTAATGAATCTTTTCCCGTATAACACTGGTCACCTTTTGGTTGCTCCACTACGTCACGTGCCTTCAATAGAAGATCTGCCTAAGGAGGAACTTTTGGATCTATTTAATTTACTGAATAGAAGTTTGCGACTTTTAAGAGTTGTGTTTAAGCCTGATGGTTTTAATATAGGAATAAATCTCGGCCGTGTGGCTGGAGCTGGTATAGAAGATCATGTTCACATCCACATAGTTCCACGCTGGAATGGTGATACTAATTTTATGCCAGTTATTTATAATACGAAGGTTATTCCTGAGTCACTGAAAGATACTTACAAAAGGCTCATTGCTCAAAAGAATGTGCTTCTTTAAAAGAAAAATTAGCTACTTCGTGAAGATATTTTACATCGTCGTAGCGAAAGTCTTTTAGGATAGGTCTTATCGATCTTGCATAATCTAATTCTGAAAAATCGATTTCAGTAATTACGAGATCCTCCTCGTATAATTTTGCATTAGCTAACAGTTGTCCTAGAGGCCCTCGAATATGACTGCCTCCAAAAAATCCTATTCCTTCATGGAATCCAACCGTATTTACGTAAGCTACAAAGACCGTGTTTTCCAACGCTCTCGCGTGTATAAAGGTTTTAAAGAATTTCTGGGAGATATCGGGAGCCGCTGATATAACAATGATTAAATGAGCATTTTTTAGAGTTAGGATTCTAGACAATTCTGGAAAGAATGCATCAAAACATATTAAAATTCCTATATTTCCTAACTTGGTGGAAAAGACTTGAACATCGCCCATCCAGGGTTTAAAATATCTTCCTTCTTCAAACAATCCATAAGTTGGTAAATGTTTTTTCCTATGAACTCCTACCACACCTTCAGGCCCAATGAGGACTGCCGAATTGTAAAGTAGCTTGGTCTTGGAATCTTTCTCTGGCATACCCGCTATTATGTACATCCCATATTCCCGAGCTAATAGCTCGATTCTTTTCGTGCTTGAACCAGGTATTTCTTCAGCTAGGATATAAACTAAGTCTTTCATCACGTAGCCTGTTATCGATAATTCTGGGAAAATTATTAGGTCTACATCTCTTTCAGCTGCTTGCGCTATGTATTTCTCGATTTTCTTTAAATTTTCTTTTTTAGCACCTACGACGCTTTTAATTTGAGCTAAAGCTATTTTTGGCATAATTTAATCCCTACCTAATAAATGCCTTTTAGATATATTTTGTTTGCATACTGCATGATTTGGTAATTAAAGATATATGTCTCTTTTTAGATAATTAAAGTGTATGGAACCTTTTCTTGAAAAGATTTCTAAAATAATGACTAGAGATGTTTTTACAATAAATTCGAACGCTACAATTAGCAAAGCCTTGCCAATTATGCGCGATTACGATATATCGGTACTTCCTGTAATCTCAGGTAGGAGAATTATAGGGCTTATTAGTAGATTGCATATCCTTGAGGCTGGGATAACTCCTAATACCAAGGTTGGATCTATCGCAGAGCCTGCTCCTAATTTAAGTCTCAATACTCTTATTCTCGACGCTGCTAAAATGCTGGTTTCCCATAAATTTGAGGCGCTTCCCGTTCTTGATAATAATGGTAATCTGGCGGGTATTGTTGCAAGATATGATATTGTAAAATATGCATTAGAAAAGAAGTGGCTGGATAAGTTTAAAGTGAGAGATGTGATGTCTATTAATCTGGTTACAGCGTCTCCCTCGGACTCAATAGGCAAAGTTCGAAAGCTTATAATGAATCATGCTATTAGACAGATACCTATAGTTGATAATGGTAAATTGATTGGAATTGTAAGTATTAGAGATATTCTGGAGAGAGTGTACAGCATAACGTTGAGACGTTCGACTGTCGGAGAATTTGTCGGCGAGACAGAGAGCATTTTTTCGCGTCCAGTAAAATCTATAATGTCTAGACCCGTATTTACCGTAAATGTGAATGATAAACTATCTGAAGCTGGAAGAATAATGATAGAGAAAGGCTTTTTCTCTACTCCCGTTGTAGACAAAAGCTCTGTTGTCGGTATTATAACTAGAGGAGATATCGTAAGATTGATAGCGGCTTTAATTCTAGAAATATCTTTACCTTTATCCTTTAAAGGGCTTGAAAATCTACCGCCACATCTAATAGGACTAGCTAATACCAGCGTTTCTAGAACTTTTGATAGAATTGCACGAACTGTAGACTTATTTGAAGGAAGTGTTGTTATAAAAAAGCAGCGCGAGGCGGGTTTAAGAAACATATACTTTGTTGAAGTATCCGCTGAGACTGCTAGGGGGGTTTTTACTGCTTCTGAAAAGGGTTGGGAGCCTATTCAGTCGTTAAATAGTGCTTTAAGATTGCTAGAGAGACAGGTTGAAAAAGAATTAGCCAAAAAGAGAGAAGCCAAGAGGAAGACAAGGTTTCCTCCTCTTCTTCTCCTTTTGTAGTTTTTTAAGCCTTTTTATTTTTGATTTCTCTATAATTTCTATAAAGTAACCACTTACAGTTTTATGCATGCTCTTTAAAGTTTCCTTTATTAAACGTCATATAGTTTATATCAATGCTGGTTAGAATACTTTGAAAGCTATGGCAATATATAACAGCATATAGTGAGCGTGTAAAAATGAAAGTGAGCATGCTTACATTAGAATATCCTCCACATATCTATGGTGGTGTAGGGGTTCATGTATACAATCTAACACGACAGTTGTCCAAGTTTATAAATATCGAAATTAGAACGATAAAAATCGGCGATTCTACGAGAGAATTCGAGCAGGTTGATAATGTTATCGTTAAAAGATATAAAACTTGGACTGAAGTTATCGACAAAACTTATGGAAAGTTTAAACCTGTTTTTAATGCTCTTTCTCTAGCTTTAGCGATTAACGCGGATGGATTTGATTCTGACATAGTTCATTTTCACACCTGGTATATGGCGGTTGCGGGCTTTTATGCTAAGAAACTATATGGTGTGAAATTGGTTGCAACAGTTCATAGCTTGGAACCGAAAAGACCTTGGAAAAGAGAGGCTTTAGGCGAGGGTTATAGTTTATCGTTATGGGCTGAGAGAACTGGACTAGAATCATGCGACTTGATTATAGCGGTGAGCAATGCTATGAAAAGGGATTTACTCGAAGTTTATGGAATAGATAGTGGAAAGATAGAAGTTATTCATAATGGTATCGATGAAAATGTTTGGAAGCCGGTCTATGATTTGGAAATTTTGAAAAAGTATGGGATTAAGTTACCATATATTTTGTTCGTTGGTAGATTGAGTAAGCAAAAAGGCATTTTTACCTTAATAGATGCATTTAAAACGCTTTCCCAAAAGGCTTGTCTAGTGCTCGTAACAGGCAAGCCAGATGATAAAATATTACTTAAAGAACTTCAATATTCTATTAAACATTTAAAAAACGTTGTTTGGATAAATAAGACGCTTGACAGGAACGAACTGATCCCCTTGTATACGATGGCCGAGGCATTTGTTTGTCCTAGTATATACGAGCCATTCGGTATCGTTAATTTAGAAGCCTTAGCTACAGAAACGCCCGTTATAGCCTCCAATACTGGTGGCATTCCCGAAATAATCATTAATCACAAAACTGGAATTTTAGTCGAGCCAGGCAATTCCGAGGCATTACGAAGCGCGATTGAACATATTTTGGCAAATCCTGAAGAAGCAAGAAAATGGGGGAAGCTGGGTAGACAACATGTAATCGAAAATTTCGCCTGGTCTATAGTCGCAGAAAAAACTTATAAAGCCTATATGAAGGTAATCGGTGAAGATTGTTGATCGGAGAAATCGATATCAGATGCTTATCTTCTTGGTTTAAGAGTAGAAGATGGTGCGAATTTAAAAATCAAGCAAAAATAGACACAGATTTACAATGGCTTAAAAACATTGGAAAAGGCATATATCTGACCGTAGTTAAAGTTTCCAGTACAAAAAATCAGCAACTTTATTATATTCCACTTTTATCAACAAGCAGGGAAAAACATGTTATAAGTATGGATTCTTGCATAGAGCTTGGAACTGATAATTTTCTGTGCGAAGCAGAATATTATCCAGTTTACTATAATCATATTTTTATCAATTCGGAAATTCTTAATGAAAATGAAATCCACGTTGATATTTTCAAAGATATTAAACCAGCTAGCATGGTAAAACCTGTTAAAGGGTCCACTAATCCCGTGATAAAAATTATATGCGACGGGGACGAAGCTTATATTTTGAAAACATACCGTAAAGTTTACAAAAGAAATAGAGAACACATATTTCTCAAAAAACTACAAAGCAGAGTTGCCTTCATTCCTTCAGTTTTTGCGGAACTAATACACACACGCTACGGAGTTTTTACCGTGATTTTAAACTTTTTCGAAGCAAAGAGCGATGGAGGACTCCCCTTCTACAATAATTTAATTTCTTACCTTGAAGGAACTGATGATATTGCAGTATCATTAGCTGAAAAATTGGGCGTAATTACGGCAGGTTTGCACAGGGCTCTTGTAGATTACATGGATCCACTTTTCAAACCAGAAACTATTACTAGGAGTGATGTTTTGACCTGGAAAAATAGAATTTTAAGAAACATAGAAAAATCAGAAGTTAACGTGAATCAAAAAATTTTAAAAAATATTATAGGCAATCTAGACAAATACTTGGGATTATTGAAAATGCAAATTCACCAAGACTATCATCTTTCACAACTTCTCTATACGAAAAATGGTGATTTTATAGTTTTAGATTTTGAAGGCGAGCCAGGCAGATATTGCGACGAACTGTTTTTGAAAGAACCCGCGCTACGAGATTTGGGATGTATGATCCGGAGTTTTGATTATCTGTCATATTTTGCTTTATCAAATTATCTAGGTTTAGATTTAAAGAAAACTTTTTCACATTATAGAAAAAACTTGCAAATTTTCGAATGGCGCCAGTTCATGATACAAGCTTTCATGAGAGGTTATTTTAAAGGTATAGCTAATGCAGTGGAGAAAATTTTCGGCGATGTTGCCGACATTGAAAGAGCATTATCTTTAGTATTACCCTGGATCCTGGAAAAAGCGCTTTACGAAATATTGTACGAAAAAAGATATAGGCCCTATTACGCAATTGTTCCAAAGTATGGCGTTTATGAATTATTGTATATGAAACATCCCATTTTCGGCGTAACCCTCTAGTTTATTATTAAAATAAGTTTTTTAACGAGGAATGTTTTATGCATTATTTGTGTAATGTAGTGGAGGTCATGGATTGGGTGTTGACGCTTGGAGAAAAGCGATACTGATCTAGCTAAAACACTTGGGACTCTTAAGCAAGTACAAATTGACGCTTACAAAGACATAATTAACGGTGCCATAACGGTTTTAACAACTTTAGTCTTTGTAATATTACTTCCCTACATTTCATT
>Ga0209410_1000520_pt1 | contig 17931 bp, 24 predicted proteins | sample Mar14436cmmetaG_FD_184135 | JGI IMG/M metagenome (GOLD analysis project Ga0209410, IMG submission 184135) | Marine hydrothermal vent microbial communities from Guaymas Basin, Gulf of California to study Microbial Dark Matter (Phase II) - Marker... ... | reverse complement strand
ATTTTTAGATGATGATGAATTTCGGCAAATAGGCGCTTTTCGAAGAGTTTACGGCCTTAAATATTTTAGCCCCTCTTTTTCTGCTTTTGTTTGTTGTTTCGCGTTAAACTATAACCAACTATATTTATACCTAATAATATTATGTGAGCAAGGCATGATATTAATTCCGTTAACATTCAAGATGTATAAAAGAGCTGTTAAAACAGCCGAAAGAGAAGGATTGAAATACTTGATGCCAGTGTAATAATTTTCTCACTCAAGCAGACTTAGAGATTGCCTTACTACTTCCTTACAAAAGGTCACTTGGAAGATGTTGCTTTAGAATTATTTTCCTTTATGCCCTTTGATCTTTTGTTATATGGTGTCTCATTTACCAACGATATTTTATTGTTTCTTTTTATAGGGATACCTCATGTATCGCTTACATTTAAAACAGTATATAACTACATGCGGTTCTCTCTTCTGTCTTAACCTAACTCTACAGTTAAAGCCCGGAATTAATAATTGTTTGCAATGCTTACATATCCTCCTTTTTAATTCTTTTGGAATTCTAACGTTTGTTCTCCTGGAAATTCTTAAGGCTATATCTATGTACCTTTGCCCCAGCTCTCTATTTTCCCTATATATTTTCTCCGCCATCGAAAATAGAATTTCTATTCTCTGCCTCGCTATATCTCTAATAAATTTTCTTCTCCTCTCTTTCAAGCCATCTCCCTACTATTCTGGTACTCGTCTAAGAGAAAGTTTTAAATAACGTTCTCATAAATTTTCGCAGGGGGTCTTATAATGTCTGTCCCTAGGGAAAAGAGGCTAGTCTTATGGTTTGAGGAATTAAGTAAGGATGATGTACCATTAGTTGGAGGTAAGAATGCAAATCTCGGCGAAATGATTAACGCCGGAATACCGGTACCACCGGGTTTCGCCGTAACAGCTTATGCATACAAACGATTTATAGAGGAAACAGGCATTAAGGATAAGATCTATGAGATTCTAAGAGAGGAGATAAAGGAGGGAAAGCCTGAAGAATATCAAAATGCCAGCAAGAAAATTAGGGAGCTAATTGAAAACACGAAGATTCCCGAGGATATCGAGAATGCCATTAGGGAAGCGTATAGGGAGCTGTGTAAGAGAGTTGGAAAAGATGAGGAATTCGTGGCTGTAAGAAGCAGTGCTACGGCCGAGGACCTTCCAGGCGCAAGCTTCGCTGGTCAACAGGAAACATACCTAAACGTAAAGGGAGAAGACGAGGTCGTTAAAAAAGTACTTAAGTGCTGGTCGAGCCTCTTTACTCCCAGAGCAATATTTTACAGGGAAGAGAAAGGCTTTAAGCATGAAAAGGTCCTTATAAGCGTAGCTGTCCAGAAGATGGTTAATGCTAAGGCAGCTGGAGTAATGTTCACGATACATCCAGTAACTGGCGATCGTGACAAAATATTGATTGAAGGAAATTGGGGTCTAGGAGAAGCTGTAGTAAGTGGATCTGTTACACCGGACGAGTGGGTCGTTGACAAGAATACCCTTGAAATATTAGAGAGAAGAATAGTCGAGAAAACCGTTGAATACATAAGAGATCCTGTCACAGGCAGGACTATTCATGCAGAAGTCCCTCCGGAAAGGAGGAAAGTTCCGTGTCTAACAGATGAGGAAGTTAAAAAGCTAGCAGAGCTTGCCAAGAAAATAGAGGAACATTATAAGCATCCACAGGATATAGAATGGGCCATTGATAGAGATCTGCCTTTTCCAGAAAATGTTTTCATCGTACAATCTCGACCGGAAACTGTATGGAGCGTTAAGAAACCCGAGAAGGCGGAGGAGGTTGAGGTTAAGGTTACTGAGGAAAAGAAGGTCGTTGTAAGGGGTCTGCCGGCTAGCCCAGGCATAGCTTGGGGTAAAGCAAAGGTAGCATTCTCTCCCGAAGAGGCAGCTAAGATAATGGAGGAGGGAGATATCCTGGTTACCGTGATGACCAATCCAGACTGGGTACCATACATGAGGATTGCCTCAGCTATAATTACAGATGAAGGCGGTATGACCTGCCACGCAGCTATTGTCAGTAGAGAACTAGGTATACCAGCAATAGTTGGAACAAGAGAAGCCACTAAAGTCATGAAAACGGGCGAAACATACACTGTCGATGCAAAGACTGGAGTAGTATACGAGGGTCTCGTAGAAGAACTTGTAAAGGTCAAGGAAGAGAAGGCTAAGCCTACACTTGAAGGCTTACCACCTATAGAACTCGTAATCAAGCCACCAACAGGAACAAAAATCTACATGAACCTAGGAGTACCGGAGAAAATAACCGAATATAAGGATCTACCTTTCGATGGAATAGGCTTAATGAGGATAGAGTTCATACTGGCAAGCTACATAGGAGAACACCCACTATATCTGCTTGAAATAGGTCAGGGAAAGAAGTTTGTCGATAAGCTAGCTGATGGAATAGCTATGGTTGCCAGAGAGATCTATCCGAGACCTGTTGTCGTTAGATTGAGCGACTTCAAGACGAACGAGTATAGGCAGTTGAAAGGAGGAGAAAAGTACGAGCCACACGAAGATAATCCAATGATCGGATGGAGAGGAGTAAGCAGATACATAAGTCCACAATACGAGAAAGCCTTCAGGCTAGAAGCTAAAGCAATACTTAAAGTTAGGGAGGAATACGGCCTTACTAACGTATGGGTGATGGCGCCCTTCGTAAGAACTCTATGGGAAGCTGAGAAATTCATCAAGCTCCTTACAGAGGAAGGCTTAGAAAGCGGAAGAGACTTCAAGATATGGGCAATGGCAGAAGTTCCCAGCGTAATATTCCTTGCGGATGAATTCAGTAAATATTTCGATGGATTTAGCATTGGATCCAATGACCTAACACAATTAACGTTAGGAACCGACAGGGATTCTGCCATTCTTCCTAAGATAGATAAGAGATATTTCGATGAGAGAGATCCTGCAGTAAAGAGGGCAATAGCGATACTTATAGAGAAAGCACATAACAACCCCTACAAGTACTGTACAGTATCGATATGTGGGCAAGCTCCATCAGTATATCCGGAATTTGCAGCATTCCTTGTTAGACAAGGAATAGATAGCATCAGTGTAAATCCAGACGTAGTGGTACGGACAAGACACCTAGTAGCGGCAGTAGAAAGAAGAATATTGCTCGAGAAAGCTCTAGGCGTAGAACACTACGACGAAGACCTAGGATGGGTACTCGAGCTCAAAAGCAAGAAGACAACCAAGTTTAAACCGCGTAGAATAGACGAAATATAGAAGGCTATTTTTGGATTTCATTTTCATGAATTATTTTTGAACTGTTTTTCTGCCCGGCTTCATAGATAAATTTATATCTTTTAGTGATACTAATGAGCGGGGTGATCCTTTGGCTTCAAGTATTACCGTGCCCATATGTTCATCGTGCGGCAGACCTATCCCACCGCATGAGAGAGGCGTAAAATTTAGATGTCCAAACTGCGGCGGCACCATTATATGGAGATGCAGTAAGTGCAGAAAACTAGTTAATAAATACATGTGTCCTAAATGTGGTTTTGTAGGGCCTTGAGGGAAGGTGGATAAGATGGCTAGATTAATAGTTACCGTAAAAATTATGCCGAGCGATATAAACGTTAACTTAAAGGACGTCTATGAGCAATTAAAGTCTACCCTTCCTAAGGAATATTCAGTGTTAAACTACGAAATAGTGCCGATAGCCTTCGGTCTAAAATCACTGCTAGTAAATATTTCGATGCCTGAGGAGAAAGAGGGAGGAACAAGCGAGTTAGAAGACATAATTTCCAATATGGATAACGTGCAAAGCGTAGAAGTACTTAGAGTATCTAGAACCTTCTAATTTTCTTCACGTCATATTCAGCGTTTGCACCCTACATCATCCTAAAATCAGTCGAATAATAGTTAATTTTACCAATATTTATACCTATACTTTAGATACGTTTCATAACGGGGGATGGAGAAGTTATTAAGGAAGTAAGCATAAAATACCGAGGGGATACTAATGCAGGTTGTCGGCGGTCCTGCTGCCAATGGTCTCGATGAAAAGATAGCTAAGCTACTAGGACTTAGAAAGGTAAATATAAAACATAAAGTCTTTCCGGACGGTGAGTCCTACATTAGAATTCTCGATAACCTAGAGGATGAAGTAATACTTGTACAATCCTTCTATCCTCCACAAGATAAGCACATAATAGAATTCTTGCTCTTGGCGGATACTTTGAGGGACCTAGGTGTCAAAAATATTATTGGTGTAGTACCCTATCTTGCATATTCAAGGCAGGATAAAAGGTTTTTAAGCGGTGAAGCTATCAGTATTAAAACTATTTTAAGACTAATTGAATCCGTGGGAGTTAATATTTTTATAACTGTAGACATACATAAAGAGGCCAGTCTTTCATTCATGAATATACCAGCATATAATTTGAATCCCGTGGAAATTATTGCTAAATACCTTATTGAAAACTTTAGCTTCAATAATCCGCTGGTGCTTTCCCCGGACAAGGGTGGACTCAAAAGGGCTGGCGAGTTAGCTAAGCTATTATCGACTGACTATGATTACATCGAAAAATCTAGAGATAGAATTACTGGAGAAGTAACGGCAAAGCCTAAAACCCTAGAAGCTAAGGGAAGGGATGTAATTATAATCGATGATATAATAAGCACTGGTGGGACAATAGCTCTTGCAACAAGATGCGTTAAAAGTCATGGAGCCAGAAAAGTATATGTAGTATGTACTCATGCCTTGCTTATTGGCGATGCAGCTAAGAAAATATTTAACTCTGGCGTCGATGTACTGCTTGCAACGGATACTGTCCCATCTCCATATTCGAAGATCTCTGTAGCACCTGTTATCATAAATATGATAAAAACCATACTTGGTGAAAAAATACGGGAGTCTGGCTAACACCAATAATCCCACGAAAGAAAGTAAGGTTAAAATTTTTAAGCAATAAAATCCTGGCTATAGATGCATACAATACATTATACCAGTTCCTAGCGTTAATTAGAACCCCTCTAGGCGAGCTATTTAGAGATGAAAAAGGGAGAATTACATCTCACCTAATAGGCCTTGTATATAGGACAATAAGGCTAATATGTGATTATAATATAATTCCAGTTTTCGTCTTCGATGGAAAGCCGCATCCATTGAAAATAAGGGAGCTAAAGAAGAGACAGGAAGCTAGGAAAAAAGCGTATGAAGAATGGAGGAAGCTTCTTGCTGAAGGTAGATATAGAGAGGCGTTTTCTAAGGCTGTTGTATCAGGTCGTTTAACAACCGATATGGTTAATGATGCTAAGGTTTTGCTTGATTTGCTTGGTGTGCCTTGGGTTCAGGCGCCTTCTGAGGGTGAGGCTCAAGCTGCATATATGGCTTTAAAGGGCGATGTATGGGCAACAGCAAGCCAAGACTACGACTCCCTACTCTACGGAACACCAAGACTTGTTCGAAACATCACGATTTCGGGCAGGAGGAAGCTCCCTAGAAAAAATGTATACATTGAGATTTCTCCTGAATTAATTGAATTAAAGAACGTCTTAGAAACTCTTGGAATAACAAGGGAACAATTGATAGCAATAGGTATCCTCTTAGGGACGGACTATAATCCGGGTGGGGTAAAGGGTATAGGACCTAAGAAGGCCTTAAAATTGGTAAAACAGTATGGAACCATAGAGAAGATAGTCCCGATAGTTGGGAGAAAAGCTTTTCCTGTTGATCCATTAGAGATAGAGAAAATATTTCTTAAACCTAAGGTTACTGATAATTATACTTTAACATGGAAAGAGCCTGACGAGGACGGTTTAATAAGTTTTCTATGCGATGAACACGACTTCTCTCTTGAAAGGGTTAGGAAAGCCGTGGAAAGAGCTAAGAAGGCTATGGCCGCAACGATGAGGCAGGCGAGCCTAGAGACATGGTTCTGAATAATTATTGGTATGCAATTGAAGTAGTACACGCGTATGGACACCCCAACGTTAAAGCTACGCATAGATCTACATTCGAGATAACGAGGGAAAGTTTTCTCACGGAAAGGGGAGACTGTATAATAGCCGTAAACGCAGATAAGGCAGTTAATGATTTTTCCGAAAAATTTAAAAACATATGTAGGAATGAGAACAGTATAATAATAATTTTACTTCTGGTGGATTCGAATTTTGATGTTATCATTGCAAGAGGACATAGGTTTCTTAAATTATCCAGTAATATCTCCATTGTAGTTAGGAAAAGCGAGTTTATTGATGAGCGTACGCTCGCAGTTTGCGCTTCAAAGGCTGCAAGGGATCTTAAGCGTGACTTAGTGATAATGCTCAGGAATCCGAACATCCTACTGAAGGCTATACTAATAGCCTTTGCTCCGAAGAAAAGTGGGCCCGGTGGGATTTGAACCCACGATTCGGGCTCAACCTTCCTAAGGCTGAGACCCCCGCCGTGTGAGGGCGATGTCCTACCGCTAGACCACGGGCCAAAATAAGTATTGTTATGTTGCTATATAACTTTTGCGAGAACATCTTCCTGTTTCTTCGCAAGCTATTTTTTCGCGTATTTGTCTAGCTAAGCCTAAAATAGTTTGAAGTTCGTACATATTTATCAATGATCTTCCAAGAATACGCTTTATGGCTAGTTTCGTTTTCTGTCTTTTGGACACCGCTAGCTTCAAATGATCCAGTATATCATCAATGAAGCTATAGAACCTAGATAATCCAATATTGTTTTCTCGGATCGCTATTAGTCTGCCTTTCCTCATGGGGAGCGTACTTTCATAATATATGAATTTGAATATTTCATAAAATATTATGGTGGCAGCATGAGATAAATTCAAGATAGGGTACTCCGGATTAGCTGGAATTGTAACTATTATATCGCATAAGGCTAGTATATCGTTTGTAAGTCCTATATCCTCTCTTCCGAAAATTATAGCTACTTTACAGTCGTCTAAGGATAGAAGCTTTAAAGCTAATTCCTCTGGTGTAATTGCCTGTCGAAGAATATTCTTTATTCCTCCTTTCTTACCTGTAGTTCCCACAATATAGTCTACTCCTGCCAAGGCATCTTCTAGTCTTTCGACGATAACAGCTTTTTTTAGGATATCATCGGCATGAACAGAATACACTTGTGCTGTTCTACCCAATCTAGCGAGAGGTGAAACTATATACAATTCGCTTAAACCAAAATTCTTCATATTTCTTGCTACGTACCCTATATTTATTTCAAAAAGAGGCTGGTAAAGAATAATTCTAATATTCTTCAATTTCAAGGAGCTATAACCTCTTTACCAGTGATATTAATGCAACTATTAAAAAGGCTATAGCTGTTAACGTTAAGCTTCCGGTTATCAGGTAAACTATTAGGGCTACTATGAGGGCTGGAAGAAGTAGTATGATTACCTTTACTATTAGAATGAAGATTAGTAGAGCTATTATGAAGAATATACCCGCCAATATTATTTCAATTATCATCATGAACTTATCCTTGATACAAGTATATAAGTATGGCGCGGTCTCGAACTATATTGTAAACTGCATGCTCTGATCTCTATCGGGAGAAGTTCTAATGTTTGCATTTCTCTCCAAGCTATTGTCGGAGGGAAATAGCACTATAATTGAGGTGAAAAAATAGAGTATGGATCCTAGCGTAGTGGATCTTCTATAAAGAGCAAGAGTAAATCTAATATATCCTTTAATCAAAATAAGCCTTCAGTAAGATAGCAGGTAGCAATGGGTGAATATATTGACAATATATGAAATAGCTGTTAATATAGCCTTAGGAATACTTTTTTCACTACTCATAGGGTTACCGTCCTATAAAAAGGGATACGTGGATAAATCGGGTCTATTAACAGCAATGATTGTCGGAACACTCGTCTTCGTTGGGGGATGGCAATACTTCATAGTAATTCTGGCTTTCTTTATATCCTCAAGTAAAATTACCAAATATAAATATGATATAAAGCTTGCAAGGCAGGCAGCTGAGAAATGGGCAGGGCGGTCATATATGCAGGTCATAGGGGCTGGCGGAGTAGCTGCATTGATGGGTTTAATACTTTTCCTCTTAAGGATATTCGAACATAGTTCGATGCCCGAGCTTATTGTTTACGGGCTTCTCGGAGCTATAAGTGCATCAAATTCAGATACGTGGGCCGTTGAAATAGGAGCATTATCGAATGAGGAGCCTGTACTCATAACTAATCCAACTAGAAGGGTTCCCCATGGAACTAGTGGCGGCGTAACGAAGCTCGGAGAGCTAGCAAGTTTCCTAGGAGCAATATTTATAGCAATAGTAGCAGCATTAATACTTTTCATTTTCCCCGACAGTATATTGCCAAATGAACCTTTACTAGTAGCAAAAATTTTCATAATAACATTTATTTCGGGTTTTATAGCTGAAAAGATAGATAGTGTGCTTGGAGCTACGGTACAGCTAAAATACTGGTGTCCTAAGTGTAATAAGGAGACTGATAACAAGATACATAAATGCGGTACAAAAACTAGATATTATAGGGGGTATCGTATCATAACAAATGAGGTTGTAAATATACTGTCTACTACCGCTGGAGCGCTAATAGCAATATTTTTAGGAATGCTAGTATAAAGGTACTACAATTAAGGCGCTATATTTCACCTACATGAGTCTCTTCGAGATGGTATCTCTATATTATTTCATCTTAACAACTAATAAGAAGTTCTCTCTTTTAAGATTCTAACTAAAAGCAGAATAGCCATAAAATTGGATGTTGTACTTACAATTAATGCCTCCAATATTCTGTTTATTAATAGAAGTAAAAATGAAGAGAATGATAATGAGGATGTTAGGGCGATGTAAAGCAGATATGCTGGTATTGGCTTACATCCGATAAATATTAAGTTCTTCATGCCTTCCAAACGAACTGTTTTCTTTACGGCATATTTTCCATCAGGTAATCTTTCTATAAGTTCCTCTTTCTCTAAAATTTTCAGATGATAAGCCGCCAAACTCGGACTGCTTAAGTTAAGTTTCCGCTGAAGTTCTCTTATTCCAATAGGTTTACCATGCATTAACATGAATTCGTATATTTTTACCGTCGTCCTAGAAAATTGCTTTTTAGTTCCTTTAGCCCTCAACTTCCCACTATCTGCCATTTTTAACTACCTGTAAAAAAGAGATAACAGCTGATAAGATTATCTATGGATATTGAAGTAGTAACTAAAAGCGCTTTCTCATATATATCTCTAAATAACCTAAACACAGTTTATCATGTTATTTTATATGGGTAAGGATGTAGACCCTTGTTTTATAGCTGTATATTTGTAAGGATATAAAAGAATGTTTTTACTTCCTGCTGTGCGTTAACAGGGTTTACGAGATCCTAGCTTTATAGTACTGATTTTAAGCTTCGATTAACCTATAAAATATTCTCGGCGTGAACGAAAGATAAATATATGTTGACTAAGAACAATGAAGCCGATACTTAGTTTAAAACGTGATACTATGAGGGTTCCTCGTTCATTTCACGATAAAGTAAGACGCTTAGTCCAGGATATCATTTCAAGCGAATATTTTAATTACTTAGTAGTAGCATTAGCAGCACTGCTTATGAGCGGTGTGATATACGCGGTAGTGGAGCAACCCAGGGTAATGTGGGGGGATGTTTTCTTTTATCCGAGTACGCTAGGGCAGACATGGGCAGAGGTTATTATAATAGCTATGAGCTATATGCTCTGCTTTATAGGAATGTACTTAATATATAAGTCTCATAGGTATCTCTATGAACCTAAACATGCTAGTATTATGATGATTGTAGGAACATTGATACTATTTGTCTCATTAGTTCTTCTCATGATAATATATGGCGTAAAGAGAGGGTGGTAGACTTACGCGGAAAAGAGATGGACAAGAGCTTTTTCTCCGTCTATCTTGTGTATGGCTATAATAATTTGGTTAAGTCGCTTGTAGCACTTCATTTAGGAGCAACTTTATGTAGTCTCTTAAGCGAATATGATATGCTGTTTATATCACCAGCAAAGTACCTGTCAAAGCACCATCTACGTATTTTATCCTTATATGGAATAGAGAAGCATTTTTCATTTATCCTAATGGAGGATCCTCTCGATCAGTACAATATAGTAAATAGCTTACTACTTTTCTCATCAAGAAAGAATCTTATAGTAATACTAGATAATTTCACGATATTTCCTCTAAGAATCTACGGAAGTAGAAGGTTGAACCTAAAGTCTCAAAAGGCGTTTGTAGAACAGGCAGCAATGATCAAGCATATTAGTAGGAAAAACAATACGCCATTCATTTTAACAGCACCTGAGCATGGCGATAAACCCATGTACTGGCGTTTTATAGAAAAATACGTGGATCGACTTTATAGAGTTTCCATAGATGGAGAAATCGTGAAATTGACGATAGTTTCAAAAGATCTCTCTTTAATAGGGAGTTACGAGCTTGGAGAAATAGAGGATTTAGTTCAAGAAGATTTAAGAAAGCTAATGGTGAATATACTTGAGAGATATTAAAAACCTGCTTCGTAACTCTAAAGTTTTAATAGTCATAGGTGACTACAAGGAATATCTAAAGCTAGATAAACTTATGGCTTTTCTTAGTTTGAAAGATACAGAAGTTGTGCATATAGAAGATTTAGCTAAATTTAACCTAAGTTTCTTTGATATTATTTTAAGTACTAGAAAGATAGACTGTATTGAAGCGGATAATGTGATTGTCATTAAAAATACCTTTCATACGTTGCTTGACATAGTCAGAGTATTGACTAACAAAGAGCGTTTGTCAAGGATTGTTTTAGGCTTAGACCCTGGAGCAAGCAAAAGCGGTATCGTAATTTTAGCGGATGGGGTATTAATTTACTCTTGTTCCATCAACAGAGAAGCAATTGGTAAAATTCGTGAGATATTATCAAGCCTAGCTACATATAAAAACGTTGATAAAATAACATTAAGGGTAGGTTTTCAAGGCTTAGATGTTTTAGCGGATTTTCTTAAGGAATCAGTCATTGAAGGAAATGATTTTATAGAGTTTGAGGTTGTGAATGAGGCTGATGTAAAGTGGATGAAAGATATCTATAAGGAGGTATTTAACGACCCGGATATCCTTTCAGCTTTTGTAATAGCTTCAAGCAAGGGGAAGCCCTACGAGAAAAGCACTTGATGTATTCGCATAAGTTCGGGACCTGTTGTTTCGTCACCAACTATAGCACCGCGACTGTTGGCTATAATACCTAGTTTTATATATGGACTTCCCCTGTTGATTGTTCCTACATCTGCCTTCACATGTAGAACGCTTTCCAATATCTCTAGTTCATCATCAGAGGCTAGGGGATGAACTAAAGCTCCTCTATTGGTTGCAATAGCTATAGCACCTACTAGTGGAGAATTGGCCAGCTCCATGGATACAACTTCAACATTAAGGGTATCAGCTATTTGTACTCTTTCTTTCTTGCTAAAGAGAGGAGATATGATAGCGCCCCTATCATTTACTAGTATCATGTTTCCGATAGCAGTTTTCTTGCTGTTAAATACTGTCAGTCTATAGCCTAGTTCGTTAAATGTCTCCTGTAGATATTTTAGTTCTTCATCCGTTACTATAGAGGGTATTAGAGCCCCATAGGAGTTGCTTACAATAAATATCCCCAATAGTGAAGATCTTGCAATGCTACATCTCAATGCTTTAGTTTTAAGCACTCTCTTTATAGCCTCATCTATTTTTTCCGGCGTGTCCGTTGGAATTAGCGTTACTTTTTCATCAGTATGAATATATGCACCTAGCGAGGAGGTACCATATATAGTATATTTCTCTATTTGAACACTCATCATTTCACTCTTCTTTTTCGGTTCCTTCACGGTACAATGTTACCTCTACATAACGTCGATCCATTTCCTCGTCATACACTTTCTTAGCTACAACCTTAATTCTTCTAGGAGGTTTCTCTATGCTTCTGGAAAATATGTATTCATTTACATCGTTCCGAATTACTATGTCATCATCTTTCATATGTCTCCTTATGAACTCCCGTATTATTGTTACGCATTTCTTACCTCTCTTCCGCCTAGAGGAATAGTATGCATCCCTTAGCGGAATTACATAAACTCTCTCTTCCTCTACCTTAAGCGGTGTCTCAGACATATGAATCACCTACTACAACTGCATACGGCTTCTTCTCCAATTTCTACTTATTATCCTACCTCTAACCTTACCTAACGTCTTTGCAACAACCCATATTGGAACGGGTACATTTTGCTTTAGTGCACGCGCCAATCTCTTCTTCTTGCCAAGCGTTTTATACCTGGCCATAGCCTTCTCCTCTGAAATCCGACTGATCTGCTACTGGTTATAGAGACACAACCATATTTCAATAACTATCTTATTTATCTATCGGGTGCCTTATAGTAATATTAAAGTGCATAATTGTTGTTAATAACTAGTAGCAAATGCGTAAACTATATATAGAAGCGCTAATATGCATTTTTCGGATTATTCTAACGAGGTGTAAATGTATGGCGGCTCCGGCTCAAGCAATTCCCGTATTATTGTTAAAGGAGGGAACTACAAGAACTGTTGGAAGGGATGCTAGAAGAACAAACATTTTAGCTGCTAGAATTATTGCAGAAACTCTAGCTTCTTCACTTGGTCCTAGAGGTATGGATAAACTTCTCGTTGATTCATTCGGTAGTGCTACGATAACAGGAGATGGCGCCACTATTCTAAAGGAGATGGATGTACAGCACCCAGCTGCAAAGATGCTTGTTGAGGTAGCTAAAGCTCAAGACGATGAAGTCGGCGATGGAACAACATCGGTAGTAGTATTAGCAGGCGAATTCCTAAAGAATGCAGAAGAACTCCTAGATTCTGATATTCATCCAACTATCATTACTGAAGGATATGAAAGGGCGTTAGAATACCTACTTAAAGAGATAGATAAAATAGCCGTCAAGGTAGATCCTCTAGATGTTAATGTTCTGAAAGAGGTGGCTAAAACAGCCTTATCCAGCAAGGTCGTCGCACAATATAAAGATTTTCTAGCAGACTTAGCTGTTAAGGCTGTCCTACAAGTAGTGGAGAAAACCGATGATGGTAAGTATAAGGTGGACCTAGATAACATTAAAATCGAAAAGAAGAAGGGTGAATCTATTGAGGAAACAATGCTAATAAATGGCATAGTTCTAGACAAGGAAGTCGTGCATCCAGGAATGCCTAAGCGAGTAGAGAACGCAAAGATAGCATTAATAAATGCTCCACTGGAAATAGAGAAGCCTGAATGGACGGCTAAAATAAACATTACAAACCCGGAGCAGTTAAGGGCATTCCTAGATCAAGAGGCAGCACTATTAAAAAAGATGGTTGATAAAATAGCTGAAGTAGGAGCTAATGTTGTCATTACCCAGAAAGGCATAGACGACTTAGCTCAGCATTTCCTAGCTAAGAGAGGAATCCTAGCTGTAAGGAGGGTCAAGAAGTCTGACATGGAGAAGCTAGCTAAAGCCACTGGAGCTAGGATTGTAACAAGCATTGAAGATCTTACACCTGAAGATTTAGGCTATGCAGGTCTTGTGGAGGAGAGAAAAGTAGCAGATGATAAAATGGTGTTCGTAGAGGAGTGCAAGAATCCTAAGGCTGTAACAATCCTCGTAAGAGGTGGAGCTGAACACATAGTTGATGAAACAGAGAGAGCTCTTCATGACGCACTCTGCGTGATAAGAAATGTTGTTCAGGAGCCGAAGATAGTAGCAGGTGGAGGCGCTATTGAAATAGAGCTTGCAAGGAGGCTGAAAGAGTTTGCTAAGTCTCTCGGAAGCAAGGAACAGCTAGCCGTAGAGGCATACGCTGAAGCGCTAGAGAAGATACCTACAATTTTGGCTCAGAACGCTGGTATAGAGCCTGTCGACGCAATAGTTGAGCTTAGAAACAGACATGAAAAGGGAGAAGTATGGAGTGGTGTTGATGTTATAAACGGTAAAATAAGCGATATGATGAAGCTGAATATAATAGAGCCAGCGATAGTAAAGAAACAGACAATAAAGAGTGCCACCGAGGCAGCGATAATGATATTAAGGATTGACGATATAATTGCAGCGGCTCCTCCAAAGGAGAAGAAAGAGAAAGGATCGGAGGAGAAAACTCCTGGCTTTGAATAAATTAGAGAAGAAAAAAGGCATTAAAATAATATTAGGACCTCCTAAATTAACGAGATACGAGAAAGCCCGTATTATAGGGGCTAGGGCTCTTCAGCTAGCTCTTGGCGCCCCTCCACTTGTAGATATCGAGGAACTTAAAGTTAAAGATCCAATAGAAATAGCGCGTATAGAGCTCGAGATGGGAGTACTACCTATCATAATAAGAAGAAAACTGCCAGGAGGAGAGTTTCAGGATATACCCTTAAAATATCTTTTATAAAAATAGTAAAACTTTAATTCTAACCCTTTTTTATTTCGATCATTTTACTTTTAATTACTACTTCGATTATATCTCCTATTTCTGGCTTCTCGGGTAATCTATCCCACTCATCCTCTGTTAAAAGTATTGTTAACCTAGGTACAGTAAACTTTCCACCACTGAAAATAGGCAATGATTTCATTATCTGTGATATTACCGGTGCAATTTCTCTAGATAAAGTATCATCTTTCTTCTGATGTATTATCACCGGACCAGGTATATCTTTCTCTTCCATTAGTTCAAGTTTAATCATATTTTCTCCTAATGGATCCTTTATAATGCTCTTACTCGTTAAAATAGCCTTAAATTTTACTTCAATCATTTTACTCAACTTTTACAGTAAATCCCCTGCCCCCTTTCTTCTCAAGCTTTTCGACAGTTATCGTTAAAACCCCATTCTTATATTGTGCCTTTGCAGTTTCAGGTCTGATTTTTTCAGGTAAAACAACGCGCTTGTAGTATTTCCTATCGCCTCTTCTCGCAGATACTTCTATTACATCCTCTGTAGCCTCCACATTTATATCCTCTTTCTCTACTCCTGGCATATCAATTACTATTTTAAACTTATCCCTTTCGTCTATCACATCAGTGAATGGCTCTAGTTCTTCAGTTATATGCGGTCTAATGACTCCAGGCTTTATATTACCCCACTCCCTTATCCTAGGAATACCGTCAGGACCTATTGTCATCGAAAAGCCGTATACATAAGGTCCAAATCTTCTAACTCGTCGCTCCTCAGGGGGAAGTGACATGGATTCTCTTATCATTTCATCTATTAACCTATCTATTTCCTCAAAAAACCTCCTAGTCCTTTTCCACCATTCATCGAATTCGGACAAGTATTTCACCCACTCATAATACTTACTCTGTCTAAAATTTAAAGGTATCCTTACTAGTCAATAGTTTTTTCACAATATGCCCCGGCCGGGATTTGAACCCGGGTCTCTGGCTCGAAAGGCCAGTATACTTTAGGCCCCCGCAGGGCTGACCTGGCTATACGACCGGGGCTTATCTAAAATACAATAAAAGAACAAAATATATTTTTCCCGTATAGTTCAGCCTCGTAATTTAGGTTTAAAGTTTAAATTTACTATAGAAGCAGCTTGCTGCATCTTAATCTACTGATGGAAATATGCGGCCGCCGGGATTCGAACCCGGGTCGCTGGCTTGCTCCAGATGACTTCGGGAGGCCAGCGTCCTATTCTGGGAGGAATCTGTCCAGGCTAGACGACGGCCGCTATATTACATCTTAGAGCAATGCCTAATAAACTTTTGGCCGAAGGTTCCTTCTTAGTAAATATTGGGAAGAAGCCGTAGTAAAAAGATTTAAATGTCTCCTGGTATTAAGGATAATCGGTAAGGAGGTTACAATTAGTAGGAGGTTATTATATTGTCTTCAAACAAGGAGGAGTTCGAGCCGGCACAGTGTCCTTGTGGCAGGATAATCTCTCATCCTAGTGAGTACAAGCTATTGTTTCTGAAAAAAGAGCAGAACGAGATAGACATACTGTGTCCTAACGATACATGCTACCTTAGAGAATTAGGTTATATCACCTTTAGGATCGATGATGACGGAAATGTTAAAGTTGAAAAAATCAGCTTCTATCCACCATTCGTGACTTGGAATGTAGGAAGAATGGGTAGAGAGAAGGCGACTAAAGTATTAAAAGCACATCTTAGATGGATAGTGAAGAAGGGAGTAGATTGGGAGAAAATAAAGGAGGATTATATGAAGAGAAGTAGAGAAAGGGAGGAAGAGGAAATAGCAGTTACAGAGGAAGAGATTACAGAATAAACAATTACATTCCCTTACATATAAAGCTCTTCCGGTAGCTGACGGAAAATATAAATTTATGTAACATTATTTCTTGAAGTCAATACTACGAGGTGATTAATCTGGTTACAGTAAGGGATGTACCCGCTGATATATTCATTGAAACCCTAGCTAAATATCTAAAGGAAAACATAAAGGAGCTCAGACCCCCAGAATGGGCACTATTCGTCAAAACGGGTTGCCACGCCGATAGACCACCTGACGACCCCGACTGGTGGTATAAAAGGGCAGCATCTATTCTGAGAAAGCTATACCTACACGGACCTGTAGGCGTCGAGAGACTTAGAACAGCATACGGCGGCAGAGTAGATCTAGGCGTAGCCAGGAAACACGTGAAAAAAGGAGGGGGATCCAATATTAGGAAGATACTACAACAGTTGGAGGCCGCCGGTCTCGTAAAGAAGCTAGACAAAAAGGGGAGAATACTTACTCCGGAAGGACAATCCTTATTGGATAGAATAGCAACTAAAATATTTAGAAGACTAGTACATGAGCGTCCCGAGCTAAAGAAATACCTCTAAATACTAAGACATAAAGAGGTGAAGCGCTTGTCAGAATACTACGACAAAGAGCTAGAAGAAATAAAGAGAAGAAAATTGCTAGAATACCAACGAATGCTTAAAAGAGCCGAAGAGGAAGAGGCACGAAGAAGATTAGAAGCAGAAAAAGAAGCACTCCTCAGAAGAATATTAACACCAAAAGCAAGACAAAGACTAGCCAACCTAAAGCTAGTGAAGCCACAGTTCGTAGAATCGCTAGAACTCCAACTAATACAACTAGCACAAACAGGAAGAGTTGAAATACCAATAACAGACAAAGTACTAAAACAAATACTCATAAGGCTAACAGCATCGGAACGAAAAGGAAAAATCATATACTACCGATAGGAAAAATTTATAACACACAAACACAGCATATATCAACAGCCCCGGTCGTATAGTCCGGACGAGTATACCGGCCTGTCGAGCCGGAGACCCGGGTTCAAATCCCGGCCGGGGCGTTTTACTTTTCCAATTTCTTGCTCTGATTTTTGGTGTTTTTAAGATTCTATTTTTATTTCTACTATTAGGTGTCCATCTTCTATATAGTAGCTTTTTATCTCTGGCTCTCTTTCCATGGCTTCGTGCGGTTCTATTGTGTAGCCTAGTATTCTGGCTGTTGGTCTTAGGCTTTCTTTTAGGTATTCTAGTATTTCTCGTTCTATTCGGTGGTAGTCTTCTGTTATGTCTATGCCGAAAGTTAGGTTGTTGTCTTTGAATATCATTGTTACTGTTACTGGGCCTTCTGTCGGTGTTATTGGCATGTGTTTTAGCTCTTCTGGCAGTTTTTCTGCTATTTTTCTCTCGTATTCTTCTCCCAGCTCGTTTAGTTTCCTTATTACTTCATCTATACTCTTCAGATTTATTCTAGTTTCTTTCCATTTGTAGTCTATTCTTATTCTGAAGTGTACCAGTTTTTCTCCTCTAAATACTTCTTTGAATACTTGTATGGCTTTATCTAGCTCTGCTGGGGCTGGTTATCTGGGTATAGCATGTTACATAATATATGTATTTGAGAGGAGATGGCGACCTAATTTTAAATGTAAGGACTATAAACTGTTCCTTATAGTTTTTCTTAAATAATATTTCCGATCTTTTCTTAATCTCATTTAGGGCGTAGTCTAAGT
>Ga0209410_1000518_pt1 | contig 17937 bp, 16 predicted proteins | sample Mar14436cmmetaG_FD_184135 | JGI IMG/M metagenome (GOLD analysis project Ga0209410, IMG submission 184135) | Marine hydrothermal vent microbial communities from Guaymas Basin, Gulf of California to study Microbial Dark Matter (Phase II) - Marker... ... | reverse complement strand
CCCCTCTTCCCCCGCCTCCTCTGGTGGGTCTTGATGCTGTGATGATGGGTCTGAAGGCGGTGGTCATGGTTTGGGCTATCGCAGCATCGATGAGGGGGATGCTTAGGCTTCTCATCGCCTCGACTACTTTGTCCCCCACGCCTAGGGCTGTCCCATAGATGAGCCAATCCCCCCAGATGGAGAGGTCTTGGGGGGCGTAGCGCTTTATCATGGCCATATCCGATAGGAATCTCCTGAAGGAGTCCCATTCGAGCTTCTCCTTATAGGTGAAGCCCCTCCACCTCCCGAAGAGGGTTGAGGGGGCTGAGAAGGCGATGATAGCCTGGATCAGGAGGAGCGCCGAGTATGTGAGGGCCTGGAGGGTGAGGGAGTGCATGTAGGGGAGGGTGAGCATGGCGACGAAGGAGGCGGCGATGAGGATTATGGAGGTCGGGATAAGCCAGACAACCCTCCCCTTACCGCTGATGATGAGCCTGAGGGCAACTCTCCTACCCGGGCTCATGGTGAGGTATTGGATATCATCCATCAAACCTAGGAGGGCGTCCCTGCTCTCGGCCAGCTCCTTAAAAAGACTGGTGTTCAGGACCCCACCTATGGAGAGCTTCGAGATCAGCCTTAGGGCCCGCCTCTCATATTCGTCGTCTACATTGGGGTCTAAGACTCGGATCAGAAGGGACTCCCCCCTCACATCGATCTCGATCTTCCTCCTCCTATGTAGGTCTAGGAGGGTGGCGTAGAAGCCGTCCTCGTCAAAGTCCAGGGCATCGCTCTTGAAGACGAGGTTCACAACCCAGGGCTTCCTCCTGGGATTTGGAACATAGCTGAGATATCGGGGAATCACGAAGTGCCTCTCCCTCCCATATCTGAGGTAGAGGCCTAGGAGGATCAGGGGGGAGAGGAGGGTGAGGAGCATCGACGTGAGGCGGAGGCCCTCCACCAAGAGATATTGAGCCCTATATAGGCGGTTAGCCCAGGCCATCGAAGCCTCCAGCCCCTCCGCCTCCTCCACAAAGCCCTCCAGAAGGCTTAGAGCCTCCGCCTTGAGGAGCAGCTCCACGCCGAGCACCTCATCCATTCCACTGCTCCCATGGATTTCAACCCCATCCTCACGCTTCAACACCCTCATAGAGGCCGGATAGGGGGCGACTTTCACCAATCCCCCATCGACGATGCGGATGACGACCTTCAGATATGGGAGGTGGCCATCGGCGAGGAGGAGGTTTAGATGACAGTGCTCCCCATCATATCGAATTGGGGGGTGAAGCTTGAAGACGTATCGAATCCGATATTCGCCTGCATCAAACCTCTCGGGGTTGTAGCATCCGGCCTCATCGAACTCGGCCAGCGTCGCTATATCTTGGGCGTGGGCGGAGGCCCATACACGTCCATTGTGATCCCTCACATATCCAACGGCTCCGATTGGAGGTTCAACCCTAACAGGCTCGACGTAGGGTCTGTCAAGTCTCTCCACAGATAGGGGGACCTCCCATGCCCTATAGAGCATCCGATACCTCCCTGAAACCTCGATGCGATATAGATAATCCTCGACGAGGGTTCCATTGGGATATATGGTGGCTTGATACTCCTCAACCACCACATCCCCCCCAGATATCATCCTCGGCATCCTGGGGGCGAGGGCTAGACCTAAGACACCTATGAAGAGTGTCGAGAGAAGCACGATCGAGAGCTGTCTAGCCTCACCCATGGAGTCACCTAGAACTCGATTTTAGGCCTCTCCTCCACCTCCTCCTCAAACTCAAGATACTCCATCTTAGACATCCCTAGGGAGGAGGCCACAAACTTGGAGGGGATGGTATCCAACATTATGTTGAACTCCTGGACGATGTTGTTGTAGGTATACCTATGCCTGGCGATCTCCGTCTCCACCTCCTTCACAGAGTCCATTAGAACCGAGACAGTTTCGGAGGTCCTAAGCTCTGGGTAGCTCTCAGCCACGGCCATTATCCCGCCGAGTATCCTCCTCGACTCGCGGTCTATCTCCCTTAGGTCGCCTGGGCCGGCGGTGAAGACCGCCCCCCTAAGCCTCGTCACACTCTCGAAGGTTTCCCGCTCAAACTTGGCGTAGCTCTTCACCGCCTCTAGGAGCTGCTCTATCATGTCAAGCCTCTTCTTCAGGGCGACCCTAACCTGGCCCAGGGTTGCCTCAGCAGAGTTCCTAAGCCTATATAGGCGATTATAAATGGAGACGAAGAGAGCTATCAATCCAAGGATTAGGATGATGAAGAGGATGGCGATGAGGAGCGCCGGGGTAAGCAGATAAATCACCGCACTCACCCCCTCTCGGGAGAGATATATATGCTTTTTCCAACTCGCAGCCTCACGTGGAGGTGATATAGAGGGGTTGGAGTTACAGCTACACCGCTCTGATGCTCTGCTGGTTTGGATGGGTCTCCATATACCTCTGCCACCCCTGCTCCCAATCCTAATGGGAGAGATGGCCTCACCCACGCCAGGCGGGACTCCTCGGAACCGCATACCTCATCGGATATATACTCATCAAAATCCCAGCGGGCCTCATGGCCGGTAGATTCGGCATAAAACGAGTTCTCATCGCCGGTATGGTGGGCTACGCCCTGGCCCCTGGCGACACTCCTCAACTTCTATGCTCAAGGCTTTCTCCATCCATGACGGTGACGACGTATTCATGCCTATGCGTTAAATAGGATAGGCGCCGCATACCTTGCAGTGTGTTGCATCCTCTGGGACATTTGAATGACACAGTGGGCAGATCTTCCCTGTGGATCCATCTGGATGGGGTGGACCGAAGAGACTTCGATAGATCTGATAGTAGAATAGCTGCTCCTGGCTCCTAATCCTTACGCCATCTTCGAGGAGATATCTCTCCCTCAACTCCTTGAAATCCTTGATGTCATCCTCAAAGATTTTTGGCAGGTTCGATGTTCCACATCCACCCTCTATTGGAACCTTAACCCTCCAAACTATCTCCTCTGGAAGCTGATCCTCGAAGGCGACTCGAAGAATATACTTCCCATATCTTCTCCCATCTCTAAATCCCACCCTGAATCTTGAGTCGAGTCTCTCGGCGAAGGACATCACCTCCCGATCGAGGTAGGGCTGCCTCACCCCCATCCCCAGCGCCTCTCCAAGCTTGATTGATGAGAAGCTCATCCTCCTCCAAAGCCTCCTAATTTTGAGGTCGAGTTCATCGAGGCTGAGGTTGTAGAGGAAGCTGTATCCCGCAAAGAGCTCATCTCCCCCATCTCCAGTCATGACGAGTCTGCCGCCGATATCCCTCGCATATCTTAAGGCCATGTATATGGCAGCGCTGTTGCGCACCTCCATGGGGTCGAAGGTCTTCAACACCCTTATGGTCTCCCTGATGCCCTCCTCGAGCTCATCTATGTCGAAGAGGAGGATTAGATGCTCTATGTCGAGGAAGTCTGCAACGATTCTCGCATATTTCAAATCATCGCATGGAGAATCTTTGAGGCATACGGATATGGCTTTCAAATCCCCCATCTTCGAGGCGAGTAGGGCGATTATGCTTGAATCCAATCCCCCTGAGAGGAGGATCGTATCCCCCAGATTTCTCTCAACCGCAGCTATGAGAACATCTCTAAGCTCCCTACATAGCTCCTCCGGAATCATCTCCACGGCTATAGAAATTTACATAATCCATCTTCTATAAGGCACTCGGGATAGATGAGGGTGATAGTCTCATGGAGTGGGGGTAAGGATAGCTGCCTATCCCTCTATAGGGCTTTGAGGCGTGGCCTCAAACCAGTCTCCCTCCTAAATATCGCAACGTATAGGGGTGGGGGCTTCAGGGTTCACGGCCTAAACCCTGATATAATCATCGATCAGGCTAAGGCCCTCGATTTGCCCATAGTTCAGAGAGTAGCGGAGTGGGAGCGATATGAGGAGGTCTTCAAGGAAGCCGCTAAGGAGATTAGGGATAGGCTGGGGGCTGAGGGGATAGTCTTCGGAGACATCTTACTTGAGGAGCATAGAAAGTGGGGGTTAAAGGTCTGCGAGGAGCTTGGGATGGAGGCCCTCTCACCCCTCTATGGGGAGGATGAAAGGAAGCTTATAATGGAGTTTATGAAGTCCGGATTCAAGGCTGTAGTGGTTTGTGTTAGGGCTGATATGCTACCCGAGGAGCTCCTCGGGAGGATGCTGGATGAGGATTTGGTTAAAGCCCTTGAGGATATCGGAGTCGACCTCTGCGGCGAATATGGTGAATACCATACACTCGTCTTGGACGGCCCCATATTCAAGAGGCGGATAGAGATCGTTGAGAGCGATGTCGAGCATATCCCTCCAGACTACGCCGTCTTGAATATACTTAGATGGAGATTGGTCGACTCTGGGGTTTAGTATATCCTCCTTACACTATATTTTCGCTTAATCCCATGATGGAGTATCGATACCTTCCTCAGATGTCTCTCAGCCCTCCTCCTCGCCTCCTCAAGCTCAGCCTTCGTCGGCCTCCTATATACATCATTCTCCATGGGTATGTAGCCATCTATTCTATATGGAATATCCCTATCGACATCAGCTATGAATTCGGCTATCCTCTCGATCTCATCTGACTCAATCAATCCTGGCACAAGTATGCTCTCAGCCCTCAGCTCAACCCCAAGGCTCCAATACCTCCTAAAGTTTATGAGAACCCTCTTAGATCCGCTTACTCCAGTGAATCTTCTAAATATCTCCTCGGTCACGGCTTTGATGCTGACGCATACGGAGTCTATGAGAACTTCCTCCACGAGTTTATAGCCGTTCGTCAATAGTATGTTATACGAGTTGAAGAGGGCCTTCAACTCCTCGGCGAGTTTATAGAATTCCCCATCCACAGTCGGCTCAAAACCCATGTAAACAACCCTTTCAAAGTCGAGGCCCCTAACGATGTTGAGGGCATCCTCAGCCGATAATGGGGGTCTCACGCCCCCAGAGGAGTCTGTTAGATGTATATCTATTGGATTATTTCTGCAGATGCATCCATGACATGAGAAGTTACATGGCCCATCGAAGTATATGTATAGCTCCCTCAATGTAGGCGCATATGTTATGTGATATATCCCCATCTCAACTCAATTTTCAGCTCCCCTATATATCTCTGATGAGGACTCTCAGCCGGGGAGGACTTTATAGATCAGCGTCATGGCAGCCGCAACCAGTATTAGATGGAGGATCATGGAGCATGACACTATTTTCACTGCGTCATATACCCTCCGCCAATCTAATGCGTTGATAAGGTCTCCAAGGGTGTAATGCCCTATCTTCTCCAGTCTCACCCCGAGGGCTCCAGCCATGGCGGACATTGGATGGCCGGCGTTTAGGCTCTCCGTCCTGTCGTGATCCCTCCTCCATATCCTCCACGCCCCCCTCCAATCATATCCGAGTAGAAGGGATGAGAAGATTATGTAGAGCGCTGATATCCTCGCTGGGAGATAGTTTATAACGGTGTCGAGCTTCGCAGAGAACCATCCTAACCTCTCGAATTCTCTACTCCTGAAACCGACAGCTCCATCCAGGGTGTTAACTATCCTCTGTAGGTATGGCCCCAGCACTCCGAGAAATGGATAGTAGAGTAGTGGGGAGACCATTCCATCGACGAGGCTCTCGGCGAGGGACTCGATTGCAGCTGATATTATATGCTCCTCATCCAGGGAGTATACATCCCTCCTAACGATCTGCTGAGTCCAGAATCTCGCATCATCCCAATTCCCGACTTTAACGCTATCGCCGATCCTAATCCCTATCTCGATCAGCAGTCTAATGGAGAAGCTCAGCTTCAGGATGTAAGCCGCCACCAAGGGCCAGAGCATCGAGGCGATCCAGGAATCAGCCATGGAGAGGAGGGTCAACAGGGCTATGAGTGGGGCTATGTGAAGCAGGATGCATAGGAGGGCTAACGCCACGCCGAAAGCCCTACCCGCATAGGGCTTTGCAAGTCTCCTCGCCATGTGGAAGCAGGTGTGAACTGGATGGATTCTAAGCATTATGCCTCGATGATAGGGGTAGAGGAGGTCTAAGATTACTGAGAGCAGCAATGCGATTAGGCCTATGGTAAGGCTGGATGGATAGATCACCCTTAACATGGGGAGGATGCCCAATCCTTGAATCGATGCCTCGATCATGGCTCTACGTTAAAATCGATGTTAGGGCGGCTGGGAGTATTAGGGTGGCGGCCTTCGTCAGCTCATAGCAGAATCCGAGGACATCCCCATTCACGAATCCCAGAATCCTATGCGACTTCACCCTCGTGTAGGTCACTATGAGGGTCATGGCGGCGACCATCGTCAACCCATGGGGTGTAAGGGCCCCTCCAAAACTGAAGATTAAGATGAGGATTAATCCAAATGAGATTGAGTTTACCACAGCCCCCACCCCACGCTTCGACTCCACTATGAAGACTCTACCCAATCCATCATAGCCTGGAGGGGTGGATGAGATGGCGAGGAGATACATCGATTCGGAGGCCAAGACGTGGGAGAGTAGGATTATCTGCCACCATACCTCGTCCACGAGCTCGATGAGGGAGGAGTATGAGACTATTATTAGCAGGGTTGTGGAGGCGATTGCGGCGGCTCCCCTCTCCGGCTTCTTCATAATCCTAAGCATATCTTCCCCCCTCCTCCCAGAGGCTATGGCGTCGGATAAGTCGGCAAATCCATCGAGATGGTTGAATCCCGTGATGAGGTGGGAGAGCACGAGTATTATTGCAGCCCTGACATAGGTCGGCGCATCGAGGAGCATCGGAGATACGGCCACCAACCCCTCGATAAGGCCTATTATGGGGGATAGGTAGAAGAATCTGGAGGCGAGGGAGAGGTCGTGGATGCCGGTTGGTATTATCGTCAGGAATGATAGGAGGGCCATGAAGCCCTTAACCCCTTCCCGAAACCTCCTCAAGGGCTCTCACCAGGAGATCGTTCTCCTCCCCCCTCCTAACCGCAACCCTCGTATGGAAACTCGTTAAGCCGTGGAAGGTATGCGCCGACCTCACATGGATTCCATAGTCCCTCAACAGCCTCTCTCTAAGGATTCTGGATTCTATCCATGGATGCTTCAGTAGCAGGAAGTTCGCCTCAGACCTATATACGTGGTAGCCGATTCTTGAGAGTGACCCCATCAGCCGGCTCCTCTCCTCTGCGATATATCTACATGTCCCCCTGATGAAACTCCACAGCTCATCCCTGAATTTGATCAGTGTCTCCCTGAAGGCGGTCTCCACTATTGAGCCTATATTCCAGGTTGGCCTAATCGCCTCCATCCTCTCTAATATATCCCTCGATGAGATATAGGCGAATCCAAGCCTCAGACCTGGAACGCCGAAGACCTTTGTAAAGCTCCTCACAACGATGACATTATCCAACTCCACTCCGAGGAGACCCCTAAAACCGCTCAGCTCCGCATATACCTCGTCGACTATAAGCCATGAGGAATCCTCAAGCTCATCCACCAACTCCAGTAGGGCATCCTCCCCCACAACCAATCCAGTTGGATTATTCGGATTCGTAACCACTATAACCGAGTCCATCTCACCCTTAGCCTCATCAACCACCTCTCCGACATCGAATTCAAAGGCTCCCTCCACCTCCCGCATCAATATGTGCCTACACTCAGCCCCGATCCCCCAGCATAGGAGGTCGTAGTCTCCATAGCTTGGACTCACGACGAGGAGTTTCCTCGGCCTTAAGGCGATTATCGCCAGGCTTAGAGCCTCTGAGGCTCCATTACAGGCTATTATGGAGTTCTCATCGATGTCGTAGAAGTATGATATGGCGGCCTTAAGCTCAGAGTAATTCGAGTCGGGATAAGACCTATAAACCCCAGCTCTACAGCAGCGTGCTATCTCCTCCTCGAGGAGTTTTGGAGGGGCGAGGGGGTTGACGTTCACGCTGAAGTCTATTACGCCCCTGATTCCCCCTCCATGAATCCTCATCGAATCAACTCCTCGCTCAATCTCAGCTCATCCCATGTATCTATATCGAGGAGCTCTGGAAATTCATCCATCACCACCTCACCCCAGCTCCAGTCATCCCCCTTTAGAAGTGATATGCCAACTGGAGCTCTCAGGGGAGGCCTTCGGAGCTCCCTTGGGAAGCTGCTTCTATCAACTATGAGTGTTATGAGACTCTCCCTCGCTCTCAGGGCTCTCTCAAGGAATTGGCTTAGAAGCTCCGCTGTTATGAAGGGCATATCCACCGGCAGGAGGAGTATGGGCTTATCAACTCTGGATGCGACATATCCCAGATCACTTGGATATCCATCACCCCTGGTCTTGATTATGGGAATCCCTCTATCGATGCACCATCGCTCAGTTAGCGGTGTATGCCTCGATGGAGCTATGTAGAGCTCGCCGTCCAATCCCTTCACCGCCTCCACGACATACTCGATTAGGGGTTTACCTCGAAGCCTCAGCAGAGCCTTCTCAACTCCACCCATCCTCTCGCCCTTCCCACCGGCCATCACCACGATCCTTAGGGTCGTCATCGCCCATCTCCCAGATGTCTGTCGTAGATTCTGCTTAGGATGGATCCTATCAGGGAGGCGAGGATGTCATCTATGAACATGGGTTTATCCCTAAGCTCCCTCAGCTCCCCCTTATTGGAGTCGATCCAGTAATATGCGAAGAGGGCTCTCCACCCATTTATGTAGAGGGCTAAGGTTATTCCGAGGAGTTCATCTGCGAGTATCCTCTTAGAGTCTCCGAGGTATTCCTTCCGGCTCAATCCTGGTAGAGCTCCAGATAGACCATGCCAATCGAGATTGCGGGCTGCGAGAGCTATGGCCCAGATATTTGGATCTCTCAGGAGACTCTTAAGCTCGGCCTCAACCTCCCGCTTAACCCCATCCTCAGATAAACCTGGGATTGGAGCCCTACGATATATATTGGATGCAGCATCCCTGATCCACTCCATATCGACGCCGAAGATATCGCTAAACCTCTCATCCATCCCCAGGCTCTCGATTCCCTTGGAGATTATCGCCTCATAAACTAGTTTAGCGGCCTCAGACCCTACCGGGGTGGCTGGCCCCCCATAGGGCGCCTCATCAACCTCATCCATGCTCGATGCAATCACTATGGCATCCGTCGCAGTCGCATACACCCTACCCAAATTATATCCCCTTGAAAGCGCCAAATCGACTAGCGCTAAGGTCTTCGCACCGCTGACAACCTCGGCGAGGTCGATGAAGGCACTATCCCTTAGAGGCTTATCCACGAATAGAAGGATGTTTATCGTCGCCGCCCTCCCCCCTGGCTCCTCGACCCCGATGGAGATTGGAGGGGTAAACCCGACGCTAGCCATCACCATCATCTTAATCGGGGAGTGAATCCACATCTCAACATGCTCACGCACAACATCTACAGCGGTTAGGAACACAGCTGAGCTCCTAAGGGGGAGCTCCAACCTCTCTAAGAGTCTCTCAGCGTAGCCAACTGGGTTTGGGTCATCGAAGTCCGGTTCAACCCTATGGAATACTACATGGGTTAACTCCCTAAATCCACCTGCGGTGATTGTTGAGGATAGGGCTCTCACCCTCCCCCCAAACTCTATTATTAGGGTGTTCTCATCCCCTATCCTCTTCGTCAACCTCAATTCCATCACCCCTCAACCTCTCATACTCCTCGTATATGGCGTTGAGAAGCCTCTCATGGGTTAGACCCTTGATCGTTGCAGCGGCTATACTCGTCCCACCTGCTCCAACCCCTTCCTTCACATACCCCCTCTCATAGTATCTCAGCCCCTCATAGGGAGATTTGGAGAAGTCGATGTCATAGGCAACAACGGGTACATCCGGCTGAATCATCTCTACAAGCCCTGTTAGATCGGAGGAATCATCCTCGATCAGCCATCTAGTTGTCCCTATCATAACCCTCCCCCTCAGGGATATGCCGATATGCTTGACAATGGCGAGAACAGCGGCCATCTGGGTTCCACCGCCGAGAATGATGGATGCATCCCCCTCCAGGGCTCCAGCTAGGAAGCCGGCCATGGATACATGCACCGGATCACCCAGCCTAGCCACTGCCTCAAAGGGGTCGACGCTCGGCCCACCCATCCTCTCCAATCCCTCCTTGACGATCTTCTCCTTGAGGACATGTGGATTGCTGGGAGACGCACTGCTAACCATCCCCCAGGCATCGTATCCAAGCCCCACTAGAATCCCCAGCGCCGTGGTGGTTCCACCTGGAATGCTCTCCCCAAGTATCATCAGCTCGGTTAAGGGGGTGAACACCCTCGCTAAGGCCCTACCCTCCTCGAATAGGCTTCTCGCTACGTCGTAAGGGAGAGCCTCACCGAGGTCTATCCTCCCCCCAACCATCTTGCTTGGAAGCGTCACATGTGGTATCCTCGGCTTCATGTAGGATCCCGTGTCGACGACGATGAAGGGGATATTGGAGGATTTGATGGCGGCTCTAGTGATCAGGGCTGGCGTTGGTATCCCCTCTGGGGTGACGGGTATCTGATTGATGGTTAAGGGTTTTCCATAGAATAGGTATTCTACATCGACGGCTGGGGTGTAAAGAGTCAGCTCCGGTGTGGCTCCAGCTACGCTCACCCCTGGTATGGTTGAGGTCTCCGTCGATCCGATGAAGTATACGCTGAGAATTCGTCCATCCATGGCTGATGAGAGGATTCTCCTCGCCTCATCTTCACGATATGCGTAGATGAGGTGGCTCCTCGGCTCAGCCATCTTGGATGGATAATCCATCCAAGAATTTAAATATTCTAAAATCCCTTAACCTCTGAGGCTTATGAGGCGTATAATCCTCCTCCCAATCTTGCTGTTGGTCCTCAGCTTCATCCCGCTGGGTTCAGCATTTGCACAGGGGCAGGGAGTGACGGTCATAGACGACTTCGGGAGGGAGGTTCTGATACCCCATGAGCCAAATAGGATCGTCTCAATAGCCCCAAGCATAACTGAGACCCTATTCGCTCTAGGCCTCGGGGATAAGGTGGTCGGTGTTACTAGATACTGCAACTATCCATCTGAGGTTCTGGAGAGGGTTGGTAAGGGGGAGATTACCGTGATAGGGGGATTCATCGATCCAAGTCTGGAGAAGATAATCGAGTTGAACCCCGACCTCGTGATAGGCCACAACCTTCTAAATCCAGAGTTCATTGCGAAGATCGAGGACGCTGGAATACCCATCATCATCGTCAAGACCTCTGAGACGATTGAAGGAATCTACGAAGACATCAGATTGATTGGGAAGGCGTGCTGGGCTGAGGAGGAGGCGTCAAAACTAGTTGAGGAGCTTAAGTATAAGATATCATATTGGGAGAAACAAGTTGAAGGCGTTGGGAGGGTTGATGTAGCGGAGATAGCGTGGGTGAACCCCCTCTGGGTGGCTGGGAACGGAACATACATCAACGACATCATTGAGCATGCTGGAGGAAGAAATGTATTCGCAGATAGAAGTGGATGGGCTTCAATAAGTGATGAGGAGCTCGTTGAGAAGGATCCAGATTATCTCATAGTTCCATATAGACATGGGGAGGAGCTCATCTATGAGGGGATTATGGATATGAAGGAAAGGGGTTTGATACATGGAGAGGTCATCCCAATAGATCCGGATATAATAAGCAGGCCTGGGCCGAGGGTCGCCATACTCTTCGAGGAGGTTGTCAAAGCCCTACATCCAGATGTCTGGAGCAGGGTCTATACGGTTGAGAATCTAATAGCTCCAAAGAGGGCGATCGTCGGAGACCTCGTAACAGTATATGTTCAGGTGAAGAACGATGGAATGGTCTCCGGGGAGAAACTCGTGGAGCTAAACATCGATGGAAAAACACTCTCAAAAACCATCAGCCTTAAACCAGGAGAGGAAAAACTACTCAACTTCACATTCGTCATCGAGGAGAAGGGAACATGTAAGGTAAGTGTTAAATCCCTATCGAAGTCAATAGAGGTATCACCGACAAGTGAGGAGATGATGAATGAGCTGAGGAGAACACTTGAGGAATACATGAAAAGCTATATAGATGAGAACATCTCACCAACACTAACAGAATTGGAAAATGAAATATCTGAAATTGATAGACGAATGAGTTCACTTAACAACTTGACAACGGCCTCAATAGCCCTCTCAGCCATAGCGATCATAATCTCCCTTGCCTCCCTAGCCTATGCGCTTAGGGTTAGGAAAACATAATCCAAGTTAGGTGGCGATGATTGAGGGGATTCAGGGGACATATGAGACGGAACATGGGAAGACTGGACTACTGGAGAGGAGGCTACTTAAATGGAGGGCTACGCTGACATATCTAACCATTGGCCTATTTTTGACGATCATAGCGGCAACCGCGATAGGGCCGGTCTATATATCTCCAGGTGAAATCATCTCGATAATTTCATATAGGATTGGATTCCGCATCGGAGAATTCAGCGAGACCCATATGAGGATAATACTCCAGCTACGACTTCCAAGGATACTCCTCGGAGTCTTCGTCGGCATGGCACTATCCGTAGCTGGGGTTATAATGCAGGGATTATTTAGAAATCCATTGGCTGGGCCATATGTTCTCGGAGTCTCCTCTGGAGCTTCGCTTGGGGCGGCCCTATCCATAACCCTTCTACCCTCAATAATGGGAATATATACGACTCCCATAGCTGCCTTCATCGGGGGTTTAACAGCCATATTCCTCGTCTACAATATCATAAAACTCTGCGGCAGATTCACCGTTGAAGCCCTCCTACTCGCTGGGATAGCTGTGACATATCTATTCTCAGCCATCCTCTCCATATTGATCTGGACCCTGAACAGGGATGCCCACAACATACTTCTATGGATTATGGGGGGATTATGGGGCGCCGATTGGCTTAAGGTTGAGATAATCGCCCCAATAATCATCACATTGATTCTCATATCGTACATATTCTCAAAAGACTTAAATGCACTACTCCTCGGAGAGGAGACCGCCCAATCGATCGGTGTGGATGTTAAGTTTGTGGAGAGATTTCTACCCATCCTCGCATCCCTCATAACGAGTGCGGCGGTCTCCTTCTCGGGGTCGATAGGATTCATAGGGTTGATGATGCCCCACATAATGAGGATGCTCGTGGGGCCGGATCATAGGATACTGATACCATCATCAGCCCTAGCCGGTGGGATATTCCTCGTCTGGGCCGACGCCGCAGCGAGATGTCTAATGGAGCTCCCAGTTGGAGTCGTAACGGCGTTGACCGGAACGCCATTCTTCATCTACCTATTGAGGAGGAGGCGTCCATGAAGCTGGAAGTCGACAACATCCAATTCTACTATGAGGCCCGTAAGGTGCTCGATGAGATAAGCTTCAAGGCCGATGAGGGGGAGTTCATAGGATTAATCGGCCCAAATGGATCGGGGAAGACAACACTCCTAAGGATAATAGATGGCATTCTAAAGCCCATCGTCGGCTCGGTTTATATAGATTGTAGGCGAATCTCAGAGCTCGATCCAAGGGAGATCGCGAGGGAGATCGCGGTCGTCCCACAGATAGCCGATCTAAGCTTTGATCTAAAGGTCTTCGACATAGTTATGATGGGGAGATATCCATATCTTGATAGAATCTCCCTGGAGAGGGAAGTCGATGAGGAGAGGGTTAGATTTTGGATGAAGGTCACCAACACCCTACACCTCGCCGAGAGATCGATTAAGGAGATAAGTGGAGGTGAGAGGCAGAGGGTATTTATCGCAAGAGCTTTGGCGCAGGAGCCTAAAATCCTACTCTTAGATGAGCCGACATCAAACCTCGATATATGCTACAAAATAGAGATAATGAACCTCTTAAGGGCACTTGTTGATGAACTTAAGTTGACGATCATCTGTGCAATCCACGACCTAAACCTTGCTGCGAGATATAGCGACAAGATCATCCTGATAAAGGATGGAAGGATAAAGAGTATTGGAAAGCCCAGAGATGTCCTGACAAAAGATAATTTAAGTGAAGTTTTCAAGATAGATGCTAAAATAGAATATGATATGGACTCAAAAAGCCTCATAATAATCCCCCTCAAAACAATCAATCAAAAATCAAATAATGAACTGATCTTCCCCACATTGAAGGAGAATATCTTAGCTTGAGGAGTTCGAGACAACTCAAGGAGCTCCTTGAGCAACTCAGCCCTGGGGATGTGGCTGGGAAGGCGGGGAGGCATGGATTTCTCGACTAATCGGGGAGAGGTCGATATCCAGGGGTTGAATCGATGAGTTTCCCCAGCCAATCGGAGGAGAGGAGCTCCATCAGACGCTTAACACCCCGTCGATCAAGCCTCTCCCTTAGGGCGATATATTCATAGCGCTCCCATGTGACGTGTGTCGCCTTCAGGCCGTATATTTTAGCCGAATGCCTAAGGGTGAGACAGACATCCGCTCTACCGGAGGCGACGGCCTTAGCCGTCTCGCTGTGGGTGTAGGCAACCAAATCATAGCCCTCAACCTCCCTGGAGGGGTCTTCGCATAGGGGCTTAAGTAGATAATCCAGGTAGACCCTTGTTCCAGACCCCCTATTCCTGTTGATCAGCCTCAGCTCCCCCTCCACCAGCCCCCTCAGGGTCTCCTCAACGCTGAGGGGTTTGAGGCCTGGTCTATAGGCGAAGACCAGCTCCCTCATGTAGCCCCCCACAACCTCAACCCGATCCTTGAGCCAGTAGGCCTCGAGGAAGCTCCGATTATACTCCCCGGTCTCGGGGTCGTAGAGGTGGGAGGCGGCTACGTCGCACTCCCCGAGGCTTAGGCTGGCGAGGGCCATCCCCGAGCCGATGCAGGCATCCTCGACGTCGAAGCCCTCAGACCTCAATCGGTCGAGGATTACCGTTAGCAATATGTCATGGCTGTGGGCGAGCGTCAGGTCTGGAGCCTCAACCTCCCCGGCGCCCACACTCCTATAGGCGTCCATAACCCTCCGCTCAGCCTCGAGGTAGCGTCTCAGAAGCCGTCTACCCTCCTCCGTCAATCTCATCCCACCCCTCTCAGCTCCACCTCGATGGGCGATGACCAACTTGAACCCAGCCAGTCGTTCAGCTCTTGAGATGCGCTCCCAAGCCCTGGAGTAGGAAACACCCAGAAGCCTTGAGGCCTTGAGAAGCGAGCCCCACTCGTCGACGAGCCGCAATATCGAGGCAAGCTCCCAATCCATGAGGGGCTTACCATCCATCTCGAGGAGGATTTGAACCCGCTCTCTCACATCCTTTAGGGGGTCACTCATCGATGGATCGTTGGCCTCAGGGTTTAAATTCGTTATCCGTTATCGAATAACGGGGAATGGTATGCGCAGAGCCGTAATGGCCGCCGTCGCCCTAATCATCATCTCCCTTGGAGCCGTCAGCCTATACATGATGCAGAGAGGCCATAGGGAGCTCATCATCTACCATGCGGGGAGCATGACGGACGTCGTCGAGAGCTACGCCTCCATACTGAAGCATGAGGGTATTAGGGTGCTGAACGAGCCGAGTGGAAGCGTCGACGCCATAAGGAAGGTCGTAGACTTGGGGAAGAGGAGGGACATCGTCATAAGCGCTGACTATAGATTGATACCAGCCCTCATGTTCGAGACCCATGCCAATTGGTGTCTGAAGTATGCGTCGAATGAGATGGTCATCGCCTACTCATCGAAGAGCAGATATGCAGGGGAGATCGACGGGGAGAACTGGCTTGAGATACTGCTACGAGACGATGTGAGGGTGGGCTTCTCAGACCCAAATAAGGACCCCTGCGGCTATAGAGCCGTGATGGTTCTGGCCCTCGCCTCACTACACTACGACGATGATAGACCGTTGAGGATGCTGACGGAACATGCCGGCATAACATATATGGCAGATGAAAGCGGAGTCCACCTCGACTGCACTGGGCTTAACCCCGACTCGGTTAAGATGTTCGTAAGAAGCAAATCCGTCGACCTCGTCGCCCTCGTCGAGGCTGGTATGCTCGACTACGCCTTCGAGTATAAGAACGTCGCCGTCTCCAGGGGTCTATCCTACGTGGAGCTCCCCGACGAGTTGAATCTCGCCAATCCAGAGCTGGAGGATTGGTATGCGAAGGTCTCACTGAAACTGGTGGCCACGGGGGGAGAGACGAAGACCCTTAAGGCCTCACCCATCATCTATGGATTGACGGTGCCGCTGGACGCCCAGCATATAGATGCGGCTAAGAAGTTCATCAGGCTTCTTCTAAGCGATGAGGGTAGAAGCATCCTAGAGGAAAATGGCTTCAGACCTATAAAGGCTGAGGTCGTAGGCGAGGCGCCGAGATGGCTTATGGAGCTCCTCGGGGAGGAGTCTTGATGTCCGTTGAGTCTGGCTCCCCTTTGGCTGGTGCCAGATGGTTTCTCCTCCATCTCTCAGGGCTGGCGAGCATCCTCATAGCCGTCCTCGTCATCCCCCTGCTCTTCCTCATCTCCATGGGGGGTGGATGGCTTCCGGAGACGGCTATGAATCCCAGAGCCCTATCGGCTGTGGCCCTTTCACTGGGGGCTGGGGCAGTCTCGGCGTCGTTCTCAACTCTCTTCGGTGTTCCCCTCGCCTACATTTTGAGCAGGGTTGATTTCAGGGGTAAGAGCCTCATCCAGGCCCTCCTCGACCTCCCCCTGATCCTCCCCCACACGGTTGCGGGTATAGCTGTGCTCCTCGCATTTAACAGCAGGGCGCCCCTCGGCCAGCTATTCTCCCCCCTCGGCATCAGGGTTGAGGACAGCCTCTATGGGGTGGTTCTCGCCATGGTCTTCGTCTCCTCACCCTTCGCCGTGAACTTCGCCAAGAGGGGTTTCGACTCCATCGATCTGGAGCTTGAGAAGGTGGCGAGGAGCTTGGGCGCCTCAGCCCATAGGGTCTTCCTCACAATCTCACTGCCATTGGCTTGGAGGGGCATCCTCACGGGATGGTTGATGAGCCTCGCCAGGGCTATAAGCGAGGTTGGAGCCATAATGGTGGTGGCCTACCACCCAACCGTGGCGGGAGTCCTCGTCTATGAGTGGTTCCTGACAAAGGGGTTGAAGGCAGCCGCTGGATTGTCGGTTCTACTGCTCATAGCCAGCCTCATAATCCTCACAGGCCTGAGGGCTATGGAGGAGAGGCGATGATAAGGGTTGAGGGGCTGCGGGTGAGGGCTGGAGACTTCACGCTGCGAATCGGGGAGCTGAGCATCGAGGGGGGCGAGTATCTCACCCTCATGGGGCCAAGCGGGGCGGGTAAAACCATCCTCCTCGAAGCCCTCATAGGGTTCAGGAGACCTGAGGCTGGGAGAATCTACATAGATGGAGGAGACGTCACAGATCTTCCACCTGAACGGAGGGGATTCTCCTACGTCCCCCAGAGCATAGCCCTCTGGCCCCACATGACAGTCTACGAGAACATCGCCTACGGCCTAAGGATAAGGGGGACTCGGGAGCCCGAACTTCATAGAAGGGTCTTAGAGGTCGCCGAATACATCGGCATCAAGGGTCTTCTAAGGAGGATGCCTGAAACCCTCAGCGGGGGAGAAAGGCAGCGGGTGGCCCTGGCGAGAGCCCTCATCATAAGGCCTAAGGCCCTCCTCCTCGATGAGCCCCTCAGCAGCCTCGACGAGGCCTCGAGGGAGTCAGCCAAAGAGCTGATTAAGAGGCTGCACCGTGAGCTGGACTTCACAGCCATCCACGTGACCCACGACCCAGTTGAGGCCGCAGAGCTTGGTGAACGAATGGCTGTGATGTATGGCGGCGAGATCATACAGGTTGGGAGGCCGATGGAGGTCTTCAGGGACCCGAGATCGATGGAGGTTGCCTGGCTTAGTGGGAGGCCAAACATCCTGGAGGGCGTCGTGGAGGACTGTGATAGAGGACTGCTCCTCATCGACGTCGAGGGCGTGAAGCTGATAGCCGCCTATACGAAGAGCCTAACCCCTGGGGATAGGGTGCTCCTCCTCCTCGGCCGTGAGGACATAGTCCTATCACGCATCCCTGTGAGGAGCAGCATGAGGAATCG
>Ga0209410_1000517_pt1 | contig 17952 bp, 22 predicted proteins | sample Mar14436cmmetaG_FD_184135 | JGI IMG/M metagenome (GOLD analysis project Ga0209410, IMG submission 184135) | Marine hydrothermal vent microbial communities from Guaymas Basin, Gulf of California to study Microbial Dark Matter (Phase II) - Marker... ... | reverse complement strand
CCCAATAGCTCTCAACAACCTTATAAGAGGGGTCTCTACTCTTAACGAGGGTTCCCTTTCTCTCTTCCTTACCTCCTTTACCACCCCTTTTCCAGAGCAAAGGGATCACTCTTTTTAAAATATTAAAAATAGAGGAGGGTGGGCTCTTAGGGCAACGTCAACATCACTGGGTAGTCCTTGCCCGCGGCGCTGTGAAACTTTAAGTCTAAGGTTGTTCCTGACGAGAAGAGGGTTCCATTAATGGATATCGTGAACGTCTCTGACTTGCCTATCGGGATGGTTGCTGGGAGGTGCGGGCTGATTGTCATGTTCTCGTTGTAGTCCTCTAGAGGCCTACCGTTAACTAGCACGTACTGTATAGTTGCGTCGGCCGACCCTGAGTTCTTCAACTCGATAACCACCGTAAAGTTTCCATTTGATTCTTTTACCGCGTATGACTTGACTATCTCTATCTTTTCGAATCTTGTGTAGAGTCCTGCTATCCCTCCCATCCAGTAGGAGACCGCCACAGCGACTACTATCGTCACCGCCACCAGAACAACCGTAGCTATCACTGGACTTAGAGCCCTCTTGTTCCTGAAGATTCTGCTAGCCACTTTCTTCACCTTGAGCTTTTTTCTGAGCCGATTCTTGATAAATGGGTTATGAAGAGCCTCTATCGGCTTTAGAACCCATATTTTTAGAAGATATGAAGCACATCGATCTTAGGATGATAAGTTCACAAACCAAATATTTATGGTGGGGAATTCTCTTGTAGACTGCTGGGATTTTCGAGTATGCTGGTGGCTGGGATGTATGAGGAGGCTATGCGTGTAGGCTTAAGCCTGCTCTTTCTCGCGATCTCCTCGTGGTATGACCTCAAGGAGAGGGAGGTCTCTAATAGAGTTTGGATGGTGTTCGCCCCTCTAGGGCTCGCCCTCTCCCTCCTCCACTTCCACCTCACTAAAGACCAGAACTTCCTCCTTTCGATGGGTATGTCAGTCCTGATCGTTGGAGGATTCTCCGTAGCGCTCTTCTATCTCGGGCTCTTCGGTGGGGCCGACGCCAAAGCTTTGATCTGCCTCTCTCTAACGTTACCCGTTCAACCGTCATTCGTGAGGCCTCTCTTGAAGATGGTCTCTCCCTTCTTCGCATTCTCCGTGCTGGTCAACGCCGTTGTATTCTCCTCCGCTTCGATCCTCGGAATCGCCCTATATAACCTCTATAGAGGCTTCGGGGCTGGGGAGAACCTCTTTGAAGGCCTTGAAAGCGAACCCTTATTGAACAAAATCTTGGCGTTCTTCACAGGTATCAAGGTGGACGCGAATAAACTCGGCAAGTCGCCTCATTATATTCCTCTGGAAACCGTCTCAACGGGAGAGGATGGATCGAGGACCCGCCGGCTGAGGATATTCTTCCGGTTAGGTGAGGAGCCGGGGGAGGAGAGCCTCAACGAGTTTAAGGGGTTCAAGGGTAAGGTATGGGTGACACCTAGCCTCCCCTTCATAGTCTTCATAACGGCGGGCTTCGTTGCAGCTCTTCTCTTGGGGGACATCTTGATGTGGTCTGCGGCTCAGCTGGTCAGCGCCATATAAGTTCGGGAGAAGGAGAGGGTCAATCATTTCTATGAAGCTGCTATACAGGTCTAAAAGACGGTTTGTACGTATGGAGAAGATACACACAAATCTTTTTTAACATTTGTCAGGGACTTCTGAAACGTGCTTAACCAGTACTTCGTGGGTGTGGTTCAATGCCAGATAAGATGGAGGAGACAAACCCGACAGGGGAACTTCTCAGTTACCCGTTCTCACTTCAAGATATAGAAGCGGATGACGAGAAGGTTAAGGAGATAGAAGAGAGGTTCTTCAATCTACTCAAGGGGATAAACGAGGACACCAGACAGTTAAGTGAGTTCCTCGTAGAGGAAGAGAGCCTAGTAAAGGAGATATGCGCCTGCCTGAAGGATATCCTCCACTGGTTAGATTTATCGGTCACCCTGCCGGCAAAGCAGTTCTCCAACCTTAAGGAGTATAGAGAAGTAATCCTGAACTCTCAGGGACACTTGATATTTGTGGATGAGGAAGGAAAAGTTGAGTCCAAGGCCTTAGAGACCTGTCCTCCAGAGACTATCCTGTTAGCGGTCTGGGGAGCCGTACCAAAAATTAAGGAAACGGTCAGCGACCACATGAGGAAGGTCAGCTTCAGACTTAACTTCTTCGAGAAGATAAACGAGGAGTTCAAGAATATCCAAAAGTCCTTAGAGGTCTCCAAAGAAGAGGCCGTAAAGGGTTCCTACGACGAGTTCCAACAGAAGAGCATAAGAGAAGTCATACTCTCAGAGAAATAAAGTCGAAAAGAGCTTGAAGGAGCGAGATGAGTGTAACCACTGAGCTGTAAAAGATGAGCAAGGTCTTCCCGTTGGAGATCAAGGACTTCTACTCCCTAAAAGAGCTGAGCACATTCATAGATGAGCAAATCCGCTGGTACGAGTTTCTTCTAAAGGAGTACAGCCAACGTTTAGGCTCTCTCCTTAGAGAGCAAGGAACTGGACAGAATGAGGAGGAACTCCTCAAAAAACTCCGGGAGAAAGGCTTCAACCCGCAGGAGAAGAAACGGAAGAAAGGTAAAAGCGGGAAGGCAGAGGAGATAACCTCGAGAAACTGGTTCACGTTCAGAAACCTCATGTTATCAGCCGTCAAGGAGAGCATGGCAGAGATATACTTTGAAGCCGTGGAGAAGATCAACAATAACCTTGAACAGCTGAAGGAGGTCAAAGCCCTAACAGAGGAGCTGATGAAAGCAGGGTTAGGTTCGGATTTGATCTACTCCGCATACATCGTCGACGGAATCCCCAAGAAGATCGTCATCCAACAGCGGAGGAACAGGGAGCTTGAAGAGGGCAGATACCGGTTCGAGATCAGTCTCTCTACGGGCGTGGAGGCCGCTGAGCCTCCTGAAGAAGCGGCCATAAGCGAGGAGGCAGTCGCTACATCATAGACATGTACTGAAAGAACGCCTTAACGAAGCTCTTCATGAGCTCGTAAGGATTCCTAACTATACAGGAGACTGGGAAGTACTTCTTTACCCCTTCACTGTTGACCCCGATGCCGAGTACGTGTATACCTGATCTTATAACGGTTCTCACCCGGTTCCTCAACTCTTCATCGATGTTTCTGTATCCTACTGGGAAGGCATCGGAGACGACTAACAGGATCTTCGTCTCCTCGTACCGTTCCCTCAGGGAGTCTGAGGCCACTTTTATCGCGTCTGGCAGGTAGGTCATTCCGCTGTGCTCTATACCCCCTATCCTTGCACATACGATTCTAGAATAGTTCTCCGAGAAGTCCTTTATTATGTAGAATCTGTCGTTGAAGGCGAAGATGCTCCAAGAATGTTTGTCCAAGAAGAGGTTTTTAGCGACCTCGGCTAGGCTTAGGGCGATGTCTCTCACCTCCCCGGAGAAGGCTTTGAGGCTCGTGCTTGCGTCGACGAGGATCACCCACGCCTGTTTCCTATACCTTAACTCGTCCTCCACGAAGACGTCGCTCCGTTGACTCTGACTCGCAATCACTTGAATAGCCTCTTGAAGGTCTAGGTATCCGCTCTCCCTCCTAAAGTCCTCGCCCGCAACGTTATAGTACACGCTCAGCCTATTCAAGATTCGGCGGATACCTTTGGAGAGAACCTCCTTCCGGAGAAGGTACCTAGCGTAGTCCTCCTCCGGAAAAGTGAAAGACTTGAAGTGTGTACCTTTCCCCAACTCCCTATACTTCGCAATTATCTTCTCTTTAGACTTGTTCTTCCTGTCCCAGTCCCAGAGAGCTTGAGTGGCCTCCCTCTCGATCGACTCCATGTCGATGTCGATCTTAAACCTCATCCCCGACTTTATCTTCTCAACCGTCTTCTCCAACTCTTCCTTAGAGGGCAACGTTCTATAGAAGATGGAGTTTCTGTCCATGTGGTTCATGTACAGGAAGGAGGGAATTTCACTTAGTGAACCGTGACTTGAAACCGCCTCGTAAACCGCGGACGCGGCTCTCAGCCTTTCCGGCCCATTCAGTATGGGAGAAACGTTCGCTTCTTCCCTCTTCTTCCTTTCCAAGTATGTTTCAAGCATCCTCTCCTCAAACCTCTTAACAACGGAGACTGTGGCCTCCACGTCTCTCATCGTCTCTTCAGGCAGGCTCCCTTTGACCATGGATACTTTATAGTATGCGAGTGTAGAGGCGGCGAAACGAAGCCCCTCATTTCTCAAGACTTCTACCGGCTTCAACATCAGATAGGAAACAGCGTCGGCGACCCTCATCTCGGGGAGGAAGGGACTATAGAACGCTTTGACGTAAGCGTTTATCGCCGCGTCCTCGACGAGGGTCACCGCGTACAGCGCCGCCTCCTCATCTTTACCTTTAGCCCACTCCCGGTAAAGCCCGATGTCAGAGACCGCGACGTAGAAACTCAAATAATAGACCGAAGCCTTAAAGAGCGTCCAGAGAATGCGGAGGTCATTCGCGTCAGCTAGATTGAAGAGCATCCCCTGGTAAGCCACAAGATTCTCCTTAACCTTCCTCATCTTGGGAAGAAAGATTATGAACCTGTCATCCTCCTTCCCAAGAAAGGGGAACTGAACCTCATCCCGGATGAGTATCCCCACCTCACCTGGTTTCTTCTTCGTGATCTCGTACGATGTGAACCAAGCGAGCTCGTAGGGGTCCAAGGGTCGGCACCGTTGAACTCTTCTCAAGTGAAGAAGCTCTTGATTACCCTCCTAACTATGTCTTGTATCTCAGCATCGTCGCTCGTGGTTCCGATTATGCTCTCCTCAGCCGCCTCTAAGGGTGTGCTTCCATCCGCTATCAGGATAGCCCAGTTTATCAGGTCTCCAGGCGAGGGGCCGTACGGGAGGTCTCCAGCCTTATACTGCCTCCGAAGCTCCGCACCCGCACGAACTATCCTCGTGGCGGTGTCCTCGTCCACCCCGCTCCGCTTCTGGATGAGCTTTATCTCATCCGGGGATATCCTGTTTCCCACACTGAGGTAATCGAAGTTTATCCAGACCGACATTCTACGTCTGAAGGCCGCGTTTAGCGGCTTCGTCCCGACGAACTCGCTTGAGAAAGGGTTCATGGAGATTATGACGTACCCGTATGGGTGCCTATTAACAACCTCGTTGTCCTTCTCCGTGAGGACTATGTGGCCTCTCGTGTCGAGGATAGGGTTTAGACGCGCCGCGATGTCCTGCTTCATCATGTTCGCTTCGTCGAGGTAGAGGATTCCCCCATTTCTACACCAGAGGATTATCTGCCCGTCGATCCAGTTCTCCTTACCGAGGCCGATGTACCTCCCGAAGAGGTCGTAGGTAGACGTCTGCAACCCGCAGTTGATCTCCCATATGGGTAAGCCCGTAAGTTCAGCTATGAAGTAAACTATGTGGGTCTTCCCCGTCCCACTCGGCCCGATGAGCGCGCACTGTTTAAAGTAGTAGAGCGCCCTAACGATCTGTTTCACGTAGTTTTTTCCGGGGGGAGTTATGTACTCCGGCACATTTGAGGGGATTAAGTCCCTAACGGAGTCCGGAAACCTATAATGGGGGTGTAGATTATATTTTTCTATGCCATACTTCTTTAGGAGCTCCGGCTTTGAAAGGGATCTCTTTATCACCAAATTCAGCCTCGTCCTCTTGAGTCTAGTATTGATCATGGTTTCCGTGTACTCTGGAACCTCAGCGACTCTCTTCGCTCCTTGACTTCCATACCCTAACGAGGCTTTCTTCTCCTGCTGGTTAACCGTAGAACTGCTCATGGACGGAAGCACACCCTTCTTTCTATCTTCTCGGTTCTGGTTTTTTAATGGTAGTATGTAGTAGAGACCTACGCACAAAAGGAAAATTGGCGACGACGAAATCTTGGATTAACGGCGCGTTGGAGATATGGCTGGATAGGCGAGCTTGTTAGATAGGAGAAACCACACGCGATGATGGTGCCAGAAGATGCGATAAGGGTTAAACTTTTGAATGTGGCAGGCACCCGGCTAACCGGGGAAGACGCCGCGGATGCACAGCCAGAGTTCGATGTAAAAGTAAAGTTAGAGGAGATCGAACGGAGAACCGGAGAGGCGGTCTTCGACTTCAAGATGACCGTGAACACTAAACCAAGCGTCGTAAGATTCGACGTAAACGGCATAGTGAACGTGAGTGGCGGAAGCGAGTATATAGAGAAGATTCTCCAGCCGGACCCCGACACAAAGGTTCCAAGCATACTGCACAGAATCTACCAGCAGGCCTTCCTATCGTTCTTTCTCTTATCCGGAATCCTAAATGCTCCCCCTCCTCCCCCCGACCTTATCTCCTCCTCCGTTAAGAGCGAGTTAACTCAACCCTCCGAAGGGGAGGAGAATAATCACAAGAAGCCTTGAATCTTGTTAGGATTAACATATAGAGGCTGAAACAGTTTTTCTAATAAAGGTTACTTCTGCAGAAAGCATAAATATCAAGCAAGAGCAACTCCTATCCCGCAAGATATCCGAGGCGAAAAGCCACTTGATGTAAGAAAAAGCTACTTTATTGTATGTATCTAAAATCTACGCACAAATTCTAATATTTTAAGTAAATCCTAAGACTGAACCAGTGAAAAAATATGAGGCTGCTAAGGAATAAGAAGGCACTCAGTAACGTGACTTCGACGCTGATCCTACTAGTGGTTTCAGTGCTGCTGGCCGGAGTCGTAACCTTGTACGCAACAAACATCACCATGACGAGAACCCAGCAGGAAGAATTGAAGATAACGAAGCAACATATTTGGGTGTACGAGAACGGCACAGCTATCGCAGGTTTCGTTATAGATAACGTAGGCGGAAAAGACATAGTCATCGACAAGATACAGGTTAGAGGAGTTGAGGCAAGCTGGTCGACCGTCTACTACTACAGGTCTTCGAGCTCGGTCACCGCTGACCTCAAACTACCGAACGCTAGCCTAAACGGCACTTCAGTCGTCATCAACTACGCTGGAACAGAAAGCGCAACCTTCACCCAAGGCACAGACAACCAAGACTTAACCCTCGCCTCCGGATCCACCCTCGTGATCTACATCACCAGCCCAGACAACATCAGCTCGAACGACATAGGGACATCCGTCGGTATAACGGTCTTCACCATGAACGGTCAGTGGTACGTCGAATGCAACGTTGAGACGGCTGAGAGCTAGGCTTAGCTGACAGCGACTTCCCGGTGAAAACGCCGAACCGTTGGCGCAACGCTTCCCCCTCCCTCCTTTTTTTGGGTTCAACTGTCGGGTGAGAGAGTATGGATGTTAAGAGGGCGAAGAAGGGGTTGGCTACTCCCGTCTCGCTATCGTTTCTCCTATTCTCCTTCACACTCCTTACGGTGACGACTTACTACTTCGTGATGTCCTCGGTCGACACGAAAGCGAACAAGGTGAGTTTCGCAGCTGCAAAGAACGCCATGCTTTCCTTGGAGAGTTCGATCAAGGCAATAGTGTGGTCACCCGGCTCCTCGGCTGTTCAACACTTCAAGGATTATCACGGGAAGTTTGAGGTTGAACCCGACGCGAGGCGGTTGATAATCAACCTAACGTTCGACTCCTCCACCTACACGGTCTTCAACAGCAGTATCGGACTGGTAAAGTACGAGATGCCTCCCGCAGACGTGAACCAAGTCGGCTGGTTCCTTAGAGGGGACAAGAGAGTGATCATAAACCAGAGCTTCGCGGGAACGGCGCAGATGTACATCGAGAACGGTGAAAATAGCCAAGAACTCCGCCTCGGATACCGTCCATTAGCCGTCTCTTACCAGGAAAGCCAAGGCGGAAGCACGGTTAACGTCGTCAGGATATACATTATTAACCTAAATTCTTCAGAGAGCCTCTGGTTTAAAGGGAGCTTCCGTGTCAAGGCTCGATGCTTAAATGTTACAGTCGATTCGAGAAGCTACAATTTTTCCGGCGGGGTCTCCTCCGTGATCGTTAGAGCGTCGGTTGACGGCGACGAAGGAACGGTCACTCTACCACTCTCGAGCTCAGGCAGCTTCACCCTAGTCAGGGTGGAGGTGCTGGTATGCAACATACGGTTGGAGGAGGTGGAGTAGATGCCTTCCGTCTCCCTTGACTTCTTCTACTCCTTCCTGACCATGATGATCGTAGGTACGATTCTAACAGCCTCATTCGCCTCACACGCAAACCTCGTTAGGGAGACATCCGAGATCAACGAGTTGAATGAGATACTTGTTAAGGTGGCGTCTAAGGCGGAGGAAGCCCTCTCGAGCGCGGTTGAACACGGCGGCACCGTGAGCGTGGTCATTCAGTTGCCTCCGAAGATTGGGAATCGAGACTACTGGATACGGCTCGCAAACGACTCCTCTAGGGCTTGGGTGGAGGCAGGCTTCGGGAGAACCCCGAGAAGCGAAGACCAGAGTTACCGCGTCTACTTGCCGGGGGGAGTCTCCGCCTCAGGAACCTTTGAGGGAAGATACAGCAGGGCTCTACTCATCTGCTCCCTCAACGGGTCGGTTCCACAGATCACTATAAGCCGGGTGGAGTGAGCATGTTCAAGATCAAACTCAAAAAGGAGAAGAGGAAGAAAGTCGAGGAAGAAACCGTAGAGGATTTGATAAGTTCCTTAAGGATAGAAGGGCGGAGGCTTCCAGAGAACTATGAGATCGTCGAGAACTACCCCCTGAGACCCCCATTCTCCTACGCTCTTATCCTCCGAGAGAAAGACACAAAGGAACTCCTCTACTTCGTCGACGAGATCCCATTAGACCCAAAAGAACAAGAATCTTTCATAAAGTTAAGGGAGGTGCTTGAAGCCGAGCTTCAGGCTCCGGAGGACAACGAGACCCCGGTTCAAGCTTTCAGAAGACAGCTTCCAGAGATCATCGCCAAGCACCGCGACCTACTGAAGGACGTATCTCCAGTCGGAATAAAGAAGATAGAGTTCTACCTCGAACGAGACGTCTTGGGATATGGCAAGATCGACCCCTTAATGGCGGACCCCCTAATCGAGGACATCAGCTGCAGCGGCGCCAACAAACCTATCTATCTCTGGCATAGGAAGTACGAGAACATCAAGACGAACGTCTTCTTCAACAGCGAGGAGGAGCTGGACGACTTCGTTATGAGGATCGTCCATAAGGCTGGGAGACACGTGAGCATAGCGTTCCCGATGGTCGACGCTACCCTTCCCGGGAAGCATCGTTTAGCCGTTTATTATCGGAGGGAGGTTACGCCCTTAGGGACGAGCTTCACCATCAGGAAGTTCCGGGAGGACCCGCTTACCATAATAGACCTCATACAGAACGAGACTATCAGCCTAGAGGTTGCGGCCTACCTGTGGCTACTCGTTGAGAACAAGTTTTCATCCATGATAATAGGGGCGACAGGTGCGGGTAAGACGACCGCGCTCAACGCGATAGCCGGGCTGATCCACCCGCAACATAAGATCATAACAATAGAGGAGGTCGCCGAGATCAACCTGCCTCGAGAGAACTGGGTTTCAACTATCTCTCGCGCCGGTTTCGGCATGGAGGATAAAGGCGAAATCCCCCTCTACGACCTTATAAAATCCGCCGTCAGGCACAGGCCGGACTGGATAATAGTGGGCGAGATAAGGGGTGAGGAAGCCTACGTCCTCTTCCAAGCCGTGGCCACGGGTCACGGAGGCCTCTGCACGATGCACGCTGAAGACGCGGAGACCGCGATAAAGAGGCTGACACAGCCACCGATGAACATACCGAGTACAATTATTCCCCTTATGAACTGCATAATCTCTGTGAAGCATGTTAAGGCTCCGGCTCTCGTCGGGTTTGGGAGAGGCTTCTCCAAGAGAAAGTTCGTGAAGGTCTCTGAGATAGATAGTTCGAGGAGAATCCGGGATGTCTTTGTTTGGGACAGCTCCACAGACACCTACAAGATAGGGTTGTCGGAGAGCTACCTCTTCAGGAGGATAGCTGATAAATGGAATCTTCCGGTGGAGTACGTTTATGAGGAGTTTGAGCGGCGGAAGGAAGTCTTGTACTATCTGGCCGAGATGAACATTAGGAGCTGCCGCAAGATCGACGAGTTCCTCAACCAGTTCTACAACGATCCGAAGGCGACGTATCAACGTATATTCAAGTCGAGGAGAGCCGGATGGTAGCCACAGTATCAGAGAAGACCAATATTCTTTCACGTATCTCGAGCACCTTCTCAAACCTGATCTTCAGGGATAGAGACAGAGAGTTGCCCTTCGCCTTCATACTGATAACCTTGATGGCGTCCTGCGGAATCTCCCCCTACGAGAGCTTTAAGAGGCTGATGTCGGTTCACATTCTCCCATTCATCCAGAAAGAGTCCAGAGAGATCGTTCGGCAAGTAGAAGTGTTGGGAAAGGACCCCTTGAATGCTATGCTCCGGAGAGCCGAAGAGACAGAGTCAAAGATATTCAGTGACTTCTTGAAGGGTTACGTCTCCACCGTTAAGAGCGGGGGCAACGTTACGAGCTACTTAGAGAGCAAGCTACGCTCGGTGATCGAGATACAGACAGCGGCGGCGATCCGTTCCATCGAGAAGCTCGAGACTCTGGTTGAATCTTACATGGTTATGCTCTTGATCTTGCTCTGCACTTATATTCTTACAGCCGTCATGTCTTCTACCGCCGTCATCTCTTCCACTCTGGGGGTGAGGCTGGGAGGCCCAAGCCTCGTTTACTTTATAGTTTTTGTGGCTATGCCATTAACCTCTATCTTCTTCATGTTATTTGCGCATATCCTACAAAAGGGTACGTTCATCTCTGTCAGGAAGGTCTATTATAGGGCTTTACCTCCCGCGGTCGGTGTTGCGGTCCTCCTAGCTTTAGTTATCCTCACGCCCGAAGTCAGAGCACTCGTAGACTCGTTAGGCTCATCCATCTTCATAACAGTCTGTTTAGCCGCAATCTCCCTACCTCCCCTCATCTCGTACCGGAGGATGGCCAAGTTGAACCTTCAAGCCGAGGAGGAGATGCCGAGTTTCCTTCGGGATGTGAGCGAGACGAGGAAGACTGGAACATCCCCCGAGAAGAGCATCGTCCAGAGTGCGAGGATAAAAAGGTCCACCGCCTTCTCAAAGATTCTCCGGCAGGTAGTCAACCAGATTGAATGGGGAGTCTCCTTGAGGAAGATTTACCGAGACTTGAAGGAGCGGATCAACAGTTGGCCCGTCTTGATGAACTTCCTGATCTTGATCGAAACCGTGGAGGTTGGGGGAGGCCCCTCCGACGCTCTGGAGATGCTGGCTAGCTACAGCGAGAAGATGCGGGACGCCGAGAAGAATAAGCGGGATATGCTTAGACCCTACATTATTCTGCCCTTCATCTGGAGCGTCTTGATGGCTTTAACATTCACCTTCACCTTCTTTGTAATCACACAGATACCGACCGCGTACATCTCCGAGGCCTCGTTCATGACGTTGGAGCGGCAGATGGACATCCTCTCAAGCGCGATGATCTTCCATTGCTGGCTCTCAGGCTTCTTCATAGGTAAGGTTACCAAGGGAACGTTCGCGGCTGGATTCGAGTATTCAGTGCTCCTTGCAGTCGTATCCCTTGCATCGCTCCTGTTGTCGCAGAACTTCATGTCAACGATCGTGGAGGTGCTGATGTAAGATGCCCTCAGCCTCGATGGAGACTCTACTCGCCTGCTACATCATGACGGTTCTAATACTCTCGTCTATGGTAGGCATGTCCGTGCTCGTACACCCCTACCTAGAAAGCCAGCTGTCTCGATACTCGGTAGATTCGAGCCGTAGCTTAGCGGAGTACTGGCTTCTCAACCCTGGGTCCCCCTCCGACTGGGGGGCAACGTTAAACGTTAACCTAACAGCCTTCGGGCTGGCGAAGTCAAACTTCCAAGTTCCATTCGACCTCGACATCGACAAAGTAACAAGACTAAACCAAGAGAACAAGTATCACTTGAGCCTCTTCGAGGTTTTTACGGCTTTAGGGATGGAGGATAGAGCCGTGAGGATAAGGATCACCCCGATCTTCGACGTCGATTTAAACTTGACATCGCAGAACGTGGAGAGTAACAGTACAGTCTACACCTTCAAGGTCTCCACAAAGAGGTTGAACCTCCCAGTTACAGCGACTCTCCACTGCTACGTCATCGTGGAGGACTATGTAGACGCCGTGACCTCTACGGTTCAGGGAGAGGGGTTCATCGAGGTTGAGATACCTAACTCTCTGAACGGTACAGCTCTCCTAATAGCCTTTGCAAGGGCGGAACCGAGGGCGATCTCCTTCAACGTGTACAGTTTTAGGCATAACACCTCTGAGGGCCCGAATCAGCGTGGAACATTCATTAGGCTTAGCCCGCTGAACTATACGCTCTATGCGGAACACCTCTTTCCAGAAGAGAGCATCACCAGCGTAAAGGTCTTCACGTACAGCTACAATTTTGATTTGTCCAAGAACTCGGAGGAAGGACTGACAGAGACTTACACCATACCGAGACTTTTGGAGGCTAGCCCCATGATCCTAGTGGTCACTGGAACCAACGGGTCTCGGTCGTTCGCCGAGTGGGTTGCTTATCCTCAGATTCCCCTAGATTTCGGTTCAAGCTTCGAGGGAGAAAGAAGCGCATCCAACTCTCTCTCTTGCGTCTTCGTCGTGACGATCAACTCCGCCTTGTACGAATGTAGAATCACGCTTGGGGAGGCTTAACATTGTTGCGGGATAGAAGGGGCCAAGTTAGGATTCTGGAAGCCTTGATGGCGGCCACCATAGTCTTCTCATCCTTACTCGTCTCGATTCCGATTAACGAGCTAGAGAACGTCTACGACTCGAGGAACCTCCGGTCCATCGGCCTAAACGTTCTAGTTGAACTTGACAGAGACGGCGATCTTGGAAGGCTGATCGCTCAAAGGAACTGGACTGAACTCTCTAGGCGGATCTCCATCATGCTTCCTCTAGGAGTCTCATACAACCTAACGGTCTACAACGAGGAGGGTAAGGAGGTGAATAGTCTCCCCATCTCTGGGGGAGGCGTACTCGGAGAGGACATCGTATCAATCCAGTACTTGGTCGTTGAGAGGACGAATCTCAGGTTCTACGTCGTCAGGCTTCAGCTGGCGTGGGTGCGATGAGAAAGGTAAGGAAAGACCGGTCAGCCCAAGCGCTCGTCCTTACGGCTCTGCTAATAGCTTTGATCATACTCTCGACGAAGGTCTATGTGCTTGAGGTGAACCGCGTCCAGACCGGGGAAGACCTGTTATCTCCAGAAGCCTTTACAAGAAACGTTAGACTGGGCTCTCGGAGCTTAGTGATAGGAGTCCTCGTAAACGCATCGCATGGAGGAAACCAAACATTAGAACCAAACGTTGAGAGATGGGTCTCCTTCGCCAAGGAAAGATACTACCATGGGGAATGCTCGTTAAGTTTTAATCTTGAGGAGGAGGCTCCATACTCTTCTGGGCTGTGGATATCTTGGGGAGAAGACGGTTTCGGGGTTTCAAGTGCTGCTGTTGATTTCTCTTTAACCTTGACGGGTGAGGGCGTCGAGATCGACGTTGTTTACTCGATAAATGTGACGACCTCCCTCTCTGTAAGTGCGGTGTCGAGGTGGTGGGCGGGAACGCACATGATAAACGTGACCATCCACCTGTATAATGAGGGGGAACCGGCCCTCGCAAAGAACATAACAGTCTACTACGAGACTGAAGACGGGTGGATGGATGCAAGTCTCCTCGAGAGCTATCAGCTGGAGGATTTCGGGAACGGAACCTACGTGGCGTCCTTCTCGGTGGGACCGCCGAGGACGTTCAATAGGGGGATCATGGTTGGATGCCACGATCAGAGAGATATATACGTTCAAGCCAACACAACGTGTACTGATCTAGAATGGTTAGGGTGATGTAGTGCCACACGCTGATCCAGCAAAAAAAGGAAGGAAGACTCAAGGCAACAGAACAGGAATGTTAAGAAATTGTTATCCTCCTCAAGAGGCTAATGGCAGAGAACGAAACTATCTTTCTTAACATTTTATTAAGGGATTCTCTTAGATATTCAAGTATGAAGCTACGTAGTGTTTTTAGGTTCATGATTCCTAGAGGAATCTGGTTGAAGAGAACCGTTCTCCTCTTCTCCTTCATCTTCTTCGATTACTTTGTAACGCTTAGATTCTGTGACAGTCCCTTGGAGGAGGGGAACATCTACGCAAGAACCTTTATGCAGTGTTACGGGAAAACCGTAGGTTTAACGGTCTTCGTCTTGCTGATAAACCTCCCGATCTACGTGATCCTATGTCTGGACTCCCACTATGTAAAGCTGCCTGAAAGGTTCTCGAATAAAATAGATGTTTTGACCGACTTGGCTTTCGGGTGGTTTGTCGCTGGAATGCACTTCTGTGGTGCGGCAAGCTGGTTCTGGACAGCTCCGAGCTTGGTAAGCCAAACGGTAGGTCTGATGATCTATGAACTAGTCGCGCTCTTATTCTTCTATCCTTTCAGTCCGTTATTCCCAAAGTCGTTAAGGGCCAAGTTATGAATGGAAATCTAAAGCGATATTTACCTCTCAGGAATTCACCAGCTACTGATCTCCGTCTTCTCATCAAACTTCTTAAGACGGAAAAATTCACGTCGATTATCCAAGATTGGAAAAGGTTTTCCATTTTCGTTAGAGCATGCTTAAATACTTCTCTCAGAAAGGTTTCAACAAAGAAGAGAAAACGGGTGGAACAGACAGATGGCGAAGAAGATGAGGAAGATTGAACTCAGCTCCGAGATTCTCGTCCCCCTAATTAAAAGACTCTACGCTGAAAAGAGGAGACTGAGCATCTACTAAGTCTCTATCGCTGAATTGCCGAGAAGATCAAAAGGGGGAGAACATGAGCATACCTGAGGAAGATGGGAGAAGAAGCTACGGAGACCTCCTCATCTCGGTGCTGAAAGAGCATGAAAAAGCTCTAGACGAGATCGTGGAAAGGATAGAGAACGCGTCTAAAAGGCTCCTTGAAGCCATCCAAAGAACCGAAGAGGCTGAGAAGAAAATTTATGGAGCCGCGGCGCAGGCTTCTAACGGTTCGGAGACTCTGATCTATCTGAAGATCAGGACGAACCGGCCGGTGGACGAGATCATCAAGATTCTTAACGCTCTTAAAGAGTGAACGTTCAGCGGCATGGCCTTCAATTCTAAGTCTGAAGGTTCAAGCTTACCTTTAATCTCTTAGCGGTTTTTTCGTTCTTCACTGAGAAGAAACGTAGTATCCTGAGAGCCTTGATTATCTCCTTCTGGTTAGTCCACATAGCTCTGAACTCCTTCTTGTTATTGATGTGGTCTTCAAGGAAGAAGAGGAGTTCTTCTTCGTCCACAAGTATAAAGCTTGGAATGTTCAACTCCGTATATGAAAACTCCTTCTCGTTCAGCTGTATCTTCTTTACGATGAAATGGCTCTTCAAAGAGTAGTTGGTTAACAGCTTAACGTTTATTCTTCTGGAATTTTTCTTAAGTTCGTCTAAGACTCCGGAATGAAACATTTGGAAAAGTTTGTCATCAGTAGCTACAATAAAGACTTCCTTTTTGGCTTTTCTTATGATTTCAGAGGCTTTTGCGTTTATTCGAAGCATACCTTTCAATATCTGGAAGGATTCCTTCTCCGCCTCAGAATTCTCCATGGGACAGGGTAGAGAGTTCCACAACTTCACGAGCTCCTCTTTTGTCTTCTCAAGGAGCATCAACCTCTGCTTTTTGATCTCGATGAGGTTTGAGAGGGCTTGATCGATCGGGAGGGCTACGAACTTAACCGGCTTATCGAGAATCCTGTAGATCAACCCCATCTTTTCCAATCTTCTCAAAATCTTGTAGGTTTCGGTCCTATGTATGGAGAGGGCTTCCGATACACGTTGTGCTTTCTGCCCTCCAAACCTGGCAAGGTAGAGGTAGATTTTTGCTTCGTTCTTTAGGAGGCCAAACTTTGACAAGGACTCCTGCATCAGCTCTATCACCGTCAGCTTCCGATGATCTAAGCTGGGCTTCCAGATTCCGTTCTTCTTGTAAGAAAGAACAGCAGGCTCTCTACTCTTTAACTGAGGAAGCAAAGTTGCTTCACTAAGGGGGTCATCCTCGAACTCGTTGGTCAAGCTCTTGGCTCCTCTCTCCAATGGCTACTCACTCTTTTGCTGATCTTAGCCGCGGCTCAACCAAGATTCTGCGGGAATATCTTAAAGGTTTATGAACCCGTGGCATGGACTCTAGGTTCAGCCTTAATTTAAAGGCTCAGAGAACCCGAACATGGGTGATGTTAGAAATCAAATTAAACTTCTCAAAATGTTTCCAGACAGGAACGATCCGTCTTTCTTTTTATCTATATTTTTTCTTCTTAGCTTGGTTTCGCACCACTTAAAAGGCAACCGCCGAATTCTAAACTTGGCATAAGAACAGTGGAAGAAGTGGTTTGCATGTCATCCCTCCGAAGATTTCAGGACAAGATCGATGTCCTAGATTTAATAATAAACGTACTTAAAGATCATGAGAAGAGTCTTTCAGACTTCATCGAGAAGATGGATACCTTCATCAAGGAAGTGTCAGTCTTCAAGAAAGTTTATGGGAAGAGCGGTATCTCGCGACCGAGAATGTTTACTCAAAGAGATAACCGCAACATCATCTTTGTTGAATGTGAGAGATGGTCGGATTTTAAGGAGGTTAGCATGGGAGCCCGCCTCGTCGCCTTCGAGGTGAGGGACGGCGGCCTCCACATAACATCCATATCTGACGGGTTTATCTTCAAACATCTCCACAAACTACCCAGCTCAGAGGCGGTAACCTCCCTTTCCCCCGAAAGTTTAGACGTTGGAAACGTTAAACGTTGGCTCTCCGACGAGCTTAAGGTTCCAGAAAACAGAATTGTAGAAGGGCACCTCTCCGAACCGTAAGCCTGTGTTTCATGAACAGATGTTTCTGTCGACTAATGCTCAATATTTATTAGTTCCATCATTTCCTCGAAGTATCTCAGCACGTTTAAGCCTTTTTCGGTGATCACGTATTTCTTCCTTTTGTTCACCTCGATCTTTTTGATTATCTCTTGAGATGTCATAGATTCGAGGATTTCCTGTAGGGGTTTCCATGAGAGGTTCGTCTTGTACATGATGCGGGTCGGCTTGTTTACTCCTTTCTTTATTGCTCGTAGCACGTCTAGGTAGATTTCGAGTCTCGATCTTTTCTGCGTCATGTTTATCTGACTAACAGTTTAACACTGTCAATATATAAGTTTTATGAATTTTTCCAATAATGGGAAAAAGAGATGAACTTTCCCCTATGAAGTTAACCGGGTGCGAAGGTTTCCAATAAAGGGAAAAACAAGGCTTCAAATTCCATTAATTGATAAAAACATTTATTTTTTCCAAAAAATAGGAATTTTTCCCTTTTTCGTTAGAAAAACTTAAAATATATGTTCTTTAATAGTCAGAAACCGAGGTCAAGAAAAATGTTTAGAAGAAACGTTATGACTCGAAGGAGAAGCCACATAGAGATATCAGCTGACATCCTCCGCATCGCAAAGGCAGGCGTCCGAAAGACGAGAATAGTCTACGGAGCCAACCTCAACTTCAAACTCCTCAACGAGTATCTGGAGAAGCTCGAGAGGGCAGGCCTCATCGCCAGAGAGCGGGGGAAGACCGAGATCATCAGAACAACGGAGAAGGGCAGGAAATACCTGCAACAGTACGAGAGTCTCAAAAATTTCGGGTTGCTCTGAACCCCAGATACAGAAAAAAGATACTTATTGGAAATCGATGACGTTACACAGAGGGAGTCTCTATGAACCTAAAGAGGAGACTTCTACCCTTCCTCTTGTCTCTCGGCGGAGTTGCATCGGATTACGTGACCACGGTGATCGGTTTGGGCCTAGGTTTCTACGAGACCCATCCCGCCTATCACCCCTTAAAAGCACTCTTAATCTTCTGGGGGGCACTCACGATCTTGACCCTGCTCCTGCCGAAAGGGAGACTCTGGACG
>Ga0209410_1000516_pt1 | contig 17956 bp, 16 predicted proteins | sample Mar14436cmmetaG_FD_184135 | JGI IMG/M metagenome (GOLD analysis project Ga0209410, IMG submission 184135) | Marine hydrothermal vent microbial communities from Guaymas Basin, Gulf of California to study Microbial Dark Matter (Phase II) - Marker... ... | reverse complement strand
CCAAGAGGCATCATGGGGATGTTCCATAATTGGTAAAAGCTCAATGTGAGTAAATCCATATTTCTTTATATGACTAATAAGTTTTGGGGCAATCTCTCTATAATTTAAAAATCTATTTTTCTCCCCCCTTTGCCAAGAACCAAGATGCACTTCATAGATATTTAAAGGAGAATGATAAATATTTTTTTTAATCCTTTCTTTCATCCAATCTTCATCATTCCATTGATATTTATTTAAGTCCCAAACAATACTTGCATTTTTTGGTCTTAATTCCATATAAAAGGCAAATGGATCAGTTTTTATTCTTAAATCACCTGATTTTGTTTTTATTTCATATTTATATAAAATGCCTTCTTCTAAATCTGGAATAAATATCTCCCATACACCACTATCTCCTAAGACCCTCATAGGATAAATTCTTCCATCCCAATGATTAAAATCACCAATTACACTTACCCTTAACGCATTTGGTGCCCAAACAGCAAAAGAAACACCTTTTACACCATCATGTATCATAGGATGAGCACCAAGCTTTTTATAAATTTCAAAATGACGTCCTTCTCGAATTAAATATAAATCCAATTCTCCTAAAGTAGGTAAAAATCGATATGGGTCTTTCCTTTCCCAAATATTTCCATTTGAAAAGTAAAAACGTTGAATATAATCAAAAGGCCATTTTTTATTTTTTATAAGAACAGCAAATAATCCGTTTGGATGTATTTTTTCCATAGGTATTTCTTTTCCATCTAAAAGAAGTTTTGCCTGTATAGCATCAGGATGATAGGCACGAATAATAACCCCATTTCTATTTGGATGTCCTCCTAAGATATAATGAGGATCTTGATGTTCTCCTTTTATTAATTTTTCTATATCTTCTTGAGAAATACCAAAAAGAAGGTCATCTTTTATAAATAACTCCATTTTTCTCCAACAATGGTTTCAAGAAGTTGGAATAGTCCTTCTTCAGAGTAAAAAACAATTTCAATAACCCCTCCTTTTTTTCTTGGGGTGATCTTTACCTTTGTTCCTAAAAATTCTGTAAGTTTTTCAGCAACTTCTGAATAAATAGGATGTAATTTTTTCTTTTTTGATGTTTTTAATGTTTTTGCCCTTTTTTCTAATGCTCTAACTGAAAGGTTTTTATTTATAATTTCCTCTCGTAAAGCTAATTGTTGTTCCAAAGGTAAGCCAAGAAGGGCACGTGCATGACCCATAGTAAGACGTCCTTCAACTAAGTCCTTTTTAATAATATCTGGTAATTGTCTAAGACGTAAAAAATTGGCAATAGTTGTTCTGTCCTTTCCTACTCTCTTTGCTATTTCTTCTTGTGTAAGATGAAATTCTTTCATTAAACGATAATATGCTTCTGCTTCTTCTATTGGAGTAAGATCCTCTCGTTGTATATTTTCTATTAAAGAGAGCTCTAATAGCTCTGCTTCTGAAATATTTTCACGCACAATAACAGGCACTTCTTTTAAACCTACAGCCAAAGCTGCTTTAAGCCGTCGCTCTCCTGCAATTAGCTCATAACCATCATCTTTAGGTGTAACAAGAAGGGGTTGTAAAATACCTTTTTCTTTTATAGAAACCATAAGTTCTTGAAAAGCTGAGTCATTTGTGTCAATATTCTCCCTGGGTTGGAAACGATTGGGATAAATTTTTTCTACAGGGCAAAGAAAATAATCTGGTGTTTCTGTACCACCAAATAAGGCATTGAGTCCTCTGCCCAATCTTTTCTTAACCATGTTTTGCTCCTTGACGTTTTAAAAATTCTTCTGCTAATTGTCTATATTGCTTAGCACCATTACATTTAGCATCATAAAGAAAAATGGGTAAACCATGACTTGGCGCTTCACTTAAACGGACATTACGAGTAATGATAGTATCAAATGTATAATTTTTAAAGTGTTTTTTTACCTCTTTTTCTATTTGATAAGAAAGAAGATTCCGACGATCAAACATTGTTAAAAGGAATCCCTCTACTTTTAAAGATGGATTAAAACGCTGTTTGACCATTTTAATAGTTCTAAGTAAACGGGTTAAACCTTCTAAGGCATAATATTCACACTGAACAGGTATCAATACAGTATCAGCTGCTGTAAGAGCATTAAGAGTGAGAATACCAAGAGAAGGTGGACAGTCTAAAAAAATAAAATCATAATCAGATTTCAATAGAGAAATATATCTATTTAAATAACTTTCACGTTTACTCACATTTGCAAGCTCTATTTCAATACCAGCTAAATCAGGATGTGCAGTAATACAATGCAATTGTTTAAAACAAGTAGTTTTTATAGCATTTTTAATAGAAATTTTTCCAATAAGAATTTCATAAAGATTTAAACCATTCTCAGTAAGTCCAAGACCACTAGTAGCATTTCCTTGTGGATCACAATCAACTATAAGCACTTGTTTTTGGTATAAAGTTAAACCTGCTGCTAAATTTATTGCTGTTGTAGTCTTACCTACCCCACCTTTTTGATTAGCAATAGCAACAACCTTGCCCATCATTCGTCAAATACCATATTCTCTTTTATTAGGCAAGAAAATGTTTCATGTGAAACATTTTAAGAATTATACCTATATTTTTTGATTTTTTAATTGGTAAGGTAAATAAAATCTCCTATTTTAGATTCAATCTTACCAGATGATATGGGAATGACAGTAAGGTATGAGGTAGGTAATCGACGGTATGCTCTTTCTGGAATACCAAATTTATATATAATATGTCCTTTACCTGTTAAAACCAATAAATGTTTATTAGGATGCTTTTTAAGATATTCTGCAATTGTCTCAGCCATAGTTTCATCCCAAACACATTGAGCTTCATAAAAATAATTAAATTTTTTTCCCTTTATTTCTTCAAATGCTTTATGTCTTTCAAATTCTCTCTCAACAAATTCTCGATGTTCTTGATTTGTTAAATCAATTTCCTTAGCAATATATTCTTTTTCGCCTGGTAAAAGTGAATTAAGCCCATAATTAGCCACTTTTTTGACTAATCCAGGCGGAGCATTTAATGCAATAAGTGGGATTTTTTCTTCTCTAGCAAACCAAAAAATATCTCGATAATATGAAAAATCGTGTCCCCACAATTTTTCCCATTCAAGCTGATTTAGCAATTCTTCTTCAGTTATTTCCCCTGCTATCCAACGATCCAATACCTTTTGACGACTACGCATTACCATCTCTAATCCAATTGCTAATTCTATACCCCTTTCTAAAAGTGCTTTAGCAACTTTTAATTGAAAAAGATGGTCTGTTTTTCTACCATGACGTTCACCCAAATAAACTATTTGCACATTTGTTAAATATGTAATAAAATCTTCCCATAAAATAGAATTCATAGTTTTTGTTTCAACAATTGTTTGCGGAGCAAAACATATTTTTCCTTCTTTCCAAGAATAAAGACATACTTGAGTAGCGCATCCAAAACAAAGGATAAATAAAAGAAAAAATTTTTTAATTTCCACTAACTTGCACCCCTTCTATCAAAACACTAGGGGAACCACAATTGCCAAAAAATTCTAAATCATTACCAATAGCTACAATTTTTTTAAACAAATCTACTATATTTCCTGCAATAGCAATGCTTTTAACAGGAAATAGCCTATTGCCTCCCTCAATCCAATATCCAGCTGCCCCTACTGAAAAATCACCAGAAATAGGATCCGCTGTATGCATACCAAGTACATCAGTAATAACAAGTCCTTTATCTAACGTTTTTAAAAGTCTTTCAAAACTTAAATCATATGGCTTTAAATAAAGATTAGTTATTTCTACTTTAGGTGGTGCTTCAAGACTCATACGTCCAGCATTACCAGTTGATTTTTTATCTTCTTTTGCTGCTGTATAACTATCATAAAGGAATCCTTTAATTGTGCCATTTTCTACAAGTATTGTTTTTTGCTGTGGTATACCTTCATCATCACATGGGCGAGTGGCATAACCATTAGGGTAAAGACCATTATCATAAATATTTACAAGATTTGACATGATTTTTTTTCCAAGATGTGGAGCTAAAAGCGATTTTCCTTTTTGTACTTCATCGGCAAGAAAAGAAGAACTCAAGATTTGAAGAATTTCGCTCATTACACGATTTGTAAAAATAGCATTAATCTTTTGTGTAGCAATGGGTTTTCCTCCTAAAGCATCAGCAGCTAATTGCGCAGCTTTTTTACCAATAATTTCTGGATTTAGATTATTAAAAAATGGGTTAAAAGCATAATGCCACCCCATTTCTGCTTCGCCTTTTTCTTCTGCCATTACTAATACACTTCCGCTAAAAAGTGTGCGTTTATAGGAAAAATTTAGACCATGATGATTAGCAATAAAAATTTGTGCAGCCATTTCTTGAAATTGAGAATGGCGAACTTTTTTAATGCAGGGTGCATAATCTTTTGCAGCCATTTCCATTGTTAAAGCAAAATCTATTTTTTTAGAAAGAGATAAATTTTCTATTTCTTTATCATAAACAGAAACTATAGGGTAATTTCCTATAAAATTAGGGAAATTTAAAAAGGGATCAGGAGTTGTTACTTGTGCGCTAGAAATTGCTTGTTTTATTAAATAATCAATTGTACTTTCTGTAATCTCCGTAATATAAGCAAAACCCAATCGTCCTTCACAAATTATTCTTAAACTTATTCCTCTGTTTTCAGCAACATTTAATAACTCCACTTCTTTATCTTTTACATCAATTATTGTTCTTTTTACATTTATTGCGTAAATTTCATAATTTTTTATTCCTCTTTTTTCTATTTTTTCTTGACATAGCTTTATCCACTTATTCATTTTTAAACTCCCAAATCATAGAAATTTCATCACATAAATCAGGATACTTAGGGCAACGAATACAATCTGCCCAAATTTTATGTGGAAGAGATTCTTTTTCTATTTTCTTAAATCCCAATTGTGAAAAAAAATTAGGTTTATAAGTAAGAGTAAAAACACGAAAAATACCAAGAGAAACTGCTTCTTGTAAACAGGCTTGTACTAGATGTTTACCAATACCTTGATGCTGATATGCTTCTTTTACTGCTAAAGACCTGATTTCAGCTAAATTTTCCCAAAAAATATGAAGTGCACATATACCTATTACTTCATTTCCTTGACGACAAACAAAAAAATCCCTTAAAAATTCATAAATTTCGCTTAAAGGTCTTGGTAAAAGCAAACCCTTTTTACCGTAATAAGTCAAAATTTCATAAATTATCTTTGTATCTTTTATTTTTGCCTTTTCAAAAATATAATTCATATTTTATAATCGGGAAAAAATTTCTTTAAAATTTGGAATTTCGCTAATTTTTAAACGTAAGGGGAGATCTAAGTGATATTTCTTTACAAAAAGATAATTTATGCTGACCAGAATTTTATTCATAAGATCCAAATTTAATACATATTCAGAAGGAAGGGTATTGAGATCATATTTTGAAAAGTTTTTAGGACAGACAGTGATTAAAGGATAACCTTCTTTTTCACCTTCTCGACTCCAAAGAGGGTATCCTTGAGTACGGCAGATAAGGGGACGAAAGGGATATGCAAGACAAAGATTTTCTTTTAAAAGCGGACACTTCCCTGATTCTTTCTCTATTGACTTAGGCCAACCTTGCCAGAGATAATAAGCTTCAATAGGAAAAATACCAAATTCTTGCTGGCAACAATCAGTACAGCCAATTTGACAATGGATTTCAGATCCAAATTTTTCCTTTACTCGTGCAAGAAAAGCTTCTACCTTATTTACTAATTTAAGATAATCAGCAAGTATTTCAAACATAGTTACATCACATCTTTTTCTGTAACTTCAATAGCTTTATCTAACTCTGTCTTAAGTTCTGGAGGTAATCCCTTTATATCTACACGTAAAAATCCTCTTACAATAAGAGAAGTCGCTTCAGTTTCACTTAATCCACGAGCCATAAGATATTCAATTTGATCCTGAGCAATTTTACCTACTGCTGCCTCATGTGACATCTCTACACCACCTACATGCCCTTCAAGCTCTGGGATGGCATGAATAATACCTTTCTCACCTAAAATAAGACCTTTACATTCAAGATGTGCCTTAATACCAGGGGCCTCTCCGATAAGATGGCCACGAGCAATTATTGTTCCACCAGTAGTAATAGAACGAGAAATTACTTCTGCTCTACAACCTTCCTCTTTTAGAAATACTTTTGTTCCTGTATCTAAATGGGAGCCTTCAGGAGCAAGAAGAATATTATTAAATTCAGCCCTTGCATCTTTTTTTAGATATGCAGTGGGAAAGGTCTGTAAATCAGCAACTTTTTTTAATAAAATATAATTTGAAACAAAAGTGCCACCTTCTTCTACAATAATTCCTGTACGCGGTCTAATTGCCATTTCCTCTGCCCAATTATGTATCATTGTAAAAATGCAAGTTGCTCCTTTTTTAATAAAAAACTCTGAAATTCCCAAATGTAACCCTGTACGTATTCGATGGGAAGCAGCGCAACCAGTAATTAAATTTAACTCTGAACCTTCTTCACAAATAATGATGTTATGTATAGATTGAATAAGACCTTCTTGGGACATAAATAAACATGCTTGTAAGGGAAAAGCAGTTTTGACTCCAGGCAATACCCTTATAAAATAACCATGTTTTTGGTAAAGAGCGACATGAGCTGTATACTTATCCATATCTACAGATAAAGCTTTCCACCAATATTCTTTAAGCCACTCATATTTAGCTAATGCCTCTTCTATACTCAAAATCTCAACACCTTCTTGTGCCACTTCATAATGTACTACTGAATGATCTATTTGAAAATAAGAACCTGCTCTTTCTTTTCCTTCAGGTTCAATACCTGTTTCTAACATTTTTTTTTGCTCTTCTTCTGATAGATGTGAGATTTCTGAAATAGACAATTTTTCTGCCTCTTGCCTAAATGTTTCTATATTTATATCTTGACCATAAACTGCCTTTTTATTTATGGCCTTTTCTGCTTTTTCTCTAATTTCCTTCAGCTCATTCATGCAAACCTCCTGGCAAACAGGCACAACGCACACACTCTTCGTATCCTCTTTCACTAATAAATCTAAATATTTCATATGGATTACCACTACAGACTAATTTTCCATCAATAAGAACATGTCCCCTATCTGCTCCTACATAATTTAAAATCATTCCTGTGTGAGTAATAATAAGACCAGATTTTTGTCTCCGTTTTTTTACTAATACCCGAGATTCTTGTGGCCCAACTTTTAATCCATCTCTTTCAAGAATTATATTAATTATTCGACCAATAAGTGCTATATTTTCCATATCTACACCAGACTCAGGTTCATCTAATAGGAGTAAATCTGGCCACTGTGCCCACAATTGTAAGAGTTCTGACCGTTTTATTTCTCCTCCTGAAAAACCTACATTTAAATCCCTTTCTAAAAATTCAGTCAAATTTAATTCTTTAGCCATAGCAAGGATGTCCTTACCTTTTGTCTTACAAATTTCTACTAGTTCAGCAAGTTTTACACCTGGAATACTAGGTGGACGTTGAAAAGACATTCCCATGCCTAAACGAACACGTTCATTTACTGGTAAAGAAGTAATGTCCTGACCTTTAAATAATATTTTTCCAGAAGTTATGTGATAATTGGAAAATCCCATAATAGCCATAAGAAGTGTGGTCTTTCCAGAACCATTTGGTCCAAAAAGACAATGTACTTCTCCTGCTTTAATTTCCAAAGTTAGTCCTCTAATAACTTCTTTCCCGCCAACTTCCACATGCAGATCCTGAATGCAGAGCATCTTTTCCTCACTATTACAATTTTAAAGCATTGAACCACTTTTGACTTAAAAAATCAATATTAAAAACAAAAAATTTATTCAGGAAAATAAGTTGCCCTCTTGCCTATTTGATTTAAAATGTTTAGAAAATACCAATCAACTAAAGGAGGTAGGTTATGCCTATCTATGAATATGTATGTGAAGATTGTGGAGAAAGATTTGAATGTTTGGTCTTTGGTAATGAGAAAATAAGTTGTCCAAAGTGTAAAGGGGAAAATTTAAAAAGATTGATTTCTGGCTGTAACTTTAGTTTTGGTTCAGGAAGTACAAAGAGTAATACTTCAATTAGTTCTAGCAGTAGCTGTGCTACCTGCTCAGCTACAAGTTGAGCCACTTGCCGTTAGGAGGGCTCTGGATGAGCCCTAAAAAAATAAGGATTGGCACACGCGGAAGTATTCTTGCTTTAAAGCAAACTGAGTGGGTAGTGAATCAATTAAGATCAATTTATGATGTAGAAGTTGAGATTAAAATTATAAAAACAAAAGGGGATAAAATTCTTGATGCTCCATTGGCACGTATTGGTGGAAAGGGCTTATTTGTAAAAGAAATTGAAGATGCATTATTAAAAGAAAAAATAGATTTAGCTGTTCACAGTCTTAAAGATATACCTACTATTTTACCAAAAGGATTGTGTTTAGGAGCAATTACTGTAAGAGAGGATCCAAGGGATGCTATTATTACAAAAGAGAATATTCCATTTAAAGAATTACCAAAAGAAGCTATAATTGGCACGAGTTCTTTAAGACGTCAAGCACAATTATTGCATTTTAATCCTAATTTCAAGATCATTCCCTTAAGGGGTAATGTTGATACAAGGTTAAGAAAGTTAAAAGAGCAAAATTTAGATGCTATTATCCTTGCTAGTGCTGGTTTAAAGCGTCTTGGACTTGCTGATAAAATTACTGAATATTTGCCATTTGATATAATTTTGCCTGCTATTGGACAAGGTGCTTTAGGGATTGAGATTAGGGAAGAAAAAAAATGGCTTGAATTTGTTGCTCCTTTAAATCATACCCCTACTGCATTAGCTATCAATGCTGAAAGGGCATTTTTAGAAAGTTTAGGTGGGGGATGTCAAGTACCAGTAGCAGCTTATGCTATTTGTAATGAAAATAAAATAAAGATTACTGGTATGATTTCTGATACAAATGGCAAGAGATTCTTTAAACATACACTTGAAGGGCCAGCTAAGGATGGAAAAAAATTAGGTAGAGAATTAGCACAGATTCTTCTCAAACAGGGAGGAAGGGAGGTTTTAACTGAGATTTATGGAGAAAAAAGGTAAAGTTTATCTAGTTGGAGCAGGCCCAGGTGATCCAGGATTACTCACTTTGAGGGCAAAGGAAGTATTAGAAGAAGCAGATGTCATTGTCTATGATTATTTAGCTCATCCAGAAATTTTAGAATTTGCTAAAAAAGCTGAAAAAATTTATGTAGGAAAAACAGCTGGCAAACATACCCTTCCTCAAAATGAAATAAATCAACTTCTTATTGATAAAGCAAAGGCAGGAAAAATAGTAGTAAGACTTAAAGGTGGTGATCCTTTTATTTTTGGCAGAGGGGGAGAAGAAGCAGAAGAATTGGTAAAAGAAGGAATTCTTTTTGAAGTTGTACCTGGAGTAACCTCAGCCATTGCTGTTCCTGCCTATGCAGGTATACCACTCACTCATCGGGCATATGCATCTTCTGTAGCCTTTGTCACTGGACATGAAGACCCTAAAAAAACTGATTCAGCCATTCACTGGGAAAAATTAACAAAAGGAGTTGATACATTAGTATTTCTTATGGGGGTAGGAAGACTACCTATTATTGTTGAAGAACTTTTAAAACATGGTCGTTCTCCAAATACGCCAGTAGCTATTATTCGTTGGGGAACATTGCCTGAACAAGAAACAATTATAGGGACATTAAATGAAATTGTGGATAAGGCAGAAAAAAAAGGTATAAGACCACCAGCTATTATTGTTGTTGGTGAAGTGGTAAGATTAAGAGAAAAACTTAACTGGTGGGAAAAAAAACCTCTATTTGGGAAAAAGATACTTATTACAAGAACGCAAGAACAAGCAAGTGAAATGGCAAAAATGCTGCGTACATTGGGTGCCAAATGTTATGTAGTACCTACTATTGCTATTGTTCCACCATTAAATTGGGAACCATTAGATAACGCTATTGCTCAATTAAATAAATATGATTGGTGTCTTTTTACTAGTGTAAATGGAGTAAAGTATTTTCGCCAACGTTTAGAATCTTTAGGTAAAGATGTGAGGGTTATGAATAATGTAAAAATTGGTGTTATTGGTGAAAAAACAGCTCAAGCTTTAAAAGAATGGGGAATTTTCCCAGATCTTATGCCTAAAGAATTTCGAGCCGAAGCTTTAGCTGAAGCTTTAAAAGAAAGAGACATTAAAGGTAAAAAAATTTTATTAGCTAGGGCAGAAAAAGCAAGAGATATTTTACCAGAGGAATTAAAAGCAGCTGGTGCAGAAGTAGATATCATTCCTGTTTATAGAACTATTTTGCCTAAAGAAAAAAAAGAAGATATTAAAAAAATTTTTAAAGAAGGTATAGATATTATTGTTTTTACTAGTTCTTCAACTGTAAAACACCTTGCAGCTCTCATTGAACCTAAAACACTTTCCGAATTATTAAAAGATGTAACTATTGCTTGTATTGGGCCAGTTACTGCTAAAACACTTTCTAATTTTGGTTTAAAAACACATATTATGCCAACTACCTATACTATTAAAAGCTTGATTGAAAAAATAGTTCAATGGGAGATAACATCGGATTTTAACATAGCATAATCAAAGGATTTTTCTAATAAACAGCGAAGATAATTCATTTGTTTTTTAAAAGTATTAAGATATTTAGGAGGTAATGGTTTTACAGGTGGTGATTTAAATTTTAAATAATCTACAAATTTATTATCAACAAGAAAACGAAAATCTAAATGTGGGCCAGTGGCAAGTCCTGTTGAACCTACATATCCAATCACTTGCCCTTGTTTAACTCTGCTTCCCACTTTTAACCCTTTGGCAAAACGGCTAAGATGTCCATAAGTGCTAACATAGCGATGAGTATGTCTAATTTTGATAAATTTACCATAATCTCCTTTCCAGCCCATATAAATAATCTTTCCATCAGCTACTGCTTCAACAGGAGTACCTATAGGAGCAGCATAATCTATACCTAAATGAGGGCGAATAATACCAAGGATTGGATGTAAACGATGATAAGAAAAGTGAGAGCTTATTCGTTTATATCGTAAAGGAGATTTTAAAAATGCCTTACGTAATGGCCTTCCTTCTGCATCATAATATTCAATTCGGCCATCAGGGGTTTTAAAATAATAGGCTTCAAATAATTTTCCTTTATTTAAAAATTGAGCAGCTAAGATACGTCCATAACGTAAGAATTTTCCATCGATATAAATTTTTTCATAAATAAAACGATACTTATCACCAGGACGGATATCAACAAAAAAGTTTATATCCCAAGAAAAGATGTCTGCTAATTCTAAACCCAACTCAGGATCAATTTTATTTTCTAATATTGAAGCATAAAGGTTTGTTTTTATTTCTCCTTCTACTTTATCAAGAAATGTATAAGTAGGTATTTTTTTAATCCATAGAGCAATACCAAAAGGTGTTAAAGTAAAAATATAATTTTTTTCTGGTGAAGGTGAAAATATTAATTGTTTTAATGCTTTATGCTCAAAAACCAATTTTAACTGATCCCCAGGTTTTATTTTATTTAATGGCAAAACTTTTTTAAAACTTTCAGCCAGTTTATAAGAAAGATATGATGGAATTTCATAATTTTTCATTAATACTTGTAATAAGGTTTCATTTTTTTTAAAAGAATACTTAATAACTTGAATATTTTTTAATTCTTTTTGTTTCCAGCTAAAATAATCAAAACTTATTGGAGTGATTGTAGACTGTGAGGTTTTATTTTGAAAGTAAATAAATAGTACAATAATGGATAGAAATAAGAAAGAAAAGATATGTCTCAAATTTTTCCTCAAAGGAGAAAAAAGGGCAGGCATGAGACCTGCCCCTTAAGAGCTAAATTTCAGCAAATGCTTTTTCTAAAGGTGGTACTACTTGCTTTTTACGGCTCATAACCTTTTCTAACCAAACAGACTTTTCCTTTAAAGGAATACCAAAAGCCTTTTCTACTACAGCAGGTTCATCAGTAACTACAAGCAATTCTGTTGCTTCTTTCATTATATCTGTTAACATGAGAAAAACACTATGTCTTTGAGCTTCCTCTTTTACTTTTTTCATCTCTTCATAAATAGAATCCTTTATATCAGCCAAAAGAGATAGGTCAACTATCTCTATCTGACCAACACCTACCTTCTTTCCAGACATCACATAATCTTTAAAATCTCTGAAAATTAAATCTCTTGGAGTCTTTCCAGCAATGTCTGATTTAGCTTTAAACATCTCCATAGCATAAGCCTCAATATCTTCAATTCCCGCAATCTTAGCTAATTCTTTTGCTCTTTCTTTATCCTCGTCTGTAGTAGTAACTGATTTAAACATAACTGTATCGCTTAAGATAGCAGATAACATAATTCCTGCAATCTCTTTTGGAATTTCAATCCCAAAATAATCATAAAGTTTCTTTATTATAGTACAGGTACAGCCAACAGGCATAGCTAGGAAGAAAATAGGATTAGGTGTAGTAATATCACCAATCTTATGATGATCTACAATTTCAACAACTTCAGCCTTATCAAAATTATCTGGTGCCTGTGTTGTTTCACTATGATCTACAATAATAAGTTTCTTACCAGTTGCATCTGTCATTAACTCAGGTACTGGTATGCCAAATTTCTTTAGAACAAAATCAGTTTCAGCATTCAGTTCCCCTAACCTTGCTGGTACTGCATCTACTCCAAGCTTTTTCTTCAATTCAGCATAGGCAATAGCTGCACATATACTGTCAGTATCCGGACTTTTGTGACCAACTACATATACAGGCATCTTTCCCTCCTTAAAAACTTATTTTTCTAAAATAATCGCAAAAATCATTGTTTTTCTAACACATAATCTATACTTTGTCAAGTATTTTTTAATCACAAAATCTGCGATTGATTTTGTTAAAAAAGACATTTTGGAGAAAAGGATGAATCTCCTTGGCATTTGTCCATTCTTGACACATTAGGGAAAATCCTTTAGTTTCAAGATTTAATGCGAGGTTATAATATAAAACGAGTACGCAATATTGGAATTATTGCCCATATTGATGCAGGTAAAACGACTATTTCTGAACGTATTCTATATTATACTGGCAAATCTCATAAAATAGGCGAAGTTCACGATGGTCAAGCTATCATGGATTGGATGCCTGAAGAAAAAGAAAGAGGCATTACTATTACTTCAGCTGTAACAACCTGTTATTGGCGGAATCATGAGATTCATCTGATTGATACCCCTGGACATGTAGATTTTACTATAGAAGTTGAGCGTTCTTTAAGGGTATTAGATGGAGCTATTGGTGTTTTTTGTGCAGTAGGTGGGGTAGAACCCCAATCAGAAACAGTTTGGCATCAAGCTGATCGTTATCGTGTGCCAAAGATTGCCTTTGTTAATAAAATGGATAGGATTGGTGCAGATTTTTTTGGCACTGTAAATCAAATGGTAGAAAAATTAGGAGCAAATCCTCTCATCCTTCAGCTCCCTCTTGGTACAGAGCAAGATTTTAAAGGTGTGATTGACCTTTTACAGATGAAAGCCATTATTTGGCATGATGAAACTTTGGGTGCTACTTATGAAATGATAGAGATTCCGTCTGAATATAAAGAGATTGCCAAAAAGTATCGAGAAGAACTTTTAGAAAAAGTGGCAGATGTAGATGAGCATATTATGGAACTCTATTTAAATGAAATTCCTATTTCTTTAAATGATTTAAAACAGACTATCAGAAAAGCGACTTTAGAACTCAAACTTGTACCTGTATTATGTGGAGCTGCTTTAAAAAATCGAGGGATTCAACCTTTATTGGATGCTATTGTAGATTATCTTCCTAGCCCTTTAGATATTCCTCCTATAAAGGGTGATAATGCTATTACAGGTAAGTCTGAAATGCGTCCTCCAGATGAAAAAGCTCCATTTTGTGCATTAGCTTTTAAAATCATGTTAGAACAGGGGAGGAAATTGACTTTAGTAAGAGTATATTCAGGGAAAATAAAAGTAGGGGAAGAGGTATATAATCCAAGACAGAGGGTTACTGAACGAATTGCCCGTATATTTAGATTACATGCTGATAAAAAGGAAAGGATGGAAGAAGTAAAAGCTGGAGATATTGTTGCCTTTGCCGGTTTAAAACATGTTACTACAGGGGATACTTTATGTGATAAAAATCAACCTATTATCCTTGAACCTATGGATTTTTATAAACCTGTAATTTCTATTGCTGTTGAGCCTAAAACTAAGGAAGATGCTGAAAAGGCTGTTTTTGGTTTAAATAAATTAGCTGAAGAAGACCCAACTTTTCAAGTAAAAATTGATGAAGATACAGGTCAAACTATTATTTCAGGAATGGGTGAATTACATTTAGAAATTATTATTTCCCGTTTGGAAAGAGAATTCCATGCCTGCGTAAATACTGGCAAACCGCAAGTAGTTTATAGGGAAACCATTACACAGGAAGCAGTGGGTGAGAAGATTTTTAGAAAAGAGCTTGGAACAACTATTCATTTTGGTCATGTGAAAATTAAAGTAAGACCATTAGATCGTGGGATGGGAATTAAGTTTAAGCGTACTATCTCAGAAACAGAAATACCGTCTCATTTTTGGCCTGCTATTGAAGAAGCTTTAGAAAACATTTTACATCAAGGAGTAATAGCTGGTTATCCTATGACAGATATAGAAGTGGAGCTTTGTGGAGGAAGTATTGAAGAACATGCAACAGAATTGGGTTATCGAGTAGCTGCTTCTCAAGCATTAAAAGAAGCATGTGAGAAGGCAACACCAATTCTGCTTGAACCTGTGATGAAACTTGAGGTAGTTTTACCTGATGAGTATTTGGGTGAAGTAATAGGCGATATTAATAGTCGTAAAGGATTAGTAGAAACTATTGAAAGGAAAGGAAAAGTAACAATTGTTACAGCGATTGTGCCATTATCTCAAATGTTTGGTTATTCTACAATTTTGCGTTCTTTGACACAAGGACGTGGCTCTTTCACTATGCAATTTTCACACTTTGATAAAATAGAATAGTTGATTTATTTTTCTGAAAGTTGTAATAATAGTCACCATGAAATATGAAGCTATTATTGGACTTGAAGTCCATGCTCAACTTTTAACAGAAAGTAAAATTTTCTGCGCTTGTTCTACAGAATTTGGTTCACCACCCAATACTCATGTCTGCCCTATCTGTTTAGGCATGCCAGGAGTTTTGCCAGTACTTAATAAGCGAGTAGTAGAGTTTGCATTAAAGATGGCTTTGGCTACCCATTGTCGAATTAACCGTTACAGTGTATTTGCTCGTAAAAATTATTTTTACCCTGATTTACCTAAAGGCTATCAAATTTCTCAATATGAACATCCTTTAGCTGAAGACGGTTGGGTGGAAATAGAAGTAAATGGAAAGAAAAAACGCATTGGTCTTATCCGTATACATATGGAAGAAGATGCAGGCAAACTTATTCATGACCCAATAAGACCTATAAGTTATGTAGATTTTAACCGCACAGGTGTACCTTTAATTGAAATTGTTAGTAAACCAGACATCCGTACTCCAGAAGAAGCAGTAGCTTATCTTAAAAAGTTGCGTAATATTTTACGTTATTTAGGTATTTGTGATGGGAATATGGAAGAAGGTAGTTTTCGCTGCGATGCCAATGTTTCAGTAAGACCATTTGGTAGTGAATCATTTGGGGTTAAAACAGAATTAAAGAATATGAATTCATTTAAACATGTTCAAAGAGCATTAGCTTATGAAATTGAACGACAAATAACTATTTTAGAACAAGGAGGTGAAATTGTTCAAGAAACTCGGCTTTGGGATGAAACAAAAGGTGTTACTCGTTCTATGCGAGGTAAAGAGGAAGCTCATGACTATCGTTATTTCCCAGATCCAGATTTAGTCCCAATAATAATAGAAGAAAGTTGGATAAAAGAAATAGAAAAGGCATTACCAGAGCTTCCAGATGCCAAAAAGGAAAGATTTATGAAGGAATATGGCCTACCACCTTATGATGCAGAAGTATTAACATCTGCTAAAGAACTAGCTGATTATTTTGAATCAGTTGTAAAGGAAGATGTAAATCCTAAAATGGCTAGTAATTGGATTATGTCAGAGCTTTTAGGGAAATTGCATCAAGATAAAAAGGATATCACACAATGTCCGGTAAGTCCAAAGCATATGGCTGAATTAATCCAATTGATAGAAAAAGGCACTATTAGTGGTAAAATTGGTAAAGCTGTTTTTGAAGAAATGTATAATACTGGAAAGTCACCACAAAAGATTGTTGAAGAAAAAGGATTAATGCAAATTACTGATGAAAATATTTTAAGGAAATTAGCAGAAGAAATTATTGCTGCCAATCCAAAACAGGTAGAAATGTATCGTGCAGGTAAGGAGAAGATTCTTGGTTTCTTTATAGGAGAAATGATGAAAAAAACGAAAGGGAGAGCCAATCCTCAGCTGGCTAATAAGATCTTTAAAGAGTTATTGCAAAGTAGTTGACGGAAATAGAGATTTTTGTTATCAAAGGGCACTAAAAGTGGAAAAAAATGGGAAGACATAAAAAAATTGAACGGCGCCGAGAGATAGAAAGGCGAAGGAGGAGACGTTTAAAAAGATTAAAATTAAGAGCCAAAGGGCTCTTACCACCTCCGGAGCCACAGGTAAAAAAAGAAACAAATAAGGAGGAGTCATAAAAGAGGATGAAAAGGACTTACCAGCCACACATTAAGAGGGGCAAGAGGGTGCATGGATTTCGGGCCAGGATGAAAACAAAAGCTGGTCGTAAGATTTTAAAACGGCGCCGGGCAAAAGGAAGAAAAAGACTTACAGTTTTTAGTTAAAATGCATGAAATTATTTGGGTTTTCCAAAAGGGAACGTATTCGGCGCCAAAAAGAATTCCTGGCCGTTTTAAAGAAAGGAAAGAAGTGGCAAACTTCCCATTTTGTGATTTTTTTAAAACCCAATACTCAATCATGTACGAGATTAGGTATTAGAGTAGGACGTGATGTAGGGAAGGCAGTGAAAAGAAACCGAGTAAAACGATTGATACGAGAATTTTTTCGGTTACACAAATACGAATTACCAGTTGGACATGATGTGGTAATTATGGTAAAAAAAGATGCAACTTCTTTAAGTTACCATCAAGTATGTAAAGAATTATCTCAAGTTTTATGTCAGAGAAAAAGATGAAAGTATTTATTATTTTTTTGATAAAGCTTTATCAAAAAATATTTTCTCCTTTTATCCCATCCTCTTGCCGTTTTTATCCCTCCTGTTCAAATTATGCTATAGAGGCCATTAATCGCTATGGCCTCTTGAAAGGAGGGTTAAAAACGCTCTTACGTGTGGCTAGGTGTCATCCTTTTCATCCTGGTGGATATGATCCCGTAAAATAAAATTTGTTTGGAGAAGATATGGCTTATCGAGCGCTTTTAGCATTTGTACTTTCTTTATTGGTGATTGTTATTTTTAATTATTTCTTTGCTCCTAAACCTCCTGTTAAAAAACCATTAGAAATAGCAAAGTCTGTTGAGAAAAAAGAAGTAAAGAAAATAAAAGAAATCAAAAAAGAAGCACTTATTTATCCAGAGGAGAAAGCTAAAGAATTAGGAAGAGAGATTATAGTTTCTACACCACTTTATAAAGTAATTTTCTGTGAAAGAGGAGCAAGAATAAAGGGATTTATACTTAAGAAATATCGTCAAACTGTTGATCCATCTTCTTCACCTCAAGAAATCATTTTTAGCAAAGCTCCATATTTACCTTTAGGGATACGTTTCTTACAACAAAAGATCTCTTTAAATAACTTGCTATTTAAAGCAAATAGAATTCATTTAAATGTATCAAAAAAACCTCAAACTTTAAACTTTGTAGCAGAATTAAATGGATTAAATGTTCAGAAACAATTTGTATTTTATCCAGATGATTATCGCATTGATTTTTAT
>Ga0209410_1000515_pt1 | contig 18040 bp, 14 predicted proteins | sample Mar14436cmmetaG_FD_184135 | JGI IMG/M metagenome (GOLD analysis project Ga0209410, IMG submission 184135) | Marine hydrothermal vent microbial communities from Guaymas Basin, Gulf of California to study Microbial Dark Matter (Phase II) - Marker... ... | reverse complement strand
CTGAATACGGTAAATCCAGCAAGAAATGATGTCCCCGCATCAGCTAAAGAAGTTATGAAGGCATTGTTCGAAATATCTGAATCCCTTCTCAAATAACTGGCATAGGTTATCAGTATTCCCTGAGCCAGGCTTAGAGAGAAGAACACTTGGGCATATGCAGATAACCAAACGTTCACATTGAGAAGTTTTGAAAAATCTGGAGTGAGATAGTAACTCACGCCCTCGATTGCTCCGGGCAGGGTCAAACCTCTTACCGTCAGTATTATCAGAAGGGCTGTTGGAAGGGGAACGGTGATGGCAACAACCTTCCCTATCCTGTCAACACCTTTATAGAGTATGATGAATATGGAAAGCCATATAGCTATGAGACCAAGTAAAACCGGTATGCTTATCCCTCCAATCTCTGAGATTCCGGATGTTTTTCCAAGGAAACGGAAGAAGAAGCTCTCCGCGTCGGGTTCCCACAGGAGATTTATAGAGTAAACCATGTAGGCAAAGCACCAGGCCATAACCACTACATAATATGATGCAACAACAAAAGGAGTCAAGCTCGATAACCATCCAACCCATTCAAGTTTTTTATTCACCTTTTTGAAAGCCAGAGGTGGTGGTGATCTGGACCAATGACCCAAGGAAAATTCCAGAATCATCAAAGGTATTCCAGCGGTGAATAGGGCTATAAGATAGGGAATTAAAAAGGCGCCGCCGCCGTTCTTGTAACAGACATAGGGAAATCTCCATACATTTCCAAGTCCAACGGCGGAGCCTATCGCAGCCATTATGAAAGCAAATCTGGATCGCCAAGTGGAAGGTATGATATCAGCCCAATCAAAGTATTTATTTGGAATAATTTTATTTTTACGTTTTTTATGTCTCTTCCTCTGGAATAATAACTATTTTTATTTCGTTATTGCCGCTGTAGGGGTCTGTTGGACCATAGGTTGCTTGTATCCTGAATGTGGCAATTATGGGCTGAAATATGACCTTGAACATTTTCTTGGTGGCTTCTTCGAATTCCGAGAAGCTGTGTATGTGGGTGACCCAGCCACCTCCCTTGTTATATGGAGGGGCTATGTATCCTGGCTGGGGCCATATTATGCTGGTGTTGAGCCAGTATACGTCAGGATATGGACCAACGGCAAGGCAGTCAAACTCATCTTGATCCTCATCCATCTCGAGGAGGTCTACTAGATAGTCTCTCGCCTCTTCCGTATCTTCCCTCCATGGGTCGGTCCAGTGGGCATTCCAGTATTCATTCTCAAAGCCATCCGCGAGGAGAGTTTCATCTGCCTCTATTGAGACATCATCTATCCATGCATCTTCCCATTCCAGGTCAGATTTGAATGCTATTCTGAAGTTGGGTACGAAATATTGAGGGTCTGTTATCACATCGTGATAGTGTAACCACACATCCTTATTTGGATTTGCACCGAGGTCGGTCACGAAGTTGTACGATGTTCCATTGTAATAGTAAAGCTCCAGATCGGTGTCCCCCCACCATTCATGGTTGCTCAGTTTATACCAGAAATCAACGCTTATGAGGCTGGCGTTACTGGCATCTAAGTCCTTCGTCACAAACCATCCGATCGTGATGGGGGGCGGGGATGCGGATGCGGAGCCGCTATGCGCCTCGTGCGTATCCCTAAACCACGGGTTGCCACCCCATATAGCATTGTATGTACCGGGAATCCATATACAATTGGGCAATCCATCTGTTATCAAACATGCGACCGTTCTGTTGCCCTCGTCGAATCTCGGACTGTTGAATATCTCGTCAGCTGCCAACCTGATTGCACTTCCCATGGGTGTCGCTCCGCGAAGTTGCCCCATGCTTCTCACCTTGTTTGATATGCTTATATAGTTATCCTGCGTAACCGTTACGGGACCTATCCTCGTCTCTGCGTGAGGTGGATACCAACCTCCGAATTGAATTATGGTGAGCTCTACGCTCCCATCATGTGGAAATACGCTTTCATTCTCTATCGCATTAGCTAAACCCTCTCTCACAAGCTGCCAGTCCGAACTGCTTATACTGCCCGAACCATCGAGGATCAACACCAGCTGTGTGAATGGTCTCTCGATTTGCGGTTCGATCCTAGCCCTTATACTCAAATTGGCGGTATCCCCGACATCGAGTTTATCGATATGCCATATACCCGTGGTATATTTATAGAATCCCCTATCTGTTGAGTTACTCACATACTCCAAGCCGTGAGGGAGAGAACAATTGATATCTATATCTTTCACTCCAACATCACCGTGCACACACCTCAGTGTTATATTAATCGTTATTATATCGCCCGCGTGAACGATCTCGGGTGATACGGATGCTTTAACCTCCAAATCGCTCATCGGTTGCATAGGGAGAATTTTAGAGAAGAGCATCGTATTACGGGTTGGGTCTATTATCGTGACTTTGGCTTCGCTGAAGTTCCCAAGGTAGTCGATATCATAGCTGAAGGGTATACGGATTCTCTCCCCGATATCCCATTGATGATTCTCATTTGCGGGCGCCGGAAGTAAATCCTCCACCTTCTTTTTGTACTTCGTACCATTTATCACATACGTGATGTAAGCATCCTCTGGTATGGGCTCTCCACCGAGGTGCTGTAAGACTATGTACCGCCCCTCAACATCCGCTCCAATGTTTATAACGACCTCAGCCTGAGGTACTTCACTTGATAAAACAACATAGTAAATTGCCGATACGGAGGGAATAATTATAGTGAGCAGTAAAAGTTCACCGATGATTTCCGATGCGCCGGCATCCCATCCCATAATACGTATATATCTCGCTCATGCATTATTAATTATTCGCTCAGTGAGATATCGGCAAGAATTTCCACATATCTGAGATTGAGTTGATTTGTTATTCCGGTGAGATCGATAACAATCTTATTCCCATCCCTCGAGACCATATCGGGGGTGTAAGGGTTATCGGATTTGCCAAATAAACTCTTGAAAAAACTTTCCCAAGCATTTGGGTAACTCGTCGTGATGTTTATGTAAGTGACGTTATCGATGGTCAGCATGCCCTGAGCGTCCTCGAACTCGACCCACAGAGCATATACACCGTGACCACTCAAAGAAGGTACCCCGAGGGTTGTGATGTTGATAACGGTGAAGTAAATACCGTTATAATCTGCGGTAAAAAGCGGTTTGCCGAGAATAGTGTTGTTAATCGTTTGATTCAGTATCAGTGCACCACTTTCATAAACATACTCTTGATTCACGAAGTAGGAATTTCTCGATAAGAATCTTATCTTCCCAACTTTATAAACCCATTGATTCGTGGAATTCTCTATCGTAATGGTGCAACTATTCTCATTTATTTCGAGGGTGTCATATGTTTTTCCCTTTCCAATGATGGGAACATTACTGGCACCAAGAGAGATGGGTACGGAGATGGCGGTATGCTGTCTGATCAGGGATAACATATCTATGGCATACTTGAGCTGTATAAATTGACTTTGAACCTCCTGCATGTGAGACGCCTCAACTTCTTTCAGCCACTGTGGAACGTAAGCCACATTGATTATGGTTACAATAGCCACTATCAACCCTATGAGCAACACGGCAACGACGATACCAACTACTGCTTTATCTGACCTTTTGCACCCCATCCAAGTTTAAGATTATAATTTCACTTATTAACTTTTCCGATTCGATACTGCGAAGTCGATCATCGATACCTCTCCCGGCTGAGGATGGAAGATACCACCCGCCAATCGGAAGAGCCAAGGAGGTGATGCTCTACACCTGGTGGAGGAGTTCCAGAAGGACAAAACTGGAGAGACTCTATCATCCCGCTAACTCAGATACTCTTCTATCGCCTCCGCCGCCCTCCTTCCCGCGCCCATGGCTGAGATAACGGTTGCGGCTCCAGTTGTTATGTCACCGCCGGCAAAAACACCATCTATCGATGTTCTTCCCTTCTCATCAACAACTATAGTTCCATCCTTCCTTACTTCGAGACCTTCTATCATGGAAGTTATAAGGGGATTCGGCCTCTGACCTATCGCTATTATTACGGTATCAACCTGCATCACCGAGTTTGAGTTTGGTATGGGTATGGGTCTTCTTCTCCCGCTTTCATCGGGTTCTCCGAGTCTCATCTGTATGTATTCCATACCAACAACATTCCCTTTCTCATCTCCTATGAATCTGACCGGATTTGCGAGAAACATGAATCTAACGCCCTCTTCTTCGGCGTTTTCAACCTCCTCTTCTCTCGCTGGACATTCTTTTCTGCTTCTTCTGTAGATTATGAAAGATTCTTCGGCACCAACTCTCAGAGCTGTTCTCGCACAATCCATCGCCACGTTTCCCGCACCAACGGTAACGACCCTTTTTCCAACCCTGATGGGGGTATCATACTCGGGAAATCTGTATGCTCTCATCAGATTTACTCTCGTCAGAAACTCGTTTGCAGAGTAAACGCCATTCAGCTCTTCTCCAGGTATACCTAACCATCTCGGCAAGCCGGCGCCGGCGCCAATGAAGATCGCATCGAATTCCTTTCGAAGTTCATCAAAGGTGATGGTTTTTCCCACAATAACATTACACAGGATTTTCACTCCAAGGGCTTTAACATAATCTATCTCCTGCCTCACTATCTCTTTGGGCAACCTGAATTCCGGTATGCCATAAAGTAGAACCCCTCCAGGTTCATGCAGTGCTTCAAAGATGGTGACATCATATCCTTTTAGAGCAAGATCGCTGGCTACAGCAATTCCAGCGGGTCCGGAGCCGATTACAGCTACTTTTTTCGATTTCTTCTTTTCTATCTTTGGAATCTTGTATCCTTTTCTTCTCTCCCAGTCAGCCACAAATCTCTCCAGTCTCCCGATGGCTACGGGTTCTCCTATTTTATTTAACCTGCACATGCACTGACACTGTTTTTCCTGAGGGCAAACCCTACCCGTTATCGCCGGTATCGGATTTTTTTCTTTTATGATTTTTACAGCATCCTCAAACCTTCTTTCTCTTATTGCTTTTATAAAAGCAGGTATATCAATACCAACGGGACAGCCCTTAACACATGGTTTATCCTTGCACTGCAGACATCTCTCCGCTTCTTTGATTGCGGTTTCCTCATCATACCCGAGAGCAACCTCGCTGAAGGTCTTTATTCTCTCCTTTGGATCGAGCTTTGGCATCTCGTACTGTGTTTTCCTCACACTCATACCTCTCCCTTCCACTGGGTATCCAGATACCTCACCAGAGAGATTCCTTCTTCCTCAACAAATCTCTGGTTTCTCTTCATCAGATTATCAAAATCAACCTTGTGGCCATCAAATTCTGGACCATCGACGCATGCAAATTTGATTTCTTTTCCAACTCTCACTCTGCATGCACCGCACATCCCCATGCCACACACCATTATGGGATTGAGACTCACTGTTGTTTTTATCCTGTACTTCTTCGTCAGTTCGCTGACCGCTTTCATCATTGGAATGGGACCAACAGCTATGACATGGTCTATCCTTTCACCGCTCTCTATCAGTTCTCTCAACACATCGGTAACAAAACCCTTCTTACCCTTGCTACCATCATCTGTTGCAATCATCAGTTCATCGCTGTAATTCGATATCTCCTTTTCCATGATTAAAAGGGATTTTGTTCTTGCGCCGAGTATGGATATTACCCTGTTTCCTTCTCTTTTCAGAGCCCTTACAATTGGATAGAGAGACGCAACACCCACGCCGCCGCCGACGCATACTACGGTTCCAAATTTCTCTATCTTTGAAGGATTTCCTAAGGGGCCGCATAAGCTGTAAAGTTTGTCCCCAACCTCGAGAGAGCCGAGTTTCTTGGTGGATGTGCCTATCTCCAGAAATATCAACGTTATTGTGCCCTCTTCCCTGTCATAATCAGCTATGGTTATTGGTATTCTTTCTCCTTTCTCATCCGCCATGACTATTACAAATTGCCCGGGATTTGCATGCTTTGCAATAAGAGGGGCTTTTACCACGATCTGTTTTAGATTTTCATGCAGTATTTTTTTGTCGATGATTTCGCACATGTCTCTCACTATTTTAAATTAATTAGGGAGGGGATACTCAGAAGATCCCCTGCTCGACCATTGCGTCTGCTACCTTTACAAAACCGCCTATGTTCGCTCCCGCTATGAGATTCTTTGGACTGTCTGCGTATTTTTCTGCATATTTCACACATGTGTTGAAGATGTTCACCATTATGTTGTGCAATTTTTGATCAACTTCCTCTGGACTCCATTGTGTGAACTGCGCATTCTGACTCATCTCTAAACCGCTCACAGCTACTCCTCCAGCATTTGCTGCTTTTGCCGGACCTATGATTACACCATTCTCTGTGAAGTGTTCTACCGCATCTGGAGTTGTTGGCATGTTTGCTCCTTCTACAACAGCAATGACACCAGCGTTTGCAAGCATCTTTGCATCATTAAGATCAATCTCATTCTGGGTTGCACACGGGAATGCAACGTCCACTTTACCTTCCTCCTTTGCTGCAATCTCCCACGCCTTCTTGCCCTCATAGAAGTCCAGACCGAATTTTTCTGCAACCTCCTGCAACCTGCCCCTCCTTATTGCCTTGGTCTCATAAACCGCATTCCATATCTCATCATTTATTCCATCCGGAAGATACATCGTTCCCTTTGAATCTGAAAGAGTTATTACCTTTCCACCGAGTTCTGTGACCTTCTTTGATGCAAACTGTGCAACATTACCGCTTCCAGAGATTGCAACCTTCATGCCACTGAGGTCTTTCTTGTTGTGGAACTTTTTCAGCATCTCCATGAGATAGTATGTTGCTCCATACCCGGTTGCCTCTGGTCTTATGTATGAACCTCCCCAGTTTAATCCCTTACCTGTGAGAACTCCTTCCCATCTGTTTACCAACTTTCTGTATGTTCCAAAGAGATAACCAATTTCCCTTGCTCCTACACCAATATCTCCCGCCGGAACATCGGTGTTTGGACCTATATGTCTGAATAACTCCATCATGAATCTCTCACAGAATCTTCGCACTTCAGAATCGCTTTTTCCATGTGGGTCAAAATCGCTTCCTCCTTTTGCTCCACCCATCGGTATGCCTGTGAGTGCATTCTTGAAAATCTGTTCGAAACCAAGGAACTTGAGTATTCCAAGATTTACGGTTGGATGGAATCTCAATCCACCCTTATAGGGACCTATCGCACCATTGAACTCAACTCTGTAACCTCTGTTCACATGAATTTCTCCATTATCGTCTTCCCATGTGACTCTGAACATTATCACTCTCTCTGGCTCAACGATTCTCTCGAGGATTTTCTCCTTCTGATATTTTGGATTTTTTTTCACGACCGGCATTATACTCTCTACAACCTCTCTTACTGCCTGATGGAATTCCTTCTCTCCAGGGTTCTTCTCTATCACCTTCTCCATGAATACTTCAACATCCTTGTCCATAAACTTCCCTCCCTTTTCTTGCCGAGGGAGGTATCTGCAAGTTATATTTAAAGTTTAATCCGTGGCCGGCTCTATCCCCAAATGAAGAATCATGCCAGAAATAGGTATGATCTTCTATCCACAGAGCAGATTGTAAATCGAGAGAAGTTCTCCGGCAACCGTCCATGCAGTAAGGGGCTCATCGTATATGGAGATCACGTCATCGGAAAACTTCTTCACATCCGTCTTAAAATCGCCTTTCGGAAAACCACCGATCAGAAACATCAGGTTCTTCTTGCATAGCTCATCTATCGACTCCAAATACTTCCTCGGATTCACTCTTCTTCCATCTGGAGAGAAGGTCACCACCCTGTCTGGCTTCTCCTTCTCTACAAGCTTCTCGAGGGGCACCTCCCTCTCCATCCAGAGCAGTGGATTCTCCGAATCTTCGGGTACCCTCTCGACTCTGAACAACTGCTCCATCAAGCCGACAAACCTATTATAGCTTCGCATTATCTTTGCATCTCTCCTCACATAGATAACATCATCATTTCTGGTATGTACTATCGTCTTAACCATCCCTTTCTTGTTTGCTATCGATTCCAGGGTTACAAGCAAGAATATATGGACGATATCCGGTCTCCCCCGTCTGTAACCGTCCTCAAGATATCTTAAAGCAGTGTGATGATAGTTTGAATCCAGAAGAATGTTTTTCGATTCCCTCCCCCTCCTCTTCGCAGATGCAACCACTACGGGGTGACTCCATATCTTGCTCGGCACAAGCTCAAGTTCCGATTCCGCGAGAACCACCGTTATCATGGAATCAACTCAAAATTTCTCCCAACAAGTCATTTTTCTGAGCATATTTAATCTCTTGGGCTATCCTTCTACCAGTCGATAAATCTGGCTGTATCAGGTCAGAATAAGGAGAGCCAGATATATACGGATTCGTTCCGGCAACAATCCTTGCCGAGATCTCAAACACCTTGAATTTGAGATCCTCAGTCACCACCGTCTCAAGGCAAAAGGGTCCAACCATTCCACCAAACAACTCTATAGATTTCTCAACGACTTTCTCTCCCATCCTGAAAACCTCTGGTAGCAGGGATTCTCTCATGACTATAGGTATGTTTCCAGTGACCACGAAAGTTGGATGTATACCGATCTCTTCCAGCTCCGAGATCGAGCCAATCCTCTGAAGTTCATCTATGGTCGTCTCGTCTCTCCTATCCATGGAAAGCAATTGCAGAGAACCTCTCCTCAATCTGTACCCCTCATTGATTATCGGAGAATAGAAGTAATGCAGATAATACCTCGTTCCCATAACGAATTCCTGTATAGTAAAAGGCTTGCTCCAATCCACGAGTTTCTCAAACTCCTCGTATGTTTTGGCGATGAAAAACCCCTTTCCCCCCTTTGCACCATGGTATTTTACTATAACGGGTCTATCGATATCCTTTGGATCCCTTATCTGTTTCGGCATATCCAAACCAGCGCCCTCGAGCCACTTTCTCTCAAGATCCCTATCAGACTCCCATATCAGGACCCTTCTGTTTCCAAAGGTTGGTAGCCCAAGTTTCAAGAAGTTTTCGGCACCAAGATACTCAACAAATGAGCCGTGAGGAATAATAACGACATTCTTTTCCCTCAGCTCCTCGACATACTTTGGAATATCTCTGTAATCATCAACGAGAAAGAACTCATCCGGCCTCCCGAGAGGGAAGGCATCGTAGAACTTGATTCTATCCTCGATTCCTATACCAAGCGTTCTGAATCCTTCTTTCTTTGCCCCGTTGAAAATCTGTAAACTGGAATGAGAACATATCGTGGCTATCACGATGTTCTCTTTATCATAACCCTCGAGCAGTTCTTTGATCGAGAAAACTTTCGCCTCTGCTGCCATTGAAAGAGTTATGAATATTCGATTTATATGGATTTCGCTATCTTGGTACTCCAATCAACCGAGGGTTGTTGTAAGAGGGAAAGGGCTCTCTAACGCGTTCCATCGACTCCGAGTGGTGAATCGTCCCATTTTCCGGAACAACTGCTCGGATGTATCGATTTCTCCCATGCAACAACGTGGGCGTGAAATGAGGCAGACAAATCCGAAAAGATTTAAACGGGCTTTTTTATAGGACTTACGAGGAGGTACTTTGATGGGTGTAAATACATCAGATGGATATATCAATTTTTTCATTCTTGGAATGGATAGTGAAGGAAAGCTCATAGCATTTAACAAAAGATGTGAAGAACTGACGGGTTATAAGAGAGAGGAGGTTCTTCACAAGAAGATATGGAATACCATATTTCCAAAGAACCTGAAGAACAAATGGGGTGATATATTCTCAAACAGATCATACCGGTTGGAAATCCCGATACTGACCAAGGATGGCAAAACCGTAGAGCTTGTATGGAGCCCCATGCAGGTTGGTATAACGAGCAAGGAATTATGGTTGATAGGTGCGGAAAAATCGAAGGAGAACGAGCTCTGGGAAATCCTCGAACTGGAAAGGGGAAACAAGGGAGAAACGGAGAAAAAGACAAAAACAACAGTCAGCAAAAAAACCAAGAAAGGTAAAACCCCCGAGAGAAAAATACCCGCGGTTGCAGAATCCGTGAAATATATGGAGGAGGCGATAAATCTTTTAGAAGATCAATGGACGAAACTCAGGGAATATGCGAACCAACTCGAAAACATCAGATTAATGCTTGAGAAGTATGCCGAGGGTCTGGAAAAAGAAAAGAAAAAACTCGATAGATACAGGGAAAACGTGGAAAAGAAAATGAAAAAAGGGCTTCTTTCCGCAATCGGAGACCTGAGGAGTGGAAAAAAGAAACTCCAACGCATGGAGAAATGGAATGCACTAATAGAAAAGGTTAACAGAAAAATAGATGAAATTGAGAAAATGAGGGAAAAACTGGAGAACATGATGCAAAGGTCACTCGAGAACACCGAAGATGTTGAGAACCTGAGGAGACAGATCAGAGATTTGCAGTACAGACTGATGGAGTATCAACAAAGAGAGCAGAAATTGAAAGAGGAACTGGAGCACTACAGAGGAAGGGAAGAAAAACTTGATATTAAAATGAAATTACTCGATGAGATAAGGAAAAAGGAGCGAGAGATAATTTATAGGGAGAGCGAATTGGAAAGAAAAGAAAGGATGTTGAGGAAGAGGGAGGAAAAACTGAGCGAGAGGGAAAGGGAAATGATGCAGCTACTTGCCAGATGCATGGAGAGTAGCGACGGTAAAAGAGAAACTACTTCCATAGAAGAGGTTGTAAATGTTCTCCCGGAAGATAAACCCGCCGTTGTCCTAAAAAGGGGGATTATCCAGAAAGTAAATCCACCTTTCTTGGACATAACGGGTTACGATGAAGATGATATCATAAACAGAAATTTCTTTTCGCTCGTTGATTCGGAAGACCTCCTGAATCTCCAAGAGTATTACCTGTCCAAATTAAAAGGAAATAACGACATTCCGCACTGCGAGATCAGGTTAATCAGCAGCAAAAAGGAAAAAATCCCGGTAAAAATAAAATTAAAAAGGATAAAATATGAGGGGGATTTCCTAAACGTTATACGGATGGAGAGATTCTAATTCAATTCGACGATTCTGCTCGTGAATATACATGGCGCAGACACGTCGAAGGTGCCAGGCGCCCCGACCTCGGGAACAAGACTTCCAGATATTGAAGCTCTCGGAGGTATCCCCGTTGAGTTAAACGCCGCAGACAGGTTCACCATAATTATCGCTTTATCTCCAACATTCATACCTCCGTTGTTGTATATTGAGTTATCGGCATCGTGGAGCACTATAACTCCAAATGTCGTTCCGTTGAGAGAGACATTAAGGGTATGGAACACACCGGAAGAATTAACTTTTGGAGCCACATAACCGCTCGCATTGGAGAACGAAAGAATCACGAGTTTATCGTACTTCAGGTAGAGAATGGTGTTTCTCAGATCAATATCTTCCGAACCCGATCTTGGTCTTATTGTCAGGGCGAGATGAGTTAAATAATTCTTTTCGCTGTTTGTATAACCTATAACGTCCACTATGGTTAAGCCACTTGATATTTCTCTGGTTGTCTGCAGACCCACCTTGTTTGCCCTCTGTTGAAGCAATTCGCCGGTTCTTATAAGAACAGTTGCCGCCACAGCTGCAACGAGAATCATCGCTATGAAAACTATAAGTGTACCTATACCTACAAAACCCCTTTCGTCTTGGACAAACTCCCCCTTAACCTTTCTGAGGCTTTTTGGTTTTATCGCTATAATTGACTTTATATTCAGGCATCCCAAACCCCTGTCCGAATCTATTATCACGAAACCAGCGTCGTAGTCTATATCTTCCAAAATTCCAGAAACAACGCTTGCTCTCTCTTTGCCAGGTTCCTTCAGCACAATCTTACAGTACTTCCCTATCAATTTATCCATACACCTCTTCTCCACTTCTCACCACCTCCTTTTCGCTTCATTCCCCATGGCATTTGATACCATGGGAAATGTTATCATGTTATATGTCTACAAGTAGGTATATTTAAGCGTTTTTCGGCAAAATCTCAATTTGATATTTTGTCGCGTGCCAACAATTAACATTCCGATAATGGATGTACAACAATCCCTTTATAAACAAATTTATAAAAATTCAAATAATGAAATTCATCACCGTTATCACCGGGGACAACAGGGGTTTTTCAAGTATTTTCACTCTACTTGCCATCTTCATGATAATTGGCACGCTGTACACGATCGGTAGCGTGATGCACACAGAACTCTACCAGAGTGATAATTTCTTTCAGTTTCCGGAGAATGAAACAAAGAAAGTACTGGATGATATCACTTCGTATCTCATGATTGAAGAGGGATATGCATGCACTCATGAAAACGGCATGAAAATCATCCTGCTCGTCAAACCCGTGTTCGATACAGATATTTCTCTGGAAGATATAAGTCTGCAAATTGTCCAAAAGGGTCATTTTAATGTCCTTAGGGCGGGAGATGTCCATGAAACGAGGGGAAGCTTATTTGATGCGAATTTCTGGAAAGATATTGGATACGGCACATTTGTGGTAATACCCGTTCTCGACGGGGATAACTCTCTCTCATCCCAAAAACTGGTAAATGGCGACATCTTTTTTGTGGCTTTCAAAATCGATGATATGGAGATGGGTGATACAGCGAGTTTCTCGTTCTTGACCCCTTACGGTAGATGCATGAACATAGAGGTCCAGATACCATTCTCGACATCAGGCGTATTCAGAATATTTTGATGCCCACTAGTGTCTGAAATATCTCTGTCCGGTGAACACCATTATTATCCCATGCTCTTCCGCAGCTTCTACCACTTCTTTGTCTCTTATCGATCCCCCCGGTTGAACGATAGCTTTAACTCCCGCCGCCGCCGCGACGTCTATGGCATCTCTGAAGGGAAAGAAAGCATCGCTTGCCATTATCGAGCCCTTTATTTTTTCTTTCCCCTTGTGTGTCGCTATCCAAGTTGCATCCACTCTCGCCGTCTGACCACCGCCTATTGCCACGGTATGAGTATCCTTAACGAAAACAACAGCATTTGATTTAACATGTTTTACGCATTTTACCGCAAACACCATGGATTTAATATCCTCCTTTGATGGCTTCTTCCTGGTAACAACCCTCCACTCCTCTGGATTAATTTCTTTTACATCCCGATCCTGTACAAGCAAACCTCCCGTTACACTTCTGAAACAGATGGATTCCTCTCTTCTTTTGATAGAGGGTATCTCAAGGAGGCGAAGTTTTTTCTTTTTTCCGAGGATCTCGAGAGATTCCTTCGAGAAGGATGGCGCTATTATAACTTCGAGAAAGTATTTTGATAAATCTTCGGCAAGTTCTCCATTAACCTCTCTGTTGAATGCGACAACCCCTCCAAAGGGAGAATACGTATCCGTCTCGTAAGCTTTTATCCACGCATCAAATATGTTGCCGGATGATGCTATGCCACAGGGTGTTGCGTGTTTTATTATCACGGCGGTCGGCTCATCAAATTCCTTTATGCACTCCACAGCAGCATCGGCATCCAGTATGTTGTTGTAAGATAGTTCCTTTCCCTGAAGTTTTCTCGAGTTAGCTATACATCCTTCCCCTATCTCCGGTATTGTTCTGTAGAACGCTCCCTCCTGATGAGGATTTTCCCCATATCTGGTTTTCTGAATCAACTCAAAAGTCATTGTCAGATTCCTCGGAAACTTTTCGCCGGTCAATCTCTTTCTAAGATAGTTTGCTATAACCGCATCGTATCTTGCGACGTGTTCAAAAGCCTCAACGGCGAGTCTCCTTCTAAATCCTTCATCCACACCATCTTTCAGTTTCGATATCAGTTCATCGTATCTCGAAGGATTCACGACAACGAGAACATCTTTAAAATTCTTCGCAGCCGCTCTTATCAAAGTTGGTCCGCCTATATCTATGTTCTCTATAACTTCTTCCATCTTCACTTCTTCCTTTTTTATCACATCCTCGAATGGATAGAGATTGCAGATAACTAGGTCTATCGGTTTTATCGAAAATTTTTCAAGTGTCCTCATGTCCTCACTCTTTCCTCTCCTCGCAAGTATGCCGGCGTGCACCTTTGGATGAAGGGTTTTCACTCTACCCTCCAGTATTTCGGGAAAACCCGTGAGGTCTGAGATTTCTTTGACCTCTATGCCCGCACTTCTGAGAAAATTGGCGGTTCCACCCGTCGAGAGTATCTCAAAACCGAGTTTTTCGAGTTCTTTTGCGAGAGATTCGAGACCGGTCTTATCCGAGACGCTTATCAGTGCAACCCTTTTCATGTTTTTACCCAAGGTCAATAAGAAAATGGAAAATAAATCTTTGGGATTTTTGCAATCGGTTGCTTATCGTACAAGATAAAAATCACTACCTGCTCCGTTTAATCGCCTCTTCTATGCTGATTTTTCCCTCAAGAACCCTGACAGCGAGTTCCCTCGAGATCGTTATCCTGCCCCCGCTGATCATTCTGCTTTTTCTCTGTATTTCCTTTATCTCTCCATCCGTGAATCCACGATTACCGTTTCTTATCAGGGGTTCACCTTTTAACCGCGCGATCCTTATGGCGGCGAGCTCGTTTCTCTCTTTCCTGGATAATCCTCCTTTCTGGCTGGTCCTCTCCTCGTTGACGATTTCTATTTCCACGTTCTTTCCCTTTAATCCCTCCACGAGCCTGTCTCTGTAAACCTTGGCATCATGCCCGATCCTCACGATCTTTTTTCTGTGAGGAAAATTATCCAGCACATTTTTTATGATTCTCAATGCCTCATCCACAGAAGATGCGCACCACGTTCTGAGGATGGATTTTCCAGATAGCAGGGCTATGCCTGGATATTCTCCCGGGTCAACCCCCAGAACGATCTCGTTGGCGTCACCGGAGAGCATATCCATCGCCCTGTCAAGAGCCGAATCTATATCTCTACAGCAATCCGCGAAAACGATCCTTTTTCCCCTTATATCTCTTCCTTCCAGAGAAGAAGTTATGATAACTCCAACCTTACTGGGTATTCTGTCTGGAGAATGCAGATGAACAAACTCTATCCCCCTTTGCCTCAACCTGCTTATTATATCGTGGGAGAGTGAGAAATCCTTTGTGTAGACGCCTATCAGTTTCATCTTTCCCACGGCATCTTTCCATCTATATATTCTGACCAGAATAATTTCAGATCATCCATTAATAAATCTTTCGATGTAAGGACTCTGTATCCACCTTCTTTCACAACATTTTCAATATCTTTGCCCAGGCTTATTTTGGGTAAGTTCTCTGCCAGAAAATCCTCAAGTTTTCTATACTTTCTCTTCACTTCCACGTACCATCTTCCATCCTTGCAGTAAGGTTCTCCCATCGCGAGTTCGCTATTTTTCCATTTTTTCAAAAACGATTCCACATGCTCTTTTTCATTCACGGGTGGCCCCCTGTGAATATATGTCGGTGAAAGCTCTGATTCCTTGGGCTTGAGGAATATGTAAACCTTGCTGTCGGTTACGGTGAACAGACTCTTCTCTATCATGAAGCCCCTTTCCTCACACGCATTCACTATCCTCCTGAGAGATTTTTTAACCTGTGGATAAAGATTATCGGGGATGATATCGGGTTTATCTATTTCCACACCAATAAAGCCCTGTATATGCCTTCTTATCTCATCATCTGGAAGTGGTTTTACCGGATTTGGGAAAAAGAATTTCTCGCTCGGTTTTTTCAGATATTCGCAACAGGCTCTCTTGAAGATGTTCAGTTTTTCCTCGGACAACGCAGATGCAACATTTCTATTTGGATCCACCGGGTCTATGAAAACGAGCGAATCCCTGAAAGATGGTGATGGAACATCCCTCAGCTTTATGACCTCTCCCTTCTTCCAGTTCGCCGCATTTTTGAGAACATTTCTGAAAGAGCCATATTTTAAAACGAGGAGTTCACACAGATAACCAGAGAAACCTTCCACCTGAGCCTCGGCGCCGTAGCAGCCGATTCCTTTCAAAAATCTCTTTAATAATCTTACATCCTTCCTTTTCCTTCGAGGGAGATTCTTTTTTATGAAGTCGGTATGGAAAGGCGTTCTATCCACCGCCGATATCTTTTCAGAAGCTTTTTTTACCCTGTAGCAGGGTACTATCTCCACATCGTATCCGTTGAATTTTCCTCTTATGTACGGGTGCTCTGCATATCTTTCCTCGGGATTCTCCAGTACCTTTCTTCCCACCAGCAACCCTTTTTTCTCCATCTCCTCCCTTGGAGTATTTGGTGGAAAGAGCAGAAAAACGTCTATGTCTATTGAGTCCCTGAGATAAGTATCCTTTGCGACAGAGCCAACAAGCTTCGGTGTTGCCTTTACATTCTCCTTATCCAGTTCCTCCTTTATTTTCCCGATAAGCTCAATAACCGTGTTGTTGAGTCTTCTCCTCTCTTTGATGGAGGGTGTTATCTTTTTCAGAACCCTCTTTTCTATACTACATCGGCGGTCAATCATCTTGAATGCAAAGGCTGCGGCGATCACTCCACCGCAGACATCTGTGAACCAGTGTATGGAAAGATAAAGTACCGAGAAAAGTATTCCCGCGGCCTGTGCCATCATCAGATGAGAATATTTTTTGTTTCTCATAAAGGTAGATGACTTTGCCAGCAGCAAGGAGATGGCAACATGGAGCGATGGAAAGCAGTTGTTTTTTGTGGTCACGGTGTAGAAGAAATCATCGATACCCGATATCAGTCTGTCGAGATGAAAATCCAGATGAAGGTATGTGTAGACGTTCGTTACCGGGAAGAAGAGGTAGAACGGTAGAGCAAAAAGATAAATCATGAGAAGACCGTAAGATAAGACTTTTATCGATTTCTCTTCACCATTCACGAGAAACAAGAGAGGTGTGAACCACAGGGTGAAAGGGTAGAAAACTATGTACAGGAAGACCGCCATCAGGAGGGCGCCATCGTTCAGGTTACTGTTTATCAATTCGAAGAGGGGCTTTTCATATGAGTAAAATATGGAGGCAAAATCCTTACCAATAAGTTCTGTTGTGAAGCCATCTATTAGATTGACTTCTATTATCTGGAAAGCAGTCACCGCTATGATTATGGCCACATAGGTCTTGAAATCGAGAAATTTTTTCACTATGGGAACTCTTCTTTTAGGGAAGAAGGAAGCCGCGAGAATAAGGAATAGAATAATGTTTGATAACAGCATGTAGAGCATCCATTGTTTCACATTCACCCCTCCAACTTCACTTCTCTCACGGTGCTATAGATGGGACCTCCCCTCGTCAATACACTCTTCTTCAATCTTATGGATTTAACCAGAGTATCTCCAAACTTTTCATTAGCGTAACCGTTTATTATGGATATGAGATTCTCCCTATCCTGCACGCTTTTAACCCTTGCTACGGTTAAATGTGGAGAGAATTTTCTACTCTCTCTGCGATAGCCCAGTTTCTCCAGATGTTTATCCAGTTTCTGAAAGATTCTCTCCGTGCTACCATCGTCCTTCATTCCTATCCATATGACATTGATCCTTCTGGGATTGGGGAATACACCCGTTCCCCTCAATGTTATATTAAAAGGCTTCAAACCACTTACGGAATCTTTCATAAAGTTCTCTATGCTATCGACATCGTTTTCGTCTGTATCACCGAGGAATTTGAGGGTGATGTGAAGATTCTGTGGCTCGACAAGCTTCATTCTTGCTTTTGCTTTCTTCAATTCATTCAGAAATCTCTCTATCATCTCCGTTGGCTCGATATCTATGGCTATGAACCCCCTGAATTTTGACATCTTGATGGGAAAATGTCTGGGTATTTATATCATTTGGCAAACTCTTCTATACCCAGTTCCTCCAACTTCTCCTCGGGAATCCTACCCTCTTTGGTCCATCCCCTGGCTCTGAAGTAATCATCGAGCATTTCCCTCTCCTCTTCCTCGGATATGTAACTGCCTTTGGATGCACCCTCTGGTATTGGAATTCTTATCTTTGGCGGGAGTTTTGCATCCTCTCTCTTCCATCCGCACTTCAGGTTGAACAGGTGTTTGAGATTGCATATCCTTTCTCCTATCTTCAACAGTTCTTCCTCGCCGTAATCTATGCCCGCAGTGGCAAGGAGGATATCG
>Ga0209410_1000514_pt1 | contig 18043 bp, 18 predicted proteins | sample Mar14436cmmetaG_FD_184135 | JGI IMG/M metagenome (GOLD analysis project Ga0209410, IMG submission 184135) | Marine hydrothermal vent microbial communities from Guaymas Basin, Gulf of California to study Microbial Dark Matter (Phase II) - Marker... ... | reverse complement strand
GTTATTTTACACCCTGCGAGAGGATAAGACTGTGTCAAGAATTTGTTGTAAAAAGGACCCATATCCCAATCATAAGCGACTTTCTTCGTTTATGTCCATAACGGTGGTCTCTGGAAACTCGAAGGTAGGAAAAAACAATCCGCACGATCTTCGAGGAGGAGAAGGTATTTCGTATCCGCCTTGAAGAACGATTATTCAGGTCACGTGTATGCTATGATAACCATAGGGGTGGACGAAATGGCAAGATTGATCGAAAGAATGGACAACCTTAGAATTATGAGGAGAACAATCCATGAGGTGGTGGTTATCCTTGTATAAATTGAGGTGTATAAGTTGCAAAAGCATCTACGATGCAGATGAAGTTGAATACACCTGTCCAAAATGTGGGCCAAGGTTTGGCACTCTGGAAGTCATATACGACTACGATGAAATAAAGGTGAACAAAGAGGAATTCGACAAGAACTCGGATATATGGCAGTTCGAGGGAATCCTTCCCATCGAGAGAGGTTCTTACAGAACGAAGTTGAAAGTCGGTGGAACACCACTGTATGAATTTCCAGACATCGCGGAAAAATTCAAGGTCGGAAGATTGTTCGTGAAATACGACGGTGGAAATCCCACTGCATCCTACAAAGATAGGGCATCTGCTCTCGCGATAACGAAGGCATACGAGAAGGGATACGACACGATATACTGTGCATCCACGGGAAATGCTGCGAGTTCTCTCGCAGGTCTTGCCGCACCGACTGACTTGAATGTGTACATATTCCTACCAGCCTCTGCGCCAATAGCGAAGATATCCCAGCTCTTCATATACGGTGCCAACGTTATACCGATAGATGGCAGTTATGATCAGGCATTCGACGTATCCATGAAAATCGGTGAGATGAAGGGATGGTATTCGAGGAACTCCGCCATAAATCCGTATCTTCTCGAGGGAAAGAAGACCGGGGCGATGGAGATAGCAGTTCAGCTTGACTGGAATGTTCCGGATTACGTGATAGTCGGTGTGGGAGATGGAACGGTTGTAAGTTCCATATACAAGGGTTTCTACGACTTCTACAAGCTCAACCTCATAGGTGGAATACCGAAGATAATAGGAATCCAGGCAGAAGGTGCCGATGCGGTCAAAAGGGCATTTGACAGAGGTGAACCGTTCGAACCAGTTGACATGCCCGCGAGGACGATCGCTGACAGCATATCCGTTGGAAAACCGAGGGATGTAATAAAGGCATGCAAATACGTCAAGAAAAGTGGTGGTTTTTTCGTGAGTGTGAGTGATGAAGAGATAATACGATCGGTCAAGGAACTCTCAGAATCGACGGGCATTTTCGCAGAACCAGCTGGTGCCGTTTCATACGCCGGTTTTAAGAAATTGAACGAGGAAGGGTTCTTCACGAAGAATGACACGATCGTCCTGGTGGTTACGGGGAACGGTTTGAAAGATGTAAAAGCGATCGAGAGGTTCGTCGAAATAAATCCCGTGAAACCAAAGCTCGATCTGGTCATGGACTACATCGATGGGATGGAGAAGAAAAAATGATGAAGGTAATGATGATCGTATTCTTCACCATGTTTTTTATCTCATCCATAATACTTGGTTCAAACCTTCCGCAGGAAAAGAATGGAAGGTATTTCTTCCCCATAGGTATAAACAGGTTTTTCATATACGTCGATGAGAACAACAGGGACAATCTATCCCCGTGTGAATACATGAAGTTGTTGAAAGATCACGGAATAGATTATGTCCGGGTTTTCGTTGCAGAACCTGCTTTTGAACCGAAACTTGGAGAGTACGATGAGGGATATTTGAAGAGAATGGATGAGATGTTCGAATGTGCGGAAAAATTGAAGATCAAGATAATGTTGGCGCTATTCGATCATTATGCCTTCAGATTCAAGTGGAACGAGAGTGCGTACAATCTGAAGAATGGAGGGATTGTAAAGCATCCTATCGAACTTTACACGAACGATGCCTCGATAGAATATGAGAAAAGGAGAATTAAATTCATCGTTGAGAGGTATAAGAACTCATCGGCACTCTTTGCGTGGGAACCCATCAACGAGTTGGATGGTATCGCGAGATTCTTCTTCATCTGGAAAGATAAGGCTTTGAACTGGTTCAAGATGATGAGAGATTACATAAGATCGCTCGATGAAAAGCATCTCATAACCGAGTCACTCACGGGTGACAACTTCTGGGATGATTTGAACAGAGAAGTCGATCTGATACAGATACACACTTATTCTGTCATGGAATGGAGACAAATTCCGAAGGTAGCCAGAAAATACATAGATTTGACGGAGAGATACGATAAACCGGTGGTGATCGGTGAATTCGCCCCGAAGAAGGATTACAAGGAGAGGGGGAGGTTCATCAGAACATTTCTGTGGACTTTTTTGACCGCCAAGATACCCGCTTGGCTCTGGACGCACAAATACGATCCTTACGGTGATGCGACGGATGAAGACTTGAAAATCTACAAAGCTTATTCCGATTTTGCGAAATTCGTCGGAATGGATAAACTGGCTTATCTCGGAAAGGCTGAAAAATTCTTCGAGTACGATTCTGAAATCTTCGTCGGCATGTTCGACAGATGCATGATAGGATACATACCCGACGTGAAAGGAAGAAAGATCAGGATAAAAAATCTACCTGATCGGTTCAAGGAAATTCTGTGGATCGATACAGAAGATTTCAAAGTTCTATACACGGAACAGTTAGAGTGTGAGAATCACTGCACCGTGAAAGTCCCAGAATTACCGGATCTTGCCTTCGTTGTGAGATGATCAGAGATCGTCGATCTTCACCTCCAGACCTATGACCTTCAATCTCTCAACGTCCGATGGGAGGATCAAAAGATATGGTCCGAGGTTCAGATACATCCCCTTTCTTTTCAAATGAACTTTCATCACCGTTGAAATCTTCCGACCGATCACATTCAGTTCATCCACAACCTCTTCACCAACTCCGGTCCCGCTCCCCCCGAAGATCCATCCCTTCACGATCAGAACCATTTCTTCCCGATCTTCACGACTGCGCGATGTGAGTCTCAGAATTTGAATGTTCTTCGATCTCGTCCCGAAATGTTTGAACAGATTGTCTGGTATTCTATCTTCGATCTCGATGATCACGATTCCCCTCGATAGAATCGCACTCACCATGATGATAGAGAGAATCGAGAAGATGACGAATCTCAATTTCACATGGATCACCCCTTCATATTTTTTCAAAGTGTATCAAATTGGGGTGAGTTCGACTACGTGTGCTATGATTCCAACGGGAGGTGAAAGGATGGATCTGAATCTACGAAATGATAAACTTTTAGCCCTCGTTGGGATCGATGAGATAGTGCCCCTGAAGGATGTCAACATATCCGTTGCGAGTTATTCTGTGCAATATGGATTGTCCGGATTCGAGGGAACCCACGCGAGACCGATCTTCAGGGAAGGTAAGTGGACCATAGGAATGATGCATCCAGATTTGAACCTTAAAAGACTCTTCTGGACGGCTGAGGGTCTTGGATTCGAACTTCCGAAATACGATATCGAGGAACTCGTGGGTGGCATCATGGCACTCATGGTGGCATCCGGTTATGACACAACGGAGGATGGGAAGATACTCCACAACGGGAAGGAATACAACATGGTCTACGTCAGACCCTTCTTCGTTGCCAAACCGGTAGAGAACATAGGACTTGGGGTCGAGTTGGAATTCGAAATAATAACCTACCTTATACCGATGAACCTCTATCTCGGGGAAAGGGCGGAGAAGGAGGGCATAAGGGTGTGGATACCGAAGATAAAAAGATACCTTCCATTCGCCAACTTGAAGGCATCCTCGAATTATCCTCTCTCGATAAAGATGAAGTTGAAAGCCAAAGAGTTGGGATACGATGAGGCGTTGTTCCTCGATGATGAGGATACGATAGTCGAGGGAAGTGGCGAGAATGTTGGAATAATAAAGGGAGACATCTTGAAAACCCCTCCCATGGTGGATGAGAAAGGAAAACCTCTGGCACTCCCTGGTTTCACCATGCAGAAGATAGAGATCATAGCGGAGAGGATGGGAATGAAGGTGAAGAGGGAGAAGATAACGAGGGAGGAATTCCTGGAGGTGGATGCCGCGTTCTTAACTGGGAATGCTGCAGGATTGGTGGCGATAAACACTGCATATTTTGAAGATGAGGAAAGAGAATACAAGATAGGTGATGGAGTGAAGAATGAAAAATTCAGAATGCTTGAAGAGATTTACAAGGGAAAGATCTTCAAGGGTGATGAAAGCTTTGGAAAGTGGTTCGAATATCCTGAAGAATGGTTCAACGAAGAAGAGATGGAAATGCTCAGAAGAGTGATCGAGAGGGATGGAAAGCTGAACCTTTCAAATGTGGGATTGAGAAAGAAAAGAAAGATGGTGAGAGAAAAATTGAGATATTTCTGATGATCTTCACCATCGGTGAGGAATTCCTCGGGTTTGAAAAATTTCACAGCAGTGAGTATAATCTTCCTCAGCCTGAGTATCGATCAGAATCCTGGAAAATCCGTGAAAAAACAACTGTAAGTGGGAAAGGAGAGTGTTGAAAAGGATGAGGAAATTCGTGAAAAAATGGAAAGGACTCATAGTCTGGGGTATAGCCATATTTTTCACCTTTGGAATAGTCTGGTGGTCCATAGCCATGTACATGAGCTATAGAAGACCTTCGGTGAAACCGAACGAATACAAACCGAACCCGGAGGATGCTGTCGCGATCCTCACCAAGGAAGGAACACCACTGAATTGGCAATACTGGGTTATGCCATACGAATTGGAGGATAGGGTCAGAGCGATGACACAGATATACTATCAATATGGTTTGTCCTACGATGATCTTTTCACAGGTCCAATAATGAGGCTGACGGCTGCCAGGGATCTTCTGGATGACAAGGTCACCCTATATTACGCAGATACACACGGTTTGAGACCGAAGGAGGAGGAAGTGAATCAACAGATAGACAAGATAGTCGAGAAATACACCAAGGACGAGAAGACGAAGAATTACATAATTCAAAGATACGGAAGTATAGATGCCTTCAAGAAGAAGATAGCCCAAGGTGTTCTCATGGAACTCGTGAAAAATAAGGTAAAAACCGCAGTTGCGAAAGTCAGTGAGGATGATGTGAAGAGATACTTCGAGGAACACAAGGATGAGATAAAGGAAAACTACGACAAGGTGAAGGTTAAGCACATACTTTTGGATTCGAAGGAGAAAGCTGAGGAGGTCTTGACGAAGATAAAGTCCGGTGAGATCGATTTCACCAAGGCTGCGAGTGAATACTCCTTGGATGAGGACACCAAGAAAGAAGGTGGAGAACTCGGATGGCTCACCAAGATCAGCCTCGATCCAAACTTTGCCGAGGCTGCCTTTTCGGCAACCCTCAACGAACCGGTGGGTCCCGTTGAAAGTGCCTACGGTTGGCACATAATAGATGTTGAAGATAGAAAGATCGTAGATACCTTCGACGATTTGAAAGAGGCGACCCAGGCTTACAAGGATGTCGAAAACAAGATCGCACGTGAGAAGTTCAAAGAATGGCTCGATGGGTACAAGAAGAAGGAGGATATATCGTATCTCTTCGAGGATGAATCTCTCAGACTGTACGATGAATACTACACGATTGTGAGTTCCACACCATCGACATACACAGACGAGAAACTTGACGCTTTCTTGAAAAAACTCGAAAGCAGGATAACATCCGAATCGACGACTTCCACCACCGTCATAAACACGGATGTCGATCCAACGATTCTCACCCTGTATGTGAACGTCATGGAGAAGAAACTGAACGAGGTTTCGGAAAAGGCGAGCAAGTACAGAAGATACTACACCCTGTCGAACAGTGTTCCGAAGAACCTGCTCGAGATGGATGATAAGGAGATAGAGGCGAAGATAGAGGAGCTGGATGAAAAGTTGGGAAACGCAACCGGAACTGAGTATCAAAGATTGTTCCAGGAAAAGATGAGCTACAGGGATGCGCAGACTCTTAAGAGGATGAGCGAGGAGATGGAAAAGGAAAATGTGACCCCTGAAGATGCAAAAAAACTGGCGGAGAAGTATGACAAACTTTCTGAAGATTACAAAGAAAAGATAAAGAGAGTTCTTCGTGCGCTCTACGAGATAGCTCCTTACTCGAAAACGGTTGTCTCGAAACTACACAATTACGATCCAACCGATCTTTCCGTGAGTTTGAGGTTCTACCAGATGAAGTATGAGGATATGAAACCCTACATATCCGATCCTGAGATAATGGAAACCTACAAGAATCAGCTACTTCCACAAATCTTCAGTGTGAAACTCGGACTCGAAATGCTGACGTTCGACGAGAAAGCTTCGACCGATCTAAAGGTTCAAGCTCTCGAGACGCTGGTTTCACTTTCAAGGGATATGAGGGATTATCAGGAGGAACTCAGGTATCTGAAGAAACTGAAGGAAATATCCCCGAATTATCCGGATATAGACGAACTGATAAAGGATGCAGAAAGTATGATCGAAACCACAAAAGCCACATCAAGTTCGACCCCAACCACTCTGCAATCCACGGAGACGACATCCACAACGGAATCTGAGAAGTGATGAAATGATTCAAAAAAATGGCTGGGGTGGGAGGATTCGAACCTCCAAATGGTGGATCCAAAGTCCACTGCCTTACCATTTGGCTACACCCCAACCATTTTTAAATTTTACAATCTAAAGCTTCACCTGTCAAATTCGATACGGTGTGGTGAGCAAGTTCAAAAGGGGGAAAGAGAAGATGGAACCTGAAATTGTGGATATACTGAACAACATGGAGAAAGAAAGCGTAAGGATCAAAATCCTCGAGAATGATGAGGTCATGGAAATAGAAAAGGGAACGAGATTCACAGATATATTCGAGAAGTTTCAGGCGTATCACGATGCTCCCATAGTTGCGGTGAGACACAACAACAGCATAAGGGAACTGACATCGGTGGTAGAAGAAGATGGGATCGTCAGGTTCATAGATCTGAAGGAGCTGGATGGGATAAGGATATATCAGAGGAGTCTGATCTTCCTTCTCTATGTCGCGGGACGGAGACTCTTTCCAAAGAGCAGGTTGGTCGTCTTCCACTCCCTTGGAAAGGGACTGTATTGTGAATTCAAAGGTATGGAGATGGACGAGGAAAAGATAAGGAAACTCAAAGAGGAAATGATGAAGTTGGTGAGGGAAGATCATCCCATCGAGAAGAGGGAATTCGATAAGAAAACGGCGAGCAATTATTTCAAAGCGCTCGACGAATACGACAAGGTCGAGCTTCTGAAGTTCAGGAAAAAGAGAAGGGTGAAATTGTACAAACTGCTGGGATACTACAATTATTTCTATGGGTACATAGTTCATAGGACAGGCATACTTGGAACATTCGATCTGAAGAAGCATCACAACGGTTTCGTGATTCTCCATCCAGATCCAAACGATCCAACGAAACCTGGGGAATACTCGGAGATGCCGATGCTTTCATCCGTTTTTCTCGAATACGAAAGATGGGGCGAGATACTTGGGGTTAAAAATGTTGGAGATATAAACAACATGATCATCAGGAACAAGGTCAGAGATCTGATAATGGTTGCGGAGGCTCTGCACGAAAAGAAGATAGCGGAGATAGCGAGCAAATTCATGGAAAGTGGTGCAAGACTCATACTCATAGCAGGACCTTCCTCATCGGGCAAAACCACATTCGCCAAGAGGCTCTCACTTCAACTCAGAGCCAACGGTTTGAATCCCGTAGCCATATCGCTGGATGACTATTTCGTGGACAAGGAGAAGACACCGAGGGATGAAGATGGAAATTACGACTTCGACTCGATATACGCTTTGGATCTGAAGTTGTTCAACGAACACCTGTTGAAACTGCTGGATGGAAAGGAGATAGAGCTTCCAAAATACGATTTCAGAAGGGGAAAAAAGGTGTGGACCGGTAGAAAGCTCAGGATAGAGAAGGATCAACCTCTGATAGTCGAAGGGATACATGGTTTGAACGAACTTCTAACCAAAAGCATTCCAAGGGAGATGAAATTCAAGATATACGTCAGCGCTTTGACACAGCTGAACATAGATAGCTTGAACAGGATTTCCACGACGGACACCAGGATAATAAGGAGGATGGTCAGGGACAGCAAATTCAGGGGATACTCCGCACTTGAAACCCTCAGGATGTGGCGCAACGTTCGAAGGGGAGAGGAGAAATACATCTTTCCATTTCAAGAAGAAGCTGATGCAATGTTCAACTCTGCACTCGTTTATGAACTTGCGGTTCTCAAGATCTTCGCGGAACCTCTTCTGATACAAGTGAACAGCTCAAATCCGGAGTATTCGGAAGCTACTAGACTTTTGAAATTCATAGATTTCTTCCTCCCGATAACATCCCTCGAAGATATACCGAGAAATTCCATCTTGAGGGAATTCATAGGAGGGAGCATTTTCAAGTATTGATGAATGGGAGGATAAGATGGATTCATGGAAATTGGAAACGGGATCGTGAAGGATGGCGATGATGTTCTCATACTCCTCGAAGATGGAACGACTTATCTACTCAAGGTAAGGAGAGGTAAAACCTTCGGAACTCATCTCGGAAATTTGAGATACGACGAGATGATTGGGAAAAACTTCGGGGATTTTCTTCGGATCGAGAAGGGAAAAGCTTACATCCTGAAACCCGGAATGGACGATTACATAAGAAAGATGAAGAGAGCCACACAGATAGTGTATCCAAAGGATATAGGCTACATTTTGATCATGCTGGATGTTAAGAACGGGGATAGGATAATAGATGCCGGGCTCGGAAGTGGGGCGATGTGCGGCGCCTTGGCGAGATACGTCGGTGAGAATGGCAGAATTTACGCTTACGAGAGACGTGAAAAATTCGTGGAGATAGCACGTGAAAATTTGAGAAGATGGGGCGTCCTAGAAAGAGTTGAGATAAAGTTGAAGGATGTCGAGGAGGGATTCGACGAGAAGGACGTGGATGCGATCTTTCTGGATCTTCCGGAACCCTGGTGTTGTTTGGATAAAGCGTGGAACTCTTTGAAATTCTCCGGAAGAATTGGGATAATATGTCCGACGACCAACCAGGTTCAAAAGGTTCTCCTCGAAATGGAGAACCTTGGGTTCGTGAGAACGAAGGTGTGGGAAATAATGCACAGGGAATACAAACCGAATCCCGAGAGGCTGAGACCTGTTGACAGGATGGTTGCCCACACCGCCTATCTTATATTCGGAATTAAGGTGAAAACAGGAAAGGAGTGTGAATCATGATGAAAAAGATGGCGAAAATTTCGATAGTCCTCCTCATACTTGCAAGTGTGGTCATAACCGCATGGACATCCGTAAAGGTCAAGGAAAAAGAAATACTGGAGAAATTCCAGCCTTTCTTCGAAGTTCTCCATCACATACAGAATGAGTACTACGATGCGGATAAGGTGAATTACGAGAAACTCGTGGACGAAGCTATAAGGGGACTGTTAGCTGGATTGGATGATCCTTTCAGCAACTACCTGACGAAGCAAGATACGATCGAAGCGAGAATAAGCACGGAATCCAAGTATGGTGGTTTGGGCATAGAGGTCACATACGATGCGAAAAACAAGGCGGTCAAGGTTGTGACCCCAATGGATGGAACTCCCGCCTTCAGAGCGGGATTGAAACCGGGTGATCTGATAATAACCATAGATGGATCCCCGGTGAGCGATATGACCTTCATAGAAGCGGTGAACCATCTGAGAGGGAAACCCGGAACGAAGGTGCAGATAGAGGTGCTGAGGGAAGATAAAGAGGGAAACATGAAGAAGTTGAAATTCGAAATCGTCAGGGAACTCATAAAACTCGTGACCGTCAAATACGATCTCATAAACACCGAGAAAGGGAACATAGGATACGTTCGCATCGTCAGGTTCAGCATACCAACATCCGAGGAGTTGAAAAAAACCCTGACAAAGTTGTTCTTCGAAGATGGAATAGTTGGACTCATTCTGGATCTGAGGAACAATCCGGGAGGATTACTGAGCACCGCGGTGGATGTGACGAGCATGTTCTTGGATGAGGGAGTCGTGGTGAAAGTCAAGGGTAGAACTGGATTCGAAAGAGTTTACAGATCGAGAGGAAACGATTTTCCAAATGTTCCAATGGTCGTTTTGGTGAACCATGGAAGCGCATCCGCAAGTGAAATTCTTTCCGGCGCCCTTCAAGACCACAAAATAGCCAAACTCGTCGGTGAGAAAACCTTCGGTAAAGCAGCCGTTCAGAGCGTCATACCGCTTTCCAACGGTGGAGAGCTGTGGCTGACGACCGCCCACTATTTCACACCACTCGGTAGGGATATACACAAGAAGGGAATAGAACCGGATTACGTCGTCACGGAAGAAGCCAGCGTGACGGAGCAGGAGAAAGAGGAGAGACACAGATTGGAGGGAATGTATCTGACATCCACGAAAGCGATAGTGGATGTGGAGAAAGATAACCAGCTCAGGAAAGGGTTGGAAATACTCTTGAAGATGTTGGAAAAGAAATAGAATAATGTTCGAACTATTCTTCCGTCCGAAATTTTTCTTCAAGAGGACGTTATCCAGGAATGGGAAGTTGAATCTGATCTACCTTTTCGTGCCACTGTTTATGATATACCTTTCACCATTTGGCTGTGGAGATAGGGGATCTTTCCGCGTTATTGGTCCCATCGAGATGAATTTGTTGATTCTGGTTCTGTATTTACTATACTTTCTTTACAGCGTTGGGTTGTACAGGTTGACCATAGCGAGATCCATTGGTTGGAGATATCTCACAGCTTTTCCAGCAACCTTTCTTCCGTTCATCCTACTTTCGATCTCCCTGACTCTACTCGATCTCGGTTTTCACCTATCATCTTTGATCGTTACTACGGTTGCGATCATTTGGTCCTTCTTTCTCGAAACACTGCTCATGAAGGAATTGATGAAGAAATACTCGATCGTATATCATATCTTGGTGAGAATTTTGAGGGATCTTCCGTTGATTCTTCTCATCCATGGAGGAATACTCCGTGGATGAAAGGTTGAACCATCCGTAGGAAAGGATGAAAAGAGGGGAAAAATTATGAGACGCGGGATATCGGTTCTCATATTTTTGATACTTTCATCCATCGTTATGGCAAATCTCGGTCATCTTTACGATGTCGACTCAAACGTTGTGAAATTCCTGAGGATGAATTACACCCTCAACGGTGATGTTCTCCCATACGAAACCGAGCCTTTCTCCGCATTCCAAATTCAGGATCTATCGAGGAAATTCGAAACCTGCGATCGCAATCTCACGATCCTTCTGAAGGATGAAAAAATCAGAGACGGATTCAAATTCTTCGTGAAGTTGAATCCGACGATAAGCACGAACAACTGGGATTACACCCTTCCCTCGACTTTTGTCGATCTCGAGCAGGCTTTCAGATATTATTCGCTCCCGTCTTTCTTCGAGTTCGGTGGCGAGATAAACGCGTTGAACGGGATGAACCTCCTGATAGATGTGAACATAACGAGGGAGTTCGCCAACTATTACACATCGGACGATGGAAATTTGATACACTTCACCGAGAATCTTTCACCCATCATAGATGGAAACATACCGTTCAGAGGGTATTTTTCATACCAAGCGAAAGATTTCAGCTTGATCTTCGGGAGACAGAAGATCAAATGGGGACCCGGACTCGACAGTCTCACCATCGGTTCAGCATCTCCATATTACGATACGTTCTCTATGAGGGTTGGATCAGATGGGAGATTGGTGAAAAAGTTCAACTACTCCTTCACGTTCATAGGTATAGATCCACACCTGACGGAGGAAGAGTGGGAAATCCAGAAAAGTGTTGAGGATCTGTCCGACAAAGTGTACACGGACGAATTCAAAGGCTTGATAGCCCACAGAGTCGATTTTCTCTTCACCCATAACTTCAGGCTCGGTTTGACGGAGATGTGCCTCATAGGGGGAAAATATCCGGATCTTCAAATACTGAATCCTTTCATACTGTTCCACAACACGTATTACTTCGGCTTCACCAACATACTCGCCGGTTTCGATCTTTCCTATTCACCAGTTCCCGGCTTTCTCCTGTATTCCGACGTGGCTTTCGACGACATAAAACTTCCGAACGAGAAGAATGGAAACCCAACGAGCTACGGAATCATACTCGGTGGGAGATACACACAAAAAATCATGGATTTCATCTTAGGAATCTCTTACGAATTTTCCAGAACATCCAGATGGTTCTACAACAGGTCCGTGCCCTATCTAAAGTACACGAACAGAATCTACAATGTTTCACACCATCCGGAGAAAAACCTCATAGTTGACTTTCCCATTGGATATTCATACGGTCCCGATGCACTCTCCCACAAGTTGATCCTCGATTTCATGGCTTTTCCGCGTTTCAGCCTCAGTCTCGGATTTGAATTTCTATCGAAGGGACCCTACACCCTGTTCACCCCGTTTCTGGAGGAACCAGTTGGGAACACCTTCCCCGAGAACTCCCTCATCCTTTCGTTCAACTTGAAGGCGAAGAGATTGTTCTTCGATTGGCTCAACCTCAACCTTGGTGGGGATGTCAGACTCGTCGGTAATATCATGGATCAGGACGGGGTTTCGGAGTTGAACACAGAAACTGAAAGCGGTGTCTTGTTCAACATCAACCTTGGACTCGGTGCGGAATGGGAATGGTGAGATGGTGGATGAGAGGAAGATCGTTGAATGGCAGATGGGACGAACTTTGAGGGGAAATTTCAGAGTTTTCAAAAGGTGTAGCCACGGTTATCCAACTGTGATAATATCCGATCCAATTTTGGATGGAAAACCTTTTCCTACCATATTTTGGCTGACCTGTCCGTATCTTCGAAAAAGGATCGGGAATCTGGAGAGTCTGGGATACGTGGACAAGCTGGAGGAATTGATCCAAAGGGATGAGAAATTCAGGAACAGGCTGATGAAGGCGCATGAGAAGATCGTTGAATTGAGGTTGAAACTTCTGAAAAAGAAGTATCCTGAATATCTGGAAAATGACGAATTTCTGAGAGCTTTGAAAAAGGGAATCGGCGGGGTAGGAAATCTCGAAACTGTGAAATGTCTTCATCTCCACGTTGCTATCCACTTAGCGGGTATGGACGATCCCATCGGTGAGTACGTTCTGAGGATGATCGATGAGATGGAATGCGTTGATGCGATGTGTAGAAGATGCAAATACGAGATCTCCCCCTCCTCATTTTTTCAAGAGGGAGAGTAAGGCTTTCAGATTCTTACTTCTGGATGGATGCTTCAGCTTTCTGAGAGCTTTGACCTCTATCTGTCTGATCCTTTCACGTGTCACGTTGAAGTACTGACCAACTTCTTCAAGTGTCTTTGGTTTTCCGTCTATCAAACCATATCTCATCTTCAAAACAGCCGCTTCCCTCGGACCGAGTGTGTTGAGTATCTTCTCGATCTCCTCCCTTATGAGAACCCTCATGGCGGATTCTTCCGGAGATTCTGCATTTTCATCCTTTAGAAACTCACCATAGGTTGAATCTTCGTCATTTCCTATAGGTGCCTCGAAGGAGATCATTTCCTTGTCCGCCTGCAAGATTTCCTCTATCTTTTCTTTCGGTTTTCCGGTCAACCTTGCAAGTTCCTCCACACTCGGAAATTCACCGTGTTCCTGGAGGTAATCCCTCATCACCTTGTTCAACTTGTTTATACTCTCGACCATGTGGACCGGCACCCTTATGGTTCTTGCCTGATCCGCGATCGCCCTCGTTATGGCTTGTCTTATCCACCAAGTTGCGTAAGTGCTGAATTTGTAACCCTTCTTCCAATCGAACTTCTCGACCGCCTTCAAAAGTCCTATGTTTCCTTCCTGTATCAGGTCAAGGAAGGAAAGCCCTCTACCTATGTATCTCTTCGCTATACTCACGACAAGCCTCAGATTGGCTATTATCAACTTTTCCTTAGCCTTCTCATCACCCTGCTGTGCTCTTCTCGCCAATGCCCTCTCTTGACTGGCTGTAAGGAGAGGTATTCTTCCTATTTCTTTCAAATACAACTTGACGGGATCCTTGAGATACATGTTCTCGAAAACGAAAGGTCCTCTTTCTTCCATCAAAGATTCCATTACATCCTGTGTGTCGACACTTTCCTCCTCGGCAGGTTCTTTATCTAAAACCTTTATATTCCTCTTCTCCAACTCCTCATATATGGTCTCTATGAAATTCGTATCGAATCCCTCGTAATCCGGAGGGATCACGGAATCTATATCTTCGTAAGTTATGTATCCCTTCTTCTCACCTATGGATATCAGCTTCTTCAACCTCTTGTTGATCTCGTTTCTGTTCTTCACCTTGGTTTTTCCCGTTTTCATGAAAAATCACCTCCCTTCAACGTGGAGAGAAGTTCCATCCTGAGCTTCATGAGCTCTCGTTTCTTGGAGTCCTCCACGCTCTTCAGGAGTTCGTCTATCTCCTCTATCCTCTTCCTTATCCTCAAATTTCTGAGGTTCTTCTCGCAATCTAATATGACAGATTCTGGGTCTGCTGGTTCAAAATCCCATGTTAGAATTCTGAAGAATCTGTTTGAAAAATCTTTATCCAGAAATGATATGAAACCATCCTCCGAAAAGCCCCCCGTATCTTCCAAGGTTTCCAAATAATCCAGAAGTTTTCTTCCGACCCCTTCGAGAAAATCACGATACTCCTTGAGTATTCTCACAATTTCATCACGCCGATCCGCAACATTCAGAAACAGCTTCACCAAGGTATCCTCAGCGTCGAAGGTCCAGCCTTCCACCGTTGTGAACTTTTTCCCTTCCTCGCCGATCGGTGAGGACGAAATCAAGTACATCTTCACCGATGTTTCCCCGAGATCTATCATATCCGAAACCTTCCTCACCAATCTCTCGAATCTGACGGGATTTTTCGAAAACATGTTGATGGAGAATCTCTTCAACCTTCTCAAAAATTCCTCCACACCGTTCACATTGCTGAGGTTCAAATCTTTGGAGAGTTCTGACACCAAGAAATCCTCATAATTCACCGCTTTCTTCAGGAATTCCCTCAAACCCGAACAACCAAGTTTTCTAAGAAGATCGGCGGGATCCTTGACACCAACATCCATCGGATTCAGTACCATCACGCTGATGTCCTCATCAACCACGTTCATGTTGACGAGAAAATTCAAGCCCGCCTTTCTTCCAGCTTCATCTCCATCGAAAAACAGAAGGAAATTCCTACACAGTCGTGATAGAACTTTAATTTGATATCTCGATGCCACCGAACCGAGTGTTGCAACCGCGTTCTCCACACCACAAGAATGAAGAGCCAAGAGATCCATGTATCCTTCGACCAGAACGACGAATCCCGTGGTTTTTATGGCATCCCTCGCCTTGTCCAAACCGTACAGCAGTCTTCCCTTCTTGAAATAAGCATTTTCAACTGTGTTCAGATACTTCGGCTCTTCTGGATCGTCTGGGAATATCCTTCCCCCGAATCCGATGACCTTTCCAGATTCGTTCGATATCGGAAAGGTTATCCTACCTTCAAAGAAATCCACGATCCCATGACGTGATCTTTTCAAAATTCCGAAATTCTCCCCATCCCTTTCGGAGAGACCATTCTTTCTCAATACACCGAGTGAATACCTCGATCCCTTCGGACAGAAACCAACCTTGAACTTTCTTATGACGTTGAGAGAGATGCATCGCTCGTCTTTGAGATGATTCAAAATATCGGGATTCCTCAGAAGATTCTCATGATACACGTTCGCCAATTTCCCAAGAATGGATTGATAGAGTTCATACATGCTCTTTCTACGATCAAGGTTGAGTTCAATTCCTGCCCTATCTGCAAGTTTCTTCAAGGCATCCATGAATGATATCTTCTCGTATTCCTGAACGAACTTTATAACATCACCCGATGCACCACACCCAAAACAGTGATACATCTGCTTCTCGGGACTTACATAGAAAGAAGGTGTCTTTTCAACGTGAAAGGGACAGAGAGCTCTGTAGTTCTTCCCAACTTTCTTCAAATCTATATAATCTGATATGACATCCACTATGTCCAAACTCGATTTTATCTTATCTATGATCTCACGGGTGACCATCCTATCATCTCTTGGAGAACTGAGGGGCTCTTCTTGCCTTCTTCAATCCATACTTTTTCCTTTCCACCATTCTCGGATCTCTCGTCAACATACCCTTCTCCTTTAGAATCTTACGAAGCTCCGGATTGTACCGCACCAAAGCTCTGGCTATCCCAAGTCTGGCAGCTCCAGCCTGTCCACTGAGTCCCCCGCCTTTGAGATTCAGTAGAATGTCAAATTTTCCAACGGTGTTGGTCACCTCTAAGGGTTCGAACGCATGTTTGACCAGGGTCAACCTCTGAAAATACTTGGTCGCATCATCGTATTCCTTACCGTTTATCTTTATCTTACCCTCCCCAGGCCTCAAATGAACTCTGGCAACCGCATTCTTCCTCCTACCGGTTCCGTAGTAATCGGTTATCATATCTAAACCTCCCTTTCACACGATTCAATCCAAGTTCAGAAGAACAGGTTTTTGTGCTTGATGGGGATGATCCGGTCCACTGTAAATCTTAAGTTTCCTCAGCATTTTCTTTCTCAACTTGTTCTTCGGGAGCATACCTTTGACTGCTAGGTATATCAACTTCTCCGGGTGCTTCTTCAAAAGCTGTTCCGCGGTCCTAACTTTGAGATTCCCTATGTATCCACTGTGTGAATAGTATTTCTTCTCCTTAAGTTTTTTACCAGTTAGAACTACTTTATCACAGTTGACAACTACAACGTAATCTCCTCCATCTACATTTGGAGAATACACCGGCTTATGCTTTCCTTGAAGCAAGAGTGCAATCCTGGATGCCAGCCTTCCCAGCACCTTTCCTTCCGCATCAACGAGATACCATTTTCTATCGATCTCGTCTCTCTTGAAAAATCTCGTCTTATTTTCCATCCCATTCTACCTCCCGATTACATTACATCTTTCTTCTCAAAGACACTGATATATTTCCTGTTCTTCCTCACGTGGAATTTCACAAATCCATCTTTCAACGCGAAAAGTGTGAAGTCCCTTCCGAGTCCAACATTTTCACCGGGCCAGAACTTCGTTCCTCTCTGTCTCACAAGTATATTTCCAGCTCTGACGAACTGACCATCCCCAACTTTAACGCCGAGATATTTTGGATTGCTGTCTCTACCGTTTCTCGCAACTCCTCCACTCTTTTTATGTGCCATCATCCATCACCTCCACGCGTATGTTGGAAGGAAAACGATTTTCGAGATCTTTCAAGGAATCAAACAAAGCACCGATGAAATCATTAGAACGTTCGTCGTCGATTTCTTTCACCCTGAAGATCAAGAATCCTTTCCTTTTCTCATAAGAACCCATGTTCTTGAATTTCTCAGTTATGGATTTCACCGTGTGTGTCGTTAAAACACTCACAGCGGTGCATACCCTGTCCACTCCATCCTCGAAATCTGCGTGTCCTTCAACGTCGAAGCCGATGTATTTATCTCCCATCTTGTGAAATGTGACCTTTATCATGATGGAATCAAACCGATATCTCCTCTATCCTGATGAGAGAATACCATTGCCTATGACTCTTGTTCCTTCTGTAATTCTTTCTTGGCTTGTATCTGATAACCTTGACCTTCTTACCTCTGAGATTCTTCAAAAGTGTGGCTTTAACCTTGGCTCCCTCAACATAAGGATTTCCAATCATTCGTTCTCCGTCTTTGACAACGAGCAGAACTTTATCGAATATTACCTCTTCACCTTCTCTCCCATCTATCTTTTCCACTTTCAACACGCTGTTTTCCGAAACCTTGTATTGCTTGCCCCCTGCTTCTATTATAGCTAACAAAAACACCACCCCCTTTCATTCTGTCAAACGAAGGGGCAAAAAACCTCAAGAATTATACTCACTGTATTGGAATTTTTCAAGATTGGAAGAGTGTGTTCGAAAAAAGAGCGAACCGATCAAGGATGAGATAAAAT
>Ga0209410_1000513_pt1 | contig 18056 bp, 16 predicted proteins | sample Mar14436cmmetaG_FD_184135 | JGI IMG/M metagenome (GOLD analysis project Ga0209410, IMG submission 184135) | Marine hydrothermal vent microbial communities from Guaymas Basin, Gulf of California to study Microbial Dark Matter (Phase II) - Marker... ... | reverse complement strand
AGACCTCACCATGTTGAAAGGGATTCATAGTACCAGGGTCAACATTGATATAAGGGTCTAATTTTTGAAAAGTAACTGTAATACCCCGACTTTCCATTAAGGCACCAATAGCTGCTGAAGCCAATCCTTTCCCTAAAGAAGAAAGCACACCACCGGTAATAAAAATGAATTTTGTTTTCACTTTCTTGATTTTTATAGGAGGTAGGCTTTAATGTCAAGCCTGTCTGCCATCAGGCAGACCTGTCTGCCGACAGGCAGGCCTACGAGAGGGTTGTTATTACTATTTTTGACTCTTAAAATAGAAGCTTCATTAAAAAATCAACAGGAGGAAATTATGAAAAGGAGTGTATACACCGTTTGTCTGGTCATCTTTCCTTTTATGGTTTGTTCAGGAATAGTTTATTCTATCCTCTCCCTTTATTTTGCCAAACTGGGGGCTACTAAATCTCAAATAGGACTTATCTATACTTGTGGAGCTTTAGCTGGCGCCATTACCGCTCCTCTTTGGGGCAAATTGGCAGATAAATGGGGAAGAAAAATAGTATTACTAAGTTCAATGGGGCTTTTTGCCTTGGTCTTTTTAGGTTATGCCCTGAGCAGATATTATCATTCTCTATTTTGGCCTCAGATAGTAGAGGGAATGGCCTGGACATCCATGGGCACAAGCGCTCCAGCTTTAATTGCCGACCTCGCTTCTCAAAGACAGAGAGGAAAGGCCATGGGCATTTATAATACAGCTTGGAGTATGGGCTGGATTGTTGGCCCCACTCTAGGTGGTATGCTTTCAGAACACCTGGGATTTAAATCCACTTTTCTGATCTGTGTGAGTATCATGTTATGTGGTTTTATTTTGGGCATTTTTCTTCTTCCTCGGAATACCCGTAGATAACTTGATGAACCCACCTTTGCACTTCTTCATTTAAAATCTGTTTATACTGCTGATAACCACCGATACCTTGGAGACCAAAACCATAATTGATTTCTAAAAAAAGGGGCGTTTTATCAGGAGAAGAAAATATTATATCAAAGGCAGCCAAATTAATGCCCGTTTTTTTACAAATCTGTTTGGTTAAATTTATAGCCTTTTGTTCTAATTCTGGGTCTAAATGATAATAAATTTTGGCCCCTTTGCTTACATTACTCCTAAACTCCCCTTTAATTTCCTGACACCTCCAATAAGTCAAAAACCGACTGCCTATTACCACTACCCTCAAGTCACATTGTCCATGTTCAACATAAGGCTGCATAACAAAAGTAGGCTCTCTTTTCTTATAACCCTTAAAGCGAAGTAAAACCTCCCATAATTGTTTCTCATTTTCCACCAAGTGAACAAAGGCTCCACCACCTCCCCATTGCCACTTGACTACAAAGGGATAAGGATAAAGTTTCTCTCCCTTAGCCATCCTGGCCTTTAACGCCTCTATCCCCTTAAATATCTTGGTAGGGGGATAAGGCACTCCTGCTAATTCAAAGACAAATGTACTTCCTGCTTTGCCTGGAAAGTGAAACCTGGCATCCATAGAGGGAAAAACAGGAGCAATTTCCTTACAAAACCAATAATAATACTTTTTACATATAGGTGGTAAAATAATGGCCTTAGCCTGCTTGAGCAAAGCTATATCTTCTGGAGAAAAGATGAATGTTTTGGGTAAAGGTAAAACTATATTGGCCTCTACTAATGAGAAAAAGGATATAATCACTTTTTATCTTCTTTTTTAGGTTCTTTTAAATTTGGTTTCTTGCCTATCTTGACCTTCAAAGCCTTATCCTGAGTTAAGTTTTTGGCCTTTTGGAAGTGATATCTGGCCTGGGCTGGTTTACCTTCTAACTCAAAATATTTACCCAAATAATAATGCGCCCAATCTAATTTCTTTTTTTTAGCAAAAGCATGAGCTAAATGATAGCAAATCTGAGAAAAATCACTTAAATTTAGGGTTAAGTGAGGGTCAAATTTTTCTAAAGCCGATTGCCATATTTTTATAGCTTTATCTATATTTCCATTATGCTCATAAGCTAGTCCCAGATAAAAAGCTACCTCAGCATCCTGATTCACTTTTTTCAAATAACGCAAGGCCAAAGTAAATTCCTCTTTCTCAGTATAGCAAATGCCTAATGCTCTCCAGAATAAAGGCTCAGCAGGTTTCAAATCCAATGCTTGCTTCAAGTGGATGATGGCCTTTCCCCAATCTCTTTCTCGCATAAAACACAAAGCAAGACCATAATGACTTACTGCATCCTTAGGGTCTTGACGAAGTTTAAGGGCAAAGAAATTCTTTGCTGCCTCAGTTTCCGTATAAAGGGCCCGCAATCTTGCTTGCATAAGCTTAAAACGCCTCTGGTCATGATGCTTCTTTTTAGGGGGTGAGATGCGTTTTAAAGTGTTGGCTATGTAAACTATTCTTACCTCCAAGTCAGGATGAGTTTTCAAATAAGGAGGTATTTTCCCTCCACTGCCTAAACTAAATTGAAGAAGTTTTTTAAAAGAGCTTACTACTGCCTTTCCGTCATAACCGCTTGCTAAAAGAATATTTAAACCTGTCCTGTCAGCCTGTTCTTCGTCTTCTCGGCTATACTTAAAGGACATAGCCATACCAGCACCCATAGCCGTAGTAGCAATAGCACCAGCGTCTAATCCCATAAATGCCCCGGCTAAAATAGCTATCATAGTAGCTATACCGATTTTTTTACTTTTCTCAATCCGCTTGGCAATGTGACGGCAGACCACATGGCCCATTTCGTGAGCAGTTACGGCCGCTAATTCATCTTCTGTATCAAAGGCCAAAAACAGTCCACGATAAATAAAGACATAACCCCCAGGGGCAGCAAAGGCATTTAAAGTAGAATCATCTATAATAAAAAAATAGTAAGGATAATATCTCTCTTTTAAATGGGCTGATAAAGTCTGCCCAATCTCATTATAATATCGGTTTAATACCGGGTCTGATATAAGAGGAATTTGCCTTTTAACCTCAGCAAAAAATTTCTCCCCCATTTTTTTTTCTTCCTCTATGGTTATTAGGGCTGAGGCAGAATTTGTCCAAAGAAAAATCCCGGTAAGCAAAATACACACTATTTTTTTATACATATTTTTATAATAAACCAAAATTAGAGTATGGCAAAATAAAAAATTACCCCTTATCAAAGAAGTAGTGAAATACATATTGGGTTCTGATTATTCTAGGGCGGAGTATTTTTATCCAAATATTCTGGGCAATGGTATTAGAAATAGAGGCAGTGCCTTCAACGGTATCAGGATAAAATGGAGCATCTCCTAGATAAGCAATAAGCTGGGCATGGGCCCCTTTTCCTTTAGGGCCAACTGCGGTAAGAACATGTCCTACATGGAGTTTGCCTGTTAAATTACACAGCTCTGGCAAACGGAAATACCCTAAAAAACCGGCTATATTCCCTTTTCTTTCAGCTACAATAAGATAACCTTCCTTTATAAAATTTTTTATCCATGCCTTATAAAGTTCTAACATACCTGTCTTAGAAAGATACGGGTCATTCATAAACCGATTGCGATGCTCTTTAAAGGCATATTCCACAATTTTTAAAATAGCTTCTAAGTCTTTTGGTTGAAAAGGACGCAATTCAAAAAACTGTTTTATAGGTTTGGCTTCAGTATAATTTTGGGCATATAGATAGGTGCAAAGGGTATCTACCAAATAAAAACTTTTTTTTTGAGAAGTAAGAATGGCTTTTGTATCTGTAGTATCTACTTTAAAGGTAATGTGTTTTATCCCCCTTTCTTTAAACCAAGATAATGCTTTATCAAAAATAGCAGAAATCAAGCTTTCTTCATTCTTTTCAGAGAAAATAGCCTCTATTGCCCCCATAGGAACATTAAAAAAATTACTATCCCAGGGCAATTTTCTTACAATGGCCAAGCCTTTTTTACCTTGATGGCTGATTTTTAAGACTTCACCCTCTTTTTCCAGAAAGCTCATTATTTTTAAATACAGAGCCTGTTTTTTTTGTTCTTTTTTTAAAAGGAGATAACGGCGATAGGGATTAAAGGGGTAGTGGTAAATTAGCTCCTTTAACTCTATATCTTTGGGTGATTTTAAGGACATAGTTATTAAAATTCATATGAATAATATACCTTTATCCCTTTTTGCCTGGCATATTCCTTGTCCTCTTTATCGTCTTTATAAACAATATACCTCTTGCTAACCTATCCTTCTTTATGACAAATTCATAAAGCTCTGCTGATATTTGCATAACTTAAAAATACTTTATAAAATAAAAGGTGTCAATGATTTGTTTTTTTATTTCCCCAAAATCCGTGATTGATTTTTTTATTCTAACGCTCCACTCGCAGGTTATAAGACATCACCGTGAAGACGCGCCCCCTACTAACCTCTAAATACCAAAGGTACACTGAATTTTTTCCCAGGAGAGATAAATAAAAATAATATCTTTTCACCTTTTCTAATAGGACAAGAAAATGATTTTTTATTTATAGGTATACCATAAAAGATGATATTTTTTTCTCCTAATCGGGAAAAGAAATAGGCCTTAAACACACCATCAGTCCTTTTGTCTACAATCGTTGCCTTTAATATATGAGATTTGATATTTAACCTTATATCTGGTTTTTTAAGCTTCTGTTTTTGCTCCAAAGTTCCAAGCATTTTCCTTAAATCTCTGTATTTTAAAACCTTACCTTGAGAAGGAATGAATATATTATCTTCTTCAGAAAGTGAACATATATACTTTTGATACAAGTAAAGGTCTAAGGCTAAATTATCCCTGGTTAATGTCCCAATACCAACTAAATTTAATTCTTTTTTAAAAAACTGGTTTCTTACCAAATAAAAATAATTGTATATCCAGACATAGCGGTCATAGACAATTTTGAATTTTTGATTTGATAATCTTTGGCAGGTATTTTTCACAAATTTGCCCTGAATATTTAATTCAGAAAATGCCTTAGGTAGGTCCATTACCTGTAAAACCAAAATTAGAGCACACATAAAGGAAACAACGTAATTTTTAAGACCATTTTTTATCCTCCTGCTAATATGGTATATGAGAAAAGAGATAGCTATAGAGATAATCGCAGATAGTAAAATAAATCTGGGGGCAAAACCGTAACTATTATCCACAGTAGTGAAGATAAATGGGCTTATGCTCAATAAACTCATCAAAAATATACATATTCCCAACCTTGGTTTTATAAAATACAGGCCGATGGAAATAAAATAGATAAAGAATGGTATTTTCCAAATGGTTTTTGATATAATATAAGGTATTTTAAATAAAATTGTAAAAATAGACTCTGATACAGTGGGTGAGGGGATAAAAAAATATCCACCAAACCCTCCCAGGATATAGACTCTCCATATTAGATAAAACAGGAATATACACATATAAATGCCAAAGATTTTAATTCGCTTGCTTGGCCTTAATTTAGGTAAAAAAAAGAAAGCCAAAGGCAATGGGGCAAAGGCGGATTTAAAGAGTATAGCAATAAGGTAACACATGATTGAGGATATCAAAAATTTCCTAATATTTGTCTGCTCAAAGCGTTTGTATAGATAAAAACTAAGGAGTGTGAAAAGAGATCCCCAGATATAGTGCCTCCATGAAAGTGCCCCAATATTGACAAATGCGGGGATAGAAAAGAGAAAAAAGAGGGAAGATAAGAGAGAGTAGAAACCTGGGAGGTAAAACCTAGCTATCTTGTATATTACTATGGCATTCATAAGGATAACTAAATAATTATGAAAGTGATAGCCTATAGGGTTTAACTTAAATAGATGCCCATCTAATTTAAAGGAAAGAGGCAATAAGGGGGTAAAGAACCAGCGATTAAAGAGGGCATAATCCTCTCTGGAAAATAAAAGCTTCAAAGGATTTTGCATTGAGCCATATATAGAGACAAAGTCATCCGGTAGAAACCAGATGCCAAAAAATGGTAGGGCAGTTAAAAAATAGAAAAAAAGGACAACACCAAAATAAATTAATTTAGACTGATTAAATTTCATAAAAGATTGGAACAGATTATACCTTAAAAAATTCTAGTTTTCTATATTTTTCTTGACACATAATCTTCATGCAAATAAAATGCGGCATGCAAAAAAAGGTTTTAATAGGTTTGTTTCTATTTCTAAGCCTTAACCTATTTGCCCAGGCCTATTTGAAGTCCTTTACTACGGATGAGCCAATTCACCTTATAGCCGGCTTGGAGTATCTAAAAAGAAGTGCGTTTTATATTAATCCTGAACACCCTCCTTTAATTAAGCTTCTGTCCGCCACTATCCCCTATTTTACCCAAAAAGTAGTATTTCCCAAAAACAAATTAAAAGATTACTTTGATTTACATGAAACCATTTTATATATTATCTCTTTTATAAGACTAAATGATAAACATATTGATTTTTTTGTTTTAAAGGCCAGATTTTTTCCTATTTTGCTCAGTATTTTCCTTGGATATTTAATATACATAGCAACCCAAGAAATCTTTGGAACTCAAACAGGTATTATTGCCCTTTTGTTCTATTGCCTTGAGCCTACTTTTTTAGGACATGGTAAGCTCATCCATACTGATGTAGGCTGTGCTTTATTTTATTTATGGTATTTTTATTTGTTATATAAATGTTATATTAAGCCTTGTTATAAGAATTTTTTTCTTTTAAGTCTTATTTTAGGTTTGGGTTTAATAACTAAGTTTTCTCTATTAATCCTCTTACCTATTCATGGTCTGGTCATGCTAAGTATTATAATCAAAAGACAATTTAGACCTATCTTACCTTTTATGTTTTTTATTCCCTGGTTGGTAATATCTGCCAGTTATTTTTTCCATGTTTCTATAAATTCTTTTTTCCTTCCCCCTAATTTTTTAAGGGGTATTAATTTGGTCATACAACACAACCAAACTGGCCACTTAAATTATTTATTAGGAAATTACTCTTTAAAAGGCTGGACCTGGTATTTTCCTATGGCTATTTTTTTAAAAGAAACTATTCCTATTTTATGCCTTTTTATTTTTGGTATTATTTATATATTTTATAATTTTAAAAAATATCTCTTTATCATTTTTCCTATTGTTTATTATTCCTTTTTTGCCTTTAGTTCTCATATAAACATTGGCCTAAGGCACTATCTGCCTGTCTTTCCCTTTTTAATTATAGCTGCTAGTGGATTTTCTAACTGGCTGATGCAAAAAAACATCTATGGAAAGGTAATTATTTCTATATTGATTATGGGGGCAGCAATAGAGGCGGTGATTATCTTTCCCCATTATATTAGCTATTTTAATCCCTTAGCTGGTGGATATGAAAGGGGCTGGCAAAAACTCTCTGATTCTAACTCAGAATGGGGGCAGGACATAAAGGCACTGGCAAAATATGGTAAAAAAAAACATATAGAAAACATTGAAGTGTATGCCTTCAATTGCTGGCTACTTCCCAGTTATGGGCAAAATTTTAAGCTTTTTAAGCCAGTTGGTGTATACTATAAAAAGCTATGGGGAGAAAAAGATGTGAATCTTATAGAAGAAAATCCTTTTAAAAAACAACCTCAGTATCTGGCCATAGGAAGTTCTTTTTTTATCTTGCCCCCTAGCAGTTTATTGCCTGATTTAACTCCTAAAATAGAAAGGGAGATAAAAAGGGAACTCTCTTATTATCGAAAACAAACACCCATTGCTATTATAGAAAAGACTATATTTGTATTTAAAAAGTATTAAACCTTTGATTTAGAAGGGGGGTTTCCGATATGCTTACCTGTTAAAAGGTCGGCTCTGCCCAAATGCTTACCAAAAACCTGTAAAGCCACGTCTCAAGTGATACCATTTATTATTCTTTTTTACCCAGTAGTCATATTTAACCACTACCCTATCATTTTTAAGGTGGATAATAGGGGGCCAATTGGTAACAAGCCTCATTTTTATCAGCGTAGAACCCATTGGGCCTGAGCCCTCCTTCCCTATCTCAAGGAGTTCAAATTTCTTTACCTTCAGTGAAGTGGCCATGCCCTTTGCATATTCTTCTGGGGTCCTCTCAGGAGAAAGGCAGAGGTGCTCATAATAAAATGCCTTTTTAAACTCCCGCTGCTTTATGTAGCTCCAGTATTTATACCAGGCCTCCTGTAATGTCTCACCCTCAGGACGAAAGGCATAGCAGGAAATAAAGAAAAACACCAACAGGAAGAGCCATAACTTTTTTTTCATAATCTTTATCCAAATAAAAAGGGTTCCTGCCTAAAAGGCAGGAACCCTTTTGTTTAGTTACTTAAAAACTACAAAACTACTCACCACTAGGAAGCCTACATGCTGGGCAACCTGCTTCTTGGCCGCTTGTGCCTTCTTTAAAGAGTGGCAGTGCATCGCAATGCAAACCATCTTCCATTATAGTAAATCCAAATACAGTTGCAGTTGTATTGTCAATTTCAATCCAACCTGAGGTTTTACCACCGGTTGGCAGACCAATAGCGCCAAAAGGTATCATACTGGCCTCCTCCACACACTTATGGAAGGAAGTTGGGTTCTGGTTCTCATCATAGCTATAACCAGTTATGTAGTAACCATCTCCTGTACCGCAGGCACTATCATCGCAATCCTCTGTGCAAGCTACTGCTCCAACTGGGAAGACAAGCACTAGATTTCCATTTGTGGTTGTATCATCATACCACCTTCCATAAAGATTCACACAAGCCCCATTGAGGATGTCTGTTCCGCTATCAATATAGCCTTCCGTATTTACTTCACTATCAGCTAAGTTTTGCACCATGGCAGCATTTACACCAACCCACCAGTTGGACTCTACAAGGGCAGTAGAAACAATAAGAGGATTGTTACCTACAAGATCATCTATATCAGGGCTATCGCAGGTGCAGGTCTCGCCTGCCTTGCAACCATCTGAGTCTATTGCAGAAATAAACATATAACCAGTAATTGTACCATCAGAAAGACCAGAAATCCCCATTTCCTTTGCTGTCATCTGAGTTTCATCGCAAATTGGGGTTATAGTTCCATAACCATCAGAGGTTGCATCAATAATAAGGATAAGTGTGCCGCGCTCAGATACACAAAACTGATAATCATACCCTGGAGTACTGCAACGGTCAAAGGGGATGATGTGGATACATTGGTCGCTATCAGATATATTGTGAATCTGGATTACAGTTGAAATGCAGCCTGGAGTAGCATAAAAATAGGCAAACGAGGCATTCCCAGGGACATTATCACTCATTGAATTTGCTGCCTTCACATTACCGGCCATAAATACCAAACCCATTACCAAACTTAATACTACTAAAACCTTACTTAACTTCATTACTACACCTCCTTGTTAAATAATTTAACCATACCCAATACCTCAAAAAACCCAAATGTTCTTTTCTTCCCTCCTCTCACCCTCACCTCCTTTCTCCTTGTTTTTTTAAACACCGTATCTCCTTTGATGTCCTTCTTACCAGAAATCACAATAAATGTCAATAAAAAATTTAAGCACCATATTAACAAAATGCAAACGCCCTGTCAATAGGATTTTCTGCCTATTTTTCTCTAATAAAACAAATTAAAATAAATTGCAAGGGGTAAATAAAATATTTGTGAGGATTTTGGGTCATAAATTTTTTTAAAAAAAATTTAGAAGCAATTTGCTTAACTTTGCCTTAATCTGTATCAAGCTTTCTTATATAAACATACTCAAATGGCCCTTTGACTGGTGGCCAGAGGCCCTGTTTTTTATCATAATAATCCTCTATATAAGGTCTAATAACATCTGGAATGGAATCTCCCAGAATAATTGCCTTAAAATCTCCATTTTTTAAGGACTTTTTTATCTCATTAATCAATATAACTTTAGGTTTAGTATTACTTCTTAAGACATCCCAAATAGCTGCCACATGTGCATAAGTCTTTTTTTCTGCCAAAAATGGTATATAGCCATGGTAAGGAACCCAGATATCTCCTTCGATTTTTTTTATTTTGATAATAAATTCTTTTGCTCTCTTTAAGTCCTTTTGTGTTGGAACCTGTGAAAGGGGATTATATAAAAGAATGCCAAATTGTGCAATACAGATTAAGTAAAGTATTATCTTTTTAGAGGATAATTCAAGGATTTTATGTATCGATAACCCAAATAAAATAGATATAATTACATAGGCAGGCATTAAGGAGTTTTTAGAACTGCCAGAGTGTAATCTGGAAAGGCAAGCTGAACCTAACATCCCAATAGACAACAGAAAATAAAACAATCTTTGGTGATTTTTATTTGAATTATCTATTAAAAAGAAGAATATTGATAAGATGCAGGCTATAGGTAAGTGAGAAAAAATTTCATCTTTCCAAAAGGGTATTAACATAGAATACATGAACTTATGTTGACTGGGCAGTGTAAAGACATAATAACTATACCAGCCATTGGTTAAGTGATTAAAAATTAATGTGGTTCCTACAACTATAAGAAATAAAATAATTGTAAAAACAAAAAAGTGCCTATAGTGTGTGAAGATATAATAAAGAGCAATGGCTATGGACATAAATAGCGCTGTTTGTTTTGTAAGGAATGATAATCCAGCAAATAGGGCAGCAAGTAAGATAGATGTCTCTGACTTATGCCTACTCATATAAATACACACCAAAAAGAGCATAAGAAAGAGAGAATCGACCCTGGCTATATCAAACCATTTTCCACTTATCTTAAATGTGGCAGCAAATAGGCCAGTTGATAAAAAGGCAGAGAGTTTATCATTTGTTTCCCTTTTTACAATTAAGAATATCAGTGCAAAACACCCCAATGAGGAAAAAAAGGATATTAGCCTAGGTGCCAGAAGCCCTATACCAACAATTTTTGATAAAAGGGCTGATAAATAAAAATATAAAGGGGTATAAATAAAAGGTATAAAATCTAGACTTGGTTTAGTATATAGAGATTTTCCTTCACAAATTCTCCTGATATGATCAACTATAGCCCCCTCTAGCCACTCTATTTCAAAGGGATACCAGATACGATATAAGGCGATAACTATATAGACAAAGATATATACGCTTGCGATAAATAATAAACAATTTCGGGTTAGGTTAACCAGCAAGCTATATTTCCTTGAATTATTAAAAGAAACCAGACTTTTGTCCTCTAAAATCACCCCTATTTAGATTTTTATACCACATTCTCCCTTTTTTCAAAACTTCTTTATTTATTCTCCACCTGGAACCAGTCTTTAAGGCCAATGTTAAGAAAAAGGTTCAACTCAGCATCTTTTATCTGGATTCTCTCTTAAGCATTTCAAAGAGTATAGATAATGCGTATTAAAAATCCTCAAATTAAATTGGCGCCTTTCGGGCCGTGTCCTGCTGCCCTCGTATGATGTCCTTACGGCAGCCAGGGCTTTATTTAAAGGTTGCTTTAGATTCTTACATCATAACCAGAGGTATATACCTCTATGTTTAACCTTTCAGCAATGGGTCTTGCCCTTGGGTCAACAAAGGGTGAGATTACAGCCTTCCTAGTAACCTTTATCCCCTTTTTTCTTTCATAAAATTCAACCTTCCTTTGAAATGCATATATTTCTTCTCTACTTATAGAAAACTTTATCTCTGCAAGTAGGATTATACTGTCTTTAATCACTCTATATCTAGGTCTATTTGTTCTGGTCGACCAAATACAGTGCCTTCTGTATCATAGTCAATATATCTCTCCACCTTAAGTCCGAGTTCCTTTAAAATACCTTTTAATCCTTCTCTAAAGAATCCTCACTCATTATACCCCATCTGGCACCAAGGCCCCCTATAGCAGATTCTAGCCTCTTTGTGCCCTAATCCTGTCTCTTCATAAGCTCATTAATACGTTCTGAATGTTCCTCTTGTCTTTTTATGAGTTGGCCAATATAACTTGAGTGCTCTTCAAACCTTTTATTAAAATCTTCCCTTAGAAGTTTTATTGCATCAAGCACCTGTTTAAGCTCATCCTTTCTTACAAATACCTCTGCCATAATACCAATAAGTTGGTGCCTAAAAGGAGGGGATTGGGCCAGCAATCTTGGCAATTCTTCTATAATAATTTTTTCTATCTCTCTTTTTCCATCATATTTTCATTTATACCACATTTTTGCCTTTCTCAAAACCTCACCTTCCATACCTGAAAGGCATGAAGGGCATTATATATATTGACAAAATGCGCTGAGGGCAGATTGAGGACAAACAGGCGATTAAACAAAGAGTGATAAAATCTTTCTGTAACCAAAAATGCTTCATTATACGGCTGAGCAATTTCTAAAATAAATCCTTGAGTATGGCCATAAGAGCGTTTTTGAATTATTTTCTTCTTTAAATTTATGAACACCAGGGCCTTAAGGTTAAAACTATGTCCCTGCCATTTACCCATGCCTTTATTCAAGTCAATCTTACACTCCTTGCCTATAAGAAAAGGACCTTTAAATTGTGCCTGGGGAATTTTTTGTATACAAGCATGGTGCCCTTTTCTAGTCTTTATATCCCAGGTGCCAAAATAATACCACCAATAGGCCTTATCTATTAAACTGCGGTCAAGGACAAGATAAACTTCCCTATTTTTTTGGGGGAAGAAAAAATTGAGCCAGGATTGGCCTAAATTATATTTTTCTAAATAACTCCTTGCTTGTTCTTTAGACACAGAAAGCACAGTTTTTAATATATTTATGGCCTTCTTGGTGCCAAACTTTTTCTTTAACCGATTAAAACCCGTTTCTCCCTGAATGAGAAAAAATTTTATCCATTGACTGGCTAATCTTTGGTTAGTAGTAGTAAGAGGAAAGGCGGTAAAATAAGTCCTTTGAGGTTTCTGGCCACCCCCATCAATAAATGTGCCTCGATCTGACCAGTATTGACTTAAATAGCCAATATCCCACCAACACCAGATAGCAGCGTCTTTTGAAGCAGTGTGTTTAATTTTACTAAGACCTTGGGCCATAAAGGAAGGATACTTAGGATATGGTTTATAAGAAAAATCTGCCTTGAGATTAGAAAAGAGAACCAATAAAAATAGAAAGGCCATAAAAATATAGGAAAAGAAGGTATTGCCTCTTTCTTTAATTTCCTTTCCTAAAGACCAGCAAACATAAGCAATTCCTAGAGAGATAAATGGGATAAAAAACAGGCAAAATCGCTTGGAAAAAAAACAAAGCAGACCTATACCCAAGGGTACAACCAAAAAGCTCATCTGCCTTGGGCGAAAACGCCATAAAGAAAGGATACCTATAATGCCCACAAAAAAACCAAAAAGATTGCCAGTAATCAATCTGGCAAGCTCAGACCATTTTGGATGGCCCAATTCTGAGATAGAAGCAGCTATATTGGGGAATGTGCCTTGGGGTTCTTTGGCAATAAATTTGAATAAATTAGAAAGCCCCTGGTGATATTTTAAGAGAAAAATAAAGGATAAAACACAAACAAAGATTATCTTAAGATAAATGGTGCTTTTTTTCTGTTTATAAAAGAAAACCGAAGCTAAAAAGGGTAATCCTAAAAGAAAGACTATAATATATTTAGCTGGCATCCACCACCAACAGAAAAGCATACTAAAAATTAAAGTGAGAAAGAGATAGAGATACTTATTACTTTCATAATAACAATAAAAAAAATAGGGAATAATAAGGATAAAAAATACATTCAGACAGTCGGTATCAAACCAGCCTAACTGAGTGCGGTAATAATAAAAAAAACTGCTTACACCTAAGGAGGCTGCCATAAAACCGGTTAGATAATTACCTAGTTGTCTTCCCCATAAAAAATAGGGTATAATAATAAGAGAGCTTAAAAGAGATGAAAGAAAAAAGGCCACCCAAGGCAAGGGGAAAAAGTGAGCCAGGCCAGCAGTGAGGACACTGATTAAAGGAGGTGGTTTAGGACGATGTGCCAGTTCAGGCAAACACCTTTTTTCATCAATGGGTTTATATGTGCCTGTTTTTAGCTCCTTTGCCAAACGAAGATAATAATAAGAATCAAGCCCCAATAAATTGGGATGATTTTGATAAAAGAAAAAAGCGCGATATTTTTGCCATTGAGGCCCGTCTTTAAACCGAATACCCAGAGCCAGAAATATTGCCAAGAATATGCCGGCAAACTTAAAACCTGCTTTGATGTTTTCTTTTTTCATCAAGGCTCATAAAAACATAAATTAAATCAATTAGCAAGTAAACTTCAATCTAGCAGCTCACTATATTGAGAATAAATCTTTTCTGCAATGATATTGATATGAAAGTTTTGTTCAAATCTTTTATAGGCATTTTCACCCATTTTTTTTGCTAGATATGGATTGGAAATAATGGTATTTATGGCCTTTGCTAAGGCTGAAGAATCTTTTGGGGCTACAGTAATACCTGTTACTCCATCTTGGTTTACCCAGCTAATACCTGAACCATCTATGTTTGTGGTTACTAAAGGTCTTTTAAATCGCATGGCTTCCAGTAAAACCATGCCAAATGCCTCAGTTTTTTCTATAGAAGGCAAACAAAATAGGGTGCAGGCTTCATAGTAACTACCTAAATCTTTTTCATCGATTTTCCCTACCAAAAAAATTTTATTTTTAAGTCCCTCACTCTCTATAAGTTTTTTTAATTTATCCTTCTGTTTGCCTTCTCCTCCTAAGATAAGCACTGCATCCACATATTTCATTGCCTTGATTAAATAACTAAACCCTTTGTAGTAAGAAAGTCTCCCCAAAGAGAAAACGATTTCTCCCCCAAAATTTTTTTTAATCTTATTCACTCTTTCTTTATCACTTTTCAAGCGAGATGGATCCAAGCCCAAGGGGATAACCCTACATTTTTTCCCTACTGGGGATAGAGGTTGGGAGTGCTTTAAATATTGTTCTGAAGTTACAATAATCTTATCTGCTCGTTTGATAAGAAACCCTTGCAATGGCTTATAAAAAGGAAAAAACACCTTTATCTTTTTATCTATCTCTGAGGCCACCACATCTGCATGCCAGTGAATTAAAACTTTGGCCTTGGGTTTGGCCATCATTACTGCCAAAATGGCACTAGGATTAGGCATATGAATGTGGATTATATCAAACTTGGAATTTAAATTTAAAAAATTATAAATAAATGATGGGCTTAAGGGGGTATATAATATATTAGATATGGTCCCTGCCCTTATTACCTTAATATTTTCAATAAATTCATTCCTGGTAGTTGAAAGAGGTTTATGTTGATGGGCTAAAATTGTCAGTTTTAGGGGAAATTCCTTTAAACTTTTGGCCAAATCTAAGATAAAATTTTCTATTCCTCCAAGATAAGGATAAAAGAACTTACTTAAGTGAAGTATCTTCATCTTTTTTGATATCAGTAAGCTTTTTTTCCATAATGGCCAGTCGTTGGGCTAACTCTTTAATTTTGACCTCATTATCAGAAATAGAGATATTTAGTGAGAGAAGTTTAATAAGGATAAGACAGGCAGCAATAACAAGTAAAAAAATAGGAGGATAGTGAATCCCTAGATATCTTCCTATGCAGTCTATAATAGAGGGGAAAAAACTACAGACTAATACCGCCAAGGCTATGAAAATCCACCATATTGCATGTTTTTCTTGGAGTCTTGCCTTCCTGACTAGGGATATAACTGCAATAAAAACACAGATACCTATCAAAACCAAAACAGTTCTGTAAGACATTACCGCCCCTTGACCATAATAATGGTAAAAGTAATTAAAAAATATCTTAAAATGCTTTTTAAAGAAGGAAATACTTTAGACTTCCCCCATGTTCTGGACTTCATTTCCACAGGCACTTCTCCTATTTTAAGACCAAACTTTTTGGCCATAATCAGCACCCCTACATCTTGATACTCCAGGTTGGCCCCATTGTATGTAGAAAACTTGCTAAAGGCTGACTTACTATAAGCCCTGAACCCAGAGGTAAAATCGTTAATCTTAAGACCTGAAAATTTTCTAAACAGCCACCAACAAACCTTTTTAGCCATATTTGCCCTTTGTGGACAGGCACCAATAACAATATCAAATCCCTTTCTCAGCCCATTTAGCAGTTTAGGTATATCATTGGGTATATGTTGACCATCAGCATCTATAGTGATTACTTGGTCATAATCCTTATCCAAGGCATACTTAAATCCCACCCTAATGGCGGACCAGGTGCCCATATTAAAAGGTAAGGAAATAGTTTCTACTTTTAACTTTTTTGCAATCTCAATGGAACTATCCTCGCTTGCATCATCTATAATCAAAATATCTTTAAAACCCAAGGCCAAAAGTTCATTAATGAGGGATTCTATTGTGTTTTCTTCATTAAATACAGGTATGACAACCAAAGGATGCATATTCTTGAAAGATTTTTAAATATTTTTGAGCTGTTTTATTCCAAGAAAAAATCCTGCTTCTTTGAAGTCCCCTTTTTATCAACTCTTTTCTTAAACCCTTATTTGTCAATAGCTTATACATCCCCTCAGATATTTCGTCAACCTCAAATGGATTAACAAAATAGGCTGCCCTGCCAGCTACCTCAGGTAGCGAAGAAAGATTAGAGGTTATAACAGGTACACCTACTTGCATGGCCTCTAAAAGAGGAAACCCAAATCCTTCATTCAGGGAAGGGAATACAAAAAGAGAGGCTTTTTTATAAAGAAGGGCCTTTTCTGTCTCAGATATATTTTTGAGAAAGATGATATTTTCAGAAGATTGTCCATTTATACCAACGATAACCAGATGATATTGGGATAATCGAGTCCTCAGCATCCCATAAGCCTCTATCACTCGTTTATAATTTTTATACCCCCTTTTGTTACCAAAATAAAGTATATAAGGCAGAGGTATGGATAAATCAGTGGTTGATTCAGCATTATTAAGTTTTGGCCTTCCCTGATAAATCACTGATATTTTAGGCAGTTTAGAAAATCTTTTCTTTAAACAGTCTTTAGTGTATTTAGAAATAGCAATGATATGATTGGCCCTTTTTATAGCGTGGGTTAAGATAGAGCGAAAATAAATCCGCTCAAAGAAAGAGAAAAATTGAGGGAAAATAAGTGGGGTCAGGTCATGAATAGTCAGAATCACAGGCAATTTTTTAGGAAGTAGGAGGGGTAAATTAAAATGAGGTTCAAAAAATATATCCAATTTATTTCTTTTTAATATCTCAAAAAATAAAAACTTCTCCTTAAACAGAAACGGTTTGGCACTCACTCTTTTGTAAGTTAGATTTTTTTGATAAGGGAAAATCTTCTCCTTACTTTCATTGTAAAAAAATATATATTGGTTTTTTCTATCTATCTCAAGAAGAACGGTCAAAAGATTTGATAAATAAGTGTAAAGACCAGTTCCTTTAAAACTGAGCCACCTTATGTCTATGCCGATAATCATTAGATTTATTATGGAAAAAGAGGGAGCGATTGTAAAGAAGCTTACCAGAAAATTTCTCCACTTCCACCTACGAAGTGGAAAAAGGCGTGCCTCTATATAAAACCTTGAAAAATTTAAAAATTTCATTTAAAAATACAAAAGGAGGAAAGAAAATGGATATAACTAATATAGTCAAAACAGCCCTTCAAGAGATGATTGTCCCTGAACTAAATAGCATTAAAAAGGAAAATGCTGAGATTAAAACCTCTTTGGTCCTTATTAGCAAGAGGCTGGATGATATGAACAGCCACTTAGTAGATCAAAGCCGAAGGATTGATGAGACAAATAAAAGGATTGATGCAGTGAGAGAAGAGCTAAATGGAAGGATTGACGAGACAAACAATCGTATTGATGCAGTGAGGACTGAGCTAACTGGTAAGATCGAGGAAGTAAGGACTGAGCTAACTGGTAAGATCGAGGAAGTAAGGACTGAGCTAACTGGCCGGATTAATGAGACAAATAAGGGAATTGAGGCAGTAAGGGAGGGGTTAACTAAAAAAATTGACACAGTAAGGGAGGAACTGGCCCAGGAGATTAGGGATGTAAGGATAGAACTTCGTGCTGAGATAGCAAAGACAAATACCAGGATAGACTGCCTCTATGAGGTAATTGTTAGAAGAGATGAACACCACAAGCTTGAGCAAAGGGTAGCAAATCTAGAACGCGATGTAAGCGAGCTAAAGCGCAGATTGGCTGCATAGCTTATCAACACAA
>Ga0209410_1000511_pt1 | contig 18085 bp, 20 predicted proteins | sample Mar14436cmmetaG_FD_184135 | JGI IMG/M metagenome (GOLD analysis project Ga0209410, IMG submission 184135) | Marine hydrothermal vent microbial communities from Guaymas Basin, Gulf of California to study Microbial Dark Matter (Phase II) - Marker... ... | reverse complement strand
TCAGGATCTCCTGCGCCAGCCGGGACCGGTGCGCACGGCGGTGATCATCCACGAGCTCCTCCACCTGAAGATCCCCAGGCACACGAAACTCTTCCGGGCGCTGCTTTCGGCCTATTTCCACGAGAAATATCCACACCTCGATCTCCCGGACTTACAGGAGGACGGAGACAGGACAAATGGCCCGTAAACGAATCAAGGATCTGCCGGGTTTCGCGCGGCCGCGGGAGAAGCTCCTGGAGCGGGGACCGCAGGCGCTTTCGGATGCGGAACTCCTCGCAGTGCTTCTGCGCACCGGGGTCGAAGGGAAAAGTGCCCTGGACCTCGCCCGGGCGATCCTGGAAAAGGCCGGGCCGGACCTCCCCCGTTGGGGAGTAGGGGAACTCAGTGCGATCCCCGGCGTCGGCAAGGCCAAGGCCTGCCAGATCGTGGCCGCGTTCGAGCTCGCCCGCCGCTTCTCCCAGCGGGCCCGACCCCGGATCCGTGAACCGAAGGACGTCCTCCCTTACGTCCAGCACATCGCCGACAAGAAGCAGGAACACTTCCTCTGCCTCACCCTGAACGGGGCGGGGGAGGTGATCCAGGTCCGGGTGGTTACCGTGGGCCTCCTGGATTCCTCCCAAGTACACCCGCGGGAGGTGTTCGCCGACGCCATCGCCGACCGGGCCGCGGCGGTGATCCTGGCCCACAACCACCCCTCGGGGCTCCTCGAGCCCACCCCGGAGGACCTCGAGGTCACTCGGCAGCTCGCCGAGGCCGGTCGGATCCTGGGGATCCAGGTCCTGGACCACGTGATCGTCTCCCGGCGCGGGTTCCTTTCCCTGAGGGAGCAAGGGTATCTATGACCGTTGCGTTTTCCCGCAAAGTCCCGGTTAAAAATCGGCGGTGAATTGAGTTCCTTAGCGCTCCCGGTAACATGATTCCGAAAAGGGGGTGGTCGTTAATGCAGCGCGAGATGCAGGTCATCGCCGAACCGGCGCTCCGAAGAGGCGTCTACGCCAACTTGGCGGTGGTGTCCCACCAAAAGGAGGAGTTCGTGATCGACTTCCTCTTCCTCGACCCCCGTACTCAGACCCCCAAGGGGGGGCAAGCGTTGCTGGTCTCCCGAGTGATCCTCTCCCCGGGCCATATGAAGAGGTTGCATCAGGCCATCGGGGAGAACATCGAAAAGTACGAGAAAAACTACGGGAAGATCGTGCTCCCGCCCAAGCTCGCCTGAAGGGGAGGCCATGCGCTATCCGGCGGTTGCGGGGAGCTTCTATCCCGGGACAGAAGAGGGGTTGAAGGAGGAGCTGCACTATCTCTTCGGGGCCGGCCCCGAGGAGCTCGTGCCCCGGGGTGTGCGCTTGGAGGGACCCCTGGGCCTCATCCTCCCCCACGCGGGCTACATCTACTCCGGCCCGGTGGCCGCCCAGGGGTTCCGGGCCGCCGCCCGCTACGGGGTACCCGAGGCCGTGGTCGTCCTCGGCACCAACCACACCGGGTACGGGGGCGAGGTCACGGTGCCGGATCCCGAGCCTTGGCTGACTCCCCTGGGGGAGGTCCCCGTGGCCGAGGAACTGCTCCGGAAGCTCGAGGAACTTCCCGGGGTCGTTAGGGACCGAAGGGCGTTCATGCGGGAACATTCGGTGGAGGTGCAGCTCCCCTTCCTCCAGTACCTCTTCGGAACAGTTCCCTTCGTTCCCATGGTCGTCCTCACCCAAGATCGCGAAACCATCGAGGAGTTCGGCGCCGGATTGGCGAAAATAATAAACGGGAGAGGTGTTTGGATCATAGCCTCAAGCGATTTCACCCACTACGAACCGCATCAGGTGGCCACGGAGAAGGATAAAGCGGCCTTGAAGGAGATCCTGGAACTCGACTTGGAAGGGTTCCTGCGCGTGGTGGAGGAACGCAGGATCAGTATCTGCGGGGTAGGGGCCATCGGGATCGTGATCGCAGCGGCCAGGGCCCTGGGCCTCGGGGAAGCCGAACTTATCGCCTACCGAACCTCAGGCGAGGTCTCGGGCTATACCGCCGAGGTGGTGGGGTACGCGGCGGTCCTCTTCCGGGGGGCGGAATGAAGAGCATGACCGGCTTCGGGCGGGGGCAGGCCGAGGGGGATGGGTTTTCGGTACAGGTGGACGTCCGGAGCCTCAACCACCGTTTCCTGGAGGTGCGGGTCCGGGGGTTATCCGACATGCCGGGGCTCGTGCTTTTGTGTGAGGAAGCGGTGAGGAAAAGGTTCTCCCGGGGTAGCTTCGATGTGAACGTGCTCCTCGACTTCGGGGGGTTTCGCCGCCCCAAGGTTATCCACCGGGAGGCCGCCGCCCGCCTCTGGGGGGAGTTGCGGGAACTCGCCGCGGCCTTGGGGACTGGAGAAGGCCCATCCTTGGAAGCCCTCCTTTCCCTGGGGATCGTCCAGGAGGAAAGCCCCGAGGAGGAAGCGATCCGCCCTGTTCTTGAGCAGGCCTTGGAGAGGGCCCTCGCGGAGGTGGAGGCGTTCCGGAGCCGGGAAGGGGAGAAGCTCCTCGAGGCCCTGCGCCGGGAAGCAGGGATCCTCCGGGAGCTCCTTTCCCGGGCCAGGGATGAGGTCCCCAGGGCCAAGGAAGCCTTCGCCGAAAGGCTCGATAAGCGCCTGAGGGAGTTGGGCCTCCTGGATGAGGCCAGGATCGCGCTGGAAGTCGGGATCTGGGCCGAGCGCACCGACGTACAGGAGGAGCTCGACCGGTTGGAGGCCCATCTCCACCGCTTGGAGGGGCTCTTGGGTGGGGAAGGCCCGATGGGGCGCGAATTGGAGTTCCTGGCCCAGGAGATCACCCGGGAGGCCAATACCCTGGCCGCCAAGTCCCGGGGAGTGCCCCTGGGGGAGGTGGCCCTGGAGCTCAAGCTATGTGCCGAGAGGATAAGGGAACAGGCCAGGAACGTGGAGTGAGGGAGTTCCTCCCGCCCGGGTGGGGCGTGCAGGGGGAACGGGGGATCGCGTTCGTGATCGCCGGGCCCTCCGGGGCGGGGAAGTCCTCGGTGATAGCGGAGCTTCTACGCCGCGACCCCTTGCTCTCTTTCTCCGTCTCCGCCACCACCCGGCCCAAGCGGCCCGGCGAGGTCCACGGTCGCGATTACTTCTTCGTCACCCGAGACGAGTTCCTCCGGCTGCGAGAGGAGGGGAAGCTCCTCGAGTGGACCGAATACCAAGGTCACCTCTATGGAACCCCCCGGGAGGAGGTGGAAGGGAAGCTCTCCGCCGGACGCGATCTCGTGCTGAACGTGGAGGTACGGGGGGCGCTGGCCATCGCCCGGGCGGGGATTCCCCACCCGGTGGTGCTCATTTTTCTCGTTCCCCCGAGCTGGGAGGAGCTCGTGCGCAGAATCAAAGCCCGGGGAACGGAATCCCCGGAGGCCTTAAAGGAAAGGCTAAGGATTGCTCGGGCAGAGATAAAGGAGATCCCCAAATTCCACTATCTTGTTGTGAACGCTGACCTCGAGGAAGCGGTGGAAGAAATCCTCTGCATTGTCCGGGCCGAGCGCCGGAGGCTCGTGCGGTGGTCGGGATAGTGGAGAAAGCGGGGGAGAGGGTGTTCCCCGGAGGTCTTTTCGCGGGCTACGGATCGCCTTCGCCCCCTGCACTCGAAGGCTAGGGGGGTCTTTCGCTCCCAAATCGTTGGGGCGCCCCTTTGCGGAAAAATACCCACCGGTTTCTATTTCCCGATCCTGAGGGGCGACCCGTCCCGCCAGTAACGATCACTCCTGAGTCAGCTCCCGGAGCCGCTCCGCGAGCTTGATCGTCTCGCGGCCGGGCTGCGCGATATAGGCTTCGCGCTCCTCCTTTGCCGCTTCCTCTTGGAGTCGCTTGATGGAAAGACGTACTTGGCGTTTGGCCTCGTTGATGCCGATGATCTTTGCCGTGACCTCCTGTCCCACCTTCAGGGCCTCTGATGGATGGGAGATCCGTTCCTCCGCGATCTCGGAGACGTGGATCAGCCCCTCCACGGTGGGAGTGATCTTCACGAAGGCGCCGAACTCCTTTAGCTGGGACACGGTCCCCTGGACCACGTCGCCCACGGAATACTTCTCCAGGAACTCCTCCCACGGGTCCTTGGAGAGGGCTTTGAGGGAGAGGGAAATCTTGCGCTCCTTGGAGCTCGCCTTGAGGACGATGGCCTTCACGTGATCGCCCTCCTTCAGGACCTCGCTGGGATGGGTGACCCGTTCCCAAGAGAGCTCAGAGACATGAATCAGGCCCTCGATCCCCTCCTCCAGCTCCACGAACGCCCCGAAGTCGGTGATCTTGGTGACCACCCCCTCCACCAGGGCCCCGTGGGGGTAGCGGTGCTCCACATCTTCCCAAGGATCGGGCAGGGCCCGCCGCAGCGAAAGGGAGATCCGACGGCGCTCCTCATCCACCCCCAGCACAACCACTTCCACCTCGTCCCCTTCATGTACCACTTCCTTGGGGTGTTTTGGCCGGCCCCAGGTGAGCTCGGAAACGTGGACCAACCCCTCCACATCCTCCTCCAACTCCACGAAGGCCCCGAAATCGGTTACGGAGACGACCTTTCCCTTAACCCGGGAGCCCACGGGATAGCGTTCCGCGATGCCGAGCCAGGGATCATCACGTAGCCGCTTTATGGAAAGGGAAATCCGCTCTTCCTCTCGGTTCGCCTCCAGCACCATCACCTTGATGCGCTGGCCCACGCGGAACTTCCCGGGAGGGGGAACGGGGATATCCTTCCAGCAGATCTCGGTGCGGTGGACGAGGCCGTCTACCCCGCCCACGTCCACGAATATGCCGAAGTCCACGATGGACTTTATCTTCCCCTCGATGACCTTCCCCGGCTCAAGGGATGCAAAAAGCTCGTCCTTCTTCTTTTCCTCCATGTACTTGAGGTATTCCTTGCGGGACACAACGATATTGCGGTTTCTGCGGGAGAACTCGATGATGAGGAAGTTGAGCTCTTTTCCTTTTAGGCGCTCGAACTTGCCGGAGATCCCCGGACCGAGGTGGGATCCGGGGAGGAAGGCCTTTATCCCGTTCAGATTCACGTTGTACCCGGCGCCTTTGACCTCTTCGTATATCTTCCCTTTAACCGGAATGCGGTTGCGGTACGCCTGTTCCAGCTCCGTGAAGCGCCGGTTGAAGAAGGCCTGTTTTTCGGAAACGAAGACGGTACCGTTCTCCTCGTCGATGTAGGTGACAAGAACTTCGAGTTCTTCCCCTTCCTTGACTTCCTCTCGGAAGGGAGCGAGTTCCGTTTTCCGTAAGATAGCCTCGGATTTATAACCGATATCGACCAAGTACTCGGTATCCGTTTCCCCGACGACCACCCCCTTGACCGTATCGCCACGGGCGAAGACGCGGACGTCGCTCAGATCGAGCGCGTCCTCCATCCTGATCCGATCCACCATTACCGATCACCCCTCGTGTTTGGTTTCCCCTTTCGGGCCCGCTCCTTTAGCCGACTGCGAACCCCTTTGGAGCAAATTCGCCGAATGTTATCCGCCCCCCCGAAAAGATGCAATGGTTTCCGGCAAATGGGCTGGAACATGGTGAGTCCAAGACAGGAACCTTCTGCGCTAAAAGCTTTCCAAAAAGCGCGGCCCCTTCCGTAGTCGATCTCAGACTTCGGAAACGGGACACTGCTTCGCCGGCACTTGCCCTCACCGGAGCCCGGAAGTTCGCCCTTCCAGTGCTTTAGGAGACTTTTGGCGGATTGGTGCAGAGGCGGCAATGGCGGGAAAGGGGCGGAAGTTCATGTTGAGTCAACGCAGGACACATGGTAGAGGGTGGGGCTCCCTCAGCCCTTTAGCCTGAGGGGAACTTCGTCACCTAGCCGATCCTTCCAAAACACGAGGCTCCTCGGGAATTTAGGAGAGGATCGATCCCATAGATTCCGAAAACGGTGGCCACAATATCCCCCGTTCGGTGATGATGGCGGTAATGAGTTCGGCGGGAGTAACGTCGAAGGCAGGGTTCCAAGCCGGGGCTCCCACAGGGGCGAAGCGCATCCCATAAGGCGACAGCACCTCGCCTTCGTCCCGTTCCTCGATGGGGATGCCGGCGCCGGTGGGAAGGGAGGGATCGATGGTGGAAGTGGGGGCCACTACGTAAAACGGCACCCCATGGCGGCGGGCGAGCACCGCCAAGGTATAAGTCCCGATCTTATTGGCAGTATCACCGTTCCGGGCAATGCGATCCGCTCCCACCAGTACCGCGTCGATTTTTTCAGTGACCAAGAGCCAACCGGCGGCGGAGTCGGCGATCAACCTAAAGGGGATACCTTCCCGCAAGAGCTCCCAGGCGGTAAGCCGTGCCCCCTGGAGCCGGGGCCGGGTTTCCAGGGGATAGACCATAGAGAGCTTTCCCTCTTCCCACGCAGCCCGGACCACCCCCAGGGCCGTTCCATACCCGCCCGTGGCCAGGGCTCCGGTGTTGCAGATGGTAACCACCTTGGCTCGATTAGGGAGGAGGGTCGCCCCGAGGCGACCCATGGCCCGGCAGGCCTGTACTTCCTCCCGGTGGATCGCGCGGGCTTCGGCCAACAGGAGATCGCGCAGACCCGGGCTATCTCTGTGGCGTTCGAAGACCTTCCGGAGCCGCTCCAAGGCATGGAAGAGGTTCACCGCCGTGGGGCGTGTCCCTTTCAAGCCTTCCAAGGCCTGCCAGAACTGAACTTCCCGCTCCTTCCCGGCTTGGTGCTCTCCCACCGCCAGGACGAGGCCGTAAGCGGCCACGATGCCGATGAGGGGAGCTCCCCGCACCCTCATTTTCCGGATGGCCTCGGCCGCGTCCTCCCACGAGCGCAGCTCCCGCCAGACCTCCTTCCAGGGGAGCTCTGTCTGATCCAGGATCTCGAGGGCGTCCTCTCTCCAGCGAACTGGCGAAAACATCACGGTCTGATCTTACCAAAGAAACGCGGGGCCCCTTAAAAAGGACACCCCGCGCCGGACAAAGGAGGGAGTGCCGAAAGGCAAACCGTAATCACACAAAACCCATTTTTAACCCAATATCCCGCCGGCTTCAAGCTCGGCGAGAAAAACGTGGGGGGTAGTTTTGTACCAACGGCCTTTCTCAATTTGGGAAGTAAAGCTTCCGTCAAATCTCCACCGTCTCGTGCCAGGCGGGGATGTGGACCGAATAACCGTGGGAGATCAGCCGCTCCGCCAACGCCGCCAACGCCCGGTCCTCCCCGTGTACGAGGAAGATGAGGTCCGGGTCGGCATGCAGCGCCCAATCCACCAGGATCCCCTGGTCGGCGTGGGCCGATAACCCCTCTATCCGCACGATGTTGGCCCTAACCGGGACGATCGATCCCATGATCTCTACCCTCTCTGCCCCGTCCAAAATCCGCCGCCCCAGGGTCCCCTCGGCCTGGTACCCTACGAACACCACCGAGGATTCCGGCCGGGGGAGGTTGGCCTTGAGGTGGAAGAGGATCCGCCCCCCGGTGCACATGCCGCTTCCGGCGATGATGATGGCGCCCCCTTGGTCGCTGGGGATCTTCTTGGACGCCCGCCGCGTGAGCGTATACCGCAGAAGCTCGAACGCAAAAGGATTGCGCTTCTTGCGGAAAACCCTGCGAGCAGGCTCGGGGAACCGGTCGGAGTGCTTCTCGAATATCCGCGTGGCCGCCGTGGCCAGGGGCGAGTCGAGATAGATCTCGCACCTGGGGATCTTCCGCTCCCGCCACAGACGGTAGAGGATGTAAAGCACCTCCTGGGTGCGCTCCAGGGCGAAGGAGGGGATGATCACGTTCCCCCCGGCTTCGAAGGTCCGGAGGATCACCTGCCTCAGTTCCTCGATGGACTCCTCTATGGGCCGGTGGGTGCGGTCCCCGTAGGTGGACTCCAGGATTAACACGTCCGCCTTGGGGGGATAGGCGGGGTCCTCCACCAGGGGCTTCTTCCTGTTCCCCAAGTCCCCGGAGAAGACCACCGTTTTCCCCTCGGCCCGCACCACCACGAACGCCGCCCCCATGATGTGGCCGGCGTCCATGAGGGTGACCTCCACCCTGGGGGCCATGCGATAGTGCTGCCCGTACTCCAGGAGCCTGTCCATGCGGTCCAGGGCCAAGAACGCGTCCTCGGTGGTGTAGAGGGGTTCCTCCCCGTCCTCGGCCTCCTCCTGGATGCGGGCGGCGTCCATGAGCATGATGTGGGCGATGTCCCGGGTGGGCGGGGTGGCCACGATCCGGCCCCGGAACCCCTCCCGCACCAGCCGCGGGATCAACCCCAAATGGTCCAAGTGACCGTGGGTGAGGATGAGGCGCCGCACCGCCGCGGGATCGAAGGGGAAGGGGGCGCGGTTGCGCTCTTCAAGCTCCGGGAGCCCCTGGAACATGCCACAGTCCACCAGGAACTCCGTGGTTTGGGTCACGACATGGAAACAGGACCCCGTTACGGTCTGGGCCGCGCCGGCGAAGGTGATCCTCAATGCACGACCTCCAACTGGGCCCGACACCGGGGGCAGGGCCCGTTCGTTATGTGATCTTCGAAGTCCTTTCGGAACCACCTGAGCGCGGTCCCCAAAGGCAGGATCACGGATTGCCCCAGGGGGCAAAGCGATGCGGCCTGCATCGCCTCCGCTACCTCCAGCATCCGCTCGAGGATCGCGGGCCCCGCGTTCCCTGAACATACCGCCTCATGAAGCCTTACCAGAAGGTCGGTTCCCACCCGACACGGGGTGCACTGGCCACAGGACTCGTGCCGGAAGAAGCGGAGGATGGAACCGAGGAGATCCACCACACACCCCTCTTCAGCCACGACGGTGACGGCCCCCGATCCCAAAGCCGCCCCGGCCTCCCGCATGGAATCGAAATCCATGCGCACATCCAGCATCTCCGGGGGGAGGAAGGCCCCGGCAGCGCCGCCCACGAGCACCGCCTTCAGGCGTTTGCCCTCCGGGAGCCCCCCGCCGAGCTCGTAGATCAGCGTGCGCAGCGGGGTCCCCATCTCCACCTCCACCAACCCCCGGTAGCGCACGTCCCCGAGAAGGGTGTAGACCTTGGTCCCGGGGCAGCTGGGGACCCCCAGGGAGCGGAACCAGCTCGCCCCCCGGAGGACGATATCCGGGACGTTGGCCAACGTCTCCACGTTGTTCACCACGGTGGGCTTCCCGAATAGTCCATAGCTCACGGGATAGGGGGGACGGATCCGGGGCCAGCCCCGCTTCCCCTCCAAGGACTCGATCAGGGCCGTCTCCTCGCCGCACACGTAGGACCCCGCCCCTACCTTCACCTCGATGTCGAAGGAGAAACCGGTTCCCAAGATGTCTTCCCCCAAAAGCCCGTAGGACCGGGCCGCCTCCAGGGCCTTCGTGAACCTCTGGATGGAGAGAGAGTATTCTCCACGGATGTAGACGTAGCCCTTTCTCGCCCCCACGGCGTAGGCCGCAAGGGCCATCCCCTCGATCAGGCGATGGGGGTCCCCTTCCATGATGAGCCGGTCCTTGAAGGTGCCGGGTTCGCCTTCATCGGCGTTACAGAGGATGTACTTCTCGGGCCCAGGGGCCCGGCGGACCGCCTCCCACTTGATCCCGGTGGGGAAGCCCGCCCCGCCCCGGCCCCGGAGCTTGGACTCCTTGACCTCCTCCAGGACCGCTTCAGGGGACATCTCGGTGAGGGCCCGGCTCAGGGCCTCGTACCCCCCGGCGGCGATGTACTCCTCGATGTCCTCGGGGTTTATGACCCCACAGTTCTTGAGTACTACCCGCCGCTGTCCCGCCAGTACCTCCTGGGGTCGAGCCACCGGTGCTGCCGCCGGGAGGCGGTACTCCTCCAGGGGGCGACCTTTCAGGAGGTGCTCCCGCACGATCTCCCGGGCGGCCTCGGGGGTCACGCGGCCGTAGTAGACCCCCTCGGGATAGACCACCACCACCACGCCCCAGCCCGAGATCCCGAGGTGCCCCACCTCGACAAGCTGTACTTCCTCGGCCAACCCCAGGGCCTCGAGCTCCTCGCGGAAGGCGGCGATCACCCGCTCTACCCCTGCCAGGCGCGCTTCCTCGTCCACCCCGACCAAAACGTGAGCCCGCGCTAGCCTCATCTTCCCTCCCGGTAAGAGTCCAGGATCTTCCTGAGCCGCTCTTCGGTCAGGTTCCCGTAGACCTCATCATCCACCATCATCGCCGGCGCCACCCCGCATACCCCCAGACACGAGGTGAGCTCCAACGTGAATAGCCCATCCGGGGTGGTCTCCCCCACCTCGATCCCAAGCTCCCGCTTGAGGGCCGAAAGCAGGGACCACGAGCCCGCGAGATGACACGGGGGCGAGTCACACAGGCGGATGATGTGCTTCCCCCGCGGCCGCAGGCTGAACATGGTGTAGAAGGTCACGGTGTCGTGCACCGCGGATAGGGGTAAACCCAGGTAATCCGCCACCAGCCTCAGGTCCTCGGGGGTCAGGTAGTTGCGGGGGTTGTGCCGCTGCAGCTCGTGCAAGATCAGAAGGAGGTACTCCCGGGACCTGGGGTATTTGGAAATGAGCTCAAACTTCTCCATCATCGCTCCTTTCTCCCTGGGCGCCTCTCGATGGCCCCGAAGGGGCAGGCGTCGAAGCAGGCCCCGCAGTTTATGCACGCCGAAAGCTCAATCCGGTAAGGGGGATTTCCCGGGGTGCCTTGGGCCGCTCCCGTGGGACACACCTGGCGACATCGGTCACAGGCCCGGCAGAGCTCGGGGACCACCACGTAGTGGATGAGGTCCGGGCATACCCCGGCGGGGCACCTCTTGTCGCGGATGTGGGCGAGGAATTCGTCCCGGAAGTAACGCAGGCTCGAAAGCACCGGGTTGGGGGCGGTCTGACCCAGGCCACAGAGGGACGCGTCCCTTATCATGTGCCCCAGCTCCTCCAGCCTCACCAAATCCTCTTCCGTCCCTTCCCCCCGGGCGATGCGCTCCAGGATCCCGAGCATGATCTTGGTCCCTACCCGACACGGGGTGCACTTGCCGCAGGATTCCTCCGAGGTGAATTCCAGGAAGAACTTGGCCACGTTCACCATGCAGGCGGATTCGTCCAGCACGATGATCCCCCCGGAGCCCATGATCGCCCCGTGCTCGGTGAGGGCCTCGTAATCCACCGGGAGGTGGAAGAGCGACTCGGGGAGGCAACCCCCCGAGGGACCGCCGATCTGGACCGCTTTTATCTTCTTCCCGTTCGGCGCCCCACCCCCGATATCGTAAACGAGCTCCCGGAGGGTGATTCCCATGGGGACCTCCACCAGGCCGGTGTTTCTGACCTGGCCCGCCAGGGCGAAGACCTTGGTGCCCTTGCTCTTTTCGGTGCCGATGGAGCTGAACCAGTCCGCCCCCCGGAGCACGATGTGGCGCACGTTGGCGAAGGTTTCCACGTTGTTTATGAGGGTGGGTTTCCCGAACAGGCCGGACCGGGCCGGATAGGGAGGTCGGGGCCTAGGCTCGCCTCGCCGCCCCTCGATGGAGGCGATGAGGGCCGTCTCCTCCCCGCACACGAACGCCCCTGCCCCCACCCGGATCTCCACGTCGAAGGAGAAATCGGTCTCCAGGATCCCTTCCCCCAGGAGGCCGTAGCGGCGGGCCTGGGAGATGGCGGTCTCCAAGCGCTGCACCGCCAGGGGGTACTCGGCCCGGACGTAGATGTACCCGTGCTGTGCCCCCACAGCGTAGGCGGCGATGGCCATTCCCTCCAGCACCGCGTGGGGATCACCTTCCAAGATGGCCCGGTCCATGAACGCCCCGGGATCCCCCTCGTCGGCGTTGCAGATGATGTACTTAGGGGATCCCTCGGCCACGCGCACCAACTCCCACTTGAGCCCGGTGGGGAAGCCTGCCCCGCCCCGGCCCCGGAGGCCCGAGCGCTTTACCTCCCCGATCACATCCTCGGGGGACATTTCGGTGAGGACCCGGCTCAGGGCTTCATATCCCCCGACGGCGATGTACTCTTCGATGTCCTCGGGGTCGATGCGGCCACAGTTGGCAAGGACTACTTTGAGCTGCCGGGAGAAGAAGGGGATCTCCTTGGACTCGGGGAGCTCCCCGGCCCAGAGGAGCCGCCGCACCGGCCGCCCCTTCAGGAAGTGCTCCGTCACGATCTCCCGGACGTCGGCGGGCTTCACCCGGATATAGTGAATTCCCTCTGGGTAAACAAGCATGATGGGACCGAGTTCACATGGCCCCATGCAGCCGGTCTCCACTATCCGGACCTCGCCTGTGAGGCCTTCCTCCGCCAGGGCCTCGAGCAAGGCGGCCTTGACCTCCCGGGCCCCGGAGGAGAGACACGCCGTTCCGGCACAGAGGAGCACCTCGATCCGGCTCATGGACGTTTCACCTCATCAAGCAGTGACCCGTCCGCGGCGCAAAGCTTCACCGTAAGGGGCATCCGCCCCGCGGCGTGTACGGAACAGGAAAGACAGGGATCGTACGCCCGGATCCCCCCTTCCAGGCGGTTGAGGAGGCCCTCGGTGAGATTCTTTCCCTCCAGGTAGTGGGCCGCGATCTGCTGGACGGTTTTGTTCATGGCCAGGTTGTTGTGGCCGGTGGAAACGATGAGGTTGAGCCACTTAACGAGGCCGTTCTCGTCCACCTTGTAGTGGTGGAACAGGGTCCCCCGGGGCGCCTCGTGCACCCCTACCCCTTCCAGCTCGTTCACCCCCGCCTGGGCCCGGACCCGGGGGGAGAGGAGCTCGGGATCCTCCATGAACGCCTCGATCCGCTCCAGCGACGCCAGGATCTCGATCAGGCGGGCGTAGTGGTAGAGGAAGGAGGAAGTGGCGGCCTTGCCCCCGGAGAGGGAGCGGAAGTGTTCCAGGGCCTCATCGGCCAAGGGGGTCCCCATGCGATCGCAGGTATTCAACCGCGCCAGTGGGCCCACGCGGTAGATCCCCTCCGGGTAGCCGTACTCCTTGAAGTAGGGGAACTTGAGGAAGCTCCAGGGCTCCACTGCCTCGGCGATGTACTCGTAGTACTTCGCTGGATCGAGCCCGTCGGCCACTACCTTCCTTTCGGAATCCACGAACCTGATCCGCCCGGCGTAGTGCTCCCAGGTCCCGTCGGCGGCCACCAGGGACATGAAGAGGCTGGGGAAGTTCCCGAAGGTCTCGAGCTCCTCCTCCCAGCGGGGGAGGTTCTCCTGGAAGAGGGAGATGGCGTCCTGGACGATGCGTTTGGCCTTGGGAAGGTCCCTTTTTATTTGGTTCCGGCGTTCCTCATCCAGGGGGCGCTCCACCCCTCCGGGCACCGCCCACGCGGGGTGTATCCGCCGGCCCCCGAGCAACTCGATGACCCTTTGCCCGTAGGCCCGGAGCTCGATCCCGTCCCGGGCGAGGGAGGGGTATTTCTCCATGAGGCCGAAGACATTCCGCACCGCGGGATCCGCGTCCCAGCCCATGAGGAGATCGGGGCTCGAGAGATGGAAAAAGGAGAGGGCGTGGGACTGCACGATCTGTCCCAGGTTCATGAGGCGGCGGAGCTTGTGGGCTGCGTCGGGGACCTTCACCGCCAGGATGGCATCCCCCGCCTTGGCGGAACAGAGGAGATGCGACACCGGACAGATCCCGCAGATCCGGGCGGTGATCCCGGGCATCTCCCAGAAGCTCCGTCCCCGGCAGAACCGTTCGAAGCCCCGCACCTCGGTCACGTGGAACCTCGCTTCGGCCACCTTTCCGTCATCATCAAGCTTGATCGTGATAAGGCCGTGGCCTTCGATCCTCGTTACGGGAATCTTGACCTTCTGCATTCCGTCCCCCTCTTCAGCCGAACCGGATCTCCTCGCCCTCGAGGCGCGGCTTCCCCTCTTTAAGAAGTGTGGAAAGGAACTTCCAAATGCGATCGGAATCCGGTGGGCATCCAGGGATGTAGTAATCCACTTGCACGTACGCGTGCAGGGGAAGGGCCTGGGGAAGCAACGCCGGGACCTCGCCTTCCTCCATTCCCGGCGGGTTCCCATCCCCGTAAACCTCCCGGAGCACCTCGTCCCGGGGGATGGGGTTCCGCATGGAGGGGATGTTCCCGGTAGTGGCGCAGTCGCCGAAAGCGACCAGGATCTTGCACTTCCGCCGCATCTCTCGCAGAAGCTCCAGCTGCTCGGTGGTGTTGACGCTACCCTCAATGAGGGCCACATCGATCCCTTCCGGGATCTCCTTTATGTCCACTACCGGGGAGTAGACGATCTCCAACGCTTCTTTGAGCTCCAATAGACGCTCGTCCAAGTCCAGAAAGGACATGTGACATCCCGAGCACCCCGAGAACCACATGGTGGCCACACGCACCTTAGACACGGGGCCTCCTTTCCGTGACCTCGAGGATCACCTCCGGACGCTTCGTCTGGGCCGCCGTCCCCACTCCCTTCTCGAATAAGGCCCCGGTGGGGCAAGCCTGGACGCACTTCCCGCAAGAGGTGCAGGTCTCCGAATCCCCCCACGGTCCACCGAGGTCCGGGGCCACCTGGATCTGGATCCCCCGGCCCTGGAAACCCCAGGTGAACGCCCCCTCCACCTCGGAGCAGGCCCGCACACACCTACCACAGAGGACACAGCGGTTGTGGTCGATTCCGTAGTCCTCATGGGAGAGGTCCATGGCCAACCCCGGATACCGGTAAGGGAGGGTGACGTGGTCCATCCCCAGCTCCACCGCCAGGTCCTGGAGCTCGCAGTGGCCGCTTGAGACACAGAAGGCGCAGATGTGGTTCCGCTCCACGAAGAGCATCTCCAATACCAGGCGGCGAATGCGGTTTATCCTCTCGTTGTGGGTGACCACGTCCATCCCTTCCTCCACCTGGGTGGCACAGGCGGGGACGAGCTTCCCGCCCCAGTTCCTGACCTCCACCAGGCAAAGCCGACAGGATCCGCGCGGGGAAAGCCCCTCTAGGTAACACAGGGTGGGGATCCGGACGCCGTGCTCCCTCGCCACCTCGAGGATGGTCTGACCTTCCTGCGCCCGTACCTCGCGTCCGTTCAGCTTTAAGGTGATCATCCCACCACCTCGCGCACCTCGATGATCCGGTCCTGGATGGGATGGCCGTTCACCACGTGCTCCACCACGATCCTGCGGGCGAGGGCCTCGTCCACCTCGCCGTAGACGGTTATCCGGTCTCCCTCATGGACCTCCACCACGGGCTCCTTGGCCGCGAGTCCCCGCTCGCCGGTTTGGGTCACGGCCACATCGGTGAGGTTACGGCGGGATACCTCCTCCAGGAGCGCCTTTAGGACCTCACGGGCCCCCGCAGCGATCCCGGAGGTGCCCATACCCACCACGATCCGCACCCGGACGTCACCCGAGCGGAGCCCGAGCCGTGCTTTGGCCTTCTCGCGGATCTCCTTCAGTTCCTCAGGTCTCATGCGCCCTCCTTAAGCCCTACGCGATCCATCGCCTCCCTGACCATCCGCATAAGGGGCCCCATCGCCTCCGGGGTCAGGCAAGATATCCCCAGTTCCTCCTTTAACCTTTCGGTGTCGAGCTCGATCCGTTCACCATTGCCCTCCAACACGATGCGGAACTCCACTCCCGGGGAAGTGAGGATAATGGGAACCACCGTTTCGGCCAAATCGCCCAGCGGGGGACGGTCGGGGTGGTGCCAGGGGATCTCCGCCCTCACCCGTGTGCCTCCCCCGGGGCGGGTGGAGACCTCCAACGTCCCCCCGAGTTCCTCAACCGTTTGCAAAAACAACGGAAGCCCAAGGCCGATCCGCTTCCCATGTCGCTTGGTGGTGAAGAAGGGGTCCGCCGCCTTCCGGAGGAGATCGCCGTCCATCCCCGAGCCGTCGTCATTGACCTCGAGCCTCAGGGTTCCTCGCAAAAGCGAGAGCCTAAGCTCCACGTGCTTCGCCCCGGCCCGGAAGGAGTTCTCCAGGAGGTCAGCAATATGCATGGAAAGATCTTCCACCACTAAGCCCCCTCCCGGTAGCGGGCGATGAGCCGCCGAACGCGGTTGGGATCCAGTTTCCCGTGGACCTCCCCGTCGATCATGATCACCGGGGCGAGGCCGCAGGCCCCCAAGCACCGCACCGGCTGGATATCGAAGAGGCCGTCGGGAGAGGTGCCCCCCAGGCGGGCCCCCGTCTCCTCCTGGATGGCCCGGAGCACCCGCTCCGCGCCCCGCACATGGCACGCGGTCCCCAGGCACACCTTGATGGAGTGCTTCCCCGGGGGACTGGTGCGGAAGAGGTGGTAGAAGCTCACCACCTCATTGACCCGGGAGGGAGGGACCCGCATGAGTTCGGCGATCCTTTTCAGAGATTCCTTGGGAACATATCCGAGCTCCTCCTGGACTCGATGGAGTGCTTGGATGAGCTCGGTGGACCTCCCCACGTACGGAGAGAGAAGTTCCTCCACCTTGGCCACGATCTCTTCTGCCACGTCACCCCCTTTCCGCTTATCGCCTCAGCGGTTCCGTGGACCACGCGAAAGCAGGGTATAAAGCCTTCCCGCGAGCTCGAACATCCCGGCCTCGGAGCGCAGGAGGTTCACCCCTTCTTCCTCAGCGCGGGCCGCCACCTCGGGTTCCGGTTCGGGCCCTCGTGCGAGGATCACCATGGAAAGTTCCTTGAGCTTCGCCACCGCCACCACGTTCAGGTGGCGCTGGTAGGTGATCCAGGCCTCCCCGGGGGAGGCCTCGGCCATGGCCCGGGAGAGGAGGTCGGAGCAAAAACCGCCCTCCACCTCTGCCTCGGGGTGGGGGAAGGCCACGGCCTCAAGCCCCAGTGCCCGCGCCACTTCCCTTGCGTTCATCCCTGCTCCTCCACACGGTGGCCCGGATGGCGGTGCCTTTGCCGGGACGGGAGCGGAGAACGAAGACGTCCGCGTTCTTCTCCATGTTGGGGATCCCCATCCCCGCCCCGAACCCAAGCTCCCGCGCCCAATCCGGGGCGGTGGAATACCCCGGCCGGCGCACGAGCTCCAGGTCCTCTATCCCCGGGCCGCTGTCGGAGAAGAAGAGTTCCACCCGGTCTTCCCACACCATCAGGGTTATCCTTCCCCCCTTGGTGAAGATGGCGATGTTCGTTTCTCCTTCAAAACAGATGATGCCCACCCGGCGCACCACCTCGGGCTCCACCCCGAGTCCCCGGAGGATCCGTCGCACCTGGGTGGAAACCGCCCCCACATCGGCGATGGCTCCGGCGGGAACATAAAAGGTTCGCCGGTAAAGGAGCCGACCGCGCTCAGCCGGCGTACTCGGAGACACGACGGAACCTGGTGGGGCGAAGTCCCCGGGAGTAAAGCAGTCCACATGTCTCGAACATCCCCTTTTGGGTAGCAAGAAGGGGGATCCCCGCCTCGTCCGCATATGCGATCACGGGGTCCTGCGGGCGTTTTCCCCGGACAATGAGGACCGCGGCGGCGTTCATCACCTCCGCCACCCGCACCGCCTGGAGCGTGACCATCCCCGTGATGAGGAGGAAGTTCTCCTCTACCACGGAAAGGACATCGGAGAGGAGGTCCGCACCACAACCCTTGTCCACTTCTCTGTCCAGAAGTCCCTTTCCGGTGAGGACCTCGGCTTGGGTGAGCTCCGCTACTTCGCGCAACCTCATCGTTCACCACGCCCAAAGAGAAGTTTAGCGGTCTCAACCGTAGTGGAAAAACGAGTATCGGATGACCTCCGTCATGGGAAGACATGCCCCGGGGCAGCGTCCCGGGCAGAAAGGAGCCTTGGAATTGGGTTTACTGACACAGGTCCACGAAAAGGACGGAGATCAAGTACTCCCCAACGCCGCTTTCGCGGAATACCCTGATGAGGTAAGTATCGTCCTCCTCGGTGTGAGGAAGGAGGCAATAGTTCGCCTGAAACGCTGCCTCCTCTCGATAATGGCCGCAGATGTCATAGACAAAAATTTGATATTCCCAAACTCCCAGCTGTTCGACATATACCACCGCGGCCTTGCCGGGAGGAACGACGATCTTGTACCAGTCCTGGGTGTCTGTGGCGCCCCAGGGAGAGAGTTCTCCGCCCAGAACACCCCAATAATGCCCTTCCTCCAGCACATACGCTTCCGCGGGACTTGAGGTCTCGGGAAGCACTATCCGCTCCTCGACGGGCACCTCGGGGATCTCGATGCCGTAGATGGCTTCCAGGCTCTCGCCGTCGGGGTAACAAATGGCCCCCGGGATGTCGTAGCAGGGAGTGGGGGGCGGTGGGGGAG
>Ga0209410_1000510_pt1 | contig 18109 bp, 17 predicted proteins | sample Mar14436cmmetaG_FD_184135 | JGI IMG/M metagenome (GOLD analysis project Ga0209410, IMG submission 184135) | Marine hydrothermal vent microbial communities from Guaymas Basin, Gulf of California to study Microbial Dark Matter (Phase II) - Marker... ... | reverse complement strand
TCTTCTTCCTTAGTTATTTTTTCTTCTATTCCTTTTCTCTTAAATGTCTTAGATTGCATTATCTGAGGTAATAACTGAAGTATAGTAAGCTTCTGTTCTATGAATTTTTCAGTAAGTTTACTGGCTTCTTCTGCATTTATACCTGCTTCAATTAGATTTTTATAGAATTCTCCCGCTTCCTTTCCAAGTTTTCCCCCATCTATAGATCCTAAAACCGCATTCATTATCTCTGTTATGGTCGGCGCTAGATCCTTTAAGAATACACTTACAGTACTTAAAACCTCTTTTAGTTCTTCTATATCCTCCTCTCTTTTTATTTTTTTCTCGTTCACGTTTAATATAGGTGACGATCACGAATATATTATTTTTAAGAAAAAGGTGACCATTTCATCCTTGCTCATTTTTCCTTCAACTTGATCACTTTTTCACGTCCTTTATCCTTGATCTCTAAAATTCCTTCGTCCTTTAGCATATTTATCTTCTTCCTTATAATCCTCCGTGAAGCTTTTCCTCTATACCTCCTGACCTCCTCAGTGAGCACTGAAAGGTTCATCGGACCCTTTAAAGCTAGTATCTCTAGTATTGATTTTATGATATCATCCTTTACTCTCCTTGCATTCAACCATTCTTGGATCTCTAGTAACCTTTTAGCTCTCTCAGATAAATCTATGGGAAATGAACCTACTCGGAGTAATTTTATTAGAATAGATAATAAGTATGCCTCCTCGAGCTTCTTTTGGGTCACTACTAGCTCTTCTAGCTTTTCAAGTCTTTCCAGTACATGTAAGAGAAGACTCCTAATATCGTTCTTCACTTCTAACTCTTTCTCCATAAGATTCTACTAATACATGGTTAGCTGAATTAAAATAATTATCTAGTCACTATTCACCTGAAAATATAATCCTAGTCTCTAAAACAAAAAGGTTTGAGTATTTATCTAAATTTTATCCGTATGAAAGAATGGAGAATGGTAGAGATACTTAATTTTACCTACGAGTTTAGAAAAATATTTTACTGAAAATATGAACGTCGATGCTAACTTAAGAGTTTTGCGGCAATCTTCATACTGAATAGTGGATGCTTCATTAGTTTAGCCGCAACCCTAGTGATATTTAGACCATTAGCTAAATCTAAAACATCCTCGGGCTCCAGTATTTCAGCTAATTTATCTAATTCCTCATCAGATAATTTCTCTATGACTTCAAGGGCCTTTTTACTATCCCTAATTCTCTTTCCCCAGTATCTATTGTACTCGTCTATATACTTTTTCAGCTTAACTGAAGATAGATTGTTCTCTTCAAACGCCTCTATTGCGATTTCTGCTGCAATACTACCTCCAGCTATGGAGGAATGTATGCCACCTCCAGTCAGAGGAATCACTTGTCCAGCAGCTTCTCCTATCAACATTACATTATCTCCAACTATCTTTTTCAGGATTCCTCCAATCGTCACGGCAGCCCCTCTAAACTCTACCTTTGTAGCCTTGCCAAACTTCTCTGGGTGATCTTTTATGAATTTTTCTAAGTAGTATAAAGGTGATCCTTTCTGAACACCTATTCCCACGTTAGCTTTCTTGCCGTCCTTAGGGAAAATCCACGCGTATCCCAGAGGAGCAACATCATGGCCAAGATAAAACTCTGTTGCATCCCAGTCCTCTAGATTAACGTTTACGAACACATATTGTAAAGAGGGGATAATTTTTCTGTCTCCTCGCTGCTCTAAATTAAGCTTTTTAGCAACGGTAGATAAGTATCCATCTGCTCCTACAAGAAGCCTCGTATTCACCCAAAGACTTTTTGTCTTTACGCGGAATCCATCATCTATTTTCTCAAATTCCTTAGCTGGTTCAGACACCATTATCTCGGTTCCCTGCTCGGATGCATACTCGGCCATAACTTCAAGGAAATTCTTCTTGTTAATGATATACCCTAGTGTCTCATTATTCCCTTCTAGGACAACTCTGTTTCCAGAGGGAGAATAAACATAGGCACGTTTAATTTCCCTAGCTACAAACCTATACTTTTCCTTTTCAGAAATCTCTGCTGTTGTCAGTACCCTAGCGCTGATACCTTCTCCACAAGGTTTTTCAGCCAACCTATTTTCTTTTTCAACCACAAGAACTTTAAATCCCTTAGATGCAAGTTTTCTTGAAAACATTAATCCCGCAGGACCCGCTCCCACCACAAGCGTGTCGACACTAACGCTTTTGATCAAAATTTATTCACCGATTTTAGAAGATAATGAAACATCTTTAAATCTAACCCAAAAAGAGGCTTATTTAGAATCATGCTCTGATTAAAACTTTTTTGGCAAAAGCTTTATACCACATTGTCTAGATAAGCTAAACACATGTTTGTTTTAAGCATCTTTCCAACGATTTACCATTTCACTAGCACTGTTTCTCCATGCTATAGAATTATGTATGGAGAAAGATGAAATTCAACTATTTATCTGGGATAATGATTCTTACCTCAGAATATTTCTGAGCAAGATGGTCTTTGAATCTCTCCGGGTTTATGTTACAGATAAATTTTCCCGGTTTGAATCTATCGTAGTGCATCAATACTATATTCTTCACGATTAGTATTTTGAGAAATTCCTCTATTACATTTTCTACAGGCCATATAATGAGTATATCTATTGTATCCACGATTTTAGGCAGGTCTGACGGTACTTTATGGCAGTCCCCTGAGTAAAAGAGTCTTCTTTTAGCATATTCTATGAGGAAACTATACTTGTCCGGAGATTCTTCTTTATTCTGTATAGAAATCACTTTTACTTGTCCTAATTCTATAGCATTATTCTTCTGTACAACGAAGCAATTCTTTAACCCCTTCCTAGAGAGCTGTTCTATTACAGGCTTAGTGGAATATATTGGAACATCGCCACACCAATTGGATATTCTCAGTACCGCTTCTAGATCAAAGTGATCTCCATGATCATGTGTTATGAAAACCGCCTTAGGACATAGCAGAGACTCTGGACTTATCCTGAGAGGAGTTGCTCTATACTCATAATGATCTTCCCACCAAAACCTATCTGAGAAAACCGGATCGAGCATAATCCTCTCGTCCCCAACTTCAACTAGAAACGAGGCATGCCCTATGAAAACTAGGCCAAAGCCTTCGATAATCATGTTCCCATACCCCAACCCTAGCAGGATAATAAATTAAAAATAACATGTTTTGAAAATATTGCGTTACTTCAGATATTTTAGTTATGAGAATATACTCTTATTGATTTGGTCAAACCGATACACTTATCTTCTACGAGAAGGCTTTGTGAGACTCAGATAATTTATCTATATAATTCTAGGACATTCGTGGTTATGAGTACTTCTTTCTCAGTCACTATCACCGTATCCTCAAACTGAGATACCATACCTCCCGCTTCGTCCATCAATAGATGATATAAATACGTTCTCTTGTATTCTCTTAGATTATTAAGCTTGTTCAAACCTTCTTCCCCATACTTTTTGTAAATCCATCTCTCTGAAAATGGAAGGGAACGGTATTCTCTCCAGATGTCTTTTAGGAAACGATCTAAATCTTTATATCCTTTAATTCTTCTCATCGTGATGATCTGATAGATATGACCGCTTTCTCCCTCAATAACGTAGCCTTCCCCATCCGTAGCAAAAGGCTCTATTGCGTAAACTTCATGACTACCAATCTTCTTGAATGTGAAAACTGACGTATTTGGAACACTTTTGCCAGCATGTAAACTAAATCTTTCGATTTTATGCCCATTCAGGTTTGCTATAGGTTTAAAACCAAATTTCAGAATAGTCTTTTCAATAACCTCTCCGATGATACCTAAATTCTTTCCCGGATGAATAACCCTCTCCGCGTTTCTTAGTGCATACCTCGAAGCTGTCAATAATTTTTCGTATTCTGGGTTAAATGATATCGTAATTGCTGCATCAGCAATATACCCGTCGACATGAGCACCTAAATCTACCTTTACTATACTTTCCCTAGGAATAACCTTATCATCATTAACTGAGGGAGAGTAATGGGCTGCTATATGATTTATAGAAATATTCGCAGGGAAAGCTAATTTACCTCCTCTGTTAATTATGTCATTCTCTAACTTTTCAGCAATGTCCAGTAAAGATTTTCCCTCCTCTACTATGTCTAAAGCCATATTAAGAGCATGGTGAACGATTTCACCAGCTTTTAGATACTTTTCTATCTCATCCTCAGTAAGCATATGAGAACGGCCTCATACATATCTATATAATTTATTTCTTTTTTAACTAGTTGATAAATATGTCGAACTTCGAAAATTTTATTTTTGAAGCAATTAAGGAACTTGAAATTAGAGATGAAAATAGAGAGATGCTTCTTAAAATAGTAAGAGATATTTTAAGAGCGGCTCGGAAAATAGTCTTAAGTATTCACTCAGGAAATATCAATGTGGTTAAAAATGTCCTTGTTCAAATGAAAGAGGAAAAGAATAAACTTGACTTTTTTAAGGAAAAATTCCCTGATCTCTACTATAGTGGAAGTGTTATTGGATGTCTAACAGAATATGTGGAGGCTCTTCAATTTTACAACTATGTCACCAGCGGCAGTATAATAAGCCGTACCGAGCTTGACGTCGAACCAACGCCATATCTTCTCGGGTTAGCAGACCTTATAGGAGAACTTCGCAGAATGGCTATACAAAGCATAGAGGCTAATGACTTCAGCAAGGCTGAGAACACCTTAGGGATCATGGAAAAAATCTATAATTCATTAAGAACTGCTATTCTTCCAGAAGCTCTTGTTCCAGGTCTACGTAGAAAAGTGGATATTGCAAGAAATATAGTTGAAAATACACGAAAAGATTTATTATTCTATAGAAGAAGCTATATATTATCAAGAACTCTTCAAGAGGTAAGATCCACATTTGAGAACAGTAATACCTAAAAATTTTTCACTGAAGAGGGCACGGTACACTCAGAAGATAATTGCTGAAAAGGTTATAGAAGAAGACTGCCTCCCGCAAAAAGTTGAAAAAGCCGTAGGTATAGACTTAGCATACAGAAACAATATTGCAGTAGGTGCTGCTGTAATAGTCGAAAAAAGTTCTTTTAGAGTTATAGAGAAGAAATATGCGATAACGAAGGTATCTTTTCCGTATATTCCCACATTACTAGCTTTTAGAGAAATATTCCCAGCCTGGAGTGCTATAAGGAAATTGGAAAAAGACTTCGATGTCATATTCGTTGACGGCAACGGACGGTTACATCCCTATAAAGCAGGATTTGCTTGCCAGCTAGGCGTGATCCTAGATAAACCTACAATCGGTATCGCAAAAAAGCTTCTCTGCGGAAGAGTAGGGTTTTGGAGAGGTAGAAAAGCACCTATCTACTATAATAATGAAACTATAGGCTATGCCCTAAAAACCCTAGAAAGAGCAAAACCAATATATGTAAGCATAGGCCACAAAGTATCACTTGAAACAGCGATCCGTTTAACGTTATCCTTCACAAAAAAACGTCTAAAACTTCCAGAACCTATACGTCAAGCCCATATTTTAGCTAACAGCGTTGTAAGGTCACTAGAATAGTCTACTTCATCGAATTTTTGAAAATAGATTTGTTATACATCTCTATAATTTTTTGAAGGATTCTTGATGTAGAAGAATATCTAAATTTTTTCATTCTCGATTCTAGCTTCACTATCTTTACACAGATTCCTTTTTCCCTTACTATTTCAGAGAGCTTCTCATGAAGAAAATCCTGATCCGGGCCTAACAAAATTACATCCGGCTTGTATCTTTTAATGGTTCTTAGTAGATCAAAATCTTCAAACCCAAGGTAGACCTCATCAACATATTTTATACCCTTAACAACCTCCAATCTCTGTTTTTCCGGGATAATTGAAGGTCTTTTCTTTGTCTTTAGGATCGTAGCATCACGAGCAACTATGACGATGACCCTACCCATTTTACTGGCTTCCTTCAAGAAAAATATATGGCCTGGATGAATTAACTCGAATGCACCGCCCACAAGCACTCTTTTCTCCTTGGGAATTATATGTTCCTTTGGCCATTCGAAGGCGACCTTACCCATTAACCGTAGCGAGTCTAATAATCCTTCAGCATAGGAAATACATGCAAGACTAGTAAAATAGTCCTTTTTGTTAAGATAATATAGTGCATCCTTAACATAGAGTTCGCTCAGATCCACGATTTTTTTGATCTCTTCATCAGTCCTGACATATTGTAACTGTTCTAGCACCTTTTTGACGTTTTCTATGTAGGTTAGAATTCGTTCCTTATCCTCCAGTAGCATTGTGACTCACTAGTTTAGCGGTTGATTTTCCGTCTATTAGTCTCTTCTCATACTCATATTCTTTACGATGTTGAGATTAACATTATATTCTGCCTAGGAAAGAGGATTTTATTCTTTGATTCCATCTTAGCAGTTTTTCTTTGTCAGCTTTTCCCAGAATATTTAATGCTTCTATTTCAGTTTGATGAAGAAGGCCTGGAATTACAAGGGTGTACGGGGGAGGACCAAAGTCAAATTCCTTAAGTTTTCTAAGGATATCAACGTATACGCACTCGTCTGGCGCAGTTGATCTAGCTATCCCTATGCCTATAGTCAATTCTTCATCAATTATCTGCCTCTTTTCTATCCTTTCCAGTTCTATCAATACGTTAACAGCTTCTTTTATATTCATGATCCTATTCTCAGAAATTCTTATATCGAGTAAAAATAGTGTGTGTAGTCCTCTTTTCAGATTATCTTCTAAAACGCTGTATGCTGTGAATGGATAATATTTATACTTCTCCTCTATGAAAGTTAACGTGACAGGTCTACTAAACTTATAGATATGAAGTCCTGTTGAAGCGATCACTCCATTAATTATTGAAGGAGACGGAAAGACTAGCACCTTTATATTCTCTCTAATAGCACTCAACATCAATGAGATATGAGTTGTTGCTATCAGAGGATCTCCTATAGAAACAAACGCAACATTACCTTCTTTTGCAGATTCTATTATAATTTCGCCGGATTCCTCCTCTAAATTTCCGCGAGTTAACACTTCTATCTTCTTACCTATGATAACCTCTAACTCCTCTTTCTTAAAATCGGGCAATATGCTCGTGTATTTTTCCATAAAAACACGCGAAGCTCTCCTCAGATATTCTATCGCACCAATACTAATATCTCTAAGACCATACAGTCCGAGGCCAATAAAAGCTATACAACCCATCACTTTTGAAAATATAGGTAAAATTAAAAGATTATTGTTAACTACTTATCCTTCGAGGGAAGACTAAGTTGTATCCAGATGATATTAATGAGGTACACAATAGTATAGGATAACATCTAACGCTCATAGAAGTCTTGCCGGACACGCTTCAATTTCTGAGATCACAACTAGGGCTCCAGTATTTCTTAAGGATGATGCTACATCTTCAACTTTTTCATTATCTACAATGGAAAATACTGTTTCTCCTATCATGGCTTGAGATGCAGCTAAAGCTCCCGCATCTAAAGATGCTTCTATGCCCTTTAGAACTTTATGACTCAGTAACCCAGTCGTTCTCGCGAACCAAAAACAGGACTCCATAAACTCTTCGATACATGGATTTTCTTTAACACTCTGCAACGCTTGCAAACCATACTTATTTATAGCATCTAAATTCTTATTCTCCAATACTTTTCTCTTCTCTATAGGCTTATAGAAACCTAGAACTACTTTGAGCGAAGGATCCACCACTAGTCTTTCAACCTCATCAAATCCAGGAGCTCCAGCCTTAGTTACTAGAACAACTCCGCCAACAGCAAGACCAGAAACTGTGCCTAAACCAGTACAACTTTCTATCTCAACCACATGTGCCACTCTAGCTAACTCTTCATAAGTCATTTTAAGGTTAAGAGCTTTTCCTAATGCTAGAGATGTAGCGATAGCACTTGCACCACTAGTACCTAGTCCACCACCAATCGGAACCTTTATACTTTGATCTATAGTTATCTCATATTCACCTTCAGCTTTCTTTAATAGTTTTTCAGCAACCTTCCGTGCTACGTAACAGTCACACTCCTTGCCGTTTAGTAAGGTGTTAATTTTTGAAGATTCTGCTTCCTCTATCCTGACACTTACTAAGACTCCTTCCTTAAGTGTGATGCCTCCTCCTGAAGCACCTGTTCTCAGCAAATCACCCTCTACTATATGTGTCGAAAACATCCCAGAAAGCCCTGCCGGTGAATATGCTTTTGCTATCACTTTTTATTCACCTTAGGTATCACTTTCTCCCCTATCACTATTACGGGCGTTGCTATTCCAACCATGAATGGAATTTCGGTAGAATAGGTCCAGATAGCCCATAATAATATGGCTTCTACTGAAAGTCTTTGTAGGCCGCCAGGTAGGATAAATAACTGGCTGAAGGCATAAACGCCTATTCCAATTATAATTGCCCCGATAAGTAAACCTGTATTATATGCGAACATTAAAGCTGGTTTTCGAGACCATACAAAACCGTATAGGATGGTAAATAATATTGCAGAGCCTACACCTATCATATAAGCCATAGCCACTGTAGGGGATAATAACCCAGCCCGCATAACAACATAAACAAGTAGAGCTAAGGTACCTTCTTCTACTATTGCTAGAACTATCCATAGTTTAGAGTCTTTCTTAATATTCTTAGCAAGCCAACCAACAGTGTAGAAACATGCAAAGTTTGCAGGTACACCTACTGTTAAGCTTAGAAGAGCATTACCATGGATTACCATATCGCTGATAAATATTCCAATTGCTCCCCCTAATCCACCAACCTTGGGACCGAAGAGAATAGCGAAAATAGCTGGTATGAATACAGACGGCCAGAATCTGACAACTCCTATAACAGGCGTTAGTATACCTAAATAACTAGCGTATCCCACTACTGCATATAGCGAAGCACATAACGCTACTGTTGCGACTTCCCAGCTTCTCTTCACGGTATCCTAAACATAGATTTATATATTAAGCTTTTAGTTTAAGAAGTTAAACAATTTAAATATTCTCTCCGTATAAGAATGGTGCTTGTAGATACTTGAGAAATATATAGAAGAACCAGGTGTATGTTATAATGTTACTCAAAATAGTTAATCTTGACGTCTCTATTAGAGATAAGATTTTATTAAAAAGAATAAATCTAGAGGTGGAGAGGGGTGAAATTCATGTTATCTTCGGACCTAACGGCGCTGGGAAATCAACTCTTTTGAAAACTATAATAGGTCTTCCACCATATAAAATTGTCTCTGGTAGGATATTGTTTAACGGCGAGGATATTACTAATTTAAAACCTTATGAGAAAGCCCTTAGGGGTATTGCTCTGGCATACCAGAACCCTCCACCGTTAGATGTTAAAACTAGATATCTTATTAAAAAAATGAAAGAAAAATATGGAATAAAAGATGTGCCGGAGATTATACCAGCATACCTTTATGACAGAAATATTTTTTCAGGATTTAGTGGTGGGGAACGTAAGAAGACAGAACTTGGATTGGTTATGCTTCAAAACCCAAAAGTTGCATTACTTGACGAACCAGATAGCGGTGTCGATGTAGACGGTATAAAGGATGTAGCAAAGATAATAAATAATTTAAGAGAAAAGGGATGTGGTATAGTGTTAGTTACTCATCAGGGATTCATTACGAAGCATCTCGATGATATAAATAAGGCGCATATAATGGTAGATGGTAGAATAGTATTTTCTGGAGATTTCTTGGACGTCTATAAGATGATACTCACTAAGGGATATAAGGAAATTTTGAAGGGTGAAAAGTGATGATGAATGAGAGAAACAAAAATGATAAACTAAGCGCTTTAGGTGCGGATATCTCGGGAAGAACATATGTTGGAAGTTATATTCAAAAAAATGAAAATATTGTCCGAATAATGGTTAAAGAACTTCTCAGAAAGAATAATGTTCTGTTGATGGATTTGGCAGATGCTGTGGATAAGCTACCTTGGGTAAAAGATTATTTATGGAGGGCTATAAATCCTGAAGAAGATAGTTACGTTTCAGAAGTATCCGAAAGAAAACTCCATGGTACTTTACTATATGTACCACCTCAGACGGTTATAACCCTCCCGATACAGTTATGCTTCTTTATCTCGGAATCTGGTGTCAAACAAGACGTGCATAACGTAATTGTATTAGATAAGTACTCTGAAATTACCCTTAACACAACATGTGCTGCCATAGCAGGTGCAGCATTTCATCTTGGCATAACCGAAATATACGTTAAAAGTAATGCTAAACTCAACTATGTTATGATCCATGGATGGTCTCCTGACACATTTGTTAGACCGAGAACCGGGTCGATTGTTGAAAGAGGAGGTATGCTAAACATGTACTATGCAAATCTGAAGCCTGTCCGAGATATACAGGCATGTCCTAAGATAATTTTAAAAGAAAATGCTGTTGCTAATACCATTTCAGTATTACTAGGACTAGATGAAAGCATCATTAGGGTTGGATCAAAGATAGTTTTAGATGGGAAAGGGGCTAAAGGAGAAGTTTTGTCAAGAGCGATAGCACAAGATGAAAGTAAAGTGATAATGCCAGCAGAAGTAGATGCGTATTATCCTAACACTAAGGGGCATATTGATTGTAAAGGATTGCAACTATCGAAAGATTCTTATATTGAATCAATACCGATTCTAAAGTCGTTTACCGAAGGAAGTGAATTAACACATGAAGCAACGATAGGAAAGCTTTCAGAAGAAGGATTGAATTACTTAATGTCCAAAGGGTTCTCCGAGGAGGAAGCAGTATCATTACTTGTAAGAGGTTTCATAGATGTAGGTCTTAAATACTTACCTGTAGTTGTTCGTCCACAGGTAGAAATTGCACTCAACATAATAGCAAAAACAGCAAAGGGATAGAAATAAATGATGCGGGGGCCGGGATTCGAACCCGGGCAGGCCTACGCCACCAGATTTCTTAGCTTGGAAGGATCTTAAGTCTGGCCCCTTTGTCCAGGCTCGGGCACCCCCGCCTGTATTTAAAATATAATCCCCTAATTTTATATTTTATTTTCGACATATATTGTTAAAGTTGGAATGTGTAGATTAATTCTCGGATGTATGCAAGTTTATGTGTTCTTTATACCATATTACTAACTCTACTATCTTGTAGTGTAGAAACCTTCTAGGACTCATCAAGTATTATAAATTATCAGAGAAAAGAGTAGTAAAGTTAGAATTCTACAGCTTATACTTTACACCAAATGTTTATAAGAAAATTCCTTGTAGGTATATTCCAAAGTTGACGGAGGCTATTAAGATGAAAATAGGGATCATAGGAGGTACAGGAAAATTGGTCGAGGATTAGCTACAAGGTGGCTTTTAACTGGTCATGAGATAATGATAGGTTCTCGAAGTATGAAGAAAGCCAAAGCAACCGTAGAAAAGCTGGTTCATAAGGTGAGCGACAAGAACATTAGGAGGAGCATAAGACCTACAACATACCAAGAGACAGTACAATATAGCGAGTTAGTAGTGTTGAGTGTACCATATTGGGCACTAGAGCAGACACTAGAGTCTATAAAGAGTTTAGTGACACAAAATCATATTATCCTGTTGTGGCGAAACTAGTAAGAGACATACCGGATCTAAGACCATTAGATGGAGGAAGACTCAAAACTCTGAAATAGTTGAAAGATGACGTACCTTATACTAGAGGTAAATAAAAGAAATGAGCTAGGAGATATAACCGTATACTTTAAAGAATAAATGTTTTTAGGTTATCCTAACTACTTCTGTCTTCTTCAAGGAGATATCTCTTAAGGATGAAGCATGCTAAAAACTGTATTCTCTTCAAGACTCCTAGTTTGTGAAAATACTCTTCCTTAAATATTATTATTTTAATGTCAAAGTTTATAGATAATTATGAGGTAGGCTACAATGAATATAATCTTTATAGCAATTGATACTTTACGAGCTGACCATCTGAGTTGTTATGGTTACTCTAGACCTACATCACCCTTTCTGGATAGTCTCGCATCAAAAGGTGTGCTTTTTGAAAGATGCTATGCTTCAGACATACCAACACAACCCGCATATACTACAATTTATACAAGCCACTATGGTGTAGAGCACAGTATTGTTTCGCATGGTTCGGAAATAGAAGTTTTGTCTCCTAAATTTAGGTTGCTAACAGAATATTTAAGAGACGCAGGGTATACAACTGTGGCAGTTGATAACCTAGTCGAGATGAAACCATGGTTTCGAAAAGGCTATGAATATTACACTCTACCCTATGGGCACATACAGCTCATAACCGCAAATAAAATAACCAACTATGCTATAAAATGGCTTAAATACCTTAAAGAGGATAATAAACCATTCTTCATGTTCTTACACTACTGGGATCCGCACGCCCCATACACTCCTCCAGAAGAATATAGGCACAGATTCTATAAGGGAGACCCATTTGATAAAAGGAAGTCTTCATTAATGGAGGCTTTTAAAAAATATCCCTTTCACATACTATCTAGAAACTGGATAAGAGATCTTCTAGGAGATGTACAGGATATAGAGTATATATGCTCACTCTATGATGCCGAAATATTATATACAAACGATCAACTTAGAGTTCTCTTTAACTTTTTGGAGGAAAATGAAATGTTAGAGGACATCCTTGTAATAATAACGGCAGACCACGGAGAAAGTCTAACCGAACACGGTATATTTTTCGATCACCATGGAGTATATGAGACTAATATCCATGTTCCATTGATAATGTTCTCTCCCGGAAGACTTCCCCAAGGTTTAAGAGTAAAGACGCTTATTGAGCATGTCGATTTAGCGCCGACAATACTTGAGATAACTGGCATTGAGATGCCAGAAGACATGCGTGGTAGAAGTTTGATAAGGCTTATAAATGGTGAGGTTGAAGAGAAAGAATTCGTTGTCTCAGGCGAATGTACCTATCAGGCGTTCAGGGCTATAGTTACAAGTGATGGATGGAAACTAATCAAGAAGATAGGAGGAGACTTCTATGGTAGACCGAAGCTACAATTATATAACCTTAAGGAAGATCCTGAAGAGAAGGTTGATTTACACGATGACTACCCAGATATTTTGAAAGAACTAGAACTTAAACTTAATCATTGGGTAGAAGACAATCTTGGAGAGAAAGCGGATCCAATCAGGGTACAATTGGAACATGGGCTTCCAGGTCATGAATGGCTTAGAAGAGCTTTAGAGAGACAGGGGATTAGCTGGGAGGAATGGTTAAAGAGGCAAAGATATTTTTAACTTCTCTCATTTTTTAATAAGTTGAAATAGTAATCAACAAATAGTTGATATATAATTATTATAATTGTGAATCAATTATTTGTTGATAGATATAATGAATTAAAGTTTTTAGAGGAAAAGTATAGGGAAAAACGGTCTCAGCTCATCATAGTATATGGTAGGAGGAGGATAGGTAAGACGGAATTACTCCTTAAATTTTCTCAGAATAAACCACACATATACTTCCTTTGTGAAAAAACTAGTAACCGAACGAATATAACGAAGCTGTCTAGGAAGATGGCTGAGTATCTTAAGAAAAAAAGTTTCTCACGGATAGTATTTGAAGATTGGGAAGATCTATTTAGAGAATTTGTTGAGTGGAAGGATGAGAACGATAAAATAGTAATAATACTTGATGAGTTCCAGTATCTTATCGAAATGGATAAGGGGGTACTTTCTCTATTTCAAAGGATCTGGGATCTTTATCTTTCTAGAAGGGAAGATATCATGCTTATACTTTGTGGATCTAGTATAGGTATGATAGAGACAGAGGTTCTAGGCTATAAGAGTCCTCTGTATGGCCGGAGAACAGGCCAGTGGCGAGTCAACGAACTTGAGCTTAAGTATATTAAGGAATTTGTTCCAAACTATGATTACACAGATCTTGTATATGTGTACGGCACCTTTGGGGGAGTACCTGCGTATCTTACAAGAATAAACCCTAACATTACATTCCTAGAAAATATAAGAAGGCTGTTTCTTCAGAAAGGTGAATTCCTTTATGAAGAGGCCGAGAATCTTTTAAGACAAGAACTACGTGAACCTAGAAACTATAAGCTTATACTAAGAGCACTAGCTGAAGGCTATAGGAGAGTAGTAGAAATATCAAACATGACAGGGTTGGACAAAGCAACTGTGTCAAGGTACCTAGATACACTTGAGCTATTAGATATTGTTTCATACGAAATACCTGTACTCGAAAAGCCTAAGACAAGAAAAAGATTATACTATATAAAGGATAACTACTTTAATTTCTGGTTCCGTTTCATCGACGTTAATCGAGATCTAATAGAAGAAGGTAGAGAAGAAATAGTACTTGAGGAAATTACAAACAACCTTGACAATTATATCAGTTTCATTTATGAGAGAATAGCGAAAAAACTCTTACAGTCTTATCCGCATGTACCTTTTAGAATAACGAAAATAGGTAGAGAATGGGGGAAGTCCTCGAGAGGAGAAGCATACGAGATAGATCTACTAGGATATAATCGAAACAAGACTAAATACTTAGCGTTAGAAGTAAAATGGAGTGATTTAAACAGCAGAGATATCGAACGGATATTGAAAAGACTCAGGAAGACGATTGAAAAAATTGGTGTAAAAGGAGAGATATTCTATGGTGTCATCGCTAGAAGAATATACGACAAAAAAGAAATTAAGAATAATCTAATCCTACTTGACCTAAAAGACCTGATGGAGCACATACTTAAATGATCCTCCCTAAAACTCAGTCAGATTACTTGGCAAGAACTCTATACACTAAAACTATCATAAAGACTAAGGTACCTGTTTTAGCGAATAGTGAGTTTATTCCCTTATTATTAGCTTTAAAAAACCTAAATGCGATAGCTTTCTTACTTAGAGGCCATAGAGGCTGGAATTTCCAGTAGGTGAAAAGATCTCCAAGCATATGAACAAGAGTACCTGAGAAACCGCCGACAAACCCACTAAAAACATATTTGACATTCACTAACCCAAAAATTAGAGCACTAATAACTCCAAAGACTAAAGCTCCAGCCAGAGTATGCGTGAAACTACGATGTGTTAACTCGAACTCAAGATCGAGATCGGGCCAGCTCATCATCCCGATAAAAGCAACAAACCAAATCCATAATGTATCATCGTATACGTTACTAGGATATAAAAGAGATACTAAGCCCGCGAACAACATGCCAAGACCTACATGACCCTCTAACTGCAAAAGGAACACTGGTATAACCTGTTCCTTAATATTTTTAGCTTTTTAGTATAAGCTTCGTTATCAACCCATTATAACACATATCATAATCAACTGAAGCACGCTGCAAGGCGTCTCTAATATATCCTTCCTTAAAAACTCTCCTCGGTAATCCATGCAATAAAGCAGAAAGCTTTAGCAATATCTTAGGTCTCCTCAGAAAATGAACACTCTCCTCCAGCTCATCCGCTGATATATCATAGGAAAAATCATAGATCCAGGCTTCTCCCCCAATACCTAAGACACGAGTGCACTCTCTGAAAAATGTTTCAGGATCCTTAATATGATGCAAGGTACCTGTACTCACAACAAGATCGAAAAATTTTTCACGAAATGGCATCCTATGAGCATCTGCAACAACAATGTTTAAAAGGGGATATACTCCATGTTTAACAGCATTCTTTCGAGAAATCAATATCATAGCTCTCGAAATATCTATGCCGACAATAACATGGAACAAACCTGTTTCAGCAAGCTTTATGAGAAACCTACCGGGTCCACAACCAACCTCTAAAACCTTATCACAATGCTTCTGACTAACCTGTCTTAAAAAATAACTATATAAGTGTTCAAGATACCTTGAAATGATCCGATTATAAAAGTGTGCTGCACCCCAAGGAATCCCCTGTTTCCACCTCTGCAACCTGATAGAAACCCTATTCAATAAACTAAGCATGATACCACTCTAAGTCAATTAACGAGAGAAAACGTATAAAAAATCTACTAAAAGGAGCATACCTTCGACATAATTTTCGGAGCTGAAGAACGTAGGCTTCAATTTATCCTAAGATTTTTTCCATCCGCATATATCATTAGCACATATCATTCCCGAGATAACAACCGCCTCTACACCGCCTCCAGGAAATGTTGATGCGCTCGCTAGGTATAGGCCTTTTATAGGCGTCTTGAAACAGGGTCTTTTTGTATCTATTGATTGGTCAAAGGCGTATATTGCTCCCTCTGGCATAGAAGTATATCTTTCAAATGTTTTTGGCGTTGCTGCATCCTGTACGATTATATGTTCGCTCAACCCTGGGATTATTTTTTCTGCTTTCTTGATTAGCTCATTTGCAAATGCCTTCTTTCTCTCCAGATACTCTTTTGTCCCCCTCTCCGGAAAATCGTGATAGTTAGCTAAAGTTAATATTGTGAGACTGGCTTTACCTTCCGGTGCCAAAGTCGGATCAGCATTTGAATTAATAAGTATTCCATAACCTTCATCTAAATTTTGGATAATCGTCGGATAATGGGATAAATCCATGTCAACCCCTAGAAACACCATGAAACATGAAGGTGACATTTTCAAACTCTTTATATACTCAATAAATTCCTTACTCAATTTATCCTCTCCCACAAGTTCCAGAAAAGTGGTTTTGGCATTCGCATTTGCTATTACGATCTTACTCCTAAAAACTTTTTCACCCACCCTTACTCCTCTAACCTCTCCGTTTTCAATCAATATCTCATCCACTTTATGTTTAAGCAGCACCTTGCCACCATATTTTTCAATAGTTTTTCTTAAACTGTCTGCAAACTTTAAAGCTCCTCCCTTTGTGAAATATCCTCCATACAAATAATAGGAAACACATGCTGTGAGAGCACTACTTGCGGGAGTTTTTTCGGGCGAAGTTCCAATATATCCTAGGAGCGCACAGAGAAGAGTCTTTAAATCCTCATTCCTGAAATACTCGTCAAGCTTCTCCTTGTACGTCTTATTCATCCAATCATAGAAGTGTGGATGTTCTCTTGGATAGTTTAATAGCTTCTTCTCTCCAAAGACTTTTACTATAAGTTCGGCTGGTAGTGGGGTGCCGTACACCTCAGCGTCCCTATAACATTCTTCATAAGCTTTCCTAGCCTCATCAAAGAATGCGTGAATATTTTCTTTTTCCTCTGAGAACATTTCTGAGAGTAGTCTTATAAAGCTGTCTAAATTATCAGCATCTATTTCCTTACCTTTAAAGATGTATCTAATCCTATTCTTTACAAAGAGATCATCTTTTTTAAGTCCAAGCTCTTTGAGAAGATAGGTTATAGGCCCTTTCTCCCACAATCCACTAACATCTTCTACACCAGTGTTAAACACAAACCCTTTTCTCTGGAACGAGGAGCAATAACCTCCAATCATATAATGTTGCTCCAAGACTAGAACTTTATATCCTCTCTTTGAAAGCAGAGCACCACAGGTTAAACCACCAATACCAGAACCGACAATTATAACATCATACTCGTCTTCAGCCTTCTTTTCATGCGGATCTACTCTAACAGTCCAATCATATTTTCTAAATTCCCTTGTAACATAGTAGGCCGGCAACTTTAAGGGGAATACAGTTGAGAATACAATTCCAATCACTATTAGAACATTTGAAAAAATTATGTTGAAAGGTCTACTTAAGAAAAGGAATATAACTGTATTTGACAAGAATATCAATACCCAAACTAGTGTAATTACATTATTTATAAGTAGGAATGATTTTTCTCTCCAATAGACTTCGGGGTAATCCCTCTTTGAAACCTGTAAAGTATATGGCTGCCTGATCAAAATCGAAAACAATGCCATCACAAACAAAACAAGATACCCTAAAACTTCGCTTCTCTCAACAAACACGTTCACACCGAAAATAAACATGCCTATTACAGCAACACTAAAATAGAGAATAGAAGTAAGATCCATTAAATTAAAATCTCTCCTAACAATCTGTGGAAATAATATAACCAGAGAAACAATAAATGAGACAACAATACCCCACTCATTCCCCATACCACATAATACCCAGTAGATAATCCAGGGAGTAAACGAAATGAATATATAGAGCATACCAGGTATCTTCAATTTATTTTGGGATACCCTTTC
>Ga0209410_1000509_pt1 | contig 18122 bp, 27 predicted proteins | sample Mar14436cmmetaG_FD_184135 | JGI IMG/M metagenome (GOLD analysis project Ga0209410, IMG submission 184135) | Marine hydrothermal vent microbial communities from Guaymas Basin, Gulf of California to study Microbial Dark Matter (Phase II) - Marker... ... | reverse complement strand
TTTCACCTCTCCATTTTTCGCTTGGGGGTTAAAAATGAAGATAGAGGAGAAAATGAGGGTAAAAGTAGCGTACATACATAGAGAAGAGTTTAAGCGAAAATTTGGAAGCCTCAAGCAGCTCGATCCTGACGATAGCGAGAGCGATTTGTGGATTCTTGCAGTCCTTCCTCACTCTCTTGCGGATGCCCTCTCGCCAGAGGAGGTTAGTTTGCTCGTGGATAATCTCCTGCGTGATGAGTGATGCTCGCAGCTCTTAGGTCACACCCTTCTATTTTTGCTTGAGGAGTGATGACCCCCATTCTAGGGGAAATGACAGTAAAATGTCCTTTCTGCAAGGAAAAACTTGATTTCGTAAGGGCTGCGGTATACGAAGTATCAGGTCTAATCGATTTCTTTCCTGATGGCTCATGGGAATATAGTGATGATGTCTGGCCTGATGACACAATTTCGGAGGTGTATTGCCCACATTGTGGAAAGAGCCTGCCGCTGGAGGCTGACGAGGAGGAAATCGAGAGATTCTTCAAAGGTGAGCTCAAAATAGCATTAGCCTCAGAAATAAAACACCTGAAGAGAAATCTCGTGCTCTACAACGGAAGAGTGTATAGAGTAGTGAGAAAGAATGATGATGCGGTCTTGCTTGAGCATCTTGATGATGACCTTATTGAGTGCATCTTAGAGACAGAGGCAGGGGCAGAGGCGGAGGTGAAGGAGTAAGATGGCTTTTTGCCCCTTCTGCAAGCAGGAAATAAACGAGGTCACAGCAGTATACAGAGAGGTGCGTCATGTTGAGGTTACTGCCAAAGTGCGACTTGACTCTAACCACAATCTCTCCTACAACGAGGAAGAGGCGGAAACGCTTGAAATTATTGACGTTGAAGGAGATGAAGAATACTCTTGCCCAAAATGCGGGGAAACATTACCTCTAAATAGCGAAGAACTCGAGCTGTTCTTGGAGGAGAAACTTCTTCTTGTCAAAGAGAGTGAGGTCGAGGTAAAGGATGGGTTTGCTTCCTTCAAAGGAAAAGTCTATAAAATCTGTAAACAGCTTCCACAGAAAGGAGATGATGACTTGTTGTTCTTAGAAGTTTTAAGCGATGAGGTTGTGGAAGCAATACTCGCTGCAAACCTCTTCTAATTATTTTTTCTTTCTCTCCTTTTCTTGTTAGATGGGGGTGAGGAGAGAAAATGGATTTGAGCCCTAAATACATAAAAATGTGTGCAAAGGCGCAAGAAATTCAAGAATGTTGGGCACCAGCAATAGGAGACTTCCTTTGGCTGGGTGAGAAGTATATTTGCAATTCGGAAGCATACAGGGTGTTGAATATAGACCCGCTGAAGTTTGACAAAGAGGGTAAGGTGTGGCTACCGAGACAGGATCAGTTACAAGGATTATTGTATCCCAAACCAGACAACCCCGTCTCACTCCACGCATATTGCTCATTATTAGCGGAATTCTTGGAGAGATTTCGTGAGAAGATTAATCCAACGAGCTACGAGCAGTTATGGTTGGCGTTTGTCATGTGGGATAAGTATAATAAAATATGGGATGAGAAAAGAGAAGAGTGGGTTGAGATTGTAGAGGAATCCGATACGAGTGCCTAATCAAGGTTAATAAAATCAGAAGAGGTGATAAAATGACAGAAAAACAAAGAGGGGAGAAACTACTCAAAACAGCCATAGGAGTATGGCTCGTAATAAGCGGTATCATAGCAATAGGGCTCGCAGCGCTACTTCCAACACTCAGCATTTTCGGCATACTCAACTTAGCACTTGGAGCAGGACTGCTATACTATGCAAAAACACCTGAAAAAACAAGAGAGGAAAAGTTACTCGAAATAATAACAGCAATATATCTTGCAATTGACGGCATTATGAAACTAATACTCGGACTACTATTTCTGCCTCTCATCGTTTTCGGCATCCTTGAGCTAGTCGCCGCATTAGCACTACTATACTACAGCAGAGACTAAATGGATAGAGGCGCCAAATATAAATCAACCTTTTCTTTTTTATTATGGGGGAAATGAGTGGAGCGCTTGAGAGAGTGGATGAAATGCTTGAAATCCTTCGAGACGGAAGGGAGAGAAGTCTAACAGAGGTGTGCGAGAGGATAAATCTACACAGAGAGACAGTAGAGCGAGTCGCAGATTTCTTAGCGAAATACAGCTTCCTCACGAAAACCTTAAAGGACGGAGAGGTGTATCTGCAGATAACAGATGAAGGTAAGAAGTTCCTTGAGCTGTAGGAGGGAGAAAAAATGGTGGTGATATTCTCTACTAAGCAATTGGAGGTTGTAGATTTAAGAGACGTTCGCTACTTCTGGATCTCAGATGTAGTTGGAGAAAAGCGCATCGAGTTCAGCTACAGCGGAAGGAAGGTTGCCGATGCCTTTTTCACATTCCCTACGGATGTGGACGACACAAGACTAATCGAGTTCCTCGCACGGACGAAGAACGACTCTAACGCCTTAGAGTGGGAGAGGCTCACAGAGGCTTTCAAAAAGAGGAAGGAGGAAGGGTGAGATTGTATGGAGGAGAAGAAGCAAGAGGCACGAGAAGCTTGTGAGGAGTTTGAGGAGGTGCACACCGAGCTATCCGCAGAGACTAAGGCTGCGTTATGCGTTCTAATCAAAGAGCTTGACGAGATTCTTAGATCTTCGATGCTCACAGACAGCCAGAAAGTTGTGTCGATAAAAGCATTACTCTATACATGGATTGCTGCAAACAAACTCCCTATATGGGAAGCTCAGCGTGAGGGAGACCTCGTAACAGTAGAGATGCCGCCAAAAAAGTGGAAACAGTTAGTTTATCTGAGAAATTATGTCCCTGAAAAGGAAGTCTGGGTAGTAACAGTCGCCTATAACAGAGAAATATGCCCTAATACATGTGCTGAGACAGTAGTCCTTAAAGGCAATGAAAACGGGATTACCGATCAGAATATGTTGTATTATGAGAGTCACGGACACACAACAGACGAAAAAGAGCTGAGGAGGCGGCACGAGGAGATTGTGAGAAAGATACGAGAAGGAGAAATCGAGTTGCAAAGCTGATCAGATAACTCACCCACCTTATTTTTTCCTTTGGGGGTTGATTATGGAAAGGCGAGAGGTAAAATCACAGGATAATTTAGAAAGGTTGGTAGGAAATTTGCAGACGAAGATGCAGGTAAAAGATTTGCAGACAGAAATCAATCACATACGCTCTCAAACACTCAGAGAAGTCATTGCGGAGGAGTTTGAGAAAGCGGCAGAAAAGCTCCAATCCGCCACTTCATGTGAGGATATTGCGGCTGTGTTAATCCAAGCCTTCAGCGTGATAGCACAACTCTTGAAAGAGTTCAAGCTAGAGAAACTTTGAAGTGATGAGAGTATGGCTACGAGAGGTTGCGTTGCTGTTGGTGATGAGAGATGTTGGAGAGGTATCTACAACCATTGGGATAGTTATCCAACTTGCTTAGGATGCGACCTTGCTGACGAACTTAGATTCTGGCTTAAAGACCTACAGAGAACGCTCAAAGAGTTTTGCGACGAATTACTTAAATACACTGAGTGGAGAGAGTTCAAGAGTGCTGGAGTTTGCCCATATTGTGGTAAAATTGGGCGAGGAGCGCCGCACACGATCAATGCCTGCATCTTCTTTGCAGGACTTCCAGATAGAGACTTAATTGCGGCAGAAGTAGAAAAGCTGAAAGAACGTGATGATCCTATCTCGAAGGAAATTTTGGAAAACATAGAGAAAATAGGTTTTCCCGATCCAGAATGTAAATGGCACAAACACACTCTTGACGATAAATCGTCTGCTAAAGAACACCACATAACATCGGAGTATCCTGACCCACTCTTCATCGAGTGGGTTTATATCATCAATCCTCGTAAGGAAACGATAATAGTGCTTCATCATGTATATGACCCCAGATACGATGATTACAGTGAGGTAAGAGAGAAGCCGATAAAATGTGGTGAGTGGTGGGATTATGGACATTGTAGATGCAAACATTTCAAGGTTGCGGAAGTTTCTGTGAGAGATGCTATTGAGGGCAGAGTAGACTGGGAAATAATAGAAGATACAGCTGAAATTTTGAGAGATAGTATAGAAGATTGGTTAAGTCGGCAGCCGAGAGATGAGACAGTGGAGCAGCCGTAAACTGCAAAACCTCGCACACCTCGTCGGAGCCGTAAACTCCCTGCTGTTACTGCTAAGTGGCGTCTTCATCGGGAAAGGCAGCTTCCTCTATTTTTTCATCATCGCTTTTTGCTACCTCTTCCTTACAAGATTGAGCTCCGAGATTTTCTATCGTATCCTCGTAAGGATCAACGAAGAGTGTGCTGGGGGTGAGCGGGATGAGAATAAGCGTAAGTAAGGGATTTGCTTTGTTCGTGCTGCTACTACTTCCACTCATCACCCTTACACTCACACCTGCGCAAGCTCAAGCATCTGACTACACACAGCTTCTAAGCAATTGCACACTACCAGAATTTTACACACCTTATGTTGTGAGCGTCTTTGCAGCCTTTGACATAAACAACGACAGTTTGCTTGACCTCAACGAGATGAAGATTGCATACGATACGCTCACATCTACAATCACATACAGATATGACGATGAAAACGCCGAGCCTGAGCCAGGCACAATCGTCGGTGATGGTCGCCCAAGCTCTGATTACTTCCAGACGCCTGAAGAGACACTAAAAGAACAAGCAGGAGACTGCGAGGATTTTGCAATTCTCTTCGCATCTCTTCTGAATTATTACGGCTATATTGCATTCGTAGGCGACATCGACTGCGATGGTGATGGTGAAGTAGATCACGCAACCTGCCTTCTTTACGCACCTGAATCGACTGCTGACGCTATAATTGAACTTGGGCTGAGCGATGTTGTTGATGTGTTTGAAACCTCACCTGAAGAGGTTGCACAGAAACTTCACTGCGAGCTTGGTGAGGGCTTTGAGGATTGGGTACTCATTACTATCGACGGAACATACTCGGAGCATTTCGGATATGTCTCAGGAGCACCAATTCCTGAGTTAGAGTATTTCCTTGTGGATTTCTACACGGTCAAAGATTTCATGAGGATGAACCCTGGTGCTATGCCAACGCCAACAACACCTGAGCCAATAACACCTGAACCGACAACACCAGCTCTAACAGCACCACTCATAGTGGCTATAATCATCGCACTCCTCCTCAGAAAAAGAGTGTGATTTATTTTTCCTATGGGGAATGAAGCCATCAAGCTTGAAAAAAGACGTGGAAGATTTGGAGAAATCTGTGAGAGAATTACGGGAGAAGAGAAAGATATACAGAAGAGCCCTCAAGAGGGTCGAATATGTGAGGATTAAATTAGTTAGTAGGATTCGAGGAGGAGAAAGTTTCAGAAAGTGTGATGAGTTAAGGAAAAAAATTGAGTATATAATCTCTAATCTTCCCCGATACGACTTGGAAGCTATAAGGCTTGTTGATTATTTCAAACCATTCAACCATAGAAGAAAGATAATCCCGCTCACATCTACAAACTCCTATCTCGTGATAGGAAACACCATATATGTAGTTCCTGATCCGAAGGTGCGCAGACAACCACCAGAGGACGAAGTTTTCCAAACACTCATTAGGTATGCAGATACAATCACTCCTAATGTTCGGAAGAGTATTAGAGAAGAGCTTGCGGAGTTTTGCAGATTAGGAGAAGAGCTTATGGTAGAGCTGGAAGGAGAGCTCGCATCTCGCAAAGGAAGATTTAGAACTTTGTCTCTTGAGTACGACTACTCAGAAGGATTAACATTCGTACACCTGCACTGGCAGGCATACAATAAAGTCTCCATTTATATAGATTTCACAGCGACTGCTGAGGTAAACCGTTGCACACTCCATCTGATTAACACCAATACAGGAGCTAAAATCATAGAAAATGTGTATGATGTGTGTTACTCCCCGCTTTACTTCTGTGAGCTATACGACACGCTTGCAGAGATGCTTGAGGAGGCTTACGAGAAACTACAAGCGAAGAAAGAGCGTTGTGAGGAGATTCTAAAGGAGATGAAGAAAATAGTGGCATCCTTTGTACTCTCAAAGCTCTGATTTTTTCCTTGGGGATGGGCGTTGTCAGAGAATTTAAAAGAAGCTGTGAAAAAATTGAAGAAGGTTGTAAAGGAATTAGAGGAGAGGAAAAGAGCGTATGAGAAAGCTCTTGAGAAATATGAGGATGTGAAGGGAAAATTAGTTGAGAGAATTTTGAAGACAGAAAACTTCAAAAAGTGCGCTGAGCTGCGAGAGAAGATAGAGTTTTTAGTTTCGAATTTCCCACAATATGACAAGGAGGCTGCAAGACTTCTCAGCTACTTCAAACCATTCAACCATAAAAGAAAGATAATTCCTCTTGACTTACCTACACAAGAGCTTTATCTTGTAGTAGGAAACACGATATATACAACACCTGAACCAAAAGTTCGTAAGTATCCGTCGGAAGAAGAAATTTTTCAGACACTTATAGAACACACAGACACAATCATCTCTAATGTCCGAAAAGATATTAGAGAAGAGCTTGCGGAGTTTTGCAGGCTAGGAAAGGAGCTCGTAGCAGAGTTGAAAGGAGAACTCGTTACTCGTGAAGGAGAGTTCAGAACTTTATCTTTTGAATATTCCAATCCTTGGGAAAAGTTCTGGTTTGTACAACTTAGTGAGCAAAGATACGATAAAGCCACTATTTATATAGATTTCACAGCGAGTGTTTGGGCACACCGTTGCACACTCCGCTTAATTAACACTAATACAAGGAGTGAGGTCACAGTAGATATAGACGATACACGTTACGCCCCTCTCCGCTTCTACGGGTTATATGACGCACTTGCAGAAATGTTTGAAGAAGCTTACGAGAAACTACAAGCGAAGAAAGAGCGTTGTGAGGAGATTCTGAGAGAGATGAGGAGAATAGTAGCACCTTTCGTGCTCTCAGAGCTCTGATTTTTTCCTTTTGGGGGTGCGAAATGGAGAAAACAAAGGAGATAAAAGAGAGACTGAGGAGAATTGTGCAAAAGGTGGAGGAGAAGAAAACAGATTATATAAGAGTGGAAAAAGCTTACAAGAGTTGTTTTGAAAAAGCGATCGAAGCTGCGAATAAGATAGATAAAGAGATAAAGAATACAGAAACTTACAAAAGATGCGAAGAACTTATGAGTGAGACACGGAAATTGGTGAGGGAGATCTCATATTACAAGCAGGAAGCTATAAAACTATTCAACTATTTCAAACCATTCAGCTACAAAAGAAAGGTAATTCGTATTGGCGGAGGTTACCTCGTAGTGGGAAACTCGATATACACAGCATTCTGGAGCGATGAACGCAGATATCCTTCGTTAAAGGAGGTTTTTCAGACATTTGTAAGATATGGAGATATTGTCATCCCCAATGTTCGTAGAACTATTAGAGAAGAGCTGGCTGAATTCTACACACTTGCGAAAAACCTCTCTACAGAACTTGAGCTCAAAGAGGATTTTGTTGTCCGTAAAGGAGAGTTCAGAACACTCACTCTCAATTTTTCTTATATCGTGAAGAGTAATAGCACGCTGATAAGTCAGGAAGTATTTGATAAAATCTCTATTCGTATAGATTGGACTTATCCGCCAGGGTGCTACCACATTCTCCTCTCTAGCGGTGAAAATACAGAAAGTGTAGAAGATAAGGAGGCAATTCTTGCGAACCCTCTCCGCTTCCTCGAGTTATATGATGTGCTCGTAGACATGTGCGACGAAGCTTGTCGGAAACTGCAAGCTAAGAAAGAAAGATGTGAGGAGATTATAAAGGAGATGCGTAAGGTTGTAGCACCGCATATCCTTTCAAAGCTTTGATTTTTCCTTTGGGGTGGAAGAAAGATGAAGGCAAGTGAGTTGCTTGATTATCTGAAGCGTCTGTATAAGAAAGACCCAAAAACACCATGTCTTTTACTGGGTTCATCAGGGATTGGAAAAAGCGAGACTGTGCGGACATGCGCTGAAGAGTTAGCGCAGGAGTTCAACAAGAAATTCGTTGACTATAGTGATGACGTTGCACAGGAGATTCTTGAGGAACCCGACAAGTACTTCTTGTTTGTCGACTTCAGGTTGACAGAGGTCGAACCCTCAGATTTGATAGGAATACCTCGTGTTGACGGCAACTACGTTCGCTACTATCCAATGCTGTGGGCTCGCTGCTTACAGGCTGCAAGCGGCATACTCTTTTTAGACGAAAGGGGTGTGGTGCCTGGTGCTTGAAGATCACTAAGGCGCCCGCATTCCCACCTTTTCAAAGGTGGGTAAGGGCGCCGAAATATTTATATGACTTACACACAAATAATGCTTTGGGCGGAGTCCGCCTGCAGTAGGTGGTGTAGTGTAAATAGCGTAGTGTGGCGTCTGACTATATGTCAGGCGCCATGGGCTGTATGACCCAGCCCTTAAGGGTGAGGTCAGCTTTATGCTGGCCAAATCCCAACCTCCCCTCGGGATGCCCCCCACTTCAGTGAGGGGAGGAGGTCACCCCAGGTTGCCACACCCCCGTCAAATAACGAACGTCCAGCGAGATGACGTTCTATCAACAGCGTACAAAATAGCGTTGGACAGAAAGGTCGGGCAAATTGCAATAAACGGTGGAACTTTTATCGTCGCAGCAGGAAATACGCCTGAAGACAGTGCAATTGCTCGCCCATTGCCAGCACCTCTGCTCAACCGTTTCAGAGTTATAAGAGTTGATCCACCCAGCCTTAAGGACTGGGTTGATTACATGGACAGAAAATACGACGATGAGTGGGACAAGCGGGTTTACGCATTCCTCGCAGCTTATGAAGGTGAGAATTATCTTGTGCAGAAGCCTGACGACGCAGAAACTCTTGAACAATTTGCAACGCCTCGAACATGGACGATTCTAGCAGCCCGTTCACTCGACCTTGAAAAAGATGCTCCAACACTTGTAGGTAGAGAGATTGGCCTGAAGTTCAGAACTTTCCTTAGAGCTCGTGTAGATGTCAACGAAATCATAAGAAACCCAGACAGATATGATGAGCTCACGCTCGATCAGAAATACATGCTCACAATTCAGCTCGCAAACATTAAAGACATCAAGAAAATCCTACCTGTTGCTGTAAAAATCCTCAAGGATAGAGGGGAGCTATTCATAGTTTTCGCAAGAGCACTTCCGAAAGCATCAAGACGAAAAGTCTTGAAGGCGGTTAAGGATGCTGCGCCTGACGCCTTCGAGAGTATCGCTGAGGCTGCAAGCGTCGTCGCCTAATCCCTTTTCCTTTTTTCGTTTGGGGGTGAAAAGGATGCCCAAATGCCCTTTCTGTGGGAAGGAGATTGAATATCTGTATTCTTGGTATCAAGAGGTCTCACGTTACATAGTTTCTTTAGACGAGAGTGGAAATATACAGTGGGAGCAAGATTTCGTATCAAGTAGCGAGCCATTAGATACTGAACTTTGTCCTCATTGCGACCAGCACATACCAATGTACGACGATCCTGAAAAATTTCTAAAGGAAGAGTATGTGGTTCTCCGTCCAGACGACCCTGAAATCGAAGTTCGGAGAGGTAATTTCGTCATTTTCAGAGGAAAGGTTTACAAAATTGATGAAGATGTATCCAATACAGACCTTCTAATTCTCAGACTCGTAGAAGACGAGCTTGTCGCAGACATTATTAAGACCGGTGCAGAAAACTCTAAGATGGAGAGATGCCCAAATGCCCCTTCTGCGGGAAGGAGATAAATACCGTGCATGTATATAGGGAAGAAATGCACAAATACGAGTATTTCTTAGACGAGAAGAACTCCTTGTGTTATAATCGCCTTGAGGTAAAGCGAGATGATTTTCATGCAATATGCATCTGTCCAGAGTGCGAGGAAGAGTTACCCTTCAGCTTGTGGAGAGTGGGTGATTTTCTAAGAGGGAAACTCGTCATTCTTCGCTCTGACGATCCTGAGATCAAAAGAAAAGGAGATTTTGTCCTTTACAGAGGTAAAGTCTACAAGATTACAGATGATTACGAAGGCAGAGTTTATAAGTTTACAGAAAATGAGGAGGAGTTAAATCTTCTACATCTCACCCTCGTGGAGAATGAGGTCATCGCAGATATTCTCGGAGCAGATTTGGAGGGTGAAGGATGATGCCTAAGTGTCCTTTTTGCGGGAAAGAAATAACACACCTATATGTCTGTTATCGAGAGTACGTAAATTATAGTGTCTACCTGAATAGTCTTGGAGATTTGGAGTTCTCTCATAAGTATACAGAGAGTGGTGAGCTAGTAGGATACCCTATCTGCCCTTATTGCTTGGGAGAGATACCTATTCATAATGATGATGACAACACTATTGACGACACTATTAGAGACTTTCTAAAAGGGAAATACATCGTTCTTCGCTCAGATGATTCAGAGATCAAAGCTCAGAAGGACAACTTCATCATTTTCGAGGAGAAGATTTATAAAATCGTCGAGCGAAGACCTGAGCAGAATCTTCTAATTCTCAAGCTCGTAGAAGACGAAGTTGTTTCAGATATTCTCAAAGCAGATTTGGAGAGTGAGTGAGATGCCTAAGTGTCCTTTCTGTGGAAAGGAGATAAATAGTGTGCGCAAGCTAATTACGGAGCACCATGATTACATCCTTTCACTAGACGAAAAAGGACACATTCATTCAGAGCCTGTTGAAACATTAGGTAATAAGGATATACTATACATGTGTCCAGAGTGCTACGATGTGCTGAACTTCCTTCACGACGAGAGAGATGTAAAGGATTTTCTAGAAGAGAGGTATATCATTCTCCGCTCAGACGACCCTGAAATCAAAAGAAAAGGCCGCTACATTCTTTATAAAGGTAAAATCTACAAGATTTTAGAGGAAAAAGAAATACCTGGAGGAGAGTTTAGCCTTCTACACCTTCTGTATCTCGAGCTTGCAGAAGACGAACTCGCTGCCGACATCCTCAAAGCCGACCTCGGATGACCTATTTTTTCCTTGGGGGTGATAGACACAGATGGGTGAAATGAAGGAGTTTGAGGAGGCGGCAACACTCATAATGATTAAGAGTCCTTTCGTAGGCTCCATCCTCTACAAGCTCAGGGTTCTGAAGACGAAGAATCTGACAGAAATCGCAGGTGTTGATAGGAGAGGTAATCTCTACATCAACGAAGAGCGTTTCAAGAAGCTCTCATTGGAGTCAAGAGCTTTTGTCGTCGGACATGAGACATTGCACGCTGCATTTAGACATGCATTTCGAGCAGAAAGAGTTGAGAGTGAAAAACTCTTCAACATAGCAGCAGACATCATCGTAAATGAAGCTCTAATTGATAATGATTTCCACCATCGTGATGACCTACATCCTTTGAGAGCTCATCATGTAAGCTCTCTAATTGAAAAATCAGAGGATGAAATCAAGCGATGGAGTGTTGAGCGTTTGTATAGAGAGCTGTTGAAACACTTTGGTGTGTCGAGCGCAGATGGAGATGGAGGCGAGGGTTGTTTCCCTGGAGGCGACATATATGGAGGAGGAGCGAAAGGTGGAGAGTCTGAAGGAGGGGAAGAGCCTGATTTGAGTGGTGACTTTGTAGACGAGCAGGAAGGTGAGGTCATCAGAGAAGGTGACAGCTCGCTTTACGAAGGCTCGGAGGATGAGTTAGAGGAGAGATGGAAAGAAGTCCTGGAGAACGCTCAGCTTGCAGCGAAAGTAGCTGGTAGAGAGCCCCTGGGTGCGATGCTTGCCGAAATTAACTCAATCTTGAAACCTAAAGTTGATTGGAGAGCCCTGCTGAGAACTGCAGTCTCTATAGGTCTGCAAAAGCACATCTCGACATGGAAGAGACTCTCAAGAAAAAGCGATAACTTCCCAGGCTTTCAGAGGTTCGGCTTGAAAGAAGTCTACGCTCTCATAGACACTTCAGGCTCTATAAGTGGGCATGAGCTGGAGCAGTTCCTTGGCGAGATTTACGGTGCTGCAAAGTGTGCTAAAGTTCTTGTCAGATGCTTTGACGCAGATGTTTACGAGAAGCTTGAGGTGAAGCGTCCTTCAGACGCAAAAACAATTGCTAAGAAGATGCGAGGTGGTGGCGGCACAAGAATAACGCCTGCATTGAAGAAGACGCTGCAAGAAATGCGGAGTGGCAGTGTTGTCGTTGTGATGACTGACGGCCATCTCTTCGATGAAGATGAGGCAAAACCCTTGTTTGCCGCAATAGCAACAAGAGGTAAAGGTGTAATCGTGACTACAGATAAAACAGTGGACGCGCCTGGCTGGACACAAATCGCTCTTTCTCTTTAATTTTTTCGCTTGGGGGTGCTGATGGAGTTAGCCGAAGAAATAGTGGAAATTATGGACGAACTGACAAAATACAAAACACCCATCAAGCGATTGCCATTACTTAAGAAGTTGAAGCCTTTGGCTGACGAATTCATTGCCAAGGACGAAAGATGCAAAGCAATCAGATTATATGTGTATAGAATGGAGAAGCTGTTGGGTGAACGTCACCCAAACATTCAAGACTACTTAGAAAATCTGGCAAGAGAAATTAACAAACTATGTGCGGTGATATTAGGTGAGGAAGAGTGGAGAACCACCACTGACGTAATGGTTCATTCTGACCGAGACAGCTACCACTTAAAGTGTTATTACCCTCTTCTGTGCATGGAGGAAAAATTCCTCAGCTTTGATGAAGAATTGCAAGACGACATTATACAACTTGCAAAATTTCTGAGTAGAGTAAGAAAAAAGTATAAAGAGACCGCACGATACAGGGGCAACTTCGAAATTTTCACTTATAAGTATTGCTCTGACCAAATGCAGTACTATTACTGGGCTAAATGCGAGACTTCGGTCATTCACTACGCACATCCAAAACACCTGGACTTTGTTGCATCTAGTACAAACTACTTTCCAATCAATCTCATGGAGAATAATATTACAGGCGGAATATTAAGTCTAATTAAATGCCTTGATGATGTAAAAGAAACATACAAAAAAGCATACAACAATCTCAAGACGATTATAACAAACAATGAGAAAGCCCTCAACGAGATAAGGAAGCTTGCAACTCCATACATTCTTGCGAGCCTTTGATTTTTTTCCTGGGGGTGAGTATGAGAGGCTTAAAAGAGCTTGAGGATGAGATTCGAAAGATTCGACGTGAGAGTGAAGTGTATATTATCAGCCCTGCAGATGTCGAACATTGCAAAAAGTGTGTAGGCCTTCAAGAGAAAGTTAGAGAGATCCTTCTCCGAATAGAGTCTGACCAACTAGTAAAGGCTATGGAACTGCTCAAATATTTACAACCATTTGCTAGAAAGAGAGCCATCGTAGAACTTAAACGAGAAAGTGGTTGCTCTGAGATTCTTATTGTTGGTCACTCAATATACACAACATGGACTTGTCATCAAAATCTTGACGAATACAAAGGAAGGAGGGTGGTTGGCATCCGTGACATGTTTAACACTATCTTCAAATACAAAGACAAAATCGTTCCACTGCTACGCAGAAGCATCAAAGATGATTTCCTCGAGATTGTGGAGTTGGTTGGAGGAATCCGAAAGAGCCTCGAGATGGAAATATATCGTAAAGGCTCGTTCAGAATTTGGGAAAGAGAGGGCGTGGAAATCAAGCCGCGTTACGCTGATAAAATTTTCATGCTCGGAAAACAGAGATTTTACAGAATATGCTACTCTTTCGGAAGTAAGTATTTTACCTGTGATCTTATCGATAGATTAGAGAAATTTTTTGAAGTGTATGAAGTGGTCTATGATATATTGGCAGAAGCTCATCAAATACTAATGGAAGAGTTCAGAAAGAACGAGGAAAGGTTAAGACGAATAAAAGACATAGTTGCACCATACATCCTGGCAAAAGAGGTTTGATTATTTTTCCTTGGGGGAAATGAGGGAAGGTTTTGAGAGTTTCGAGGAGCATATTGAAGAATACGAAACAGTTATAGAAGCTATCAATAACCTCATTGAAAGGAGGCGGAGGATGGCAGAGAACAATCCTATCTTCAAAGAAGTCATTGATTTCTACAAGAAATTCATAAAACCGTTGCACTCGCCAAAATACTATATAAGCGAGGTGTGGAAATTCTTCCAAAAGTTGCGCCCTTTCGCCTATAGAAAGGCTGTAGTTAGAGTGCAGGGTGGAGCTCTCCGAAATTGGAATTACGATGCATTATTGGTAGGCAGAGATATAAGAATAGGCTACTACTATAGTCTCTGTGAGGACCACAAAAGAGGCCACTCACTTGATATGTCAGACTTCGTTGAAGTGGTCTCTAAACATTACGAGAAAATCGTTCCTTATCTTCGCAGACCTATACGAGAGACGTTTGAAGAGCTTGCCAAATTAGTAGGAGAGTTAGAGTTGAGCTTGACAATCGTACAAGGATGTGAAGGCTACTCTTTCTATGAGGAGCACTCTGACTCAACGTTTGAGATAATCCCGTGCAAGGAGCTCTCGATCTCTATCTCGAAGGAAGACGACCCAGAAATTATCGCCATTTCTTATATTAATGGCCGTACTCGATATGCGTATGTCACCTGGAGTAGTAACTTGTTCGCACTGTACAAGCCTATTTACAGAGCATACAAGAAATTCTACAATGAGTGGTCTAAAATACAGAAGAAGAATGATGAAATTCTGGAGAAGATGAGAAAGATACTTGGTGAATACGTGCTCGTAAACAATCTTTGAAGAAGATATAGGCGCCCGCACTCCTGCCTTTTCAAAGGTGGGTAAGGGTGCCGAAATATTTATATAATCCCTTCGCCTAACATAGATAGAGGTGAGCAAAATGGGAAAGGCGACCGTCCATATCAAGTTGAGCCGAGAGCTCGCATCGCAGCTGAAGAAGATGATGGACGTTGGCGACACCTACGAGAGCGTGATAAGGAGGTTGTTGGAATGCTGCAAAAAGCAACAGTCACGAAAACAGTAAAGGTTCGTTTGCTGGAGCCTAACAGAAACAAAGAGGCTGCCTTGGAGGCAACCTTAGAAGCCTTCAGAGAGGCTTGCACTCTTTTCGTTAAAGCATTAGAAGAAGCGAAAGTGGATGGATGCAAGCGAAAACTTAGGAGATATTTGAATGGTGAAATCTATCGCAAGGCTCGTGACGAAACAAAGCTACCTGCTGTTTTAGTGCAGAACGCAGCTGATGTTGCGATAGAAGCCTATCTTTCGTATAAGGATAAGAAGAAGAAACGGAGAAAAGCTTCACTCCCAGACTTCAGAAGGATGAGGAGCTTCAGAATCGATAAAAGAGGCTTCAATCTAATAGACAGTGACAACAAATATCGCTTCTTGATCTCTCTAAGGCTTATAAGCGGGAGAACTATAGTTCCGTTAGAGGCTTTAGATGAACATCATCCATACAAGATGCTTGATGAGGTTTCAAGAGGAGAGTGGTCATTAGGCTCAGTCACAATAATCAAGAGGCGAAAGCGAGGAAAGAAAGAGTGGTGGGCTCACATTACAATCTCAAAGGAAGTTGAGATTGAGATTCCTGATGATCCTACTCCTATTGGCATCGACATAGGGACGGTGAACTTGGCTGTGGCGTCCACACCAAGCACCGTCCTCTTCTTCAGTGGAAGAGAGTGGTGGCATCGCAGACGAAGATGGAAAGAGATAAGAGAGAGATTGCAGAAGGAGCGGAGATTCAGAGCAATCAAAAAGCTCGGCGATAAGGAGCGCAGATATAACATAGACTTAGCGCACAAAATCTCAAGAGCAATCGTAGAGGCTGCAAAGAAAGAGAGAAACCCAGTGATCGTGATGGAAGACCTGACGAACATAAGAGACGACATGGAACTCTCAAATGAGCAGAACTATAAGAATCACGGTTGGTTCTTCAACAGATTGCAGTCTTTCATAGCGTATAAAGCGATAGAAGCAGGAATACCTGTTTTTCTCGTAGACCCTGAGTGGACATCTGCAACCTGTCCTAAATGTGGAGACGCACATCCAAAGAACAGGGACAGAAGAAGACACATATACAAGTGCCAGTATTGCGGCTATACGCTTAATGATGATTTGGTTGCAGCGAGAAATATTGCTCGTTTGTTCAAGCAAGTGGCGTCTGACTATATGTCAGGCGTCATGGGCTGTATGACCCAGCCCTTAAGGGTGAGGTCGTCATGACCAAATCCCAACCTCCCCTCGAGATGCCCCTCACTTCAGTGAGGGGAGGAGGTCACGATGGGAATGATAGGAATAACAGAGGAAATTGTAAAAATTATGGATAAATTGGTGGAGTGTGAGCGACCTGCCAAGCGCCTACCTTTGCTCAAAGAGCTTAGGATGCTTGCCGATGAGTTTGTTACTAAAGACCCTCGTTGTAGAGCAATCAGAACTTACGCTCACAAGATAAAAGATGTGTTGCACAATCCTTCCGGTGAAAAGGACCTCCTTATAGATTATTTGTCCGGCCTTAGAGACGAGATCAGAAAATTGTGCGCGGCAATAATAGCGGATGAAGGACACAAATACAGAAAACATTGGATTGACAAAATAAGAGTAGATAAAGGTGAGGGAAAAGATTGCTATTGTATATCCCTCGACAGATTCCTCCGAGAAGTAGAGAAAGAACTCTTCGAATTTGATAGAGAGTTGCTGGATGATGTCATTCTGCTTGGAGAATATCTAGATGAAATCAGAGCGGAATATGAGTGCTCTTATTACTGTAAAGGAGACTTTGAGATTCTCTACTACGGTCACCATAGCCGAGGAGGAGCAAGTTTCGAATGGATCAAATGTAATGCTTTAAGCGTTTCTTACGAGAGGCCAAGAGACCTCTTCTTTCACGTACCATCTAAAAGAAATTTTTTGATTTGCGTTACAAAGACAAACATCACAGAGAACGGAATATTAAATCTAATCAAAATCCTTGATGATGTAGAAAAGGCGTATAAAGAGGCGTACACTAAAATCGCCTCGATTGTGGCGAAGAACGAGGAGGTGTTGCGGAAAATAAGGAATCTGGTTGCGCCGTACGCACTTTCAGCAACTCTCTAATTTTTTTCTTTGGGGGATGAAAAATGGTTGGAGAGATACTTAAGAAATACAAAAAGACTTTCGCTCAAATTTTCCTTCCGAGAGGAGTCGTAGAGAAAATATGCGAGGAGTGTGGTGCGCTTGACTCTTTCAGAGCATGCGAAGACCTCTGGAAGAAGATTGAAGAATCAGGGCTTTATTTTGGCGACAATCTCCTCTTTGAAGTTGGTAAGATTTTCTCAGCCTTAAAACCATTCTCTTACAGAAGAATAGTCATCCCGCTCATGAAAGGTGATACAAAGAAGGCTCTTGTAGTCGGTAGCAGCATATATGTAGGAGATTATGCAAAAATTGCTTATCTTAGAAGGAAATATGCGCCGCAAGAGAGAAGGCTCGCTAAATACATCATCGAATATGCGGATGAAATTCGCCCGTATGTGCGCCGAAGCATTCGTAAGGATTTCTCTGAGCTCTGCGAGCTCGCAAGAAAACTGCGTTTCTCACCTCCTCATATAGAAATCTCACGTAAGGGAGATTTCAGAGTATGGGATGTGGAGCGAAAAATAATAGTTGCTCAGAGGTGTGATGAGTTTCTTCTGGAGTCCTTCTCCCACTCCACTTCATTCATTCTTGTCATGAGGAAAAGTGGGAAAGTGCTCAGGTATATTCTTCCTGTCGACATCAAACTCATGTTGCGAGATATTCTTTCACCCATAGAACATTACGATATACTGCATGAAATGTTCAGAGAGTATTATGATAGGCTATCGGGTGCTGCTGAAAGTAACAGCAGAATTTTCCGAGAGATAAGAGAAATAGCAGCTCCTTATATTCTGTCAGAGAATATCTAAGATAACTCTATTTTTCATGGGGGTGAGTGAAAGAAATGGCGATCATATACGACGAGAAGGGGAGAAGAATACTTGACCTGAAGCACGCATGCGCTATCTACGCACCGAAAATCAACCGCATCGTGATTTGCTTCTCGTTTGCAGACAATGGTGGCGCATTCTGCGAGGGGCTTGAACTTGGAGAGAATGTGGACGAGAATGAATTTCGCAGATTCTTCAAGCATTTAGCTCAAATCAAAAACATGGACAACACTGTACTGCTCTGGGAGAGAGTTTGTGAGAGTGTGAAGA
>Ga0209410_1000508_pt1 | contig 18122 bp, 27 predicted proteins | sample Mar14436cmmetaG_FD_184135 | JGI IMG/M metagenome (GOLD analysis project Ga0209410, IMG submission 184135) | Marine hydrothermal vent microbial communities from Guaymas Basin, Gulf of California to study Microbial Dark Matter (Phase II) - Marker... ... | reverse complement strand
GTGGAAGTTGTGAGGCAAATGCTACTAAAACTGTATATGAGGAGGCAAGAGCAATAATATCACTGTGTCTTCTGAAATCAAAATTCAGAAGTGAAGGTGCTGTTGCACAACTCAAATACACAAATGCAAGGAATGACTGAATGAAGAATGAGGAGGAAGGTGAGCGTGGATGATAATGATAACCTGTTGCTTCTCCTGTTGCATTCAAGCATAGAAAGAAGTGAATTGAGGCGAGTGATAATGCCAATATCACTGGAACTATTGACTGTTTTCTAAACTTCCAAATCATGAATGGTATAAGGGCAAGTCCAATTACTTTTGTCAGTGTTGCTAATCCAACACCAACTCCTGCCTTCACATTCTCATCCCTCAAAATCCACAATACTGAATAAGCAAAGAGAAGGAAATACAAATTCTCACTCATCCACACAAATGAATAGGTGAGTGAGATTGGTGCAAATGCTGTGATTGCAGAAATAATGAGTGCCTTTTTCTCGTCCAAATACATTCTTGCAATTTCAAACACAGGGAAAATAAGGAGAGAAGAGAGGATTGCATTCACCGCCAATCCACTCATATAACGCAAATTCACATCTGCAATCACTGTGAGCGGTGAGAGAAGTAATGGGTAGAGTGGTGGATACTGTGCACCAAATGTTTTGTTGTGAAGGATGTAGGTGTGATTTATCCAAATCTCCTTTGCCTGAAGGAAGTAAAGTGTCTCATCCATCACAATTAAAGGTTGCTGAAATTGTGTTATGGAGAGAATTGCTAACTTCACTACAACTGCAACTCCAAACAAAGCAAAAAGCCATTTTCTCATTTCACTTCACCAGAACAATTGCTAATGCAACGCATGCACAGAAGAGTGCTGTGAGAGCATATACTATTGAGAGGCGGATAAAGAACCTTAAGCCGAAGTAGGTCTCTATGACTTGTCTCATTTCCTTCACTGTCTTCTTCTTTGTTTCATCATTCTTGAATGCATCTTTTGATACTTCAATAATCAAGTTTCCTTGCTCAAGCCTTGCCCTCACATACTTTGCATACACATTTTTCATACATTCTCACCTCCATTTACAACAACTTTGAACAACTCAAGTAACTTCTGCACAATCTCATTTTCCTCGTTCAGTTCATAAACTTTCATCCACATCTTGCTATTGGGTTGCTTGGCAATACCTCTTACTCTCACAAATCCCTTCTCTTGTAATCTTTGAAGAGAGTGTTTTATTGACCATATTTCCAGATTTTTACACAAATTTAAATCTTTTTTGGTGAATTCCTTTATTCCCCACTCATAAAGTTGGAAAATGTAACATAAAAGTTTTATATCAGACGGAGGTGTGAGTAACTCAATAAATCTCTCATAATTTCTCTCTTTCATTTTTATCACCCAAAAGTTTGGTGGGAGAGTGGATGTGGAGGGAGGTAATAAGTAAGAGAGGAGTTGAGTTGTGTTGAAAGATGTTGAGAGTATTTCCACTCTCCTTTCACCCTCTCTTGAGGAGAGATTTGGTGGAAGGGTTTTTGGGGAGGGGAAACAAAGGAAAAGCGAGAGGTGATGACCACTGGGTGCAAAGAGCAAAGAAAGGAAAGATGTGCCCTTCATTCACCTCTCTCCTCTAATAAAATAGAAAAAATGAAAGTGAGGAGGGACAAAAACCCTCCTCCACTGTTTCACTGCTTATTCTTTCTTGCCACCAGTAATACCGAAGCCACCTAACAAGTATGTCATTATCACACCAGCGATTATCGCTATCGCCACCACGACAATCAGTGGGAAGGTTGTGTTCATAATGTTTATCGCAGCATTCATCGCTGTGTTAAACGGTGAAGAACTGTCCAATTGTGCAGTGCTGTATATCTGTGAGGAGATGTAAACACCGATTATTGCAACAACGACTGTTGAGATGATTGCTGTTGCCATCATCACCATATCGTTGTATCCTTTGCTCTTGTGTGTAAGAACTTTCTTCAAACTCCTACCAACATTCCTCAAGAGGTTTGCAACTCTCCTCATTTTCCTCGCATCATACGCCTTGCTTCACCACCTCCCTTCACATTCAAGATATTTGTCTTTTGAGCATAAAAAATTTTCGTCAAAGGTTGATTTTTCAAACTTCCTTGTCATATCACACTCTACAATCCTTCCTTTCCAGTATTTCTTTAGAAATGTATGCACAAGTTTATCTGGTGACCACAGTTCTACCCAGTCATTCATGTGTCGTAGTCCTCTTCCAACATACTGAATGAGATTTCTTCTCATTATGTCATGATAATATTGCCAAAACACACTCTCACCAACATAGTTTTTGATTGCCTGAAGAATAGGAGAATTCAAATCTGGAAATGGACACTTCAACAACACAATACTTCTGCACAAGTCATCCCTCAAATCCACTCCTCTTGTCATTACTGTTGAATAAGTTGTCTCCTCCACTTTAACACTCTTCTCTTTTCTCACACTCTCACGAATTTGTGGTGGTAAATACTTGAATGCATGGATTTGCACAAGTGTTGGTGATGTTGCCAACTTAATCATCCTTCTCACACTGCTCCAATATCTCCTCTTAAACTCTTCATCATTCCATTTCTTTGCATTTATTACCTCCTCACATCCACATTTCATCAATCGTAACTCTCCTTGAAACTCTGGCTCTCCTATCACAATTCCAAAGTTCTCAAGTCCATAGAAATTCTGAAGCACCTCCTCACTTTGAATTGTGGCTGACATCATCAGTATATGCTCTGCTGAACGGTCAAGTAACTTCTTCATCACAAGTTTCATGTTCGGAAGAAAGAATGTGATTTTTTCATTTTCCACCACTGCATACAACACACTTGAGAATTGAAGCAAAAACTCAAGTGTCTCACTTCCACTACCATATACTTCACGATATAGTTCAGCAAACTCCTCAAGAAAGAGGACATCACACTCTCGTGCAACTCCACTATAATTTCCTTTTAGCAGAATTTTCTCAAAGTCCATTTCTACATCAGCAATCCTCTGATAGAGTTTTTTAATCTGTTTTTGTGCTTCAGCAAACTCCTGAAGTGATGTCAGCTGAAAATACTTTTTTCTGCACTCCTTCTCATACTCATGCACTTCCTGTCTCATCTTTCTGAATGTAAATTGTGTAATACTCTTCTCAAATGTGAGACTGTCCAAGAATAAATCACATTCATCAATTACTTCAATATCCCTCAACGGCTTCCGCCCTGTTCCAAGTGTTTCAGTTAGCCACATCGCAGAATTCATTACTATCACATCACTTTCAGCATATGCCTTGAACTGTCTGTGATATGTGCAAATCTTCTTTCCTCTCCTTAACACTGCTCGCATCATTCCATCACACCCAATATACTCTAAACTCTCATATTCACACTCAAGTTCCTCCTCCGCTCTCTCCTTAAACTTTCCATGAACAATTGGTGAGAAGAAGGGACAGTGTTTTGCTACATCAATTCTTCTCTCACGCTTTGAGAGTTTTCGTGTGCATAGTAATTCACGACTTGATGTTGAGCACTTCTTCAGAAGGCATCTGAAATTATCTCTCCCCTTGATTTCGTCAATCCTCAAGAAGCCTCTGCCACTTCTGATTTTGAACCTGTTTCGCTTACAGTAATCATCTGCATACTGCTTCTGCAAAATCTTTGTTGGCACAACTACAATTCCTCCATGCTTGAAGTGGGAGATGAGATTGAGAGCAATTGCACTCTTTCCTGTTCCAACTGCTCCATGTAAAAACACTATTCTCTTCCCTTCCTTAAACATATCAAGTATTTCTTGCACAACATCTTCTTGTGTTCTTCCATCTGAATAGATGAGAGGAGGCACTAAACTCCCTTCACGATACAAGTTCCACATTTCTACATCACCTGTATGGTGTTATCACATCTCCTTCAATAACCCATAAATCTGATGAAAGCCATAACATTCCACATCTTTTACATCTCCATGAACAATTGAAAATGTCAAACATTCCTTCCTCAATCTTTGCAATTACTGCTCCACAGTTTGAGCACTTCATTACTCTCACATTTTTGAGATGAGAAAGAAAGTAAAATAAATCCTGCCTCACTGCATCATAGTGTTGGTGTGATTTCTCCAACACTCAACATCCTCCTCCTCTTCCACTCCTCTCTCTTTCCTATGTTCCATGCATCATACACCGATGAGTAGTATCCCACCACTCTGGAATACACTTCGCACTCACTTCCACACTCTCCACATCTCTGAACCTCTCCACTGAAACGCTTTGAGCAGTTTCTGCAAATTGAGTATGTCGGTGAGAGTGTATAGTATGGAAGTTTGAACTTGGTGCAGAGCCAAGTGATGAAGTTTGGCACAATCTCATAACACTGACTTTCTGGAATTCCTTCACCTAAATACACATGAAATACTGTTCCTCCTGTGTATAGTGTTTGTAACTCCTCCTGATGCTTCAACATGTCAATTAAATCAAAATCACAATCTACTGGTAATTGTGTTGAGTTTGTGTAGAATGGTGCTTTTGCTGTTCCTGATGTGATAATCTTTCTTCCAAACCTCCTTCTGTCAATCTTTGCCAAGCGGTATGAGCATCCTTCTGCTGGTGTTGCTTCCAAGTTGTATAAGTGCTTTGTCTCTTCTTGAAATTCTTTCACTTTCTCACGGATATGCTTTAATACCTTCACTGCAAATTTCTTTCCGTAGTCATCTGCAATTGAGCATGCGAGAAAGTTCAAACACATCTCATTTCCACCAACAACTCCAATTGTTGAGAAGTGATTGTTGAGTGTGTGCAAATACCGTGCTGTGTATGGAAACAATCCTCGCTCAAAGTTTTCCTCTACTACCTTCCTCTTAATCTCAAGTGCTGTCTTTGCAATCTCCAACCTCTCATCCAACATCTCAAAGAAATCACTATCATCCTTTGCAAGAAATCCAATTTGTGCAAGATTGATTGTCACAACACCAATTGAGCCTGTGTTGTCGTTGTAGCCAAACAAACCTCCTGTCTTCTTTCGCAACTCTCTCAAATCCAAATTCAAGCGACAGCACATGCTTCTAACATCTTCTGGATTTATCCCTCCACCGATGCAGTTCTGGAAGTATGGCACGCCAAACATTCCTGTTGCCTCCGCAAGAACCTCTGCAAATCCATTACTCCAATCAAACTCCTTTGTGATGTTGTATGTTGGAATTGGAAAACGGAAAACTGCTCCATCAGCATCTCCTTCCACCAACACTTCCAAGAATGCCCTGTTTATCATCTCCCTCTCTTTTTCAAACTCATCATAGGTCTTGTCCTGTGGCACTCCACCAATTACTACTGGCATATCTCTCAAATCACTTGGAGTAGTAATGTCAAATGTAATATTTGTGAATGGTGTTTCATGCCCAAATCTTAATGCAACATTTAATCCAAACACAAACTCTTGAATTGCTTGCTTCACTTGTCTGTATGAGAGACCATCATAGTAAATGAATGGGGCAAGTAAAGTATCAAATGAATTCACTGCTTGAGCACCTGCCCACTCCTGTGAAATCACTCCTATGAAGTTAAGCAACTGACCAAGTGCTGATGTGAAGTGTTTTGGAGGTTTTGATTTCAGCGTGCCTCTTCCTCCGTAAAATCCACTCGTAAGCAATTGGAGTAAGTTCCACCCACTACAATATCCTCCAAGTCCGTGTCCAAGGTCGTGTATGTGAATTTGTCCAAGTAGATGTGCATTTCTCACCTCCTCTGGATAAATGGAGAGAGAGTGCTTTGCAATTACCTTCTCCGCAATATATGTTTTCAATCCACCTATGCTTGGTATGCGATTGGCATTCTCATGCACTCTCCATGTTTTCTTGGTGATGTATTCCTCTACTGTTTTCACTTTTATATCACCTCCTACTAAAAGGAAAAATGAGGAGAGGTTTCCTTAACTCTCCTTTACTGATGCAAGTGTTGATATGAGAAGTAGTGCGTAGTAAATCATCGCTATTATTCCCAGCCCTGTGAATGCAAAGACGAGTGGTGCTATTGCTTGTAGTGTCGCCTCTCTCCCCACAACAACACCAAACAGAAAGCAGAATATTGGAAACATATACTTTTCCTTTGCCTTCAACCTCTTTCTCATCTCACTCCACCTCACCATTTTCTATCACCTCCTTTTCTTTACTTTTTCCACTATGTCTGTAGATGAGGATTAAAGTTTCTACAAGTGTGAAGGCATCACAAACTGCAACTCCAAGAAAGAAAGTGTAGCCGTAAAGTGGTGAAAGAGAAAGAGCCAATCCAACACCACCAACAATTGCAAATACTGCCACACACATAAAGTAGCCAATAGCAAACAACTCACAATCTCTGTCCTCAATTGCTTTCACTATTACCTTTACTGTAGGAAAACAAAGAGGAAATGCAACAGCAACAGGAATGAGGACATGAAGAATATCAAGCATTCTTCGCTATCACCTCCCTCATTTCCTCTAATGCCTCAATCAGTGCTTGGAGTGTTGATTGTTGTGCAATAAACCTTCGTTCAATTGTAAGGACAAAATCACCTGTCTTTTTACTGTATGTTAGTGTAAGGAGAGGAAATGAAGTAGTCTCTGTAAAGCAAATCACTTCAATTTTCTTCAACTCACAGCACTCTTCAGTTATTATTGTTTTGAGATTGTAATCTCGCCTCATAAACTCCGATAATTTCTCCAACATACTTCACCAACTCCTTGTCTCCCTTCCTCCTTGCATCCCTCAACAAACCCTTCAGATATGCAATAATAAACTTAACTTGCTCCACATCACTCACAACCCCTCACCTTGATAACTTCCGTTGTATATTGAGGCAGAGTTCGCTTTGAAGAAGATTGCTTGCACAACTCTGTAACCCTTGCTTAATGTCATACTCTTCACACCAACATCTCCTGTAGTTAGGAATGGTATGTGTATTGCTACCACTGGTCTCCCTTCATAGCCAGGTTCAACAACACCACACTCCACAATCATTCCATTTCTGAACATCGTGCTTCGTGGAAATAGAATGGCGAAAACATCTGAAGGAAGGTGAAATTCCTCGTTTAGTCGCACCAATTCCCACTTTTTCCACCCAGCAACCTCCACTCTTGTCTCAATTGACAAATCAATTCCGACTTGCTGTATTTTGCTGTATGGAGAGAGTTTCAGGTAACCCTTCTCCACTACCTCCTTCGGATTAATTTGCATCAAACTCATCACCTCCTTCTGGTATAGGTAAATCAAGGAATGCCTTTCCTGTTTTGGTGAGTTTATACTTCTCTCCCTCCTTTTTCAAGAATTCAGTTTGACAGAGGAATTCAAGTATTGTGTTAATCACTTGCTCTGGCACAAATGAGAATATCCTCACAATCTCTTCTTTCCTCCTCTCTCTTCTGCACTCTTCCATAATCATCTCACAGAGAGGAAAGACATCTTCCATAAACCCTTCCACTATGCATCACCTCCAAACTAATACCACTGCCCATGACCACATTCCTTACATCTTATTATGTTATCTGCTGTTCTCACATGATAGGAATATTTACCACATGAAGGACACCACTCAAACACCTCATCTTCAACTTCCTCCTTTTCCATCACTCACCACCTTCCACAAACTCTTTCACATCCACAACTCTCAACTCCTTCTTTCCTTTCTCCTTCACCCAAATCCACAACTCTGCTTTGCAGTTGTGAATTTGTGAGAAGTGGTGAATTCTCTGCAACTGCTCTTTCTCTCTTGGTGAAGGATACCATACATTCTTTCTCGTTCCTTTTACCTCCACCACCTTCACCAACTTTCCTTTGTTGAGTATGAGGAAGTCAGCACCAAAAGAGCCAATTGCTACTTTGATAACATTATCCTTTCCATACTGCTCTACCAGCATTTGCTTTGTTCTGTATTCATCACCGTATCCTTTTCTCATCTCTCATCAGCCGTAGCAGATTGCTTTTGCTAATATAGGTAGTTTCTTCAGTCGCTCAATATCAAAGAAATAATCGTAGATGTCTCTAAATCCATAATACCATCGTCTTTCCTCTTCCACATACAAAGCAGGTGCTTTCTCCACACCAAACTCGCTTAACTCACTCTTGTCCTTCACTACAATTACTTTAAGCACTACATTCTTCAAGTATCCCTTGCGTAGATACTTTTCTATAAACTCCTCCACTGCCTTCTCTATTCTCTCACTCTCTTCCTGTCCTTTCAGCACAAAGAGTTTGTATTTCTTAATCACATTCTTCCTTTCGCTCATCTTCCATCACCTCCTTAAGACATGGAGGACAGTATCTCCTTCTTCTGAAATAATCACTAAAGCAATCAACACAACAAACTACTTTCTTTGCATATCCATCTACCAGCAACTCTTGCTCAAAAACTCTTCTTCCGCACCATGGACAAACTCTTTTCCGACATGGCTCCATCCAGAAAACTTCATCATATGTTAGAATTTTCATTTATATCACCTCCTCACAAAAGTTTTAACTACTCTCCCTTCACAGAGTAATTCATCCAGATGCATTCAGTCCTTCTCTGCTCCTTCTCCTCTGTTATTCCTTCTCCTACAAGTCCTGCTTTGTATGTCTTTCCTACTGCGAAACATCCGACATTCCAGCACACTCTCTTCCATCCACACTTCTCCAACCTCTCATAAATTCGTGAAGGATAACCTGAAAGCATGATTTGCACATCCACTTCATCCTTAATCACATCTATAAGTTTCAGATGCTCTCTCACAGTGAATTCATATCTATATTCTCCATCTCTGCGTGTGTGCTGAACATAAGGAGGGTCTAAATATGCAAACACTCTGAACTTCCTTTCCTTCCACACAGGAATATATCGCTTCCATACTGAAAGCCAATCATCACACTCAATTTGAGCATGTCGCAACCTCTCATGAACCTCTGGAAGCATGTCTATCGCTGATAAATACTTGCTCACATTTCCAGACATGTTCTCTCTCACTTCAGTAATTGCATAACTCCAACTACCACCAAAATTACCTGAAAAAGACATTCTTGCAATCACAAAGAACAGGTATGCTCTTTCTACATCATCCTTCCACTCTCTCCTTCTGAACTTCTCCAACGCTCTCTTATACTCACACCTTGAATATGGAGTGAGATATGCCAATTTGTGAAAACGAGCAAACTTTTCTTCGTCACGAAGCACTGAATAGAAGTTCATCAAGTCCCTATCTATATCGTTAATCACTTCAATTTTGGCGGGTCGCTTGACAAAGAAGAGTGAGCCACCACCAAAGAATGGCTCAATATATGCATCGTGAGCAGGAACATACTGAAGCAACTTTGACACCATGTTTCCCTTTCCACCAAACCACCAAATCGGCGACCTCATTTCTCATCCTTAATCACTCCACAAAGCAAAGACATTAACACCACTGCTTCATGATACTCAAGCACCCTTTGATGAATTGCTATCATCCTCACTTCACCTCTCTTACTGAACACAACACTGAAGAATGGAGTGTTTGTTGGTGGAATGACATACTCCACTTTCTTCTCTCCATCGTTGAACTTATACTCTCTCACTTTCAACTCCATTTAAATCACCTTCACTTAATCTTAATAACCCATAACCAGTGATGTCAAGCCATGCATCCTTCTTCACATTCTTGTCATTTGCACTTGCAATTCTGCAAATCTTGTCAAGCACTCTGACAAGAATTGCAACATCATGATACTTGCTTGTTGGGATGCCATTTGGAAAGAGAATATTGAGAATTTCACTAACCTTCTGGAAGGCACTGCCATATTCTCTGTTCTTCTCTTCCACTACAACTACAACATCACACGCAACACTTCTCACATCAACCTTTTTCACATCTTCACACCTCCTCTTCCACTCTCACTTTCACACCCACTGCCTTCTCCGTGTCCCATTCATACGCCTTCAGTTTCCACACTTGAAATCCAGCCTCCTTCAACATCTTCTCCATCTCTTCCACTTTCTTTGCATCTGTGATACGAATGTATGCGTATGTAAGTGGTCGTGTGCTCTTTGTTGGCTCTGCTATAATCTCTCCTTCCTCTGTGATGCAGAAAACAAATCGCTCTGGTGTAGCCACCTCTTCAATCCACCGCTTAAACTCCTCTAAATTTCCAAACACCTTTCGTGGCATTTATACATCACCTCCACACATTCTCACAATTTTATCAGCAACTGTGAAATCCTTATGATGCAGATGTGCAGATGTGACAAAAACAGTTACATCTGGAAGAAGGTAAGAGTTTATACTCGCTGATACCTGTTCTGCTATTCGCTCAAGTCCAAGTATATTCCACACACCACCACTTACCAAATCTAAACTTCTGAATATGGCAAATACTCTCACCTTCTTCTCTCTCATCATAAACTGAATAAATCCAAGGCTTGGCATATATCCTCCTTTCTCCAAGTCCTCTGGGACAATCACAGAAATACATGCCTTCTTTGTCTCCTCTTTCTCCTCAAGATTTTTCACAATCAGCTGAAGTTGCTCTCGCACTCTTGATGATTGAGGGAGTTCATCAAAAAAGAGCATAGTTCCCATAAATTTTCTTGCAGTTGTTGTCTGTGGAAACTCCCTGATTGCTCTGGTGAGGTCTTGCTTAAATCTACACTCTCTAACTTCCAGCACTACACCAAGCAACTCTCTGAAATTCTCCACATCTCTTCCATTCACAAGTGTTTTTGCAATTGCTTCTCTGACTACATCAACAGCAGAATATCCAACAATTCTCATCACTCAATCACCTCCACCTTGAATTTTGAGGGAATTTCAGGCATCTCCTCAAACGGTGAAATGAGAGTGCCATAACTCATGAAAATCTTGGTGCGTTGTGGTCTTATACCTTTCCATCCACCAATTTCACCAAGAAAGAAAGGATGGAAGTATTCAATACGAAATTCATGAAACATGTTCCAATCAATTTCCTTCACCTTTTCCTTCATCTCATTTATTTCTGAAAGTTGTCTGTCTATGTAATATCCAAAATATCGTGTTTGCCAGAAGAGTTTTTTGTATGCACATAACACAGTTTCCATATTCCAGAAAGTAACCTCCAAACCCCTGTTTTCTTCTCCAAGTTCATAATGCATCCTATGTAACTGTTGATACAGATGTTCGTAGTCAATTGGAATTTTTGGCGGTTTATGATGTAGTGTTACCATATCATCAGCACTACACATATAGCATACACCGTTCCTTGCACTCTCTGACACCTCAAGTGGAATTGTATCAGGTAACATTTCAAAGCCTGTGAGTTTCTGCACCAACTCAAGATAATTGAAGAGAGAGAATGCACCAAAATATTTTATGTGTGAAAAGTATTCATAGCACTTTCTGTAGGTCTCACATTTATCTTTTCCTCGCAACCTTCTGAATGTATCCTCCTGACTGTCATTCACAAGTGAAAGATATGATGCAACACATGGAACAAACTGGTCAAAGTTCTTGATTTTCGCTCTGTCCGTCTGAAATATGAGTTTGTGCTTATTTTCTTTCCACCACTCTTTCAATTTTTGAATGTTGATTTCTCTGAAATCTGGAAATTTGGAAAAAATGTAAAATGCAGTTGCACCACAGTATGATGTTCCATAAAGAAATGCAAGCCAGTATCGCTCCTCATTATTCAATCCTAATTCATTACAAGTGCGTTGCAACACTGGATATGCTGGGTCACATTCACCAAACACCACACAATACACAAAGTAATTCTTGAAACCCCTCCACCTTTCCACTCTGTAGTCCTTTACATTATACAATCTCACTTTCATCATTCATCACCATAGAAGCAAAGTGGGTCTGGTGTGTAGAGTATCGCCTCCTCAAGTGGCATTCCAATTGCTGAAAACTTCAACAGTCTCTGTGCTGTGCATCCACCTCTACAATAGAAGAAGTATGGACATTCACAGCATTTTCCTCTTGCTCTTTTGAAGCCATCACCATGTATAAAGTTTCTGAAAATCATGTAGTTCTTGCTTTTCATCCATATATCTCCAATAGTGATTGCTGAATTCAGATTGAGAAATCCACCACAGTATCTTGTCAGGCTCTTGTATGCTGGACACATCACAACTATTGCAGTGTTTGGGTCTTCTGTAGGCTGAATTAGTGGTGCATCATCTCCACCACGACACTTTCTCACTCTTCTCTTCGGGTCAATCAGAAATGTGAAATCTATGGGATGTCCCAACCTAATTCTGATTGGAGCATTCTCAAGTAAATGCAGAAAGATGTATTGAAGTTCCTTGAATTCTCGCTTTGTTAGTTCAAGTTTCGTTACACAGCTCGCTCCTCGTCCCTGCGGAACAAATCTCAAGAATGAAAGTGTGTGAAGTCCAAGTTCTGATGCCAGTTCAATTGTCTCAATAATATACTTGAAATTTGGTCGCATAGGAACAAAGTGCCCTGACATCTTCAATCCATACTCTCTACATAATGCAATACTATTGAGAAGCCTCTCAAACGCTCCATCACATCCCATCAATCCATCAACAAGTTTCTCATCACATCCCTGAAAGTCAAAAATAACCTCAACATCCTGTAGTGATTTCAGAAATCTTACTGTCTCTTCTGTGAGAGGTATCTGCTCTTTCTTCTCATCAAGTTCAGTCCCTGAAGTGTATAGCAAAATCTTATATCCAAGATTGTCGGCAAACTTCAAAATTTCACGAAACTGTGGATGAACAGTCGGCTCTCCTCCACTAACACTGAATATCTTTGCATTTAGTTCTCTTTTTGCATCACTCAATATCTTCTTCACAAGTTCAGCACTCATTTCACGCACACCCTCTTCATATGTCCTCTCCTCATATTGCTTCGCTATGCACTTTGCACTTGATGAGCAATAGACACAGTTCAACGAGCAGTTGTGTGTTATCTCTATACTTACCTCACCCACATTTCTCACACAATTCATACAAGAAGTGTTTGCTGTGTTGTTCTGCACCTCTCCTCACCTCCTTTCAGATTTTTTACATTCACAATATCATAAATCAAATTCACACAACATTCAAACAATAGGTCAAAAACCTTTTTGTATTCACTACTGTATGCTGGGTCAGGAATTCCCTTTATTCGTGATGAAGAATACTGTGCCAAATTCACAATCCTCTCCAAAGGAAACTCTGGAAACATCTGATGAAGCCTCCTCTTCTGTTTTTCGTTCATCACAACTACAAGTTCTGATGATTTGATATGATGTTGCGTGATTTGCTGTGATTTTCCACTGAAGTCCTTCGGTATCACAAGTCCTTTCTTTTCTACTAACTCTCTCATCTTTGCTGAATATGTTCTTTGCTCTGTTGCACTTAATCCACATGATTTTACAGAAATCAAACCCTCTGGAAGCAGGTTTTTCATTATAATCTCACATGTTGGAGACCGCACAACATTTCCATTACACACGAACAGAATTGAATGATACCTGCACATCCTCCTTATGTTCTGGAAAACTGTTTGCTTTGTGTTCTCTGAATGATTTGTAAGAAGAAATCCACGATACAAATCTGCATCAAAACTGTGAATGCGGGGAAATCTCAAACTTGGAAACCTCTTAAGAATTTCCTCTGGTGAGCGTTCAGGATAAAACAAAGCATTCTTGCACCACTCATAAACCCATACAAAACAACTGTGTATTTCGTGTAAGTCAAGTGATTGAAAGAAGTGGCGAAACTCAATAGTGCTTGTCTCTGTTATCTGTGGAACATTTATCATCATTCTCATCCTGTTGTTATTTGGAAATGACTGAAGGAAGTCCTGCATATTATTTGCCTTCAGTGCTTTCTGTATAACTCCTTTGCTTATGTAATGATGTGAAAACCGCTTCTTTCTCAACCACACATCAAACAATTTCTGGTCATCCAAATTTCTAAATCTGAAAATAGGAAGTGGGTCAATAATGCGTGTGATATACTGATGTGATTTTAGGAAATACCTTAATATGTGTTTGCACACATCAAGTCTGAAGTCCTCATCCTGAAGAAACCTCTCACCAAATGAGACATGTATATGCAAATTTGTTTTGTAATTTACGCTTGGCTTTGGATTTAGTGTTGAAATAATCTCTCCAATCAATTCCACTTGTTCTCTGATTGTTGATGTTGGTCTTGTATTGATTTCTCCACCAAACTTCCATAGAACACCTCGTGGGTCATTAGCAACTCCATTTGTATTCACAATTGTATAATCCTTTGTGTTCCACACACATCCATCAGGAAGTTTGTCAAATCTCCACACATCAGCAAACTCAAGTTCCGCACCAAACGAGAAAGTTATATCCTTCTCTTTCACCCTCTCTCACCTCCTCAAAACAACCTTACCTGTTTTAACCCTCTATCCAAATCACATATATACTCTCTCATCTTTATATTTGTTGCCTTCTCCACATCTCTCAACACATCATAAATATCTTCCACTGTTCTCATCTCAAGTTCCCTGTGATAAACTACTCTCTCACCATATTCTTTGATTATCTTGTCAAATAATCGTTTATGCTCTCTTCTTTTGTTTACCACATGCTTCATACCTTTGAGTTGGGGAGAGAAATGTGTCCGTTGATTAAACCTTTTTCGCAGTTCCTCATCATCGTTATTCAGATAAAACATAATTACCCTCCTCTTGCATTCAAGGCTCATTAATTCTTTAATAAGAACAAAGGTAACAAATACCACTCCTTCAAATGCAACAATATCAATATCAGTGTTCCATGCTTGTGACATATAAGAAAGAACCTCATCCCTGTTAGCAAATACATCAATACCACCACTGTATGTCCGTGTTGCATTAAGTGTGTATTTTCCGACCAAGCAACACACATCACTACAGTGAATTGGCTTCCTCTTTCTGATTTGGACACCATATGACTGTGCTATACTTGTTATAAGAGTGGATTTCCCAGTTCCATTTGTGCCAAGTGCCATAATCACATACTTCATTTCACATCACCCACAATATCCTTTTTCACAAGCAAGTATCCCTTCTTCTCATCATTTACCATTAATCCAAGTAGATGTGGACAAAATGGTATCCTCCTATTCTGCACAGTTTTATATCCTGTAGCCATATGATGCTCAAGTGAGCACCTCTCACACATTCTACAACCTCCATTAAGAAGTCCCAATACATCATAATATCCACATCTGTGAAGTGCAAGCACATAAGAATAAAGTGTATCAATCATCTGCTTTCTCTTTGTGTGATGTGACAAATCAATCACAAGTAAAACCTTGTCCTTTAGCCATCCCTTCAGAGTTGAATACTCAATCCTGTCATTCCTGCAATAAAAGTGTGGAAACTTGCACTCCTCACAAACCCTTTTCGCCTCATCAGGAGCAAAGACATCCAGAGGATTAATAATATCCTCAACACCATTTATTTCACACTTCCTTTCGCTTATACTCTCTGTTATTTCTGGCGATGAAGAGGAGGAAAGCACCTCAATCATTTCACTCACTCTTTCCCTCTCTTCTTTTCGCACAAATATCATTCCAACACATGTGTAAATATAATTTGGTGGAATTTGAATATACTCACCAACATTCTTTAATGTAGCATAAACATCAATTCCTATCCGCTCTGGAGTGAATGAAACCTGTCCAGCATACCTACACTTCAGTCCCCTCTTCACATTACACCCTCTTTTACACTTCAAATGACATATACCCCCAACATCACACCATAAGTTTGCTCGTAGATTGAGATTATCACGCAACTGATTTAATCTTTCATGTGTAGCCAGTTTAACCTTTACATCTGCACCAACACCAACCCTGAATAGCAACTTATAATTCTGTTCCATACCAGCAATACATCTTCTTATGTCAATCCTTCCAAGCACAATTAACACACCTTCATAACTTCTCACCTTCTTCTCAAAAACAAAGTATGGAGGAACTTTATCACTACACCACACTGACTTTCCAAATGCACCACACTGGTAACACTTCAACTGTGAAAGTGGTGAGAAAACTACATCATCAATATCACAAAGCCTCGCTGAAATACTGATGCTTGCTTTGTTCAAAGATACTTTCCACTTCTCTTTCTGTGATGAGAAAGTGGAAGAAAAAGAAGAAGGGAAAAGAGTTGTTTGCTTTGTCATCACTGTTTCACCTGCTTCTACATCTCAAGTTTCGGAGCGAGCAGATATATTGCATCAACACCATTCTCACCTGTGTAACTGAACACTGCTGGATTTGTCTCCTTTGAGAGTTTGCAGATAACAAGATTGTCCTTGTTACACACTGAAAGTATCTTTCGCAGGTATTCATACGAAAGAATAACCTTATGTGCTGGCTCTCCCTCTGCAAAATTCAGTATTGTTGTTGTCTCATACTCTCCCTGCACACCATACTGTGTTATTGTAACCCCTCCTTCGTAGCATCCAAACACAACATCTGCATCCTTCATTATCAGTGCATTCTTTAATTCTGAAACCTGCACCTCATACTCAAAGTCATGATTGAACTGTGTCTCCACCTTTAGGTCATCCGTTATCTTTATCAACTTTGAGAAGTCCTCCTGCTTCCCATACGAAAGAATTGGTGCTTTTATTCTCATCGTCTTTGTCTTCAGTGTCATCTTGTCCTTTGTTACCTTGATTTTCACATCTTCATCCTTTACATGTGCAAGGAGTTTGCTAACCTCTCCTGCCTCTATGCAGAGTTGTCTTGTTTGCTGTGCTGGATTAAGAAGATAATCACTTGGAAGGATTGCAACACTCAACATCACTCGTGACAAATCAACATTCGTTGCTATAAGTCCCTTCTCTGAAACAGTGAAACGAAGTTCATCAATCAATCCACCAACGCTTGCAAGGTTTATAAACTCAACAAGTGCATCTCGTGTGATTTCAAACTCTACAGGTGGCACTTCCTTCTCTTCTTCCTTTTTCACTTCCACTTCTCCGCCCTTCTCTTCCATTTCCACAACCTCCTCAACATTTCCTTCCATATTTCCTTCCTCCATTTTCATCACCTCCCTCAAAACAGTTTTATCTGTGAAGTGTGTTGTGATAAAGTTGTGAGAATGTTTGGAATGCCAAGAGCATCAAACACAGGTTCAACCCTTCTCAAAATATTCACCTCCTCCATTCTTTTCCAATCAATTTCAATCTCAAGTCCATTCAAATCCATATCTTCACTAAACACAAACACATCTGTCGTTGGAAATCCCCTTATACCCTTTACATATACCATAAGCACCTTGTCACCGACTGTGAAATTTGTGCCAAAGTATCTGTTTGAATATAACGCTCCTCTGATATGAGGTAAATTTGCATCATAATGTTGTAATCCTTTGTGAATTCCTTTTGGAATAGCAATCTCTGCTATATCTCGCTCTTTCATCTCCTTCCTCTTTCTCTCCAGAAATTCAAGCAACCTCTCTCTTGAATTTCCTTCATACAGTATCATTCTGAACAACTCATCCATCATCTCACGAGTGAAGAGTGAGTAATCAGTTCTCACATTCTCAAATCCTCTCACCACCATATAATCACATTCACCTCCCTCATATACAACTCTCATCGCATATCGCTTCTTCACTCCTGTGAGCAAAATCTTATCCACATACTTCTCAAACTTCAGTTTCAGTTCAACATCATCAACTCCATACTTCTTCCTGAAATACTCTGCAATTCCATCATTCAACACATTCTGAAACTCCTCCACTCTCTCAAACGGTAACTGCACATAAATACTGTCTGTATCAGAAAGCACAACTCTGTAACCGTGTCTTGATGCAATCTCCTTTGCAACAGTTATTCCCTCTCTTCCAAGTGCTGTTACTGCCTCCGCAATTTCCATTCTGAACAAACGAAATCCACTATATCCGAAGACACCATAGATTGCATTTGTCAAATCTTTGACCGCTTGTCGTCGGAGAGCAAGTGATTTGTATTCCTCGCTATCAACCCTATGCTTCTTCATCTCCTCCTCAATTTCATTTCGCAAACCGAAGAAGAGGCTGATAAGGTGCTGGGCTATTCCTCTCCGCTTTCTCACCCTCACCTTTCGCCTCCCTGTATCAATCTCTATCACACTTTTCTCATCACCCACAATAAGGTTCTCTGGTGAGAGGAAAAAAGTGTGAATAATATTGGGATAATACCGTGAGAAAT
>Ga0209410_1000507_pt1 | contig 18128 bp, 17 predicted proteins | sample Mar14436cmmetaG_FD_184135 | JGI IMG/M metagenome (GOLD analysis project Ga0209410, IMG submission 184135) | Marine hydrothermal vent microbial communities from Guaymas Basin, Gulf of California to study Microbial Dark Matter (Phase II) - Marker... ... | reverse complement strand
GTCTGCAGGTACGGAGGGGAAGGGGAGAGGGAAGTTTCCGTGGACATATACTTGGAGGGTAGAAGGATAGCACACTCATCCGTGGAGCTTAAGGGCTCGGGGGAGGTGCCTGTAGAGTTCTCCCTGCCCCTGGAGGGAACCGGGGAGGTCCCCGGCTTCGTCAGGGTGGAGGAGGACGAGCTGCCGGAGGACGACCGTTGGTACTTCGTGCTCAGCGTCGTGGACTCGGTGGACGTGCTGGCCTCCGGACCCCCTCCTGAGGCTCAGGTGCTGAAGCTCGCCCTCTCCCCGCCCGGACCCGTCGGGACCCCCTTCCGCGTCCTTAAGGCCGAACCGGAGGGGATAAACTCCCAGCTTCTGAAGGACGTGGAGGTCGTGCTCCTTGCGGACGTCGAGGGACTCCCTCCGTCCACCCTCTACGCTTTGAAGGATTTCGTGAGGGGTGGAGGGGGGCTCGGGATCTTCTTGGGAGGAAGGGCCGATGTAAGGTGGTACAACGAGGAGGTCCTGCCCGAACTTATCCCCGGTCGCCTGGGTCCCCTCAAGGGCTCCCCTCGGGTGGAGGAGGGGTACTTCGCACCAAAATCGTGGAGTCCGGCCCTGAAGGACCTCCTCGGGAGGGATTCCTTCAAAGTGTTCCTGTTCTATCCCTTCCTCCCCGGAAAGGGGACGAAGCCCTTGATAGAACTTTCGGACGGCTCGGTCGTCTCGGCCGAGTCGGGGGACGGGAAGGTATTCATATGGAGCGGGGGGCTCCCCCCGGATTGGGGGGACATAACCCTGAGGGGTGTATTCCTGCCCCTCCTGTACCGCCTGGTCCTCAGGGCCGCCTTCCCTGGCGAGGGCAGGAAGGGATGGACGGGGGGGAGGCTCTCCTTAGAGTTCCGTAGGGAGGGACCTTTGAAGTTGGAAGGGCCCGAGGGGGAGAGCTTCACCCTCTGGCCCGAGGGATCGTCCGTGACCACCCCTCCCCTCGACTCCCCAGGAATATGGAGGCTTTCTGGGGGAGGGAGGGTCATAGCGCTCATCCCCGTGAACGTCCCCCCTCGGGAGAGGGACCTGAGGAAAACTCGGGAGGGAGGGACATTCCGTACGATTCCACAGGAGGAACGGGTGGCAGATGTGGTCAGGAAGCTTCGCTACGGGAGGGAGCTCGGATGGCCATTCGCCCTCCTGGCGTTCTCGCTCCTTCTGGCCGAGCTGGCCCTAGGCAGGGCTAGGACCTCCGAAGGAGCCTGAGGAGGCCCCAAAGGACCAGAAGGGCCGGCCAGGCCTTCGCCAGAACCTCCCCGGGGCTTATGGGGAGCATGTAGTAGTTGTCCACGAGGAAGACTCCTCCTGCAGATATCATCCCGACGCCCAGAATTATGCTCCACATCTTCTTAAGCCCGAAAGCCAAAAGGCAAGCTCCGCCCAGGACGACCAAGGCGGGCCACCATGCGCCCGCCCCCTCGGGTATCAGGGAGTTGTTCCAGAGCAGGAGGTAAAGTCCTGCCGAGGAAAGGAAGGTGCCCACCGCCGACCTGCAGGAGAGGAGGGCTCCCACCCCCACGGCCACAAGCCCTAAGGGCCACCAGTGCTCGAACCCCGGCCTGAGGAGCCCGAGGTTGTGCGCCAAAATTACGGCCCCGACCCCTATGAGCACCAGCCCCGAGGCATATCCGGCTCTCCGTCCCATCCGGTTTCCCCTTTATGCTGGACTTCTCCCTTCGGGAGAAGTGCCCAGAGCAGAAGGTAGGCCAGCACCCCTGCTCCGAAGGAAAGGAGCGTTCCTAAGACCCAAAGGAGCCTTACGATGTTGGGGTCCATGCCGAGCTGCTCCCCTATCCCCCCACAGACCCCCGCTATCCTCCTGTCCTCGGATCGCTCGATCCTTACCTCCTTCCTCAGGAGCATGACCCCTAAAAGCACCAGGACGGCCCCCCACACCGCCCCCCACGTCACCGGGAGGGAGAAAGGGAAGAGGCCGAAGTTGTGGGCGAGGAGGAGGACCCCGACCGCTATCAGGGCCCATCCCCCGAGGTCCCTCCTCGGGGGAACTGCCGGCCCTCCCACCTCAGAGGGAAGCAGGATCACCGCGGCCAGATATAGGACGACGGGGATGGGGCCGAGGAAGAGGAGCGAGACGACCCATGCTATCCTCATCCAGAGGGGAGGGACCCCGAGGTACCTGGCTATGCCGGCGCACACCCCTCCGAGGACCCTCTCCCTGCGCGGACGATAGAGCTTCTTCACCTCTTCACCCCCATCTTGAGAAGGAGCCAAGGTAGCTTTAAGATAAGCTTCGGGTGTCGTAGGAGGGCGGACCTGAAGACCCTTCCCAAGGTTCGCTCCTCCGGAGGAAGCTCGTTGGTGCTTCGGGCTATCCCGTTCAGGTCATCGTCGGAAAGCTCGTATATAACCTCCTTCACGGCGTAGGCCGTCCTGTGGGCACGTCCCAGTTCCTCCTCCCATTCCACCTCGTACTCGTGGAGCCTTCCGGCGGAAGTGTCCCCCTCGAAGACTGCTCTTGTGGCCACCCTTCCGGCTATCCTTGCGGCCTTGAGGGCCGGAATTATTCCCCCTCCGCTTACTGGGTTGGCCTGATGCGCTGCGTCCCCTACCAGGAGGATCCCATCTGCGACCATCCTCCTAAGCCCACCCGTGCAGGGGACCCCCCCGGCCGTGGAGCCCAAGATGTAGGCAGAGGGGAAGAACTTATCCACGAAAGCGTCCAGGTACTCCGATGGAGGTCGTTCCCTTGCGAACTCCCCCGAGATCCCCACCCCCACGTTCGCCGTGCCCTCGCCCTTGGGAAAGACCCAAGCGTAACCTCCGGGAGCAAGCTTCCTTCCGAAGTACATGTATATCCGGCTACTGTCCAGAGATATCCCTCCCATCAGGTACTGTGCGCAGACCTCCATATCCTTGAGGGGGCAGTAAGTCCTGAGGCCGGCCCACCTTCCAACCCTGGACTCGACGCCATCGGCCCCGACCACGAGCTTCGCCCTCACCTCCTCCTCCCTTCCCCCGAGGTCCACCTCGATCCGCAACTCCTTCCCTTCCCTCACGAGCCCCAAGGCCGAGGCCCTCGTCCATATCTCAGCCCCGGCGTCCCCTGCGAGGCGGGCCACCTCTTTGTCGAAGGTCCTCCTGTCCAGCACGTACCCCGCCATACCCTCTACGTTCAGGTCCACCCTCGTCCCGTCGGGGGCGAAGAACGTCACACCCTCTATCCTGTTCAGGGCCCACCTCGGGTCGGGCTCGAGGAACTCCTTCAATCCCTCCTCGCCCACCGCCTCCGCGCACCTGACGGGGACCCCTATCTCTGGGTCCCTCTCCAATATCAGGACCCTCGCCCCGGACTCGGCCGCGACCTTGGCGGTGAAGCAGCCCGCAGGTCCGCCTCCTACCACCACTATGTCGTAGGTCTTCATCGTCTCCCTTAGGATAAGCAAAAGAGGCTTCTATGTCAAGTACGAGGTTGCGCAGGGTCGTCCCATGATGTATATTTTCGGTGTGAGGATCGTGCGTTCCTTTACCTGAGCGAGTAGGAGGTATCTGTATGTCCATAGCCGAGAACGTCAAGAGGGTCCAGGAGAGGATGGCCGAGGCGGCCCTGAGGGTGGGGAGGAGGCCAGAGGAGGTGGTCCTCGTGGCGGCGACCAAGGGCAGGACTCCGGAGGAGATCGAGGAGGCCATAAGGGTTGGGGTGAAGGTGGTGGGGGAGAACAGGGTCCAGGAGGCCGAGGCTAAGTTCCCCCTTATCCGACTTCCCTTCCGTAAGCATATGATAGGCCACCTCCAGAGGAACAAGGTCAAAAAGGCCCTGAAGCTTTTCGAAGTCATCCAATCCGTGGACAGCCTCAGGCTCGGGGAGGAGATATCCAAGAGGGCCTTGCAGACCGGAAGGACAGTAGAGGTCCTCGTGGAGGTGAACACATCCGGCGAGGAGACCAAGTTCGGAGTTTCGCCCGAGGGGACCTTAGACCTCGTGGGGGGACTACTGGAGCTTGAGGGGGTCTCCGTGAGGGGGCTCATGACCATAGGACCTCTCACGGAGGACGAGGGGAAGGTGAGGAAGGCTTTCTCGCTCCTGAGGGAGCTGAGGGAGGAGGCCGAGCGGGAGTTAGGAGTCCAACTTCCGGTGCTTTCTATGGGGATGAGCGGGGACTTCGAAGTTGCGATAGAGGAAGGGTCCACGATGGTCCGGATAGGCACGGCCATATTTGGGCCGAGGCCTTCGTAGCCTTCGGGGGACGACATGTTCGATGCTAGACACTTCGTCAACGGACTCATAGGCATAGCCTCAGGGCTTTTGAACTTTTACATGTGGATAGTGGTCGTGAGGGTGGTGGTCTCATGGTTCCACGTGAACCCTTACAATCCCCTGGTCCAGTTCCTACATCGCATAACGGAGCCGGCCTTGGGCCCCATACGCAGGAGGCTCCCCAGGGCGCTCTGGACCGCAGGGTTGGACTTCTCGCCTTTGATCCTCATCCTTCTCATACTCATAGTCCGTCTTTTCTTAGAATCCCTCAGGGTTTAGGAGGCGGATATGACCAAGGAGGAGGCCAGAAGGCGGATAGAGGAGCTAAGGGAGCTTATAAGGTATCACAACTACAGGTACTACGTCTTGGATTCTCCGGAGATATCCGATGCCGAATACGACAGGCTCTTCAGGGAGCTTCAGGAGCTCGAGGAGAAGTTCCCGGAGTTCGTAACTCCGGACTCCCCGACCCAGAGGGTGGGCGCCCAGCCCGCCGAGGAGTTCGGGACCGTCCCCCACACTATACCCATGTTGAGCTTGGACAACGCCATGGACGAGGAGGAGGTGAGGGAGTTCGACGAGAGGGTGAAGAGGTTCTTGGGGACGGACGAAGACATAGAATATGTCGCCGAACCGAAGCTCGACGGGCTCGGGGTGGAACTGGTCTACGAGAGGGGGAGGCTCGTGGTGGGCTCCACGAGGGGAGATGGGTTCGTGGGGGAGGACGTGACCCAGAACCTGAGGACCATAAGGGCGGTTCCCTTGGTCCTTCTGGGGGACCCCCCCGAAAGGCTGGAGGTGAGGGGGGAGGTGATAATGCACATAGAGGACTTCAGGGAGCTGAACCGGAGGAGGGCGGAGGAGGGGGAGCCACCCTTCGCAAACCCGAGGAACGCTGCCGCCGGCTCGGTGCGGCAGCTGGACCCGAGGATAACCGCTTCGAGGCCCTTGGACATATTCTTCTACGGGGTGGGACAGGTGGTGGGAAGGGAGTTCTCCACCCACTGGGAGGTGCTCCAGGCCCTGAGGAGCTGGGGCCTGAGGACCAACCCACTCAACAGGCTCTGCAGGAACGTAGACGAGGCGGTGGACTACTACAGGGAGCTTCTGAAGATTAGGGAGGAGCTTCCCTACGAGGCCGACGGGGTCGTCATCAAGGTCAACAGGCTCGACCTCCAAAGGAGGCTGGGGGAGAAGGCCAGGAGTCCCCGTTGGGCCATAGCGTACAAGTTCCCCCCGAGGCAGGCCACCACGGTCATAAAGGACATAGTGGTCCAGGTGGGTAGGACCGGGGTCCTCACCCCCGTGGCGATCATGGAGCCCGTGCACGTGGGCGGGGTGGAGGTCAAGAGGGCCACCCTCCACAACCAGGACGAGATAGATAAGAAGGACGTAAGGATAGGGGACACGGTGATAGTGCAGAGGGCCGGGGATGTGATACCCGAGGTGGTGGCGGTCGTGAAGGAGAGGAGGACGGGAAAGGAAAGGCCCTTCAGGATGCCGGAGAGGTGCCCCGTCTGCGGGGCGAAGGTGGTGAGGCTCCCGGACGAGGCCGCGCACAGGTGCACCAATTCCGCCTGTCCGGCACAGGTCAAGGAGAGGATAAGGTACTTCGCCTCCAAGAACGCCATGGACATAGAAGGGCTGGGGGTCAAGCTCGTGGCCCAGCTCGTGGACAGGGGCTTAGTTAAGGATGTGGGCGACCTGTACTTCTTGACCAAGGAACAACTCGCCTCGCTCGATAGGATGGCCGAGAAATCCGCAGAGAACCTGCTGGAGGCCTTGGAGAGGAGCAAGGAGAGGGAACCTGCAAGGGTATTGTGCGCCTTAGGGATAAGACATGTGGGTGAGCACGTGGCCAGGGTCCTCATGGACCACTTCGGCTCCATAGACAGGCTTGCGGAGGCATCGGCCGATGAGCTGGAATCCGTCCCGGGGATAGGGCCGGAGGTCGCAGGGAGCGTGGTGGACTTCTTCTCCCACGAGGAGAACATGAGGGTGCTGGAGAAGCTCAAGAGGGCGGGGCTCAAGTTCGAGGTCGAAAAGGAGGCCGCAGGGCCGCTTTCAGGGAAGAAGTTCGTGTTCACGGGGACCCTCTCCTCCATGACCCGTTCCGAGGCCGAGGAGCTTATAAGGAAGCTCGGAGGTGAGGCCTCGAGCTCGGTGAGCAGGAGGACGGATTACGTGGTCGTGGGTGAGAACCCGGGCTCCAAGCTCGAAAGGGCCCGTCAGCTCGGAGTGAAGACGATAACCGAGGAGGAGTTCCTCAGGATGGTGGGGAAGGGATGAGAGGGAGATGCCGAATATGCGGAGCTCCGACCCCGGCCCACCTGGAGGTGTGCCTTTCCTGCATAAGGAGGAAGCCCGAGGAAGCTCTCACTTACATCCACGAGGCCCACAGGAGCGCCAGGGAGGAGTTCGGCCTCCCGGCCTTTCCTCCGGACTCCCCCGACGGAATACCCTGCGGGCTCTGTGCGAGGAACTGCAGGATAGGGGAGGGGGAGGTGGGATACTGTGGGCTGAGGACCGTAAGGGACGGTAAGCTCTTCCATGTGGCCGGAACCCCCGAGAGGGGGTTCCTCCACTGGTACAAGGACCCCCTCCCCACGAACTGCGTCGCGGACTGGGTCTGTGCGGGCCACACCAAGAGGGGTTACCACAACTTGGCAGTTTTCTATGCGAGCTGCTCCCTGGATTGTCTCTTCTGTCAGAACTGGCACTTCCGAACAATGTCGCCTGAAGGAAACACCATGAGCGCTGAGGAGCTGGCGGACCTTGCGGAGGAGAGGACCTTCTGCGTCTGCTTCTTCGGAGGGGACCCTTCCTCCCAGATGCCCCACGCCCTGGCCTCGGGAAGGCTACTGGCCGAGAGGGGGGTGGCGGTCTGTTGGGAGACTTCGGGCCAGGCTTCCCCGAAGCTCATGGACGAGGCCGTGGAACTTTCTTTAAGGAGTGGGGGGACGGTGAAGTTCGACATAAAGGCCTTGGACCCCGTGCTCCACCAGGCGCTCACAGGCAGCATCAACGAGGCCACGCTCGAGAACTTCAGGAGGGCGGGGGAGAGGTTCGAGGAGAGGCCGGAGCCGCCCCTGGTCGTGGCGAGCACCCTCCTGGTCCCGGGGTACGTGGACGCCGAGGAGGTCGGCAGGATAGCCAAGTTCATAGCCGATGTGGACCCGAGGATACCTTACTCCCTCCTGGCGTTCCACCCGGACTTCCTCTTCTTCGACCTTCCCAGGACGTCCCGTGGACACGCCTTGGAGGCCGTCGGGGCGGCCAAGTCCGCAGGGCTGGAGGAGGTCAGGGTCGGGAACATCCACATCTTAAGTTGAGATGGACGGAGGTCTGTACCTTCTCCTCCTCAGACTGGACGAGCCCGAGGAGATAACCGTGGGCAGGCTCGGAAGGTTCGAGTTCCCTTCCGGGTATTACATATACGTCGGGAGGGCTAAGAGGGGGTTGTACTCGAGGGCGGCCAGGCACAGGAGGGGAAGTAAGAGGCCGAGGTGGCATATAGACTACCTAAGGGAGAGGGCCGACTGGGTGGGGGTCGAGGTGAGGTTCGGTCAGGACGGGGAGTGCGAGTTGGCCAGGAAGGTGGCCGAACTTCCGGGGGCGGAGGAGCTGGTCCCCGGGTTCGGTTCGTCGGACTGTGGGTGCAGGACGCACCTTTTCTATTTCCGGAAGCTTCCCTGGGAGGAGATGTGACAGGCCATAAACCAAGGAGGGTAGAGATGGAGAAGGTGAGGATAGGAGTGATAGGTACGGGAGGCATGGGGACGGGACACTGCGACACGATGCAGGACGTGGAGGAGGTCCAGCTCACGGCGGTTTGCGACGTGGATGAGGAGGCGTACAAGCCCCTCGTGGAGAAGTACGGGGTCGAGGGGTTCGAGGACTACAGGGAACTTATAGAAAGCGGGCTCGCCGACGCCGTGATAGTCGCAACACCTCACTACGACCATCCTCCCATCTCCATATACGCTATGAAGAAGGGACTCCACGTCCTCTCCGAGAAGCCGATAGCCGTGACCGTAAAGGCAGCGGACGAGATGGCGAGGACCGCCGAGGAGACCGGGGTGAAGTTCGCGGTCATGTATCAGCGCAGGAGCCTTCCGGTCTACCAGGCCGCTAGGAGGCTCGTGGAGGAGGGGAGGCTGGGGGAGATATACAGGACTTGCTTCGTGGACCCGAACTTCCGCACCCAGACCTACTACAACTCCGCAGGCTGGAGGGCCACATGGAGGGGCGAGGGAGGTGGGGTGATGATAAACCAGGCCCCGCACGGCATAGACCTATTTATGTGGCTCGGGGGCCTTCCGAGCAGGGTCACGGCCTGGACCAGGACGAAGCTGCACGACATAGAGGTCGAGGACGAGGTGCATGCGATCCTGGACTACCCGAACGGCGCAAGGGGCTATTATTACACGAGCACGATAGAACATCCGGGTGAAAGCTACATGGAGCTCTGCGGCGACAGGGGTAAGCTCGTGATAAGGGACGGGAAGCTACACTTCTGGGAGCTCGAAGTTCCGGTATCTGAGTTCGCCAGGACCTCAAAGGAGATGTGGGCGAGCCCGAAGGCCACCCCCGTTGAAGTCCCCTTAGAGGAGAGGGAGACGGGGCACAAGGCGATAATAAGGAACTTCGCCCGCTCCATCCTTTACGACGAGCCCCTCATATCCCCAGGCGTCGAGGGGGTCTGGTCGGTGGAGTTCCTGAACGCCGTCATCCTCTCGGGGGCCAAGGGAGAGCCCGTGGATATCCCCTTGGACAGGGAGGAGTACGAGAGGTTCCTGGAGGAGAAGAGGAGGACTTCCAGGGAGAAGAAGGTAGAAAGGACCCTGAGGATAACCGACCCGAGGCACGTAAGGCGCTGAGATATGGCGGAGCTTCACAAGAGGCTCAGGGAGGCGAGGGAGGCCAAGGGAATATCGCTGGGAGAGATATCCGGAAACACGAGGATAAAGCTGGAGTACCTACGGGCCATGGAAGATGGGGACTTCTCCTTCCTCCCTCGCCCCTACGTGAGGATGTTCGTGAAGGCGTACGCCGAGGAGGTGGGGCTGGACCCTGACGAGGTCCTGGCCGAGTTCGACAGGACCTTCCCGGCCGAGCCCGAGGAGGCCCCTTCCGAAGGAAGGCCCTTCCCTTGGCGCTACGGAGCGGCCGTCGGGCTCGTGGTGGCCTTAGGGCTTGCTTCGCTCTTGGGAAGGAAGCCCGGACCTACGCCCGAAACCTCCCCGGTCCCCCGCGACACTGTAAGGACGACATCTCGGGAGGTGCCCCTCGTCCTCTCGGGAAGGGCGAGGGAGAGGACGTGGCTCGCTGTGGCGTCCGACGGGAAGCTCTTTTACGTCGGGTTCGTGCCCACGGACAGGGAGGTGCAGTGGGAGGCGAGGGGGAGGATAGAGGTACTGCTGGGCAAGCCGCACGGGGTCGAGTTCGCCCTGAACGGAAGGCCGGTGGACGACTCCGGGTGGACCAGGGAACCGGTGAGGTTGCTCTTCTCCGGGGGAGGCGTCGAGGTCGTGGAAGGCCCGTTCCCCTGGGAGGAGGAACTGCCGAGGTAGGGTTCTTCAGATGTACGCACAGGTGGCCCTTCCGATTCCTTTGGATAAGACCTTTACATACGAGGTTCCGCACGGATGGAACGTCGTCCCGGGACATAGGGTCCTGGTGAGGTTCAGGGGGAAGGTCAGGACGGGCTTCGTCGTCGAGGTTTCGGATTCCCCGCCGAACGTGGAAGTGTCGCCGATCCTCGACATCGTGGACCCGGAGCCCGTCCTGCCGGAGGACCTCCTCCACCTCACCAGATGGGTGGCCGAGTACTACCTCTGCTCCTGGGGGGAGGCCATAAAGGCGGCCGTCCCCTCGGGACTGTTCAGGGAGGCCTCGGCGAGGAAGCTCGAGGGACCGAGGCCCGGGACCGTAAGGGTGCGGACCGTAAGGCTCAGGGTGCCCAAGGAGGAGCTGGACCTGAGGCTCGCAGAGCTTGAAGCTAGGGCCCCGAGGCAGGCAGAGTGCCTCAGGGTCCTCTGGGAGAGGGGTGGGGAGGTCAGGCTCTCGGAGCTCGAGGGTAGATGGAGGATAGGTAGGGATTCGGTGAGAAGGTTACAGGCCAAGGGTCTGGTAGACTTAGTGGAGGAGGAGGTGGTCCGGGACCCGTTTGCAGAGGTCAGGGGCGAGCCTCCGGACGAAAGCCCCCTCACATCCCACCAGGAGGAGGCCCTGAGGGTCGTCCAGGAGGCCCTCGAGGGCGGGTTCTACCGCACGGTGCTTCTCTGGGGGGTCACAGGGAGCGGGAAGACGAGGGTGTACTTGGAGGCGATGGACAGGGCCTTGAAGCTCGGGAAGGGAGCGATAGTACTCGTGCCGGAGATATCCTTGACGCCCCAGACCGTGAGGAGGTTCAAGGGATGGTTCGGCGAGCAGGTGGCGGTGCTACACAGCGGGCTCTCCGAGGGTGAAAGGTACGACGCATGGAGGATGGTCAGGGAAGGGATGCGGAGGATAGTGATAGGTGCGAGGTCAGCTGTCTTCGCACCCGTGCCGGACCTGGGCCTTATAGTCGTGGACGAGGAGCACGAGACGACGTACAAGCAGTACGATACCTCCCCGAGGTACAACGCCAGGGACGTGGCGGTCGTGAGGATGAAGATGTCGAAGGGGGTGGCGATCTTGGGCTCGGCCACCCCTTCCTTGGAGTCCTACTACAACGCCCTGAAGGGGAAGTTCGTGCTCGTCAGGCTCCCCGAAAGGATAAGGGGGAGGCCGCTTCCCGAGGTCGAGGTGGTGGACATGAGGAAGGGGAGGTGGCCCTTCTCGGACCTGCTCTTAGAGAAGGTGAGGGAGAGGTTGGAGCGGAGGGAGAAGGTCATACTCCTGCAGAACCGCAGGGGGTACGCTGCATTCGTCCAGTGCCCGGACTGTGGGCACGTCTTCAGGTGTCCGCACTGCCGTGTGAGCCTCACTTATCACGCAGCTGGAAGGAACTTGGTCTGCCACTACTGCGGCTTCAGGAAGAAAGTCCCCTCCTCCTGCCCCAACTGTGGAGGGGTGCACCTCAGGCCGAGGGGACTGGGGACCGAAAGGGTGGAGGAGGCGTTGGAGAGGTGGTTCCCAGAGGCCGAGGTGGTGAGGATGGACCTGGACACCACGGGGAGGAAGGGGGCACACTGGAGGCTGCTGGACAGGTTCTGGAGCGAGGGGGACGTGCTCCTTGGCACGCAGATGGTGGCGAAGGGCCTGGACTACCCCGAGGTGACGCTCGTGGGGGTGGTCTCGGCGGACGTCTCGCTTTCGCTTCCCGACTTCAGGGCCGGGGAGAGGACCTTCCAGCTTCTGACGCAGGTGGCCGGGAGGACGGGAAGGGGGGACCTCCCCGGGGAGGTGGTGATACAGACGTACTCCCCAAAGGAGAGGGCCATAAGGTTCGCAGTAAACCACGACTTCGAGGGGTACGCCGAGGAGGAGCTGAGGGAGAGGAAGGCCCTGGGCTATCCACCCTTCAAGAGGTTGCTTTTGATAAGGTTCAGGGGGAAGGAAGAGGCCGAGGTCCGACAGGTGGCCGAGATGTACGGGGAGGCATTGAAAAGCGACAGGATAGAGGTCCTCGGGCCTGCGGAGGCCCCCTTGGGGAGGCTGAGGGGGTACTTCAGGTGGCAGGTCCTCCTCAAGGGGGACCACGTATCCCTGCACAGGGCGTGGGCCGAGGCCGACGGTAGGCTCAGGCCCGAGGCCAGGAGGAGGGAGGTCACGGTAGTTCCGGATATGGACCCCGTGGGGATGCTATGAGGATAAAGAGGATAGTCGTAGGGGCGTTGGAGACCAACTGTTACATAATATCCTGCGAGGAGACGGGGGAGGCCGTGGTCGTGGACCCCGGGGCGGAACCGGACAGGGTCCTGAGGGAGACCCAGGGGCTCGAGGTCGTGGCCATAGTGGACACCCACGGACACTACGACCACGTAGGTGCGAACGGCCAGGTCAAGGAGGCTACGGGGGCGGAAGTGTGGATACATCCTTCGGACGGGAACATGCTCACGGACGGGAACCTCAACGGTTCGGCCATGTTCTTAGGGGTTCCCGTGACGGTCCCCCCGGCCGACAGGTTCCTCGAGGAGGGGGAGATCAGGTTCGGACGCCTGAGCATGAGGGCAATCCACACCCCGGGCCACAGCCCCGGTTCGACCTCCCTCTTCGTGGACGGACACCTCTTCTGCGGGGACGTGCTCTTCAGGGGGAGCGTGGGAAGGTGGGACCTCCCCGGAGGTTCCTTCGGGGAGCTTATGCGCTCCATAGCAGAGAAGCTCCTCCCCTTGGGGGACGATGTGGTGGTCCATCCCGGACACGGCCCCGAGACCACGATAGGCTGGGAGAGGAGGTACAACCCGTTCCTCACCGACGGGACCTTCGTCGTCTGAGGGGAGGTGATGTGAAGGGAAGGGATAACTTAGACCTCGTCGTGATGGCCGACCTGCACTACGTGGGAAGGGCCGAGCGTATATGTCCCATCCCGGAGAGGAACGCCCACCTCGGCAAGGAACTACTCCGGCGTGCGTTGAGGAGGCTCGAGCTCTCCTCCCCTCCCGACGCCCTGGTCCTTATAGGCGACCTCGTGGACGACGGGGAGGCGCCTGGGGCCGAGGAGGACCTCGAGGCCCTGAGGGAGGAGCTCGAGGGCCTGAGCTTCCCCGTGATCGTCGTCCCCGGAAACCACGACGGCGACCCGGACCGTCTCCTTCGCACGTTCGGGGACCGTCCTGGGGTCCACGAGGTCAAGGGATACTTGCTCCTTACCTTCGTGGACAGGTACGATCCCCAGGACAGGGCGGAGAGGTCCCGGGATGGGCTGAAGCTCGTAAGGGACGTAGCATCCTCACATCCCGGCGTCCCCATCGTGGCCCTCCAGCACAACCCGATCTACCCTCCCATAGAGAGCACGTACCCGTATAACCTCACAAACTCCCGGGAGGTGATGAGGACCTACTCCGAAAGCGGTGTGGTGCTTTCCGTAAGCGGGCACCTGCACAGGGGACATGAACTTACGTACGCTGGAGGCGTGGGGTACGTCGTATGCCCGGCACTCTGCGAGGAACCGTTCAGGTTCCTGAGGATAACCCTCAGGGGGAGGGAGGTCAGCTTAAGGGAGGAATCCCTCAAGCTGCCCTCGGAGCCTCCCTTAGTGGATGTCCACGTCCACACCCACTACGCCTACTGCGCCTCCACGGTGACGGCTCCAGGGGCGACGGAGAGGGCTGAGAAGTTCGGGCTTTCGGGGATAGTGCTCACCGAGCACGCAGGACAGCTCTACGTGTCCCCGGAGGAGTACTGGTCCGGAAGGTTCATAGAGGAACCCCACCTCCTGCGCAGGTACAGGGACGAGGGCAGGGACCGCATGAGGGCGTACCGGAAGGAGATGGAGGAACTTCGTTCCTCCTTCGTCAAGCTCGGCCTGGAGGTCGAATGTGACAGGTACGGAAACCTGAGCCTCCTGGAGGAGGACGCCGAGGGCTGGGACCTGCTCGTGGGAGCCGTACATAAGCTTCCTCAGGCGCATTCCAGGGACGAGGAGAGGGGCTTCATGCATGTCACGGAAAGCCTCCTTAGAAACGGCGTCGGGGTCTTAGCCCATCCCTTCCGCTTCTTCAGGAGGGAGGGGACCGAGGTTCCGAGGCACCTGTTCCGCCCCATGGCCAGGCTGCTGGCGGACTACGGTGTGGCAGCTGAGCTCAACTTCCACACCAACGAGCCGGACCCCGAGTTCTTCGGGACCTGCCTCGAGGAGGGGGTGAAGGTGGCCCTCGCAAGCGACGCCCACGACCTATATGAGGTGGGGGATTTCGCCCCGCATTTGGAGTTCCTAAGGAGGCTCGGGCTCGAGGGCGACGACCTTAAGGATGTGCTCTTCTGTCCTTAGGGCGTGGTCACCGAAGGCGGACCTTGCGGTCTTCGACGAGGAGGACAGGATGAGGATCTACCTGATGACCGACCTGGAGGGGGTCGCAGGGGTGATCGACTTCGAGAACTGGTGCAGGCCGGAGTCCAGGTACTACGAGCTCGCTAAGGAGTTCCTGACCGAGGAGGTGAACGCAGCTGTCGAGGGCTTCTTCGCCGGCGGTGCCACCCATGTGACGGTTGCGGACGGTCACGGGCCTGGAGCGATCTCCCCCAAGCTCTTGGACCCTAGGGCCGAGCTTTTGAGGGGTTGGCCGAGGGGTTGGCCGTTGGAGCTTGACGGTTCGTACGATGCCGTGGCGTGGGTCGGGCAGCATGCCAAGGCCGGAAGCGAGTTTGCTCATCTAGCCCACACCCAGAGCTTCCGCTACCTGGACCTTTCTGTAAACGGGGTTTCCATAGGGGAGTTCGGCCAGCTCGCCTTCTGTGCAGGGGAGTTGGGGGTGAGGTGCATATTCGGAGCAGGGGACGAGGCCTTCACGAAGGAGGCCAGGGAGCTGGTCCCGGGCATAGAGACAGTATCCGTGAAGAGGGGCCTTACCCCCGGAAAGGGGGACGAGTGCACGGCGGAGGAGTACATGCGCAGGAACTACGCCGCAGTGCACCTCTCCCCTAAGGAAGCCTGCAGGAGGATAAGGGAGGGAGCGGAGAGGGCCGTGAGGAGGGCCATAAGCGAGGACTTCGGCCTGGTGAGGATGGACCCGCCGTACGAGAGGGTGACGAAGTTCCGTCCCTACGAGGGTCAACCGTGGCCCACCCTCTCGGTCGAAAGCCACCCGGAAAGCTTCGCAGCCCTCATGAACATGCCCTACGACCCCAAGCCAACGACATGAAGAGCTTCCCTAAGGAACGGCACCTATCCCCGAGGGACTCCGCCCCGGTAGAGTACCGGAGGTTGAAGAAGGGGAAGGGGGCCTCGGGGTCCGTGCTGACCCTGAGCGATGCGCCGCTTGTGCCGCAGATGTAGGCCGAAGGGAGGAAGTAGGGGAGGTGGAGGTCCACGGCGAGGTCGTAACCTCCGAATTCCTTCAGGGCCTCCTTTCTGGGGAGGCGCAGGAGGGTGAGGTCCTCGTGCGAAAGCTCCCTGACCTCCCAGCCGTCCACGGCGATCGAGGGCCTCCCCACGCACAGCAGGGTGACCCCCTCGGGCGAGAGCGGGGATACGAGGAGGTCCAGCTCCTCCACCGTCAGGTCCCCGGGGGGAAGGACGACGAGGACCCTTCGCACTGAACTTACGACCTCGTGCAAGTCGAAGCTTTCTTGCCCGACCTTCCGGAGGCGCCACCTGGCGAAAGCGGTTCCCAGCTTCTCGAGGATGTTCACTTCCTTATCCCCAGGGCCTCCATCCGCGAGTAAAGCCTCCTTCGGGTTATTCCTAAGAGTTTAGCTGCCTTAGCCTTGTTCCATCCGGCCTTCTCTAGGGCCTGGGTTATGAGTTCCCTTTCTACCTCCTCCAAGTTCACCCCCTCGTCCGGAAGCTCCACCTTGGCTCCTGCCTTGGGCCTCCCGAAGGGGAGGAGGTCGGGGGTTATCCTTCCTTCCCCGGCAAGTATCAGGGCCCTCTCTATAACGTTCTCCAGCTCCCTCACGTTGCCGGGCCAATCGTAGGCGAGGAGGGCCTCCATGGCCTCGGGGGAGACGACGTCCGGAGGGCGGTTCCTCTGCCTCAGGAAGTGCTCGACCAAGAGGGGGATGTCCTCCCTCCTCTCCCTGAGGGGTGGAAGCTCTATGGGGAAGACGTTCAGTCTGTAGAACAGGTCCTCCCTGAACCTTCCCTCCCTCACCTCCCTCTCTAAGTCCCTGTTGGTGGCAGCTATGACCCTCACGTCCACACGGACGGGCTCCACTCCGCCCAGCCTGGTGAACTGCCTCTCCTGGAGGAACCTGAGGAGCTTGGCCTGGACGGATGCCGGAAGCTCCCCCACCTCGTCCAAGAAGATGGTCCCGCCGTCGGCGTATTCGAAGTGCCCTACCTTCCTCCTGTTCGCCCCGGTGAAGGCCCCCCTCTCGTACCCGAAGAGTTCGCTTTCGAGGAGGTTCTCGGGGAACGTGGCGCAGTGGACCGCCACTAAGGGTTTATCCCTCCTCGGGCTCGTATGGTGTATCCTCCTGGCCACGAGTTCCTTCCCAGTGCCGCTTTCCCCGAGGACGAGCACGGTGGCGTCGGTGGGTGCGACCTTATCTATAAGCTCCAGCACCTTCCTCATGGCCGGGCTCCTGCCCCCGACCAGCAGCCCCTCCCTTCTGGCCTTCTCCTGTAGGAGGGCGTTCTCGTAGAGCAGGCCCTGCTTCTCCTCTATCTTCTTTATCAAAAGCTTCAGTTCTTCTATGTCGAAGGGCTTTATGATGTAATCGTAAGCACCCTTCTTCATCGCCTCCACCGCCGTCTGGGCCGTTGCGTAGGCGGTTATGAGCACGACCTCTGTCTGCGGGTCCAGCCCCTTGACCCTCTCTAAGACCTCTATCCCGTCCATCCCCTCCATCCTCAGGTCGGTTATGACTATGTCGAAGTGTTCCCTTTCGACCCTCCTTACGGCCTCCCTACCGTCGGTGACCGAGGTGGCCCTGTGTCCGGCGTCGTTGAGTTCGGCCTCCAAGAGGAAGGCCATCTTGGGCTCGTCCTCGACTACGAGTATCTTGGCCATGTCCTCACGTCCTCACGAACTGAGCGCCGGGAAGTTGACGCACGAGCCCCTTAAGTTCTAAGGAAAGGAGCAAAGCCAGAAGCTCCGGGGTGGTCCTCCCCACCTCGGCCGAGAGGACGTCTACATGCTTGGGCTCGTAAGAAAGCCTCTCCAGTACCTCCCTTTCCGAGGAGGAGAGCTCGGGCTCCGCCGAAGGAGGGGGCCTCAGCGCCACCTTCCCCTTCGGGGCGGGAAGTTCCTGGACCACGTCCTCGACGTCCACCACGAGCTTGGCAGCTCCCCTCTGTATCAGCCTGTTGGTCCCCCTGCTCTTGGGCGCCCTTATGCTTCCCGGTACAGCGAAGACCTCCCTGTTCTGCTCTAAGGCGAAGGCCGCAGTTATCAAGGCTCCGCTCTCTTCCCCGGCCTCGACGACTACGGTGCCCAGGCTCATGCCGCTTATTATCCTGTTCCTCCTCGGGAAGTTCTGGGCTTCGGGTTTCGTGCCCATCGGGAACTCGGAGGCCACAGCGCCCTTCCGGACTATCATGTCCCTCAGCTTCCTGTGCTCCGGGGGGTAGACCACGTCCACCCCGCACCCTAAAACTGCCACCGTGGTCCCTCCCCCCTCGAGGGCGGTCCTGTGGGCCACGCCGTCTATTCCCCTGGCCATTCCGCTGAATATGGCGAAGCCCCTCGCCACGAGACCCCTTACCAGCTCCTCGGTCACGGATCGGCCGTAGGGGGTCATGGACCTCGTCCCCACTACGGCGACGCCTTGAAGGCTCAGGGAACTCGGGTCCCCTAAGACGAAGAGCAGGGGAGGTGGGTCGGGGATCTCCTTAAGTAGGGGAGGATACTCCAGGTCCCAGAGGGAGAGGACCTTGGTCCCGGTCCGTTCGACCGCCCTGAGCTGGGACTCCACGAAATCCTCGTCCCTGTGGGACTTTATGGCCTCGGCGGTGGGGCGGTCCATCCCGGGGACCTCGGCCAGGGAGGCGACCGGAGCCTTCAGGACCTCCTCCGGGGAGCCGAACCTCTCCACCAGGGCCCTGTACCTCACGGGGCCCACTCCGGGGACGGAGAGGAGCTTGAGGTAAGGCCTGAGTTCCTCCATTACAGCTCCACGGGCCTCCCGGTCTCGGCGGATCGGACTATCGCTGCGCAGGTCCTTACGACCTCGAGCCCGTCCTCGCCCGAAGCCCAGGGTTCCCTGTCCTCCTCGACGCACTTTACGAAGTGCCTTATCGCCTCCATGACGAACCCCACGGGGGTGCCGTAGATGTCCACGAACA
>Ga0209410_1000506_pt1 | contig 18154 bp, 10 predicted proteins | sample Mar14436cmmetaG_FD_184135 | JGI IMG/M metagenome (GOLD analysis project Ga0209410, IMG submission 184135) | Marine hydrothermal vent microbial communities from Guaymas Basin, Gulf of California to study Microbial Dark Matter (Phase II) - Marker... ... | reverse complement strand
CTCCGCAAGGACAGCCCCGACGCCCGCCCCTTGTAGGGCCCAGACCGCATGTTCCCTCGAGGAGCCGCACCCGAAGTTCTCCCCCGCCACGATGAAGTCCCCCCACTTCACCTTCCCCACGAACCCAGGGTCGAGGTCCTCCAGGGCGTGTCGGGCCAGCTCCTCCCTGTCGTCGGTGTTCAGGTACCTCGCAGGGATTATCTCGTCGGTGTTTATGTGGTCCCTCGGGTAGACATGGGCGTATCCTCTCATGTCCCCTCCTCGAACGAAAACTTGGCCAGGAAGTTCTTTGCTAACACAGGAACTCCCTCGGGTCGGCGATCCTACCCGCCACCGCAGATGCGGCGGCCGTGGCCGGGCTGGCCAGGTAGACCTCGGACTTGGGATGCCCCATCCTCCCAACGAAGTTGCGGTTCGTGGTGGAGACGCACCTCTCGCCCTCGGCTAAGACGCCCATGTGGCCTCCGAGGCAGGGCCCACATGTAGGGGTTGAGACGGCGCAGCCTGCCTCTACGAAGACCTCCAGGAGCCCCTCCCTCATGGCCTGAAGCCAGACCCTGCTCGTTGCGGGTATGACGATGGCCCTCAGGTGGGGGGCGACCTTCCTTCCCCTGAGGATCCCAGCGGCTATCCTCAGATCCTCCAGCCTACCGTTGGTGCAGGACCCTATCACGACCTGGTCTATCGGGATATGTCCCACTTCGGATATCGGCCTTCCGTTGGAGGGGAGGTGGGGGAAGGCGACCATGGGCTCGAGGGAGGAGACGTCCACCTCCACCGTGCTGGCGTAATCGGCGTCGGGGTCCGATGTATAGACATGGAAAGGTTCGTCGGACCTCTCCCTTACGTACTCCAAGGTCTTCTCGTCCGGGGCGATTATGCCGCTTTTAGCTCCCGCCTCTATGGCCATGTTGGTCATGGTCAGCCTCGCCTCCACCGACAGCTTCCCCACGAGGGACCCCGTGAACTCCATGGCCATGTACCTCGCACCGTCCACCCCTATGCGGCGTATGACCTCAAGGATGACATCCTTGGAGTAGACCCCCTTGGGAAGCTCCCCCTCCAGGACGACCTTCATGCTCTCCGGTACCCTGAACCAGAGCCTACCCGAATACAGCACCGCTGCAAGGTCGGTGCTACCTATCCCGGTGGAGAAGGCCCCGAGGGCTCCGTACGTACAGGTGTGGGAGTCCGCCCCGACTATCACCATCCCCGGCCTTACGAACCCCTCCTCCGGAAGGAGGGCGTGGCATATCCCGTGCCTCCCGACCTCGTAATAGTGCCTTATCCCGTGCCTCCTCGTCCACTCCCTCAGCCTCTTGGCGAGCTCAGCGCTCTTTATGTCCTTGTTGGGGACGAAGTGGTCGGGGGTGACGACTATCCTTTCTGGGTCGAAGACCCTGTCCATCCCCCTTTCCTCCAACATCGAAACCGCAGGGGGGGTGGTGACGTCGTGGCACATCACGAGGTCGACCCTGGCCTCGACCAAGTCCCCCGGTCCGACCTCGTCCCTGTCGGAGTGGGCGGCCAGTATCTTTTCGGTTATGGTCATCCCCTTCCTCCTTGGTCCAACCTTCTCCGGAATATACCACAAGCTCCCCCTCCGGTCAAGGGATTCATAAAGGCGGAGGTGGTCGCCTCTGACCCCGAGGTCGTCTTATTAACTCCGTTGCTTCCGAAGCCATCGAAGAAGAGGCTTACGACGCCGAAACCCTCCGGAAGATCTTCGGTGCTACGGTCCGTCGTTTTTTTCTTGACGCCGATAAGGTAGAGAAGCTATATTTGTAGGGAGGGGATATTGACCACAAGAGCAGGCAAAGTTAGGAGTAAGCAAATGAGGGAGATTGCGATCTGTACTTAATGGGAAAAGGCTGACCCGGACATCTCACCGTTTGCTGAAAGGGTGAGGTAGGTCCTTCGACGAAGTTGGAGGTGAGATGTCGGCCCTTTTGGTCATAGGGGCGCACTTGGACGAGTGCGAATACGGAGCCGGTGGGATCAGCAGGAAGTTCGCCAAGCTCGGCTGGGAGGTCGTATTCCTCAACACCGTCGGGAGGGGTTACGACGTCACCATATTCGGAGGGGACAGGGAGAAGGAAAGGGCCTTCCTAAGGCAGGCCGAAGAGGCAGCAGGGGTCTTAGGCGCCCGCAAGGTCATCCTGAGATATCCGGACAAACGTTTTCCCGAAAACGACCTCCAGGCCGTCTCCGACATCGCCAAGGTGGTGAAGGAAGTGAACCCTGAGGTCGTGCTGATCCAATGGGTCAAGGACCATCATCACGACCACGTCAGGACCGCAAGGGCGTCCCTTGAGGCACTGACCCAGGTGAACCTCTTCGCAGGTGGAGAACCCATCAAGCTGAACCTCAAGGAGGTCTATGCCTACGAGGCTGGCATCGCCCAGACTACGGACTTCGAGCCGGACTTCTACGTGGACATCGCAGAGGAGATCGAGGAAGTGTTCTCCTCCTTCAGGAAGTTCAAGGCGTTGGGCGAGGAGCCGCTCGTGGAGCAGAAGAAAGTTCAGGCCAGGTACAGGGGCATGCAGAGCGGCTTTAAGTACGCGGAAGCCTTCAAGTTCATCGGCCCTCGGGCGCCCCTGAGGTCGATCTTGCCGGAGCTGTTGGGGGAGGCGCTCAGGCCCGCCGGTTCCATGTTGTATCCGTGGGGAGGGAAGGACTACCTTTGAAACTGTGAGGTACCGTACGGTGGACGATACCTTCTCCTTCGCAGTGTTGGGCGACTGCAAGTCCCAGGTCTCCCTTGTGGAGCCCGAGCCCTTCAGGCAGATCGTGAGGTCCATCAACCTCCTTGTGCCGGACTTCGTGGTCATCCTCGGGGACTTCGTCAAGGGGGACACCCACGAGGACCTCCTTGAGGAGGCCTGGGACGAATTTGAAAGGGTGGCGAAGACCCTCGAGATGCCCTACTACTTGGTGGTAGGTAACCACGACGTCCAGTGCAGGGGTGGGGAGAGGGTATTCAGGGAGAGGTTCGGTCCTCTTTACTATTCTTTCGACTACAAGAACTCCCACTTCGTCGTCCTGAATTCGGAGGACGAAGGGGCCGATATCTCAGAAGGGCAGATGGACTGGCTGAGGGAAGATCTGAGGGCAAGCTCGGACGCCGAGCACGTCTTCGTCTTCGTCCACAGGCCCCTGTGGGAGTCCGAAGGGAAGGGATGGAACGGAAAGGTACACCCCCTCTTGGCCGAGCATAAGGTGAAGCTCGTCTTCGCCGGACACAGCCACAAGTACAAGCCTCCCATAGTAAAGGACGGGGTGAAATATATCGTCACCGGAGGAGGAGGTTCGGTCCCCATGGGCAACATCGGGGACGAGGGCACCTTCTACCATTGGGTCAGGGTGACCGTGAGGGGGAAGGATTTCCATCTGGCGGTGATAAGGCCCGAGGGGATATCGTCGGAGGAGGGAGGGACGCTTCCAGGTTGGAGGGAACTTGATCTGATCCGAAAGAGGAGCTTCGGACCTGCCTTCGTCGCTCCCTCCAAGGAGGTCCCGTTCTCCGAGGAGATCAGTATAACTATCCGCAATCCCTTGAGGTCTCAGGTCTTCGGGAGGATGGAATGGTACCTTCCCGACGGATGGCGCATCTCCCCCGAAAGGACGAAGTATTCCATCGGGCCACGGGCCGAGGTGGAAGTGCGCTTCAGGGTGGAGGCCGACCGAAGGGCGAAGCTTTCCTACCCCCTCCCGTGGTACGAGGCCACGTTCAGTTGGAAGGAGGGAGGCGAGCCCATAGTCACGGGGAGGAGCGGGATGAGGCTGAGGAGGAGGTTCATCTGCAGGAGGGTGGAGGGGAGGATCACGATAGACGGGAACTTGGATAAATGGGAGGGCCTTGAACCTCTGCGCTTGGACAGGAGGGAGCAGGTGGTAGGCCCCTGGAAGGGACCTTCGGACTTGAGCGCCGAAATATTCCTCGCATGGGACGAGGATCACCTTTATCTTGCGGCGAAGGTTAAGGACGACCGCTTCTGCCAGGAGTTCTCCGGCGCGGACAGTTGGCAGGGGGATTCGGTGCAGATATCCTTCGATACTTCGAACGACGACAGCTCCGAGCTGGACGAGGGGGACTACGAATACGCCTTCGCCCTGACGCCGAAGGGTCCCGAAGCCTTCAGGCTCTCCGTGGAGGAGGGCAGGATAAGGGGGGAGGAGGTGGACGTTCCGCTTTTCATAGAGGTCCTTCCCGAGGAGGGCCTGCACATCTACGAGGTGTCCATCCCCTGGAGCCAGTTGAAGCCCTTCAGGCCCGAGGAGGGTAGGATATGCGGCTTCAACGTGGTGGTCAACGACAACGACGGCGAGGGGCCGAAGGGCTGGATAGCCTGGACCCCTGGCATAAGGGAGTCCAAGGACACTTCCTTCTTCGGCGACTTGGTGTTTGAATAACTAAGCAACGACAGCTCGAAAAGAAAGTAGGGTAAAAGCTCCGATTCCATAGCTCTCCTCAGCATAACTCGATCTCCGCCAAGTAAATCTCACTGGGACATTCACCGGGTTTGGGCTTCGGCCCGTTGTCCACATCGTGCTGGGAATAGTAACTCATAAGGACACGACCCTCTTCCACCACCATCCCAGGATAAGCATTGTCCCCCCTGCTGGGCAGAACGAGGATGGGCTCGAGGCTATCCCCTACCAGCCGCCACAGGACCACATGCCACTCCTGAGGCCTGGCAAGGCGCTCATCGAGGCGGGCCAGTGCCTCGATCTTCTCCTTCGGAGGCTCGGGAGGAACCATTGAGGAGGGAAGTTGTCTGCCGAACGCCCTTCCTGCAACCCAAAGTTCATCGCCCACGGGCCGTATCACAGGGGAATGGACGGTGTAATTGAGTTCTTTCAAGCCCCACCTCTTGTACGGCGGCTCACCCCAGGCGAGGAGGGCCATGCCGGAGCTTTCCCGCACCCGGATAACAAGGCGCATCTTCCCGTCCTCTGTGACCCAGAGCCCTGCTTCGGTGGACTTGAACCTATCGGGAGGTATCTCAGATACGGTCTCCCAGTTGCGGCCGTCGGTCGAGTGAACCAGTCTGAGCCTCCCTTCCCTGTTGTAGGCCGTTCCGTAGGATACTTCCCCGAAGCGCTCTACCTGCCACAGCCAGAAGTCGGGTTCGTACACGGGCTGGGGGGATGACCAATCGGCGCCGTCCGAGGTGAAAGCGGCATAGGATCGGATTCTCCTTTCGCTCCCTTCTGTGTAGAGAAGCCCCCCGGGCTCCTCAGGGAAGGACGAGCCGAAGAACACGCCGAGCTCATCGCCCAGATCTAACAGAGCGGGGTCGCGGTCGTCGTGATCGTCGCTGGTACTGAGCCGCGCACAAACTTCCCACCTCTTCAGATCACCGGAGCGGATCACAAGTATATCGCCGTAGTCACCCGGACGGGCATGGCCTCCGGCGTTGCGGAAGGTGACATAGTAATGTCCCTTCCAATACTCCATATCTGTGAAGGCGTTGTGCCTTCCGTCGGAGTAGATCTTCCTGATCTCTTTAATTCTGACCATGAGTTTGCCTCCAGGGTTAGTGGAGTCCCTTATAAACACAGTCGCATGCCTTCCTCTATTCGAATTCCTGAGGATGCCGGCGCTTCAGTTCCGGGATCGCCCAGCCTCGCCCGGTCCGCTCCAGCCGCTCGCAGTATGCACGAAGATGTCCCCTGGCGTGGTACGGCCCCCCTTCTTTGATGACGGTCCAGAGCGGGTCCACGTCGTAGGGCATGGACTTCATCATATCGTCGTGCCACCGGTTGAGCAGGTACACCGCCTCTTTGCATACGTCCGGCTTGGAGTCGGCCAAGTTGTGCTGTTCGTAAGGGTCCTCTTCGAGGTCGAACAGCATCTCCTCTGGGAACAGGTGATACCCGTCGTGGTACGTGCGTATGTAGAGCCAGGGGCCGAAGCGGACGCTGCGCTGGCACACGTGCGCACATTGGCTGATGACCAGAAAGTCCCTTCCGCAGGGTCTACCACCGGTTATCGCCTGAGCATAGCTTTCTCCATCCCAGCTCGGCATGGGCTCTCTCCCGAGGAGCTCGGCGAGGGTCGGACCCAGATCTAAGTTGTAATGTAGCCCCTCGTCCACATGTCCCTCCTTGCCTCCGGGCCACCTTATGATCATCGGGATGCGGCAAGTGGGATGGTCGGCGGTGGCATGTTCCGCGTAGATCCCCAGCTCCCCCATATTCTCGCCGTGATCGCTGGAGATGATGATCGCCGTGTCCTCCAGGACACCTTGCTCCTCGAGCGCAGCGAAGATCCGGCCTATATGCTCGTCCATGTAGCGTATTCCGCAATCGTAGCCGTCTATGAGCTTCCGGAGGTCCTCCATATCTTTAATCTCGCCGAGATACCTGGGGTATCTGGGGTCCACCTCGTCCGTATACATGCCGAGGTCCCTTGCGGTGTGCGGTCCGACCATGCCGCGGTGCTCCTCCAGCACCTCCTCGGTGAGCCACCCGGGCAGAGGCTCCCCCTCGAAGGGGTTCCCGAAATCCATAGGAGCACGGTAAGGAGTGTGGGGGTCCCAGTAATTGACGTGGAGGAACCAATCATCCTGCTTGGCGTTCATTTCGATCCATCTCAGGACGGTGGGCGTGATGTCCTCCGCGGATTCCATCCCGCACTTGCCCGTGTTGTACATCTCGGAAAACCCAGCATAGAAATGCCATGCGCCGTGTCGCTCCGCGAAGGGGCTTATGGTGACGGTCCTGAAGCCGACCGAGCGCAGGAAAGCAGGGAGGCTTTCGCTGGCCAGCTTGTCTCGGAATTCCCTGGGTCTTCCCTCAAGCCTGAGGTTGGCAGCCGTCCCTCCGTGCCCGACGACGCCGGTATGGATGCCGAAGCGACCCGTCATCAGCGCCGTGCGGGAGGGCAGGCAAGGCGCATCCGAGCAATAGTAGTTGGTGAAGCGCACGCCTTGCTCGGCGATTTTGTCTATGTTGGGAGAGGTGTTCCGATGGTACCCGTAGCAACCTAAGTGGTCCGCCCTTAGGGTATCCAAGTCCAGGAAGAGGATACGCATAGCAACCTCCCTCCTTTACAGGTGACCTTCCCTGCGAGCTAACGAACTCGTAACTCGACCTCTCTGCCGCCGGCTGAGATAACTAACTTGCGATCTTCGAAGGTATAGGTGTTTGGCCCGGCTATCTTTTCCGTCCTTTCGCATCCTTCCCCATCGACCGAAACCTCCACATCCTCGGCCTCCGAATAAACGAGCAAAGTCCCCTCCTCCTCCAATCGGAGGGCTATCCCGTCGGCTTTCCTCTCCACAGAAACTACCCCCTTAGGAGCGATGAACTTGTCCACCAGTCCTATGAGGGCGAAGCCTTCCTCCACCGGCGATACGATGAAAAGCTCACACTCCAGCTCCCCGAGCCTCCTGCGGACCGCACCGTCCCCACGGATATTTTCCAGCTTGCCCTCTAAATACTGGTAGACCACATACTCCTTCCCCGGGTCCAGATGCGCATCTTCCGGCCCCACTTCCACCTCCTCCTCTACGCCTTCCCTGTTCACGTTCACGGCCATTACAAGACCTATGCTGCCTACCTTCGTGAAGGCTTTAAGGGGGAAGGGCTCCCTATAAGGGTCCCGGAAGAGGCAGTCCCGTGTGGGAAGCGCAGGCTCGTCCGGCCTCAATATCCGCCCGTCTTCGAGGCAGAGCCTCTTTATGAGATCTGTGTCGCTCTTTTCGAGGTTATCTGTGAGATATATCGGCCCACCGCTTATGGCCCTGGAAATGGCATGGGCCAAAGCACATGGGTCGTGTGACTGGAACATATCGTAGTCGGGATATGCGAGCTGGGAGAACCAGAGGGCGTTGTAGACCAGATCTATTATCTGCCTTTTGGCCTTATCCTCGTCGCCGGGTGCATAGTCGTGGCTTATCCTGGAGACGCTCGGCCCTGACCAACGATAGGCACATTCCGTGGCCATGCCCATGCAGTTTATTATGCCCTTGAGCTCGAGGCTCGCCGCAGCATGGACGGAATAAAGCAAGTTTCCCATGGCCTCTTCTATGGGCACCTTGTTGAGGGTGATGCTCTTAAGGTCGCTCTGGTCGTCCACCTTGACGAAATCGACCCCCCACCTCCTCAAATTCCGATACCAGTCGAAATAGAATTTGAACCCCCTCATTCCGACCGGGCTCGGGATGTACCTTCCGTCCGTGCCCTCAAAGATGGAATCTTCATATCGATCGTAAAGCTCCGACTCGGGGTCTATCCCGTCCCAATAGCCCTGGAGCGTGTGCCAGATGCCGAGGTATCTTATCCCGTATTCGCCCTTCAGCTTCCTCGCCAACTCCTCGAAGCCGCCTTCGAACTTATCCTCGTCTGGCGAGAAGCTGGAGAGCCTCTTGCCCTTCGAGGCCATCCATCCGTCGTCTACGAGGAAGAACTTTACGGGGATGTTCCTCTTCCGGGCCATCTCCGCCGAGGAGATTATATCCTCCCGCCTGACGTCCTTTCCGAAGGCGTTCCAGGAGCACCATCCCAGGTATTCGAAGATTTCGGGATATCCCTTCTCCCTCCTCAGCTTGACCTCCGGGTCCAAAGCCCCCAGGGCCATGAAGGCCTCCTCGACCACCTTGTACGGGTCCCTACCGAACCCCATCACGCAGCCCGGTATCCGGTTATAGACCTTCGTGCCGTCGAAGCCGGAGGCCGAGATCCTTATGCCGTCCCTTCCGGCCCTGATCCTGGTCCTCTGTCCCCAGAGGTTTACGGGAACGATGCAGGCTACGGCTTCGTCTTCGTATCCTGTAAGCAGGAACACCCCCCACTCGGTAAATTCCCTAAGGTCCCTTACGAGGCGGTGCTCTGCGAAGGCCCCGGTCTCGGTGGCGAGGGAGGAGAAGAGCCCGGCTCTAAATCCGGGAAATTCCTTTATGCTCAACCCTCCGGTATCCCCATAGCTCGGGAAAACGGGCTTCCGGCACGTGTTCTCAAGCCATGTCGAAACTAAGGGCCGGTCCTTATAGACCTTGAACACCTGCCTTACCGAGGGGGTCTCGCCTATCATGTAAGGGAGCTGATACACGCATGCGACCTCCAGGTAAGGGCCTAAGGGGTCGTCCCCCTCCCTCTCCTCCATACCCTTGAATTCTACTTCCTCCCTCCCGTGGCCGAGGCTGTGGACGGCGTAGTTGAGGAAGAAACCCATTCCCTCTATCCTGGGCTTGTCCTCGAAGTAGAGGTTCCCGAGACCTGTGGACCTGTCCACTTCGAGCTTGAGGCCGGTGGGAAGATCCTTGGCTTTCATCTCACCTCCTCGCTTTTGCTGATGCCTATCTCAACAACAGCATCTTCTTCGTCTCCTTGAAGTCCTTTGCCGTAAGCCTACAGATGTAGAGGCCGCTGGCGACCCTCCTCCCCAACCCATCCCTTCCGTTCCAGATCGAAAAGTGCTTGCCACGACTTAAAAACCTGTCCACCAAAGTCCTCACCTCTCTGCCCCTGATGTCGTACACCCTAAGTGAGACCTTCCCATTGGCAGGGACGTAGAAATCTATCCTGGTGGCCGTATTGAAAGGATTAGGAAAGTTCTGGAGGAGACAAAAAGAATCGGGAGATGGCCCTCTGCTCTCCTCCACCCCGAGTTCTGCCTTCAATTTGATTATCGTCCGAGCGAGCAACTCTCTTATCTGGTAAAGATCCCCGGGCGTGGGGAGGGTTTCGCCCTGAGGCAGGTAGAAGCCACCTAAAGCTGAATTGAAGCCGACGAACTTGACCAAACGGTCGAGGCACTGATCTATAACGCTCCTGCCTTCCTCAGCCGAGGTCACATCCCCCTCGGCTTCTTTTTCTTTCACCAACCGATCGAGGATCCACAAGTAGGAATAAGTGTCCAGACCATCTCTCAGTGAGACAAGGGTCATCGTGGGCACAAGGGGATGATCCAGGTTCTTCTCGGGGTCTGGGAAGACGACCCAAGGCAGGCTGACGCCCTTCTGCTCCCAAGGATCACCTTCTCGGTTCCGCCACAGGTTGTAGGCGTAGAACAGATATCCGTCCCTGTTGAACTTCCAACTGATCAAGGGAATAAGGGCCACCTTTATCTCCGGCTCAGCGATCATAGTGGGGTCCACACCTGGATAGCCGCAGGTGTACCACCAGATGTGATCTCCTGAGCTTCTCCTCTCATCGGCAAAGGATGTTACATTCCGATCGAAGGTGAGGTAATCAGCAAATATGTAGACGTTCTGCAGTCCCACCACCTCCCTCAGACCTCCCTTGGCCCTCCAGGTGAGGGCATTCCCCCGGTAGATGAATCCGGCATCCTTAACTATCCTTGCGTATTCCTTATGCTTGCGGAGCGTTTCGGGATCGGAGAAATCTGGCTCGTCCTTGAGATAAAGCAAGAACTGCTCCAGCCAGCCCTTCTCCCTCAGATGCCCTGCAACCTTCCTCAGGAGGGACTCCTCGCTGCAAGGAAACCAGCCCTCTTCGAACATGTCCCAGGCGAGGAACAGGCAGAACCTGTCTATACCCTCCTCCTGGCAGACGGATATCACCTGGTCGAAGTAATCGAAATCTACAACGCAGCTATCGCCGACCTTCTCTATTTTCCATAAGTTAGGATGAATAAACATGCTCCTTATGTTATGCCGGGCGAGGAGCCTGGCATCGTACCGCATGAACTTGAGGAATTTGTCGTGGTCGTCTATGCCGAAACCCAGGTACCTCACCGCCGAGCCGTAGTCCGCCCATGGGACCACCCAGAGGGGACACCTATCCGGTAAGGGAAAATCCCATACCCTCACCGTCACTCTCACGGTGGAAGAGAGGGCGTTTCCGGGATCTACGACTATCTCCCCCCGGTACACTCCAGGAGGGGTCCCCCTGGGTGCATGAACGGTGATCAATATGGGCTGATTTTCCCCCGACGAAACATCGAAGCTTTCCCTCATAATCAGAGGCTCAGGATAAGGACGCCATGGGTCGTTTGGTTTGCTGTAGGGCCTGGAGATTACATATCCTACAACTCTGTAGCTCAGATTATCAGCCTCGATGACTGCATCGCCATCTACAGCTCTCAGTTCGGTAAAAAGGATCCTCACATCCACGAGGTCTTGCCGGGCCACGATAACTATCTGGGCGGATTCGTACTCTCCCTGGGCAAGGGAGAGGTTCATCTCAGCCGACAGAGGCTCTTGGAACTGCGTGTCTTTGAATACCTTCTCCAAAGAAGGAACTACACCGACTCGATAGCCCATCCCCTGTCCCCTTGCTCCGTGGATGATAAAGGCCAAAAGGGTCGTACCCACCAAAGCGAGACATCTTTTATTCATAGCTCATCCCCACCCTTCCTGGAAAGTTCCAACTCTCATCCGGATCGAATTCGGCGAGTTTGTAAGAGCGTCCCCACAGCCTGGGGAGTGGTGGAGTAGATGAAGCCCAACTCCGTCATCCTGTCTTTAAAGGAGCGGAACTTCTTCGTCTCAGGGTCGAAAAGTAGAGGGACCTTGTAGCCTTCCCAGCCCGAAGCCATCTTTGAAGCGCAGGATTTCTCTGTCCAACTTGCGCAGGTTCGGAGTTGAAAGGCCAACCCCTCTACAAGCAGATAACGCCTCCACGCCCAGGCGCTGGAAGTGGGCGGCCATGACTCCTGGTCCCAGGTTCAGCGCCCTCCGTTATTCTTTAACCCTCACCGTAGCTATCCCGAAGGGCCCGATGGGGACCCGGACGGTCCCTTCCGAAACCTCCAGGGGCCTTATGTCCTCCTCCACCAGGTTCACAAGCCATGCCCGGGAGACCTCCGTAAACGAAAGCTGCAACCGGGCCACGGTCTTCCTTCCCTCCGTCTCCACGAGCCTGACTACGAGCCCATTTCCGTCATCGGCCCTTTTGAGAGCAAGCAGCATCACGTTGGGCTCGTCCACCTCGCAGAAGCTTCCCGACTTCGGAAGCCTCCCGTCCTTCGGGCCTTCTATGCACACCGGGATCAGTGGGTTGGAGACGCCCCATCCGAAATCCCTCGCTTTCAGATCCCCCCTGTGGACGGTGAAGCAATACCTGAAGAGCACATCCCCCACCTGGACGGGCTGGAAGTTTGTGCGGAAGTTGTTGTCCATGACGTAGGAGTAGATATGGCCCTTCTTTAACTCCCCGGGCTTTAAGAATTCGTGCCCGTACCCAGGAGGCGTCACCCCGTGGTGGGCCTGGGAGACGTATCCGGGCCAAAGCCCCCCGAATTCGGCCACCGGGGCGTCCAAGGACGTCCAGATTATCCCGTATCCTCCTCCCTGTACCTCCACCCAGTGCTGCACAGCATAGGTATCGGTGTTGGAGCCGGGGAACTGGTCCTTGAGGGGCTCTACGACGGAACACGACCCCTCGAAACGGAATCGAGGGCCTTCCACATCGAACGGGAAAGCGAAGTATATCTCCAGAAGGGGCGTGGAGTCCTTGAGGAGCCTGTTTGCAAGGTCTATCCGCTTTATCCTGTCGTAGAGCACGACCTCCTGGACGACCTCCGGACATCCGGGACCTTCTCCTTTTACCATCAGGCTTCCGTATACGGGCCCGAGCTCGCCCTTGGTTATCTTCGAGCTCCTCGGCCCCTCCTCCCTCCCGCTTTCCGCCCATCTTGCTATGAACTGGTTGAGCTTGTGAGGAGCGTTCCCGTCCACGATCTCCCTTCCGAGCTCCTTGTCGTATATGCTATTTATGGCGCCGGTCTCTGGGTCCAGGGAGACTTTGAAGAACCGGTTCTCTACGGTCATATCCCCGACCCTTATGCTCGTGGCGAAGTCCTCCTCGACCCCGGCAGGCACGATCCTGTAGGTCTTGTATCCCAAAGGAGGCACGTCCTCTGCGACGAAGACCATCTCCACGAGGTGGGCCGGGTCCACCTTGCCCATGGCGTACCTTTCGGCAGCCCAGGGCATAGGAGCATGTGGGTCCCCGAGTCGGACCATCTGGTACGGGACCTTCCTCCCCGTATCCAGGTCTATCAGGTCGAAGGGCTCCTCCACAAGCTCAAGTGGAGGATGGACTATGTCCCTTCCTATGGCCGAGCCCGAAACGAAAGCAGGTTTGTCACGCCTCAGGTACATCGGCCTTCCGCAGGGCGCCGGCTCCCTGAGCAGGACCCTCACCAGATCCGTCCTCCTCCACGAGAGGGGGTTGAAAACCACGATGTGGTAGCCATCCTCGGCAAGCTCGATGTGGTCCACTATCCTGTTCAGGCTCTTGGAGAGCGTATCGTGGGCTAATGCCCTGGCCCTGTAAGCAAGGCACGCCTTCTCGCTCCAGTTGGCCTCCTGGGCGGGTCCTATGGGGTGGGCCTGGCCCCAAGTGTGTTCGTCGTAGAGGAGCATGTTTTCGTAGGCCTCCCTCAGGCGTCCCTCGGGATAGGGATATCCGGCCACGGCCGAGGCTATCGTTGCGAACTTCTCGGCGGAATTCAACAGATCGTGAGTCCTCCTGTTTACCCCCGTTTCCTTGGCCGTCGAAGTCGCCCCCACGGTGTAGTCGGTGTCCGGAAGCTCCCCCCGGAACGTGCGGAGTGCCTTCCCGTGTCCCTTTTCGAGCCTTTCGAAGAACTGGGAGTTCGTAGAGACGATGAGCCTGGGATAGGCCCACCTCCTGTTCCATTCCTTCGCTATCTGGCTCAGGCGGACATCTGGAGGGGAGTTGTCCCTGTGCCCCCCTATGAACCTGAACCTTACGACCTCGAACGGATAACCCTTCTCCTCCAAGGCTTCCAGCATCCCAGGAAGTTCCCGAAACGCCTGCTCGTAGTCCAGGGGGGACCAGCCGCTCCCCCCGAAGGGACAGTACCAGAAGAGCACCTTTCCTCCGTCCGGTCCCTCCCACCAGAAGGCCCCGGGAAGGTCCCTGGGAAGAACCTCGGATTCGTCCCAGATGAAGTGGACCTTTTTCTTCCACCGGAAGTAGTCAGGAATCCCTGCGGCGAGGTATCTTACACCCGCTCCGGCCAGCACTGTGGCCAATCCCCAGCTTAGGCCCGGTATATCGTCCACCTCCGCAGAACGGATCGGTATCCCGTACCTCCGGCCGAGCCCGAAGGAGGGATACAGGAGCCTTATCAGCTCCTCGTGGCCGCAGAGTTCTGTGGTCTCGTTTCCGAAGAAGGCCGTGAGCTCTATCCTACCCTGTTTCATGTAGCGGACGAGCTTCTCCACCAGGTCCTCGGACCCCTCCTCCACGAAGTGCAGCACGGACCATGACCCCTCTATCGTATACCTGAACTTGGCCTCCTCCGGCCAGTCCTCGGTCTCCTCGCAGAAGCGAAGGATTTCGTCCATGAATCCGTCGTGCTCCCGGAGGACGTCCCTCGGAAGGTCGGTGTATCCCAAGTCATGGTGGGAGATGTGCACGAGGTACACCTCCCAGTGCCTTTTGGGCCTCCAAGTAATAGAGCGCCGATCCTGAACTTTATCTCCGACTAAAAGGGCGAACTCTACAGGACCTTCCTCCCCGATTTCGGGGACGGCGATCTGGTATCTCCCCTCGCCGGGCTTTATAGGGCCTACGGGGATTTCGGAGGCACGTGCGCCCTTAAGGATCTTCACCCGGGCTTCTACGGGCTTCCCCCGGTTTTCGACGGTGATTTCCACGATCTGGTCCAACCTGCCTTCCCGGGAGACGAAGAAGACCGTCGGCCTTACATCCTTCAGATGCAACATGTCCATTTCCTCTATTCCTCAACTCAGGTATTTCATGGCCACCCTCCGGAACTCCTCGGCCTTCCTTTCCACCTCGTCCGGCCCGTCCCTCATCGTGACCCCGAAGGCGGAACCCAAGCCCGGGTCCGAAACCCCTATGCTGATGTTGATGGAGCGGGAGAGGAGGTCGTCCGTCTGCGGAAGCATCCCCTTCCAGTACCTTACCTCCCCTCCCTTGTAGTATGGACATGTGAAGGGACAGCCCTCAGGGGTGACGGTGAGCTTGTTCAGTATCTGCTCCATGTTGGAATATACATGCCAGCCGGACCCGGCCACGACCCTGGTCCCGAGCTCCTCCGCCACCTTATGCGCCGTCTCCGCATCCGGGAATATGACCGTGAGGATGGTGGCGCACTCGCCCCGGGGGTCGGTTACCTCCCTGAACTCGAGCCCCGGGATGTCCGATATCCCCTCCTTGAACCTCCTCTTGTTCTCCCTCAGGTGGGAAAGTATCACCTCGAGCTTCCTCAGCTGCGCCAATAGTACGGCCGCTTGAAGCTCGGTCATACGGAAATCCAGCCCTATAAGGGGCCTTTCCCCCACCTCCACCCCCTTGCGGAGTGGCTTGTGGCCCTGGTCGTGGAAGGCGAAGAACCTGTGGTACGCTTCCTCGTCGTCGGTTATCACCATCCCGCCGTCGCCAGAGGTTATGGTCTTGAAGATGTTGAAGCTGAAGCAGCCAGCATGGCCTATGCTTCCTATGGGCCTTCCGTGGTACGAGGCTCCGAACGCCTGGGCGCAGTCCTCTATGAGCAGAAGTCCGTGCTCTTCAGCTATGGCCTTAAGTTCATCAAGGCGGGCGGGGTTCCCGAGCATGTGGACCGCCATGATAGCTTTCGTCCTGGGGGTAATCTTTCGCCTCACATCCTCGGGGTCCAAATTGAACGTCCTGTCTATCTCGGCTAAAACCGGTATCGCCCTGGCGTAAACCACGGAGGATATGCTGGCTATGAATGTGTATCCGGGCACGATCACCTCGTCCCCTGGACCCACTCCGAGCCCGCAGAGGGCGACCAGAAGCGCCGATGTCCCGGAGTTGGTGGCCACGGCATACCTCACCCCCGAAAGCTTGGCCACCTCCTGCTCTAATCTGTACACCTTGGCCTTGAATGCCGGGTTATCTTCGCTGCCGTAGCGGAATAGGTACCCCCCCTCTATGACCTCCAAAAGCTCCCTTTTTTCCTCTTCCCCTATAAGCTCCATTCCGGGTCCTGGCATGTCTACTACCTCCTTGCAGGTCTTATGTCGTAGCCTTCCCAGAGCCATGCTCTATCTAAGCGGTGGGCGTCGGTTGCAAGCCCGAATTTCACCAACCAGATCTGGCTTTTAGATCGGATATTCCTTAAAATCCCAGGTTATCTTGAGCCTGAATTTCTCCCCTTCCTTCACCCAGAAGCATTCGTAGCCCTTCCTTCCGGGATGAGGCACGGGACCCTGCAACAGGGGATCTTTGGTCTCCTCCAAGAACCTCATCAGACGAGCCCTAAGCTCGTCCCGTATCTTTTCGTATTCCGGCCTTTCCACGAGGTTCTCCCTCTCCCAGGGGTCCTTTTCCAGATCGTAAAGCTCCTCCTCGGGACGGGGCTGGCCGTAGTACTTCTCTATCATCTCAGCACCGTAGCGCTGTGCAGGAGGCCCTCCCATGAGGATGGGCCATCCGGGCCGGAAGTTTTTAATATATTTGTAGCGCCGGGTGCGTACGGCCCTCATGGGATCGTAGAGCGTATGCCAGGTGAGCTCGGCGTATACCTCCTCCCGTGGTTCGTATTCCCCTCCCACGAGCAAGGGCCAGAAGCTCCTTCCTTGGACGTTCTCCGGGATGGGGATACCGATCGCCTCCAAGATCGTGGGGAAGATGTCCACGTTGCTTACAAGTTCCTTCACCCTCCTTCCTGCCTCCAATACCCCGGGATATTTCATGATGAGGGCCACCTTGATCCCGGGATCGTAGAGCGTCATCTTGGCCCTGGGGAACTCCGGACCGTGGTCGGTGGTGAAGAATATCAAAGTGCTTTCCTCGAGGCCGCTTTCCTTTATGGCCTGTAGGATCCGCCCTGTGGCTTCGTCAGCCCTCTGGATGGTCCGGTAGAAGGTAGCTATGTCCTTGCGTACGATCTCTAAATCTGGGAGGAAGCCGGGAACTTTTATCTTGTCCAGGATTTCAGGATCGTACTCTGTACCGTAGTTTCGGTGCACCTCCTTATAGCCTATGGATGCGAAGAAGGGCTGCCGGTATCTGGCTTCCTCCTTGAAGAAGCGGCAGGCCATGTCCGCCACCTCGTCGCAGTCCCACGTGTGGTAGTAAGCGTACTTATAGCCGATCTTGGCCATCTCGGCCTCGTCCTCGTAGTTGTACTCGTGCTGATGGCCGAAGAGGTAGGTGTTATATCCCATCTCGGTCAGAAGGTGGGGCAGGTCCTTTTCCCCCTCGTTGTACTTCCATCCCCTGTGGGCAAGGCCCATCATGCCGTTGGAGTGGGGATACCTGCCCGTCATGATGCTGGAGCGGCTGGGCGAGCACTGGGGGGCTGTGCAGAAGCATTTTTCGAAGACCACCCCCTCCTCGGCCATGGCTTGGAGGGAAGGTGAAGGGATGGGGTCATCCTTGTAGCAGGAGAGCCAGTCCCCCAGATCGTGCCAGATGATCTCCACGACGTTGGGCCTTTCCATCTCGTCCTCCTTTCTTGCTACATAGGATACTCACACACCTCCCGCCAGGCATCTATCATCGCCTGCACGCCCTCCCAGGGGGTGTCGGGAAAGAGGGCGTCCACGGGGGAAAGGATGAAGCCTCCCCCGGGAGCGAGCGCCCACACCGCAGCGTGCACCGCCTCCCTTATCTCCTCCGGCGAGCCCTTCCCCAAGGTTATGCTGCTGTTCACCCCTCCGGCCACCGCGAACCTCCCTTTGATTTTTTCCTTCAGCTCCTTCAAATCCACCCTGTCCTGCACCGGGTCCACGAAATAAAGAAGGTCTATCCCAGCCTCGCAGAGGTCCTCCAACATCGCCATGATCCCAGTGGTCATGACGTAGGCAAAGAGCAGACCTGCCTCGTGGACCATCTTTACAAGTTCCTTGAGGTGCGGGAGCACGAAGCGGCGGAATAGCGCAGGGGACCAGAAGTCCGTGGAGCTGTACCATCCCCTCTGCACCACCATGTCCGCACCGCCCGTATCCAGCAGGACCTCGGTCCTCCTTCTGTCGAAGTCGTACATCAGGTCCACGAGTTCCCCGAAGGACTCCGGGTCCTCCATGGCCCACATAACAGCTCTCTCCACCCCGCAGAGCCATATTATCCCGTCCATCCCGAACGCGCTCCATCCCTGGACCATGATCCCTTTCTCATCGGCGAATTTCTTGACCTGGGTCATCCTCTCCCTGAACTCCGCAAGCTGTTCCGAAGTGGGGTCCCCAAGGAGGTACTTGAGCTTGGGGATGTC
>Ga0209410_1000505_pt1 | contig 18155 bp, 17 predicted proteins | sample Mar14436cmmetaG_FD_184135 | JGI IMG/M metagenome (GOLD analysis project Ga0209410, IMG submission 184135) | Marine hydrothermal vent microbial communities from Guaymas Basin, Gulf of California to study Microbial Dark Matter (Phase II) - Marker... ... | reverse complement strand
TTTCCGAGGATTTAACTAGTACAGAAGATGGTCGAATTTCGCCGCTTATCGGATCTACGCGAAGGGGAATATTTGCAAAACCATCTGTGAGTATAACAACCATTGGAATTGTTTCAGGGTCTCTTAATTTTTCTCTATGCAGGCTTTTAACTGCTTCTAGAATTCCGGATGCCAGTGGTGTGTAGCCGCTTACTTTTAGCATCTTTATTTTTCCTGCAACAACTCTGAGATTTCTGGTCGGATACTGGATTACCGCTGCGCTGGCGTCTTTTAGTGCTACTATGCCAAGCTTATCGCGGTAGCGGTATGCTTCCTGATAAATCCTGTGGAGAACTTCCCTTAAATGGATTCTAGTAACCGACATAGAATCGCTGAGGTCTAGGATTAGCATAATGGTTATGGGGGCATAGTAAGCGTATATGCGTTCCCTTAGGTCTGACTTTGAGAGTTGAAGTACTCCATTTTCTCCAAAAGATGCTCCATGCGCAGCTGCAGCTCTAATGGTTGCGGGAATATGTACATCTGATACAGTTCCCTTAGGTATTTTCCACCCTATAATTTTACCTTGTCTTCCCTTAGATATTGTAAGGGCTCTTTTCCCAATGTTTTGTCTTGCGATTCTGTCTCTTTCTTTAAGTTTGAAAAGAGCTTGATATGTTCTGAAGATACTCATTTGCCACTCAACTAGTATGGTAAGTCCCTTGAAAAAACTTGAGGACTTGATTTTGGAGAAGAAGTTTTTCACTGCTAGGAGTTTTTTAAAAACACCTGCTTTGAGACCTTTATTTTGAAGTTTAGAAGGTTTTACATCATCAGTTATTTTTATTTTTCTTGTAAATTTCTTTGAAAGAAGATAGAGAGTTAACAGCATTGGAACAGCGATAATTAATGTTGTGAAGAGAAGTGTTGGCCATTTAACTGCAGTATAAATTAAAATAGCCAAAATAGGAATTAACAGTATACGAGATATCCGTTTAAGCAGTTTCCTCCTCCGTCCTTCTACGACTACTCCTCTAACACTTTTTTCCTCTATTCCTTCTTTTCCTTCTTCTTGCAAATTGACGTTAGCAGATTCTTTTTCCTTGGATGAGGAGAAAGGTACCTTTGTTGCGGGCCTCGAACTGGTAAGGAACAGGTCTTTTGACTTTTCTCCACTTCTTTTACTTAAATATGGAACCAGTTCGATTTCTGAAAGAGCAGTCTTAAATGCTTCCTCTATTTCCTTTTCGGTCGGAGGATCCAAGAACCCCTTTTTCCTTGTACGATGTTGTAACGCTAGTTTTGCTGCTTTAAGGATATCTTCCTCAGTCACTGTGGTTCTATTATCTAATGCTGCAATTGCACGCGCAGTTTTATATATTACAATATCAGGTCTTACACCATCTACCTGTAAATTGATACACATCTTAGAAATGACTTTGAGAAGTTTTTCTGGCACTTTAACCTTGGAAATTATACTTCTTGCTTTCAATATTTTTTCACGTAGCTTTCTCTGTTCTTCAGCATATTTTTTGTAAAATTCTTCAGGATTCCTTTCAAACTCTGTGTTTCTTCGCACAATTTCTGCTCTATCCTCCACAGAACTTATATTGTCGATTGTGACGGAAAGAGCAAGTCTATCAAGAAGCTGCGGTCTTAACTCGCCTTCCTCAGGGTTCATAGTACCTATTAAAATAAATCGAGACGGATGTTTTACCGATACACCTTCTCTTTCCACAATGTTCCAGCCTGACGCAGCAGTGTCAAGCAAATCGTCAACAAGATGATCTGGTAGCAGATTTATTTCATCAATATATAGAATGTTCTGATTCGCATCTGCTAATATTCCTGGCTTAAATGCTTCAATACCGTGCTTTAATGCTTTTTCAACATCAATACTACCAACTACTCGGTCTTCAGTTGCGCTTAGTGGAAGAGTAACTATTCTCATCTTTTTCTTTTCTACCGGAAGTTTCTGTCCTTGCTCATATTTTTCTCTACATTTTTCGCACATATTTGTTGGATCTCGAGGATTACAACCGAATCTACAGCCTTTTACAACCTCGATTTCTGGAAGCAAGTCCTCTAACGCTCTTACAGCAGTGGATTTACCTGTTCCCTTAGGCCCTCTTATCAATAAGCCACCTATTGTAGGATCTACTACATTAACGAGTAATGCAAGTTTTAATTGATTTAATCCTACAATCGCGGTGAATGGGAGAACACGAACCACGCTGCAACTCACCTTCAAATTTCAAAACCTAAAAATAAAATCACTCAAATATACTTAAATTTGTCTAACAAAACGCTGGTGTAAATCAGCTTATGTATACATCCTAATATGACATTCATGTTATTAACGTTAGAAAATAGAATAATCACACATTTTTAAAATACACTTCCTTTAGGAATTTTTCAATTGTAAAAAGCGTTTTTTCTGCTATTCTTACAGCTTCTTCAGCATCTTCCTTCTTATATAGTTTAAGAGGGGTTACCACTCTTCTGGCTCTTATCCGTGCATACCTTGCTACGGAATACTGATCCATTAGCCAAGCAGTTTCATGTAAAATTTCCCTTAATGATTCAACCCAGCTTTCAGGAGCTCTCATTACCACATCAACTGCAAAGAAGCCTGAAGGGTCATGATCACTAATGTATGTTATCCCTTCGCATGCAAGCGCTGCTTTCATAGCTTTTTCTGCGCATTGTTGTGCATCAAATACAGCTTTATGCCATCTTTTGTATTGGATATGTGTTTTGGCTGATTCTAAGTCAAGTTTAGCCTCTTCAAGTAGCGCTTTAGCTAGTTCAATATTTAATTTCGTTACCATCCTAATTCCAACCATTAAGATTTAATAACCCATACGTGGGATTTTGAATATTTTTTTATCTTCTCTTTCTTTGCTAACTCTTCGATTTTTTCCATTTGTTTCTTAAAAAATCTGTTATGGTCGTAGAGAATTTTATATCCTGAAGCTACTCCAAAAATAAATGGAAATTTTTGTTCAATCATATATTCAAAGTCATCTGAAGTATAAACAACTATGTTTACTTTCCTGCCAGTATTTATAGTGTATTTTAGTCCAATTTTTCTTACCTGTTTTTCAGCTTCCTCATAACTATGGTTACAAATAACTAGTATATCGATATCACTGTCTGGGAAATCTTCACCTCGAGCAACTGAACCGAAAATAACAGCAGAAAGTAAATTATCACGAAACGTTTTTTTCAAATCATCTAACAACTCTCTGATCCATTTCATCTGGCACACCAATTGCTATGCCATATACGCAATAACTTAAGTTAAATAGTAAAATTGTGTCTTAAAAACCTATGCCACAATCAGTTAAGTAATTTAAAGTCCTCGATTATAGTTATAGTTTAATATCCTTCACTATAGTTAACGAAACTGCAAGTTGAGGACAGGTGGCTTTCACTTAATTGCTAGCATCAAATATGAATTTGTTTAACGAATTTACAAGTCTACTATAATGCATGCTTTAAACCTTGAGTGCGATTTAAACTATTCTTGTTCTTTACTAAAGACAAGAAATATTTTTACTTTTAATTTATACATTTTTACGTCAAAAATTCTGGTAACCATAAAATTTATTAACAAGTAAAAATCAAGATAAAATCAGAAAAGGCTGAGAGGGTTAAAAGTGAAGAAAGTTATAATAGCCTCAATAATATTTTTCCTATTTCTTGGATCATTAACGCCCGTTTTTAGCGTGCCCCCGATACAAACCGGTGTACCAGTAACGCCAAATATTAAGGAAACAACTCCAACTTTAGGGAATGTTAAAGCAGGCTTTGAAACAATAAAGGCAGGATTTGTTTATGTTGGCCCAATAGGAGACTACGGTTGGACGCATGCTCATGATCAGGGGAGGAAAATTGTTGATAACAAATATAATTGGCTAAATACAGTATATCTGGAATCTGTTCCTGAAGCAGAAGCCTCATCTGCAATTGAAAATCTCATAAACCAGGGATGCAATGTTATCTTCACCACAAGTTTCGGTTTTATGGATGCAACCTTGGAAGCTGCCAAGCAACATCCTGATATAATCTTCTTCCACTGCTCTGGTTACGAAAGATATAAAAACATGGGAACATATTTCGCTGAATTCTACCAGCTATATTATCTTAACGGATTGATGGCCGGCGCACTTACAAAAACTGGTAAAGCAGGATATGTAGCAGCCTATTTAATTCCAGAAGTTGTACGTCATATAAATGCATTCGCCTTAGGTTTCAGAGAAACAGCAAAAGCTAGGGGATTCGATGACCCCAAGGTTTACGTTCTCGAGATAGGTGCATGGTATAATCCAGATAAAGCAAGAGAGTTTGCAAGAGTCTTAATTGAAAGATACGATTGCGATGCTTTAGCATTTACAGAGGATTCGCCTGCAGTTATTCAATATTGCCAGGAACTCTTCGAATCCAAAGGCAAGCTTGTTTATGCTTTTGCACACTATAGCCCAATGCTAAGCTATGGGCGAAATGTAACTTTGAGCGGTCAACTAGTGCACTGGGAAGTTATCTACGAAGACATTCTCGTGAAAATCCACAACGGAACATACAATACGACAAATCTTGAGAATGTAGATTACTGGTGGATGCTTGGAGAAGGCGCTGTAGAACTTGGAGCCGACTTCGGTGTACCAATTAACCCGATTTTCGAAGATGACCTAAAAAATGTAATGGTTGAGGATAAGTTAACGGGGGAAACAGTTAGCGCCTATGAGCTTGTGATGCGCAGACTAAATGCTATGAACAAGACAGAGCCAGAATTTGAGCCATTCACAGGACCAATATATGCCAACAACGGAACATTAATGGTCCAAGAAGGAGTAAAACTTGGTCACGATGAGCTTTGGGACATGCAATGGTTCGTGCAAGGAGTAGAAATGGCGAAAGCAGCAGGCATACCCATATGGGTTATTGGAGCAATTGCTGGCGTAGTAATAGTTGTTGTTGTTGTCGTGTACTTTGCCATGGTAAAAAGAAAGAAATAGATAGGCTAAAAGTGTTTAGCCAAAGATACCTCAAATTTTAAACCTCTTTTTTACCTTTGTGACATATGGTGAAAATCTATGGAAAACACGTCTCATGATAAGGTAATTGTTCGAATGGTAAATATTACGAAGAGATTTGGTAGTGTGATTGCTAACGATCACGTTAACTTTGATTTAAAAACTGGAGAGATCCATGCTTTACTTGGCGAAAATGGAGCAGGAAAAACTACTCTTATGAATATTCTTTATGGACATTATCGCCCAGATGAGGGAGAAATATATGTTAACGGTCACAAAGTGGTAATAAAGTCTCCACGTGACGCCATAAAACTTGGAATTTTTATGGTTCATCAACATCCTCTTCTCGTGGAAACATTAAGTGTTGCAGAAAACATCGCAATTGGAATAAAAACAACGAACAGAATTCTTTCTCCTGTTAATGAAATAAGGGAAAAAATACTTGAATTTTCAAAGGAATATGGTTTTAAGATAGATCCTGATGCAAAAATTTGGCAGCTTACTGCAAGTGAAAGACAATATGTTGAAATACTTAAAGCTTTGATGCAAAATGCTAGAGTCTTAATACTTGATGAACCTACATCAATTCTTGCGCCGAGCGAAAAAGAATTTCTATTCAATTTCATGAAAAGAATGCGAAACGAAGGATGCTCAATAGTTTTCATTACACATAAACTTGAAGAAGCTATTTCCACTAGTGACAGAATAACCGTGCTTAGGAAAGGAAAAGCAGTTGGCACATTTAAATCACTGGAAACAAATGTAAATGAACTCGCGAAAATGATGATTGGATACGACGTATTTATCAAAGATGCCTCCAAAGAAAATGCTCTCACCGATGTAAAAGTAAATGCTATAGTTGCTTTGGAAGTTGAGGATCTCTGGGTTTTGGGTGATAAGGGAGAAGACGCAGTGCGTGGAGTTTCTTTCAAAATAAATGCTGGAGAAATTTTTGGTGTTATTGGTGTTGCTGGAAATGGGCAAAGTGAGCTGGTAGAGGCTATAACTGGGCTTCGAAAAGTGAAAAAAGGTAAAATTAAAATTTTTGGGAAAGATGTGACAAATGCTCATCCATCTGAAATAATAAGGTTAGGAGTTGCACATATACCGGAACACCGATTAAGATATGGTGTTGTTGAAAATTTAAGTGTCGCAGAAAACCTTTTGTTAAAAAAATATAATGATTACATGTTTTCAGGCAATATTTTCCTAAAGATGGACAAAATACATGAATGGAGTAAGAATTTGATCTCTAAATATTCGATTATAACTCCAAGTGAGAAAACCCCTGTTTCAAATCTTTCAGGTGGAAATGTTCAAAAAGTAATAGTGGCAAGAGAACTTTCAATGCAACCAAGACTTATAATTGCGGCTTATCCGACTCATGGATTAGATATTGTAGCAACTAAATATATTCGTTCTCTTCTCCTTGAACATAAAAGGAAGGGCACTGCTGTGTTTCTTGTTTCATCTGATTTAGATGAAGTGTTTGAAATATGTGATAGAATAGCAGTTATGTATGAAGGGAAATTTTTAGCTGTTATTCCTAAAAATGAAGCAGATGAAGAGAAAATAGGACTTTTAATGGGAGGAGTGCTTTCACATGAAGCTGCTGTCTAATGTACTGGGAATCAAACTGAAAATACAGAAAAGGGAAGAAGTTTCACGGAAATTTGATATATTGTTAACGTTTATTTCGATTTGCGTAGCTCTTCTTGTTGTGGCTGTAATTTTTCTTTCTTTTGGAATAAACGCCTTTGTAACATTTAAACAAATATTTCTTTCACTTTTAAATGTAGATATTGTAACTGTTAGAATGATTCCTCTTTTACTTTGTAGTATTGGTTTAGTTATAGTTTTTAAGGCGAATGTTTGGAATATTGGAGCTGAGGGGCAACTATTAATCGGGGCAGTAGCAGCTGCGTGGGTAGCCCTATTTCTAATACCTGATGCTCCCTCTTACATATTGATACCTTGCATGTTTATTCTCGGGTTTCTTTTTGCTGGGATTTGGGCTTTAATTCCAGCAGCCTTACGGGCGTATCTTGATATAAATGAGATAATTACGACGTTAATGATGAATTATATAGCGTATTTTCTGGTTGCATATCTTGCCTCTGGACCATGGATAGGAAAAACTGTATGGGGGTTTAAACAAACGGATTTAATTCCACCTCAAGCAAGGCTCCCCCAAATTGAGGGCACATTAATTCATTATCCCACATTAATAGTTGCGATTGTAGGAGCAATCTTCATTTACATCTTATTGCAATATACGAAGTTTGGTTTTGAAATTCGCGTTTATGGTTCAAATCCAGAAGCAGCAAAATATGCTGGAATTAACGAAGCTAAGGTTATATTGCTTACAATGTTTATTAGCGGTGGTCTAGCCGGTGTAGCGGGAGTTGGTGAACTCGCGGGGGTAAGGTATCGTTTAACAGCTAACCCGAAAGGTCTTTCAGCGGGTTATGGTTTTACAGCAATAATTGTTGCTTGTCTCGCGCGATTTAACCCAATAGCAGCGATTCTGGTATCATATTTAATGGGTGGAATAATTGTAGGGGGATACGCTCTACAAACGTCCTTAAATGTTTCTCGCGGAATCGTAAACATATTTAACGGGCTTATACTTCTTTCTTTGATTTCTGCTGAGATTCTAAAGCGTTATAAGATTTCTTTTAAAGTGGTGAAAAGTAAATGAGTTTTGAGTCTTTAATTTCTCCGCTTTACGAAATGATGTTACTTAGTACGCCTATAATTTTTGCAACAATGGGTGAAATATATGCGGAGCGGTCTGGAGTTTTGAATTTAGGAATTGAGGGAATAATGAGTTTAGGAGCAGCGATAGCATTTGTAGTTACATATGTCACTGGAAACATAGCTTTAGGAATACTTGTTGCTTTAATTGCAGGCGGTCTATTAGCTTTAATTCACGCGTTTATTTCGATCACTTTTAATGCTAATCAGGTGATTTCTGGGTTAGCTCTTGCAATGCTAGGTCTAGGTTTAAGCAGTTTTATAGGGAAAAATTATGTTGGTTTACGTTTAGAATTAATGTTACAGCCCATTAAAATCCCCTTATTGTCAAGCATACCCTTAATAGGTCCTGTGTTCTTTAACCAAGATATTTTGGTGTATACAGCCTACATACTTACGGTTGTTTTATGGTTTTTACTTTATAAGACAAAGTGGGGGCTTTATATTCGAGCAGTGGGTGAAAACCCTTATGCCGCCGATTCCATGGGAATCAACATTTACGTTGTAAGGTATTTGTGCACGGTTTTTGGCGGGATGCTTGCAGGTCTTGGAGGAGCTTATATAACGGTTGCTTATATGCATACTTGGAGAGAAGGCATAACCATGGGGAAAGGCTGGGCTGCAGTTGCACTTGTGATATTTGCTTTTTGGAACCCCCTGAGAGGCTTTCTTGCCTCACTGTTCTTCGGAGGAATAGAGGTAGCAGCAATCGAACTATATTCACTATACGGATTAAACACTCATTTAACAAATATGATCCCATACGCAGCCATAATAATAGTTATGATCCTTAGTGCAAGCGAAATAATGAAAAAACGTATCGGGGCGCCAGCATCTCTTGGGAAACCCTTTATAAGAGAAAAGCGTAGATAAACTATCTGCTTCTCCATCAACTTCCTAAACATTTTATTAAGATGTTTTTGCTAAGAGTTCATGCCTGTTACAGGAATATAAGTCAATAATTACCTTGTTCAACTAACCAAATGCCTAATCTTTCTCCGTGAATCTCTTACTTTAACTTTAGTGTTAGGAGCGCTTTTAATATGTGTATGCTTATAATTGTAGCTACAATTATTGTTAAAAGAAGGTAAGTAGCAGAAGAGGAAGCTTCAACCTTTTAATCCATCATGCCAAAGCAAAAAGGTAAAACCGTTCAAAAGTTAAACTCAATAGGACGGAGAAAGGGAGAAGAAAACATTAAAATAAAAATAAATGTATATATAAGCATTACATTAATAAAAAAAGCTTCGTTTCCTTGCCAGCCTAGAATATTAACTGAATATTTGTCTTGCTATTACAAGTTTTTGGATTTCACTTGTTCCTTCAGCTATTTCTAAACCTTTTGCATCTCTCAAATATCTTTCGAGAGGTTTATCTTTTAGGTATCCATAGTGTCCGAAAACTTGTATTGCGGTTAGAGCAGCTTTTACAGCAACTTTACTACTATAAAGTTTAGCCATAGCAGCTTCTTTAGTGTACCTTAACTCTTTGTCTCTCATCGTGGCTGCTTCAAGTATTAACAGTTTTGCTGCTTCAATTTCCACTGCTAATTCTGCAAGCATCCAGCGAAGGCCTTGAAAACTAGATATAGGTGCATTAAACTGTTTTCTCTCTTTAGCGTATTCAACTGCGGCTTCAAAGGCTGATTGAGCAATGCCATAGGCGGTAGATGCTATTCCAATTCTTCCAAAATCAAGAACGGATAAAGCTATTTTTGCACCTTCACTTTCACTTCCAACTAAATTTTCCACGGGAATCCTTACATCGTTTAAAACGAGTTTTCCGAGGCCGCATGCTCTTAAACCACTTGGATTAAGAGGTTCTACAGCTACTCCATCCATGTTTCTCTCCACTATGAAAGCGCTTAACCCTTTGACGCCCTTTGTAGGGTCGGTTTTTAGAAAAACTAAATAAATGTCTGCAACAGCTCCACTCACTACAATGCACTTCTCACCGTTTAAAATATATTCGTTACCATCTTTTTTTGCTGTGCCAGTAATCCCACCTATGTCAGAGCCAGCGTTTTTTTCCGTTAAAGCGAATGCTGCTATGATTTCACCTTTAACAAGTGGTGGTATGTATTTTTCTTTTAGGTAGTCGCTTCCATAAAGATTTAATGCTTCCATTAATAGGTATTGTGTGTCTAAGCTAACTGAAAGCGATGCAAGGCCTTTAGCTATTTCACTAAACACTATAAAGAGATTTGTGGTATTTTTCCCTAGACCTCCATATTTTTCCGGGACATTAAATTTAAACCAGCCTCTTTCCCCTATTTCCCTAAACAATTCCACAGGGAACTTGCATTTTTCATCCAGCTCAAAGGCAACAGGTTTCACTTTGTTCTCAACAAAATTAGTTACTTCGCTTCTCAATTTTTCTTGCTCATCCGTCAAATATGGAAACATATAAGACCTCCCCATTCAACCTTGGTAAAATATCTACCATTAAGTAAATTAAAGGTTAAAATTCTATTTAAATATCACAAGCAGTGAAGCTAAAAAATGTTAAAATTGTTTAACTAAAATCTGTGTGATGGTTTTATTTTTCTCTTTTACCTTCGATGAATTCCATCATCCATTTTTCTGCAGTTTTTGGCGATGCAGATTTTGGTGGATGCTTAAAGGCGTATGCTGAAACACTTTCAAGCGCTCCGGAAATACCTCTATCCATAGCTATTTTTATCCCTCTAATTGCATCCATCAATGGGCTAACAGCGTTTGCACCGTCGGGAACCTTGATTTTAAGGTCAATTGTTATCGGAGCCCCGCCGAAAATTGTCCCTTTTATCCAGATTAAAGTATCTCTGAAGTCTCCTAGAAAATCTACGTAATCTGTGGATCCTGCAACAACCGGCACATCATAGGGAACAGCTGATTTAACTGCTTCTGTTTTAACAATTCTTTTAGCCATAGTTTTCTCCCAGTCAAGGGCATGTATAGATTCTGGACTACCTCCGACATCTAAAGCATAGGTTTCCAATATTTTTACGCTTCTTAAGGTTAAAAGCTCTAAAATCCATCTATGTAATATTGTTGATCCAGCTTGACTTTCAAGGTCGTCTCCAACAACAGGTAGCCCTGCTTTTTCAAATTTTCCAGCCCATTCAGCATCGCTGGCAATGAAAACTGGCACACAGTTTATGAATCCACAGCCTGCCTCGATGGTTTTTTCAGCGTAGAATTTTGTTGTTTCAATAGCGCTACTTGGAACTAGGTTGACCAATATTTCTGCACCTTTACTTTTAAGGGAATCAACGATGTCAACTGATGGTGAATCGTCTATCTTTATCAGTTCTTTAATGTCTGGACTGAATTCGTCGAGTAAATGTCCTTTTTCGACGGTTACATCGAGTTTTGGTACGTCGCAGAGTTTTAGCATGTTGTTTGGCGGTGAAAAGATGGCTTCTGAAAGATCCTTTCCCACCTTTCTTTTGTCAATGTCGAAAGCTGCAACAATTTCTATGTCGAGAGGTGTGTATCCTCCAAGATTCCAGTGCACTAACCCTTCGATTTTCTCTCCATGTTCTTTACATAGCTGTAAGCCTTGGATGAAAGATGAGCAAGCATTTCCAACCCCGAAAACTCCTACCTTAATCTTAGCCATAGAAATCACCTCGTATTTTAATCATAACATATTAATGATCAGAAATTGGTTTGCCCTCTACGACACTAACATTATCATTTTATAAGCTTTAATTCTTAAGCATTTTCATAAACAGTATGAAAGAGTCAGTTTATTGTTTAAAATCATCGTTAAGTAAGGGAATTTAAGAGCCAATAGGTTTATATTTCTTTGCTTTGAAGAATTTCGGGGTGAAATGCTTGTCTAAAATATTGTTTTTCGGTAAGGGCGGTTCTGGTAAGAGTACCGTTATATCGCTTTTAGCTCACAGCCTTACGCGTAAGAAGTATAAGACCTTAGTGATAGACTCGGACGAATCTAACGTCACCCTTTATAGAATGCTTGGTTTAAATCCACCTTCGAAAACTTTAGCTGACTTTATGGGCGGGCGCAAACAAGTTTCTAACGTTTTGTTTAGAGGAAAAGGCGAATTAAACTGGAAAATACCGGGTTCATTCAGTTTTAATGACATACCTGAGGAATGTATTGTTTGGAAAAGTGATTTGGGGCTTTTAGTTATAGGTAAGATTGGAGACTATGGTTCTGGCTGCGCATGTCCCTTTAACGCGCTTGCAAGAGAATTCATTAAAAAGTTGAAACTGAAAGATAGGGAAATTGTTCTAATAGACACGGATGCTGGAATTGAACATTTTGGAAGAGCAGTTGAAGAAGCATGTGACATGCTTCTCTTAATTATAGATCCAACCTACGAATCCATAGTCCTTGCAGAGAAGGCTGAGAAACTAGCACATCAAATAAATAAAAGGCTCTACCTCATACTCAATAAGGTTGATAGCGAAACAGAGAGAATTCTCAGAGAAAAATTGAAAGATAAAAACATACTTGGAAGCATAAGCTACGAAGCGGAGATAACCAGAAAAAACCTCGCAGGTGAACCTTTAGAAAATATTAAACTAAATGCTGTTGAAAAACTAGTTGATGAACTCACGACGATAATAAACGAGTCTTAAAACTTAAAATATAAATTACTTGAAAACTATATCTAAGTCTGTTAGCTTATTCAAAGTCTTTCTTTCAACATTTCGAGATATAAATATCGATTAAAACGGGGGAATACAATGTCAAACGGAAAGTTGTTCCTTATTTCATATATTAAAATCTCATGGTTGGCGCTCGTAGCTTTCTTACTTACACTTCCAATGTTTATGAGTCCAAGCAATTTTCACGAAGTATACAAGCAAATGTTTTTTACCCAACCAGAAATATCGCCAATATACATAACTCTTGTAGTTGCATCGGTTTTCGATATTTTACTTGGATATCTTATTTGGTCGGGTAAGATTCTAAAGAAAATCGGTGTAATAGGACGAAAAGCCATCACAATGCTGGTTTCTGTTTCAGCTCAACTTATGTATGCGCTCTTAGCGGAACTACTAACAATTATGGGGGAACCGATAAACATAACTGTTTTCCTCGTTGCAGCTGCAACAGGGATATTTTTCACTGCCTCCAAATACTATTATGAAACCTAATCTACATTTATAAGCTAAACGAAACATTTAGACAGAGGTTCTATCGTAAGTAATATAATTTCTTCCACTATAGGAGGAGTAGCTATTAGAGTTGCAAAAGGCGAAAACTGGGTTTTGGTTACAGTTCGGATTTCAGTGAGGAAGCTTTAAGGTTTACTATTAGATTTGTTCTTAGCGTGGCTGAGGAAACACAGGGATTTGAAGGGTTTACAACGCCAAAAACTGTTAGCGAGGTAAGGGGGACATACGATGATGAAACCGCTAATTTAAGTATTGAAAAAGCTATGGAACTAATTGACTTATTTGAAGACTCCATAAAAGGTGTAAACGAGGATATACTTATTTTGGAGTCCTCTCTACATCACTGTGTCAATAGCACTATCATAGTAAACACAGCGGGTGTTGAAGTTGAAGAAAAAGGTACCTATATAGGGATAGGCACAGCCTTATCTGTAAAAGGGAAAGAAAAAATTACGTATCCATTTAACTCGTCTAGAAGGACCATGAGCAGTCTTGATTTAGAAAAACTGGGAGAGACTGCTGCAAATGATATTTTAAGATTAACTGAGAAGAAAAACATTGAAACTGGAGATTATGAAGCAATTCTATCGCCAAAAGTGTTAGCTGAGCTTTTAAGCTACTCTTTTACAACGTCTCTCTGTGCTGATCAAGTTCAAGCAAAACTGTCTGTACTTGAAGGAAAAGTTGGAGAAAAAATTGCCTCCGAAAAATTAACGTTGTATGATGAAGGCACCTATGAAGGGGGACTTTACACTACAAAATTTGATGATGAAGGCACTCCCACGCAAAAACTCTACTCATAGAAAAGGGAGTGTTAAAAGGCTTCCTATATGACGGCATTACAGCAAATATCGATGGTGTTGAGAGTACTGGAAACTGTGCGAGATGGGAACCCCCCACATGGAGCAGCACTTCAGAAAAATAGTCATCTAGACCTAATTCTTCTGCCACTCATTTCGCAACATATTTATTGTCCCCTAGTAGGCATCATATATTTTAATCCCATTTCTTTCAGTTTCTTAATAGTTTCTCCCGACTCTTTACGTACAATATCCGCCAATGCTACCGCTATTTTATGATTAACTGTATTTTGCTACTATTTCTTTTAATTTTTCAAACGATATGTTGCCTCCGCTTAGAATTAGTGCCACCTTTTTCCCCTTTATTTGTTCTTTTATTTTTAGGGCTGCTGCTGTTGCTGCTGCACCAGCTCCTTCAGCTACTTGATGAATCGTTTGAAGTAATAATATTATTGCTTTAGCTATTTCCTCATCTTTTACAAGAATCATATCGTCTAAATATTTCCACATAATGTCCAATGTTAGTTCGAAAGGTGCTCTTGTAGCTAAGCCTTCTGCAAAAGTCTTTACTTCCTCCATTTTCACGATTTTTCTGTTTTTCCACGAAAGGTATACTGCTGGTGCTCCACTTGATTGAACTCCAATGACCTTTATTTCCGGGTTTACTGTTTTAGCTACGATACACGCTGCTGAGGCTCCACTTCCCCCGCCAACTGGAACAATTATTACATCTACATCTGGTAGGTCTTCAAGTATTTCTAAGTATAGTGTTCCTACACCCGCTATTAGGTACGGCTCGTTTCCTGAATGTATGTATCGATAACCTTCCTTAGCAGCTTCTTTCTCGGTCCACTCTTTTGCTTCATCATAGTCTTTTCCGTGGAAAACCACTTTGGCGCCTAGATCTTTTATGGCTTGAACTTTAAATGGATTGGCTCCTTCAGGCATAACTATCGTTGCATCTACGTCGAAAAGTGAAGCTGCGTAAGCAACTGATAAGCCGTGGTTTCCAGTTGAGACAGCAATAACACCCTTACGTTTCTCTTCCTCGCACAGTTTTGAAACTAAGTTAACTCCTCCTCTAACTTTAAATGCTCCGGTGATCTGAACATTTTCGCACTTAACATATGCATCGCATTCAAGTATTCTTGAAAGATGCTTAGAATATAACAACGGAGTTCTGATAAGATACTTAGAAACGACTTTTTTAGCGTCAAGCACGTCTTTAAAAGTTGGAATAAAGTACATCGACCTACCTCCATACTCCTAAATTGTATAAAATATAGATACCAACCCTTAAGAAATATTATCTAAAGTAGCTGAAAAATATTCTACTTTCAATTATCCAAAATCTTATCTACTGGACATTGGCCGATTTTGACGATTACAAAATGGTAAACTTAAGGAAGGAGTATCTGTGCAAGTGTCAGAAATAGTTTTCTTATCTTGTTGATTTGTAGAATTTTAAACCGTATTTTTCTAATCTGGCAAAATGTCTTTTATTTAATGTCCATAGTGGTAAGTTATATGCTATTGCTGTTGTTCCTATCAGAAGGTCTCTTTCATCTATTGTCGTCCCCTTTTTTCTTAATTTGAACCAGATTTCGCTCATTTTGATTAATATTTCGTTGTTAATCCATAAGATGGTTAAGCTTTCTTCTATTTTCTCTTTTTCTTTTTCAAGATTTTTATTTAAATATTTTAATCCTCTTAGATATTCGTATAACGTTATAAAGCTTATGTGTGGCTCAATATATTCGAAGATTTGGCTTAATCTTTTTTCTTTTATGAGTTTTATGAGAACATCCGTGTCTAAAATAACTCTTCTGGCTCCTTGAACTTCCATTTTAATTTTTCCCTCTTTACTATATCTTCCAGAGTTTCTAGTTCCTCCTTAGTGAAAGAATTCTCTAGTTTCTTTGCGGCTTCAATTTTTTTAAGTTTAACATATTCGTTCAGTAAATTCATTAGAAACTCGTCCCAACTCTTATTTTTCTTCAATTTTTCAAGTTTCTCTTTAACTTCCCTTTTTATCGTGATTGTGGTATACCTAGACATATTCTCACCAATTATTTAATTGAGTAATTAATATTTAAGACTTTGGAAAATAGGCGAATATTTGGTAAAACTGTGGCTGAAACCTTCTATTTGGTAGAACTATGCACATAAACAAAACTGCTTTTATTATTTTTCTAGTAGGTTTTTTGCTAATGAAATATAGCCGTTTATTGCTTTGTTTACGTCTTTTATTGAAATATGTTCGTTTGGTTGGTGTGCTAAATGTTCGTCTCCAGGGCCAAATCCTATGGTTGGAATCCCCTTTTCTCCGGCTGTATATGAGCCATCTGTTCCAAATCGCCATATAATTGTTTTCGGTGTTAAACCTGCTTCTTCTAATGCTTTAGTCGACTTTTTTACTAGGGGATCCTCTTTATCGAGTACCCATTTGTAGAAGAATCTTTCTGCCTTTAAAGTGTAGCCGGTGTAGCATTTTAACTCTGTTTCTATAATCTTATATTTTACATCGTCTTTTGATAATTTATCTGAAATGGAGTCTAGAATTTTCTGTGTTTCTTGAAGGATTTCTTCCTTTGTTAATAATACTGATATTCTTCTATCTAGAAATATTCTACACTTATCTGGAATTATAGGACCTTCTGGTGGTTCTGAAACTATTTTGGTTAAAGCTAAGGTTTCTTTTCCTAAAACAGGATGTTCCGGCATTTCTTTATTAATATTTTTTAAAACTCGTAAAAGTGGCAGTGCCTTGAAAACCGCGTTATCGCCTAACTCAGGCATGCTGGCGTGACTTGTTTTTTCCCATATACGGTTATTTCTATTTCTGCTCGACCCCTATGTCCTACTGCCAAGTTTAGGTTTGTTGGTTCACCTAGAACTACGATGTCCGGGTTTATGTTGTGGTTTTCAACTATGTTTTTCATGGTAATTCCTTCTTGTAACTCCTCGAAAACCACCGCTGTAACAACAATTCTTCCATTTGACATTTCTTTGTCACGGGCTTTTGCAGCTGCGTAAATCATGCTTGCAAGTGCGCTTTTCATGTCAACTGTAACACGGCCATATAGGTTGTCGCCTTCAATTGTTGCGCTGTATGGAGGATATTTCCAATTGTTTGGATCGCCTTCGGGAACATGATCCATATGACCATTAAAGCAAAGAGTTTTTCCACGTTTACCGTTAATAATTCCGATAACGCTGCCAAGTTCATCGGTAAACACTTCGTCGTATTCTAGTTTTTTCATTTGATCGTAGATTATTTTTGCTACTTTTCCTTCCTGTCCGGGCGGACTGGGCGTTTTTACAAGTGAAATTACAAAATTTAAAACATCAGAGTTCTTCTTTAAAATTCCTCCCTTGGATATGGGTATCACGTCTTTATTCAATTTTATGCTTATTTAATAGTTCGTGAATAGCTAAGTGATATGATACAACTTTAAGGTGTTGATGTAGTTATTCTTCTACTTCTACGATCATTTCTAGTTCTATGGCGGCTCCAAGAGGCAACGTGTTTGAACCGAGAGCCAACCTTGCATGTCTACCCTTTTCGCCGAAAATTTCTACTAAGAGTTCAGAAGCTCCATTGACAACTTTATGTGGTTCCTCAAAGTCATCTGAGCAATTAACGTAACCTACGACTCTTACAATTCGTTTAACCTTATCTAAGCTTCCGATCATATCTTTTATTATGCTTAGAGCATTTAATACGCAGATTCTAGCTGCTTCGTAGCCTTCTTCGACGCTTAGATCTCGTCCAACCTTCCCCTTATACTTCAATTTCCCTTCAACAACAGGAATCTGCCCAGAAACGAAAATTAGATTTCCAGTTTTTACAGCGGGTATATATGCAGCGACAGGTTTAGGTGGTTTAGGCAAACTTAAACCTAAATTCTCAAGTTTCTTTTCAACATTCATTACTTTCCCCTCCATGTGTTTTAACAACATTTAATGACGCCTATATAAGATTTAAATGATTCTCTCCTAAAATTGACACTAAAATAGATAAAAACTGGTTAAATGTCAAGGTTTCTCAAAAATGAGTAGCAACATTTAAAACTAAGGAAATGAGATTGAATGATGCCTAATTAGTCAAACAGTTTTGTTGTTAAACTAAACTTAAAGACAGATTGTAAAAACCGCCTGATAAAGTTTAAATAGTTGTGATTTATTGGGGTGTGGGTAGTTTGAGATCTGAAGAAAAATGGACTTCAAGATATGTTGCTTTCATTGCGATGATGGGGGCCCTTGGAAACGCTCTCTTCGCTATGTCTTCGCAGGTGTTGACTATCCCCGGAGGGATTACTGGTATCGCCTTAGATCTTTCAAATCTAGGAGTTGTTGTTGCGGCTGTTTTCGGTGGCCCCGTAGCAGGTTTAGTTACTGGCATCATTGCCGGTATTCTTCCAGGGTTATGGTTTGGTTTTCTT
>Ga0209410_1000504_pt1 | contig 18156 bp, 18 predicted proteins | sample Mar14436cmmetaG_FD_184135 | JGI IMG/M metagenome (GOLD analysis project Ga0209410, IMG submission 184135) | Marine hydrothermal vent microbial communities from Guaymas Basin, Gulf of California to study Microbial Dark Matter (Phase II) - Marker... ... | reverse complement strand
GCCATCATGTATGACCGATATCAGAGCCTCATCCTCGGAGAGGGTCGAATCCCCGTGCTATACTATACGCAGCTCCTCGGCCTCGCCCTCGGCCTGGAGCCCGAGGCATTAGGCCTCGACCTCAACTCAGTCAGCGTCGACAGGCTATTGGAGAAGGTGATGTAGATGATAGGGGTCTTCATCTGTAGATGCGGAGGCAACATCTCAGGCACCGTAGACTGCGAGAAGGTTAGGGACATAATTCGAGAGGAACCAGACGTCGCCGTGGCGAGGGTTCACAGCTTCCTCTGCTCAAAGCCTGGATTGGAGATGATTAAGGATGCCATAAGGAGGAGGAATCTCAGCAGGGTCGTCGTCGCCTGCTGCTCACCCCATATGCATGAGGAGACCTTCCGAAGAACCATAGAGGAGGCTGGATTGAATAGGCATCTGCTGGTTCACGTCAACATCAGGGAGCAGTGCAGCTGGGTTCATAGGGAGGGGGCGACTGAGAAGGCCGTCAACCTCATCAGGGCGGGCATAAGCAGGGCGAGAAGCCTCCAGCCCCTCGAGGAGTTGGAGGTGGAGGTCTGCCGAGACGTCCTCGTCATCGGAGGCGGCATAGCAGGTATAACGGCATCGCTGCAGCTGGCGGCTTCAGGGCTGAACGTCTACCTCGTCGAGCGTAAACCAAGCATCGGAGGCAGGATGGCTCAGCTCAGCAAGACCTTCCCAACGCTGGACTGCGCACCCTGCATCCTCAGCCCTAAGATGGCTGAGGTGGAGGCCAATCCCCATATCAGGGTGATAACCAACGCCGAGGTGGAATCCGTCTCAGGCGGCCCAGGGGACTTCACCGTCTCCGTGAGGATCAGGCCCCGAGGCGTAGACCCAGAGCGCTGTCTTAAATGCGGCAGATGTGCATCCGTCTGCCCAGTAGAGGTGCCGGATGAGTTTGAGGAGGGCCTCTATAAGCGTAAGGCCATCTATCTCCCCTTCCCCCAGGCTGTTCCATCCTCCTATGCCGTTGACTTTGAGCACTGTACGAGATGTGGGGCCTGCGTCGAGGCCTGTCCAGCTGAGGCGATAAACCTCGATGAACCTGAACGAGTTGAGGAGCTGAGGGTTGGAGCCATCATCGTCGCCACCGGCTTCGACCTAATAGACCTTGAGAGGCTGAGGAACTATCACCCCGAGCATCCGGATGTCATCACGTCGCTGCAGCTTGAACGCCTAATAGAGAGGGAGCTGGCTGAGGGGAGGGTGCTGAGGAGGAGCGACGGCGGAAGGGTGAAGAGTGTGGCCTACATCCTCTGCGCAGGCTCCAGAGACCCCCATAGGGGTGTAGCCTACTGCAGCGCCGTCTGCTGCCCCTACGCCATTAAGCAGTCGATAATCCTCAAGGAGTATCTCCCCTACCTCAAGATATGGATATACTACACCGACATGAGGATGTCTGGACGAGGCTTCGAGACCTTCTACGCCGAGGCGAGGGAGAGGGGCGTAGAATTCATACATGGCAGACCCGGGGAGGTTGAGGTCACCCCAGAGGGCCTAACAATAACGGCTGAGGACATCGACACGGGCCTACTCATCAGAAATCGAGTCGACCTCATCGTCCTCTGCCCAGCCCTTATACCATCAAGGGGTATGGAGGAGCTCGCCTCAAGGCTTGGGATACCCCTCGGCGAAGACCTCTTCATCGCCCCGAGACATCCGAAGCTCGACCCCATCTCAACGCTGAGGAGGGGCATCTACGCCGCTGGGGCTGCCCTCGGCCCTAAGGATATCCATGAATCCGTCGTCGACGCCATGGCGGCAGCCTCCAAGGCCTATGAGCTCCTCGGCGAGGGCCGTTTGAGGCTGAGCCCCTATAAGCCGGTCTACATCGGCGGATGCGACGGCTGCGGAGTCTGCGTCGAGGTCTGCCCCCTCGACGCCGTCAAACTGGTGGATGGGGAGCCGAAGGTTGACCTGGTCTCCTGCGATGGCTGTGGAGCCTGCGTATCGAGATGCCCGAGGGGGGCGTTGAGGCTGCCGAACTACACGGCTGAGGGGCTGCTGAGAGAGGTGGAGGCCCTCGTCTCAGGGGTTGAGGAGCCCGTCTTCGTGGGATTCTTCGACGATGAGATCAGCTATACGGCTGCGGACAGCGCTGGGACGGCGAGGCTTAGCTACTCCACGGCCATGAGGATTCTACGTCTACCCTCCACAGCCCTATTGGATAGGAGGATTCTCATCGGGGCGCTGGCCCTCGGGGCCGACGGCGTGATGATCTGCGAGGCTGAGGGGACGCCGAGGGCTGAGCTGACCGCCACGCTGGTGGAGGATGCGAGGAAGGAGCTCGAGGAGCTGGGCGTCGAGGGGGAGCGCCTACACTTCAAGCCGATGTATCTACCGATCTACAAGATGCTGCCCAGCTTCATCGACGAATACGTGAAGCGGGTTAGGTCTCTGGGAAAGATACCAGATGAGGTGAGGGCGAAGCTGCTTGAGAGGGCTGGCATAAAAGCCTAACTCGACTGTCTAAGGCTAAATCCTTTAAGCTCTGAGACGCATGGAGTAGGGATGGGAGTTGAAGACCATTAGAGTTGTCTCATATGGTGTAGGCGTCATAGGGCGAAAGATCGCTGAGCATCTCCTCTCCAAGGATGGCGTTGAGATCGTAGGCGCCATAGACATCGACCCAAACAAGGTGGGCAAAGACCTCGGCGAGCTTCTCGGTCGACAGCCCATAGGCGTCGTCGTCTCCGACGATGTGGATGAGGTTCTCTCCTCAACCAAGCCGGACATCGTCGTACATGCAACGATGTCTTATCTCAAGGACACCTATCCACAGTTCGAGGGTATATTGAAGCATGGAGTCGACACCATCTCCACCTGTGAGGAGCTCTCCTTCCCCTACGCCACCGAGGAGGGCAAGGTCTACGCCGAGAAGCTCGACAAGTTGGCGAGGGAGCATGGGGCTACGCTCCTCGGAACTGGCATAAATCCAGGATTCCTCATGGACACCCTTCCACTGCTGTTGACCGGAGTATGCGTCGAGATTAGAAGAATAGAGGTCGTCAGACAGATGAACGCCGCAACTCGACGCATACCCTTCCAGAAGAAGATAGGTGCAGGTCTCACCGTCGAGGAGTTCAAGAAGAAGATCGAGGGCGGGGAGATCACCGGCCACGTCGGATTGGTTCAATCCATCGGGATGATAGCTGACACCCTCGGATGGGTCCTCGACAGAATCGAGGTTGAGCCGGTTGAACCCGTCGTCCTCGACAGGGATGTGAGAAGCGACTACGTCGAGGTGCCTAAGGGCTATAACGCCGGCCTGAGGCAGAGGGCTCATGGAGTCATGAAGGGCGAGAAGGTCATCACCCTCGACTTCAGGGCCTACATCGGGGCTGAGGAGGAGTATGACAGCGTCACCATCGACGGCGTGCCGCCGATCCATCAGAAGATATCTCCCTGCGTCCACGGAGACTTCGGAACCGTCGGCGTCATAACAAACATGATTCCAAGGGTCATCGAGGCCGAGCCGGGTCTGAAGACTATGAGGGATCTACCGCTGATCCACGCCACTCCGGCTCATATGGGGAGGTATCTGGAGTAGAAAGAGGGAGGCCCTATCTTTTTCTCAGCACCTTCCCACCCAGCTCTCCGGTGAGTCTACCCTCCTCAACCTCTACGACTCCGTTTACGATGACGTATTCTATCCCCTCGGGGAATTGATGTGGATTCTCGAAGGTGGCTTTATCGATGACGGTTTCTGGGTTGAAGAGGACGATGTCAGCCTTGAATCCAGGCCTTATTAGGCCTCTGTCCCATAGGCCGAAGCGTTGAGCTGGGGCTGACGTCATCTTCCTCACAGCCTCCTGGAGGGTTAGGACTCCCAGCTCCCTGACGTAGCGTCCGAGCACCCTTGGATAGGTTCCATAATATCTTGGATGGGGCTTACCATGGGACATGGGGCCTCTCGGCGAGGCTGCGAGGGCGTCTGTCCCCACCATCTGGAGGGGATGCCTCATTATGCGTTGGACATCCCCCTCATCCATGGAGAAGATGATCATGCCGACGGCCCCCTCCTCCTCTAAGAGGAGGTTGACGACGGCTGTGAACTCATCTGGATCCCCTCGGAGCTCCTTAACCTCGACGAGGTTCTTGCCCTCAGCCGCCTTATTCCTCTCCGTCTGTACGTGGGAGATGTAGATGTTCTCCCACCCCACCCCCTTGACGAAGTTCTCCCAGCCTGGAAGACCCTGCTCTATGTCTCGACGCATACGCTCACGGAGCTCCGGATCCCTAAGCCGCTCCAACAGTTTCTCCATGCCGCCTTCATGCGCCCAGGGTGGGAGGAGCGTAGCGAGGCTCGTCGCCCCAGCCCTGTAGGGGTATTGGTCGCAGGTGACGTCGACCCCCCGCTTACGTGCCTCCTCCATCATCCTCAACGTCTCAGCGCTCTTCCCCCAGACCTTCCTGCTGGCCGCCTTATGATGTGAAATCTCAACCGGTATCCCAGCCTCCTCCCCTATCCTTATGGCCTCCCTGACGGCCTCGAGGAGAGTGTCTCCCTCCCCTCGGATATGTGAGGCATAGACTCCGCCGTATTTTGCGACGACCTTCGCCAGCTCTATTATCTCCTCGGTCTTCGCATAGCATCCAGGCGGATAGATGAGGCCCGTGCTCAGGCCATAGGCTCCAGCCTCCATAGCCTCAGCCGTCAGCTCCTTCATCTCCTCCAACTCCTCCGGCGTTGGGTCTCTGGCCTCATAGCCCATGGCTGCGATCCTTATGGTTCCGTGGCCGACGAGGTGCGCCATATTGACGCCGTAGAGGCGTCTCTCCATCTCGGTGAGATACTCGTCGAAGGTTGTCCAGGTGATCTTGATCTCGAGTTCTGGGGGCAGCCATCTTTTCGCCTCTTTCTCCATGATCTCCCTCAGCTCTGGATTCACGGGGGCGAGGCTTGATCCACAGTTTCCGGCTATGACGGTTGTGATGCCCTGCATGACGAGGCTTTCAAGCTCTGGGAAGACGGGTGCAACTGCATCGGCGTGGCTGTGGGGGTCTATGAATCCTGGAGCCGCAGCCAATCCCTCAGCCCTTATAACCCTCTCAGCCTCCACGTCGTCGAGTCTCCCCACCGCCTTTATTGTGTCCCCCTCGATGGCTATGTCGCCCCAGAACCAGGGTCCACCGGCTCCGTCGACGATCTTGGCATCCTTAATCAGTAGGTCGTAGGCCATGATGATCCTATATTATGGTTCCCCCTCCCCTATAAGCCCTTAGCGCTGCGCATTTACAACTGTTGTAATTCTAACTTGCTACTCTATCCCCAGCTTCTCCCTCAGCAGCCTACACTTCTCCGTAGCCGATTCGACAGCCCTCATGAAGGCCGTCATGATTGCTGAGTCCTCCAGTTGATAGATGCCCTCTATCGTTGTTCCTCCAGGGGTTGTGACCATCTCCTTCACCTTCGAGGTGTCGAGGCATCCCTCCAGCACGAGTTTCGCTGTCCCCAGCACGGCCTGGGCTGAGGAGCGGAGCGCCAGCTCCCTCGGCAGCCCCACCTTCAACCCTGCGTAGAGGAGGGCGTCGATGACTATGGCTATATAGGCCGGCCCACTTCCACTCAGCCCAGTTATCGCATCGAGATGCTTCTCCTCCACCTCCTCGCAGGGGCCGAGGGGCTCTAAGAGCCTCCGGATCAGTTGTTTATCCTCCTCCGTCACCTTTTCATCGCAGGCGTAGGCGGTGAAGGCCTCCCCTATGAGGGCTGCGATGTTTGGCATGGTTCTAACATATCTGGCCTCGGGGGCTATCGACCGATAGTAGCTGAGGGGTATGATGGCGGCCGTTGAGATGACGAGCTTCCCATCTATCTCCCCCCTGATCTCCTCTAAGATGTTTCTCACGTCGTTTGGTTTGACGCAGATGAAGACCGCATCGGCTTCACCGGCGGCCCAGCGGTTATCCCTCGTCGTTATTACGCCGATCTCCTCCAGCGGTCTAAGCCTCTCAACCCTCCTCCTTGTGGCTATGACCCGATCGGCTGCCCGGCTCTCTATGAGGCGGCGGGCGATGGCTCCCCCTATGACGCCCGCCCCGATGACGGCTACACATAGAGTCATAGGCTCACCGACTGGACTCAAATCTCCTCTTAAAGGCCATTTAAATCCTTCGTGGAAGTCCCCTGGGATATCTGGCTCGGCCTCCGAGGCGCTCCTCTATTCTTAGCAGCCTATTATACTTCGCTGTGCGCTCCCCCCTGCATGGCGCTCCAGCCTTTATCTGTCCACAGCCCAGCGCAACAGCCAGGTCTGCGATATAGGTGTCCTCCGTCTCCCCCGAGCGGTGTGAGACCATCACCCCATAGTCGCTGCTCATGGCCAGCTCAGCCGCCTCAAGGGCCTCCGTCAGCGTCCCAACCTGATTCACCTTCCACAGCAATGCGTTGGCAGCCCCCATGGAGATGCCCCTCCTAAGCCTCTCGACGTTTGTTGTGAAGAGGTCGTCTCCGACCACCTGTATATTCAGCCTCCTCGTCGCCTCTGCGAAGCCCTCGAAATCCTCCTCATGCAGTGGATCCTCGATGGAGACGATGTGATAGACCTTCACCAGCTCCTCATAGTAGTCGAGGAGCTCCCCTCGGCTCAGGGTCTCACCCCCAACCCTATACCCCTCTGGGCCGTAGAAGGTGGAGGCGGCGACGTCGAGAGCTGGGGATATGGCCCCGCTGTAGCCCATCTCCTCAATCGCCCATAGTATGGCTTCCAGGGCCTCCTCAGCCCTCTTCATCGGCGGGCTGAATCCTCCCTCGTCGCCGACGTTTATCGCTGACCGTCCATAGCGCTCGATGAGTATTCTCTTCAGCTCATGGTAGACCTCAGCCCCCATCCTCAGGGCCTCCCTGAAGCTCTCAGCCCCTATTGGGGCGATGAGGAACTCCTGGAAATCCAGCTCATTTCCAGCGTGTTTCCCGCCGTTGATGATGTTGAAGAAGGGGATCGGCATCAGGGCGGCGTCCAATCCGCCGAGGTATTCATAGAGTTGGAGGCCGAGGGCTGAGGCGGCTGCCTTGGCGCAGGCGAGGCTGACAGCCAATATGGCGTTGGCTCCAAGCCTCGACTTGTTCCCGGTGCCATCGAGCTCGATCATCATCTCGTCGATTACCCTCTGCTCCCTCACATCTAATCCCCTTAGACGGGGGGCGATGACCTCGACGATGTTCCTCACAGCCTTCATGACGCCCATTCCATGGAATCTTCGGTCTCCATCCCTAAGCTCAACGGCCTCATAGCGGCCCCTGGAGGCTCCACTTGGGGCGGAGGCCACGCCCCTCGCCCCACCCTCGGTCTCAACCTCAACCTCGACGGTGGGATTCCCCCTCGAGTCCAGAATCTCCCTCGCCCTGATCCCCGCTATGCTATATCGACTCAACCCCTCCTATAAGGGGCTGAGAAGGGGAAAAGTCTTCTCCATAAACTCCCTAACCCTTATGGGATGAAGGCTGAGAGGTGGGATCTACTAATCATAGGGGGAGGGCCAGCTGGATTGGCTGCAGGCCTCTACGCTGCTCGAAGCGGCCTAAAAACCCTCATCGTCGAGGCAAAAATCCCAGGTGGCCTCCTCCTCGAAGCCCCAAGAATAGAGAACTATCCAGGCTTCCTCGAAGGCATAGCGGGGCAGGAGCTGGCCTCAAGGATGATGAGGCAGTGTCAATCAGCTGGAGCCGAGCTTAGATATCCCGAGGAGGCCTTGGAGCTCCAGCTCGGGGAGGCCAAGCGGGTGAGGACGGCTGAGGGTCTCTATGAGGGTGAGGCCATCATCCTGGCGATGGGGACGAGGCATCGGAGACTTGGAGCTCCAGGGGAGGAGCGTCTGAGGGGTCGAGGCGTAAGCTACTGCGCCCTCTGCGACGGCCCCCTCTTCAAGGATCGTAGAGTGGCCGTCGTCGGCGGGGGGAACACGGCCGTCTCTGAGGCCCTCTACCTCGCCGACATCGCCTCCGAGGTCATCCTCATCCATAGGAGGCAGAGTCTCAGGGCTGAGAGGGTTCTGGTGGAGGCCTTGGAGAAGCGGGGTGTGAGGCTTATCCTCAACGCTGTGGTGGAGGAGATCGTCGGCGGGGAGGAGGTGGAGGGTTTGAGATTGAGGGTTGATGATAGACCGCTGGAGCTTGAGGTGGAGGCCGTCTTCATCTCCGTGGGTCAGCAACCAAACAGTGAATTGGCTCGGGAGGCAGGCGTCGAGGTGGATGGGGGAGGCTACATCATCGTGGATGAGAGGCAGAGGACTAACATCCAGGGCGTATATGCGGCTGGAGACATAACCAACAGACCCTATAAACAGGTTGGGACGGCGGTGGCTCAGGGCATAACAGCGGCCCTCGAGGCCTACGGCTACATCAGGAGACCCTACTACTATCGGGAGTAATCATGTGATGAGGCCTCCATGGTATGATATGCGCTCCATAGCCTCAACGGTCTGCAGGGTTTTCGGCCTCAGACCTCCCTCCCAGGCGGAGGCTGAGCCCATAGGGGAGATCGTCAGCCAACTCGGCGTTGTGGAGCATCTCGCCGTCGTCGTCATCGACGCCTTCGGCCTCTCAACCTGGAACTATGCAGCAGATGCAACCCCAACCTTCAACGCCCTCGCCGAGGATCACAGCCTCATCATCAAGGCTGTCTATCCGACGATCACCCCCGTGAACTTCGCCACCATGGTCACCGGAGCCAGCCCTGAGAGGCATGGCATAAGGGAGAGAACCCAACGCATAGAGCTTGAAACGGTCTTCGACGTCCTAAGGGAGGATGGCAAGGTCTCGGCGACGGCCGCCAGGGCCCTTAGCAGCCTCGGCATACTCATCTCACCCCATGTCGATGAGCCTGGGTTGGCCGAGTCCAACACCGATGGGGAGGTCTGCCAACTCGCCTTAAATGCCATAAGGAGGGGTGTAAACCTCCTATGGGTTCAGCTCCTCGACGTCGACGATGCGGGGCATCGATATGGCCCATTCACGCCTCAGAGCAGGGAGGCCGCCGCCCGATGTGATGGGCATCTGAGGCTTATAGCTGAGGCCGCCTGGCGTCATAGCTTCAGCCTCATGGTCTTAGCTGATCATGGTCAGCATATGGAGCTTATCGATGGGGTTGTCAGGGGCTCCCACGGCTCCCTGAGGGATGAGGATGTCTATGTCCCACTTATATGGAGGAGCCATGGCGAGTTGGGGGAGGTGCTTGGATTTCAGGGCTAATCCGGATACTCCTTTATCCTCTCAGCCATCTCTATTAGACGTCTCTGAACGAGGTAGTTTATGGTTCCCTCCTCATAGCTTCCATCGGGCAGCCTCTCACCGGCCTTGACGCCCGTGAGTATCTCAATCCCCTCGTCAACCGTCTTGACGGGGTATATGTGGAAGAGCCCCTTCTCCATGGCGTCGAGAACCTCATCCCGCAGCATGAGATTGTCGACGTTGCTCTCAGGTATGATGACCCCCTGTCTGCCGTTTAGGCCGATGGCCTTACAGACCTCGTAGAAGCCCTCCACCTTCTCGTTTATGCCCCCCACGGCCTGTATCTCCCCCTTCTGGTTCACAGAGCCCGTCACGGCTATCCCCTGTTTTATAGGCTTACCTGATAGGGCTGAGAGCAGTGCATATAGCTCGGCGCTGGAGGCGCTGTCGCCTTCCACCTCCGAGTAGCTCTGCTCGAAGACGAGTCTGGCTGATAGGCTTAGGGGAACCCTCTGGGCGTAGCGTTCGCTTAGGAATCCGCTTAGGATGAGGACGCCCTTCGTATGTATGGGGCCTCCCATCTTTGCTTCACGCTCTATATCTATGATGCCATCCCTGCCGAGGGAGACCGTCGCCGTCACCCTGTTGGGTCTTCCGAAGCTGTAGTCTCCAAGCTCTATCACAGCCAGGCCGTTGACCTGCCCCACCTTCTCGCCGTCGACGTCGATGAGGATGACCCCCCTCTCGATCAGCTCCCTAATCTTCTCCTGCATCAGATTCGATCTATAGACCTTCTCCTCCAGGGCCTTCTCCACATGCCTCCTCGACACATATTCGGCTCCCTCCTCCTCCGCGTAGAAGCTCGCCTCCCTTATGACGTCGGCCAGCTCAGCGAACCTCGTTGAGAGCTTACGCTGATCACCAGCCAATCGGCATCCATACTCGACGATGGCCGCAACCGCCGAGGCGTCCAGATGTCTTAGCCCCTCCTTTCTGCATAGATTTGAGATGAAGCAGGCATACTTCCTGATGTTCTCAGGGTTTCTATCCATCACCGTGTCGAATTCGGCTTTGACCTTGAAGAGCTCCCTGAACTCCCTGTCGAGGTTGTAGAGGAGGTGGTAGAGGTAGGGGCTCCCTATGAGGATGACCTTCGCATCGAAGGGTATTGGCTCAGGTCTCAGGGTCTTCGTCGATATGAGGCCCAGCCGCTCGACGACATCCTCGATCTCGAGGGTCTCATTCATAAGAGCCCTCTTCAGGGTGCTCCAGGCGAGGGGATCCGAGAGCAGGGGTTCTATGGGGAGGATGAGGAATCCACCGTTGGCCCTGTGAGCCGATCCGGCTCTGATCATCGTATAGTCTGTGAAGAGGGCTCCCATCCTTGCGACCTTCTCGACGACGCCGAAGAGGCGCTTATAAGTCGGGCTTAGCTCCAGGACTACGGGGGCTCCCTCCAGCTCTGAGTTGTCGACGACGAGGTTAACCCGATATCTCCTCGTGGGATCCTCCTCCAACCCTGGGATGGGGAGGGGATGCTCCTTCTTCTCCCTCCCCAATATGGCTGGGAGGTTTTCGAGGATGTCCTCCTCAACCTCCTTTAGGTATTCCCTCACCTCCTCCACGTCGCCGTATTCCTCGAGGAGCTCCGATATGAGGGGTGTCAGGGCGTAGCGGGCTATCTCCCTATCCAGCTCCATGAGAAGCCTCTTAGCCCTCCTCTCAAGCTCCCTAAACCTCCTGAGGGCGTCTCTCAGCCTCTTCTCCAGCTCCCCCTTACGCCTTGCGATCTCCTCCCTTATCGGCTCTGGGAGGAGGGCAAGCTCCCTATCCGTGATGGGTCTCCCCTCGACGATGGGTGTTATGAGGAGGCCGACGGGGGTTCTCTGAACGACGAAGCCCTCCTTAGCGGCCGTCTCCTCAACCTCCCTCGTCAATCGACTTCTCTCCTCCTCTATCGCCCTTAGAACCTCCCCCCTCCTACGGCTATACTCCTCACTCTCGAAGGCTCTGCGGAGCTCTCGGCGCATCTCCTCGACGAATACCTCCATAGCCCTCCTGAAGGCCCTCCCCTTCCCTGGAGGCAGCCTCAAAGCCCTCGGCCTGCTGGGATCCTTGAAGTTGTTGACGTAGCACCAGTCTGGAGGTGTAGGCAGCTTCTTAGCCAGCTCCTCGAGGAAGCTGAGGATCGCCGTCTTACGCCCCGTCCCTGGATGGCCGGCGACGTAGATGTTGAACCCCCTACGCTTAACCCTCAAACCGAATCTTAGGGCCCTCACAGCCCTCTCCTGACCGATGATCTCCGTGGTAAACGGTATCTCATCGGTGCATCTGCATCCCACCAGATCCGGTGGACACCTCCACCTCGCCCTATCTGGGGTTAACTCCCTCGGCATAGCCCCCACCTATAACTCCTCGATCCTCCTGATAAGATCGCTGAGGCTCAACCCCTCACCGGCCTTGAGGGAGTAGTCCCCAGGCTCATCGACGATGAGGAAGGACCAACCCTTATACTTGAACTTCGCAGCCAGCACGGCGAATCTCTTAGGATATATGCGGTGAATCCTGAGGAATTCATGGAGCTTCGAGACCTGGGAGCGCTTATAGTATGCATACCGCTCATGGCTTTTGACCTCGAAGGCGATTATGACGTCGCCCTTAACGGCGAAGACATCCGGCAGGGGCTCCCTACTTGGAGCGCTCACGGGAACCCTAAGAGCCTCGAAGCCCCATCTCCTCAGCCTCTTAACCAGCTCCCTCTCGGCGTCGTAACCCCTCTTCTTCACCCTCCTAAGCTCCCTCGCTGAGAGATGCCCCCTCCTCCCCCTCGATTCCCTCGCGATGTCTCGGAGCGACAACTTAATCCTCCACCCTCAACTCCCCATTCTCGAGGGGGACGACGGCCAACCTGATGAGATCCCTAAGCCAACTCGAGAAGCGCTCAGCATTCTCATACTTCTGATACCGCCTCCGATGTGGGATCCTAGTCACCATCCTGAGCTCCAACATCTTAGAGAGATAGAATTTAGCCGAGGATCTCGATATGCCGCAGATCCTTGCGAGATCCCCGCTTGTGAAGGTTTGGGGCAGCCTTGCATAGCCGGCTATCACCCTCGGGGGGAGGGGGAGGGCTCGCTTCATGATTCTCAATAGCTCCCTCTCACGGGACATGGAGAACCCTTCCCATCTACTAAGCCGATGGGGAATAAAAAGTTGGGTTAGAGCAGCAGCCAGTAGAGCAGCGCCTTCTCCGTGTGCATCCTGTTCTCAGCTTGATCGAAGACGACGCTGTGGGGGCCATCCATCACATCGCTTGTGATCTCCAATCCCCTATGCGCTGGGAGGCAGTGCATCACTATGCAGTCTGGCTTCGCATGGGCGAGGAGCTCCCGATTCACCTGGTAGGGTGGGAAGACCCTCATCCGTTCCTCCTTCTCCTCCTCCATCCCTGCGCTCACCCAGACATCGGTGTAGATGACATCTGCATCCCTCACCCCCTCAACGGGGTCGTGGACTATGCTGATCTCTCTGCCCGACCTTTCCTCGGCCTTTGAGACGATCTCGGGGTCTGGGCAATACCTCGGGTTGTCGGGGCAGACGATGGTGACATCCATCCCGACGTTGCTGCATCCAATCAGAGTTGAGTGGGCCGTGTTGCAGCCTCCATCGCCGACGTAGGCGATCTTCAATCCCTCCAGCTTCCCCTTCTTCTCCCTTATCGTCATCAAGTCAGCCAATGTCTGGCAGGGGTGGTAGCGCATAGTCATCCCATTTATGACGGGAACCGACGACGCCGAGGCTATACGCTCCAGGTCTTCCTGGCTTAGAACCCTCGCCATGATGCAGTCGGCATATCGGCTCAGCACCCTGACGCCGTCCTCAAGGGTTTCACCTCTGGAGAAGGCTCCCCGCTCAACTCGATAGTAGATGGCGTGTCCTCCAAGCTGGGTCATGCCGGCCTCGAAGCTCACCCTCGTCCTCAGCGATGGAAGCTCGAAGAGCATTATCAAAGTCTTACCCTTCAGGGCTTCGGAATACTTCTCAGGCCTCAGCTTCATCCTGTCAGCCAGGTCCAGAATCTCTATGACCTCCTCCCTTGAGAGGTCGAAGTCGCTGAGGATGTGACGCACCATATCTATCGAAGAAAGAGGTCGGGATGAAGGTTAAATAGTTTAAGACACCTCGACGCACTTCTCAATAAAATGAGGAAAGGGGGAGGATCAACCCTTCAGCTTCTTCTTTATCGACCACGCTGTAACCGTCGGCAGGCCCCAGAGCTCTATGAAGCCGACGGCTGCCGTCTGGTCGAAGGTTGAGGATATGTCATAGGTGGCGAGGTTTAGGTCGTATAGCGAGTATGGTGAGCTCCTGCCGACGACGTGGGCGCTCCCCTTATACAGCTTCAGGGTCACCTCACCCGTCACCCGTTCTTGGGTCTTGTCTATGAAGGCGTCGAGGGCCTCCTTCAGCGGATCCATCCATAGGCCTGCGTAGACGAGGTAGGCCCATTCATGGTCGACGATGCGCTTGAAGAGCTTCTCATGCCTCGTCAGCACCATCTTCTCCAGGTCGAAGTGGGCTTTGAGTATTGTGATGGCCGCTGGGCATTCATAGACCTCCCTCGACTTCAGGCCGACGATGCGGTCCTCGATGTGGTCGATTCTGCCGACTCCGTGTTTTCCAGCGATGTCCTTCACCCTCTCCACCAGCTCGAGGGTTGTCATCTCCTCCCCGTTTAGGGAGGTGGGGACTCCCTCCTCGAATCCTATGGTGATGTATTCAGCCTCATCTGGAGCCTTCTCCGGTGAGGCGGTCCACTCATAGATCTCCTCTGGGGGCTCCTTCTCTGGGTATTCGAGGACTCCGCACTCTATTGAGCGTCCCCATAGGTTCTGATCTATGCTATAGGGTGAGTCAACTGTGGCGGGTATTGGGATTCCATGCTCCTTGGCATACTCGATCTCCCTATCCCTCGTCATGTTCCACTCCCTGACTGGGGCGATGATCTTCAGCTTTGGATTCAGGGCCTTTATCGTGATGTCGAATCTAACCTGGTCGTTTCCCTTCCCCGTGCATCCGTGGGCGACGGCCTCAGCCCCCTCCAGCTCCGCAACCTCCACAAGCTTCGAAGCTATCAGCGGCCTCGATAGGGAGCTGCTGATGGGGTAGGCGTCCATGTAGAGGGCGTTGGCCTTTATGGCTGGGACGACGTAGTTGTTGATGAACTCCTCCCTGGCGTCGATTGAGTAGTGGTTTACGACGCCGAGGCTCCAGGCCTTCTCCTCCACCTTCTTCAGGTCTTTACCCTGACCGAGGTCGAGGGTGAGGGTTACGACGTCGTATCCATACTTTTCCTGGAGCCACTTCACCATAACGGAGGTGTCGAGGCCCCCTGAGAAGGCGAGCACCACCTTCGCCATATGTCTTCACCTGGATTAGGAGATGTGAGAATGGGGTAAACTTAAATAGTTTGCGGCATATATGCAACATATATGCGGAGAAATGATCCAGATGGAGCGTCGAGGAGGTCGGTGGCCCAGCTTGTCAGGGAGACCCTCAGCATGAGGCCCTTCCTCCTCGACGCCTTGAAGATGGGGATCGTCAACTACTCAGCCCTCGCCAGGGTTCTCCAGCGGGAGATCGGTGAGGGAAGCCTCGAGGCCATTAAGGCTGCCATCATCAGGGTTGGGGAGGAGCTGGTTGAGGAGTGGGGTCTGAGGGAGGAGGAGGTTCTCTCCATCCTCAAGGAGTCGAAGGTGAGGCTTCAGGATAAGATCGCCGTCATAATCTCCCCCGTGATGCTTGACATCCCCTACATAGTCACCGCCTACCTAACCGACAGCTACGTCTACATCGTCGATCAAACCGAGTTGAGGGAGCCTCTCCCAGAGGGGGTTCAGGTTACCAGAGACCTCGTAGCCCTCATACTCCTCAGCCCGGAGAGGGTGGAGACGACGCCTGGATTCGTCGCCTTCGTCAGCCAGCTTTTGGCGAGCAGGAACATAAACATCGTCGAGTTCATCAGCTGCTCGACGAACACGGTCATCGTCCTCGACTCCAGGGATGCCCTCGAGGCCTTTAGGCTGCTGCACAGGTTCACGTGAGGGCAAAGTTTTAGAACATGGAGGGGCTATGGGAGTCAGGATGGTGGAGATCTGCCCCATCTGCGGGCTGCCCAAAGACCTCTGTGTCTGCGAGGAGATAAGCAAGGAGCAGCAGAGGATCAGGATCAGGTTGGAGACGAGGAAGTGGGGTAAGCATATGACGGTTATCGACGGCATAGACCCGAAGGAGGTGAAGCTGAGCCGCTTAGCCCAGAAGCTCAAAGCCAGATGCGCCTGCGGGGGAACGGCTAAAAACAATCAGATACTGCTCCAGGGAGACCATCGGGAGAGGGTTAAGGAGATACTCATCGAGATGGGATTCCCAGAGGAGAACATAGAGGTTCAGTGATGGAGCTCCACCTCTCCATCTCCCAAGAAGCCTATTTAAATGATGCAGAGATAGTGAAATCGAGATGTCCGAGGGCATGGAATACTACAAGATGAGGTATAAGACCCTCGAGGACCTGCCAGGGGTGGGTCCAGCGACTGCGGAGAAGCTGAGGAGGAGCGGCTATAAAACCGTTGAGGCTCTCGCCACGGCCGCCGTAAGCGAGCTGGTGGCAGCCGGAATAGGGGAGGCGACGGCTGCGAAGATAATAGATGCTGCGAGGAGGAGTATGGCCATCACCTTCGTCAGGGGAGACGAACTCGTGAAGCTGAGGAAGACCGTCAGAAAGCTGACGACGGGATGTCCAAGCCTCGATAGACTGCTGGGCGGAGGCATAGAGACCCAGACCATCACCGAATTCTACGGAGAATTCGGGACGGGGAAGTCTCAGATATGTCAGCAGCTCTGCGTCACCGTTCAGCTCCCCTATGAGAAGGGAGGCTTGGAGGGTGGAGCCCTATACATCGACACCGAGAACACCTTCAGACCTGAGAGGATCATGCAGATCGCCCCGAGATTCGGCTTAGACCCAGATGAGGTTTTGAAGAACATAATCTACGCCGAGGCCTACACGTCGAATCATCAGATGGTGCTATTGGAGAACGCCGATGAGGTCATCAAGGAGAATAACATCAAGCTGATAATCATCGACAGCGTCACAAGCCACTTCAGAAGCGAATACCTCGGCAGGGAGATGCTCGCCTCAAGGCAGCAGCAGCTAAACAAGCATCTACATAAGCTCATAAGATTGGCGAGGGCCTTCAACGCGGCGGCCGTCGTCACAAATCAGGTTATGGCTCAGCCAGACGTCTTCTTCACGAGGGATGTCAGACCCGTTGGCGGCCACATCCTCGGCCACATGAGTCACACGAGGATCTACCTGAGGAAGGGGAGGGGGAACATCAGGATAGCTAAGCTGACGGTCAGCCCAAACCTCCCAGAGGGGGAGGCCCTGATCAGGATTACGGATCGGGGTGTGGAAGGCGAGGACGATGCCTAAAACAGGGGAGGAGGTTAAACGCTTCTTCGACTGCCTCCTGGAGAGACGCTTCTCAGAGGCTGAGAGGCTCCTGGAGAACATTAGGAGGGGTCGACTGGGCGGGGAGGAGTTTAAGGCCGGCTACCTAAAGGCCCTGGAGGGAATGCTCCTCTCCAGCCGATCGGGGGATGAGCGTGACTTCCTCAATAGGGCATCCCTCACCCCTCAAAACCTCAAACGATATGGTAGGGAGTTTAGGAGGATCATGAAGATGGGTGTTAAACCCCCCTTCGATCAGGGATTCCTCTCAGCCTGGATGGATCTAATCTCCCATCGACTCGGCTCCCAGGGGAGTCCTAAGCGGTGAGGTAGGTGTAGAGGAGTATCCAGGTTGTGATCCATAGGATGAAGTAGGTGAAGACTCCGATCTTTATTCCCCTCCTCCTATCAACCGCTAATAGCATCGATAGCAGGTCTGATATGAGGATGTAGAGGACGACGCCGAGGGGGAGGAGCGTCGATGCTGGAAGGTCGATGTAGAGCTGCAACGCTATGGTGAGTAGGGCGACGGCTATGGAGGCGATGACCTTACCCCACCAAACCTTCTCAACTCCCTTCAAGGCTTCACCCCATACTCTAACTCACATATCTATAGGCCTTCTCCTCCTCCCTTCGATAGGCCTCCTCTTCCTCCCTCTGATACTCCAGCAGCCTCCTCCTGATGGACTCATCGATCCTCCTCGCCCTCTCCACCAGAGGTGAGGTGTCGATCTCTATGCCCAGTATCCTTGAGAGCTTCTCAAGAACCGCCTTGGAGGAGAGATGCTGAGGGATGTTTGCATACCTGATCTCGCCGAGGAGGCAGATGCCCTCGATGCCACGCTGCTTAGCCACCCCGATCAATATGCCGTTGAGGCCGTTGACGGCCCCCTCCCCCTCCAGGGGCTTGACATCATGCCTCAACAACACCTCCATCAGCCTCTCATCGTTACACACGCCATAGACGTTGGGCTCACCATAATAATCCGTTGGATAGGCCGCCATGGTGTAGATGCGCCTAACGCCGAAGCGCTCGGCGACGCCTATGACGCATCTCGCCAATCTATAGGCCTCCTCAGGTATGGTTGGCTGAGCCTCGCCGACGCAGATGATTAGATCCTCCCTCGGAGCCGCATAGAAGGTATGCTTAATGGAAGGCAGCTCAGCGACGCCGTCTCGATAGATGATGGAGTTCTGATAATAGTTGATCTCGGCGAAGGGCTTAGCCCTCAGCCTCTTCCTGAGATAGTCAGCCGAGATCTTCGCGAGATAGCCCATACCAGGCCAGGCGGCGACCATCCGTGGCCTGAAGAAGTTCGGCGTCCATAGGTATCGGAGCTCCATAGGTCTCATATTGGAGGAGAGTCGATCCGATTAAACCTTTCTCAAACCATAAAAGGCTCGGCATCTGCGGAATGGTTAAGGCCCCGCATCTTTC